>Ga0065711_1032588_pt1 | contig 27053 bp, 14 predicted proteins | sample Hoacrofraction12_FD_59098 | JGI IMG/M metagenome (GOLD analysis project Ga0065711, IMG submission 59098) | Hoatzin crop microbial communities from Cojedes, Venezuela - Epithelial fraction 12 v2 (version 2) | ecosystem: Host-associated > Birds > Digestive system > Esophagus > Crop | place... | reverse complement strand
TTTTTTTCCCCCCCCCCCCCCCCGGCTCTCTCCAGCTGGTTCTTCATCCTGCTTCTCTCTTGTATTTCAGTTTCTCCTGTACTGATTTCTGTTGTGTGGAATTTGAGGTTTCTGAATACACATTCCCTGCCCCCAGCCTGAACGCTCCCCATGGACCTAGCTTCCTCTCACACATTCCACACTGGAGCGTACCACTCTGGAGGCAAAGTGGGCTCAGGGAAGAGTCCATCTGAAGCCTCTCTGTCCCAGGCTTGCTCCGTCATCATCCTCACCGTGCGAGAGCACTTTCACTAGTGAAAATGCAAAGATAACTGTTCTCATGGCACTGTGAATTAGGAATTCCTGAAATATTTCCAACATCGGCCAGCAGAAAAGCAGGGTGATAGAAAACAAATGGTGACAGGAAGGCAACAGGGAAATAGGGAAGGGAAATTTAGGGCTGTATAGGCTAAGGCAAAAAAAGACAGAGAAAGAGACAGTAAAGCCAGGAGACAGGAAAAAAGAAGCAGAAAGAGATGAAAAGCTGAGAAAATGTGAGGGCAAGTCAAAGAATGAACAAATGAAACACGCAGGCTGTAAAATGAAAGAGAATGAAATTAAGTGCATGGAACAAATGTTCGTATAGTGATCAAGGATAGAGAGCAGATGCTGAATATGAGTGAGAGCCAGAAACACAACAGGGATTAAAAAAACCTGTCAGAAGATTTGGGTAAATTCTTGTTCAGTTCGTATTTGGTTTGATTTGAGTAACCAATCCCTCATTTTCGTTTCAGCTTGTCCACTAGGAATCTGGTGTATTCCACAGCAGATTATTTTATCGAGGGCTGTTGCTGGTGTTTTGCTTCTTACTGCTTTTTTAATCAGTAATAATTGGGCCTGTCATCTGGGTAGGTCCAGGATATAACTGTCGTGACCTTTGTGGGAGAGAGTTTCTTCTATCACTTAATGTGTTTATGTTTGAAATCTATGCTCAAACACACGGTAATCCAAACCTGCCTGCATCTCAGAGTCCACTCTGTTTCTGGGAAGTCTCGTGTTGCTGCATATCATACCGTCACTCCCTATATCCACCCAGCGAGGAGGGGAGCCCACAGGAAAAAGAATCAGGGTGCTGATGTGTAACTTCTGCGTTAGGAAAGTTTGTCATATAGCAGTTCAGAGCAGCACAACGAGCAGCAAAAAAAAACAGGCAGAAAGGAACCAAGCCAGATACAAAGGTTTCTCCCTCATAAAGTATTAAAGACAGATACCATATAAAACTTCATTTATGAGCTGCTCCCAGTTACAAACCATCTCTAGACTGGCAGCAGCACCTTTACCATACTGCTTTTAATAGAAGCTGTCTTCCTTTGGTACTGTACTTTTCCATACAAGCTTGAGGGGAAAGTAATTTAGTTTAATGGAAGCCACCCTCATTTTGAAGCAGGCCTTGATTTAAAGCCGGAAGTAATTAAATGTAATGAAGCCCTTAGCTTCTGCACTAGGATCAGAGCCATGTTATTCACAGCCATACTTACACATCCTTGTTGCTAATGTGTCACTAGTCTGTTTTTTCCAATCACTGTGGCCTGTGTTTTTATTTAGTGCTGGCCAGACTGTGGTACAGTATCTGTGAAGGTTAACAGCTTAACAGTAATGACTGAAAACAGAGGGGAGGCTCATCTGAGGACTGGGGCGTTTATGAGATTTCTGCTTATGATCTAAACACAGCTTTTTGTGCTCTATTTTTTTAATTGGTTTATGTAGCAGTGGACTGTCAGTTCCGAACTCTAAACAAAAGCCTTGAAGGCAGTAATTCCCAAATTTTGCTTTCAACAGCAGAATTAAAAATAAAGCTTGCCTTTTCAAGGAACTTGTATACTGCTGACTATTCCTTCTCCTTCCCTCCCTCAATAATTTAATGAGATTTCTCTGGGTGTTCCTTGGTCCCCTGCTCAGCTTGGTATCCACAGGGCTCCTTCTTCTGTTTGGCTTGTTAGCACTTTGGGACAGGGAGTTTGGAAACTTCCTGAAGTCATTGGGAATTGTGCCATTGTCTTGAACAGGGACAGGCTTTTTAACCTTGTGTTAACTCACTGGTAACGGTAACCAAACAAACCTTTCAGTGTCCCTTTCAACTTACCAAGATCCAAATATCAGATGTAATGTGTGACAGAATCCCAAAAAGAGGGTCATCAAAACAATCGAATCATACAGGAATGCTGTGGGATCCACCCGCCAGTGTAAATAACTCTGTGACCTCAGTTTCATTATTCTTCCTTTCTGATGTCAATAACTTCCCACCATAAAAGTGTACCATGAAATGGAAGACATTCAGAGGTTAAGTAAAAATGTACCTTTCAGTAATATGCATGTATACCTGTGTGTGCATTTATAAGCAATGGGGCTGCATACTGACTTTCATAAACTGTTAGTTTTAATTTTTTAAATGTTCTATTAAAAGCAGGATCATACAAAGGGATTTTACTGCAGAGACTCAGGAGAGCAACCCCAGCTATCTCCCGCTTCCTTCACCCAATGGTTCTTGACTAGTCAGTCCTAGAAGGGATTTTTTCCCATATTGTGATCATTAATAAGGCAGCAGAGCCACAAACGCAAATCTCATTGCTCCTCTAAATTGACTATGGTGATTAGTTTCCTCTTACCCAGCTGTCCTTTAAACAACACTAAGAGTTTCTTCATGCAATTACTAGAGAAGTATGGTCCCAATTTTTCTAACAAGGAACTTTACCAAAACTGCTCCATTAGGTTGAGGAACTGGCTTAACAACGTGTTATACTGCTTTGGTCAGCAACATTTTATGAGTGCCCAGTACCCTATTTTGGTGTCCAGTGATAAACTGGGTATTTCCTTCTGAAGTTAAAGGTGACATATGTGAGTAGATTGGAGCTAAATGCAACACCGTTCTTCTGGCAAGGCAGCACTTTCAGCTCCTGTTGATTTCCAGAGGAGCCATCTGATGGGGTGGTATGGGGACTCCAGGTGGAGCTAAACTCACTGGAAGCTGTAAGCTGCTACTTTCCATGGATACCTCTCTTCAGCTTTTGTAACTTTCAGCTCTCAGCCACACACTAGCCTTCCTACATGGCATTCAGAATTCATCCATGTGCTGACTTTTTTAGCCATGAGTGCCATGGGCTACTCACCCCTGTTATTCTTCAAGTAATTATTTTTGCACGCTAGTGGGTGGGGCAGTGCATGTATACTAGTATCCTGTTTGAAAACAGTGAATTTTTGGAGTGATGTTAGTGTGGGTTGACATTCATGTAGACTGCCTGTTATGCTGCAGGTTATTTTAGCAGTCTCCTTGCTACCATCCTGCATTCCTACCTTATTCCTTGACCAAAACAGGCCAGTCTCTTTATTTGCCATTCTAGAGTAAAGCTGATCAAATGGTACTTAATTGTTTAGATGATTATGGGTAGCCAAGATCATGTCCTTCATGGTAGCATGGTACTAGGGTCAGTTTAAGGCCAAAAAAGCACTGTGGACCACATTTAAGTGAGCTTGCCTGATTTACTTAGTGCCTGCTTGAGATTACAGCTGTCATAATGTAGGACTAGAAAGATGGCATAACTCTGCAAGGCATACAAGTAGTTCCTAGATGCATATTCTAGAGTATTGCTGATACTTAAATTTTTTGCCCCCTCCTGTTTTTTTTTTCCTAGCACAGGTCTTACACTTTAAATAGACTGTAAACTTTCTTTGGAAAATACATGAAAATATATAGAGTTAATAAGGCCTTCATGAAGCAAGAGCATTCTTTCTTTCTATGACTGGAATGATCCTTGCAAAACCTCGTTTGTTTCCCAGCAGACTTATATATCTTTTGCATAAATGCAGAACAATTACATTTCAAGGTAAGTGCTCTATTATGGCCTTGTTACGTGACAGATCTTATTGTTTCTTCCACCATATGTAGAGATGCCTTTCCAATTCAGTAGATCTTGAAAAATCATTCGGAGGAATAACATCAAAGCATACCTTGCATAGCAGTGGAGACCCTTGCTTTGAGACATACTTTGCATCTCCTAATAAAAGACAGCTATGCTCTCCGCAAGAACACCCATAACTGCTTATCTGACCTGCTGTAAAGATGTCCCCCAAACAGGCTCACTCTCCTGCCCTCACTAAATATAGGAAGGCCCTGTCTGCCAGGCCACAGCGATGGCCCCTGGGCAGCACCTGACTGCCAGAGTCCCATTCCCAGCAAGGCATGGCAGACACCTATACGTTCGCTACACGCATGGCAGTGTATGTGGCCTGGAAGCATGCTCCATCTTTCTGGTTTCATGTTAGACCAGTGCCATGACTTTGTGAACAGTGTGAGTGGGAATATACAGCAACAGATACTCCTTCAGTCCTGTTTGTCCTCTCTGCGCAGAGAGCTGGACACGTCTTGGGTACTGGGGCAGCGTGCTCCACGTGCCACCCCGCAGCCTTCTCTGCCCCCTTCAACACAGCAGAGGCTATTGGAAGCTGCGGGGTGTGGAACCTGCCCCCGCTGTCAGGGGAGAGCTCTGGTCTCGGGCACAACGTGACAGCCCTCGGATGGGCAGCAGCCCAGCCCAGACCTGAAGTGAAGACTGCGCAGCCAGAGGCATATGTATTCGCAGCTTTTAAGTTTGTGGGTAGTCCTGAGCTTTCAACATAGTGTGCAAACTTTCACTGGTTTTATTAATTACTTGTTGTCAAGTTTGCACATTTTATTATATTATGTTAAAATGTCGCTAAGAAGAAAGTAGGTTTTTTAAACCTCTGTGGATTTTTACGTTTTTAAACCCCTGTTGATTACATACAATGTAATGATACAGCATTTGTCAAGGTATAGTTCCTGTAATGTTCTTAACATCTGTTGTGAAATCTATACATTTTTCTGAAGTATACATATAAAATGTGTAAACACGTATGGGAACATAACAGCATATCCAGTCATGTCTTGTCTCACCTGAATAATTTTAAGTGAAAAATGGTGTTTATTCAAAAGCAATGCAAATTTTTGTAAAACTGCTTTATGCCATTTGTGAAATTTCTAACTTGCCATGTGCACTAAATTTCACAGCAATATTTATGATACTATATACTATTTGTTGTAGTCATGACATTATTAGCTACAATCTATTAAATGAAGCATTACAAATTGCAATCATAAGTTAAATTTAATCTGATAAAATTAAGGTTACCATATATAAAAATAGTTCTAAAACACGACTGTACTGTCATATTTCACAGTTAGCATGAACATCTATATTTACTTCTCCGAACCGTAAGGCAGAAACACAATCCAAACCGAGTAAGGGAAAATAAAACCCAAGCAGATCCTATTCTCAAAGAAGTAACACAAAGCACCTAAAAATACTTCTCCATATATTGTCTCAGTTTGGGAAAAAATCATCTCCCACTCTCCTCATAGCAAATGTAGAAGTCTCCACACTTCTCGAACTGCACAGCATTCCACCGGCTGCTGTAAACTCAGGGAGGTAGTTTTGGCTGCGTTATCACAGCAAAGCGTAGTATTTCGCTGAGGTCCTTCCCGCACGGGCACGGTTCGGCTGCTTGGGCGAGAGCTGGTGTGCAGCAGGTGCCTGGGGCCAGGCCGCCGGCACGAGTGACACGAGGAGGGCCGGGCTGTGGCAGGGTGCCAGGGTGGGTTAGGGTTCTCGGTGCGGCTGATGATGAGGCTGCGGCTGGTGAGCTCACACTGCTGGGCCGCAGCCACCACTTCCCGCTGGGGCTCTAGCGGCGAGGGGCGGCGCCGAAGGTTCCAGAAGGTTCTCCCCGCTGCCGCAGCGAGGGGCTGCGGGGGCCCAGCCGCGGGGCCGCCCCAATCCCCTCGTCCTCCGCAGGCTGCTCCCTGGGTGCAGCTGTGGGGAAGGGTTGGCCTCAGTCCAGGCAGGCTCTGGGGAGCGCTGTGGCAGCGAGGGCTGTAGCAGCCAGCCTGTGGGCAGCGTTGCCCCGGCTCGTTGGCCAGGATGGCCTCACAGTGCTTCTCTTCATCCGCTGGCTGCATCCAGAACTGGCCCCGGTAAATCTGCCTTCCACCCATCATGTGTCCTTCCTGCACTGGAAGCGTCGTCCCCCCCCGGTGCCATCGCCTCGGTGTGTGGAGCTCACACTCGAGATTTAGTGCACTGCTCTGGAAGCAGGAGGTGTGGGTGGGTGAGGAACATGGTGAGGGTTACCCCCATCTTCTGCAGTCTGGCCCAACTGAAACGCCGCTTTGCTGCTCTCCGGAGGCCCGTTAGTGAGCCTGGAGGGTGGCTCCGCCATGGCCCGGGAGGGCCACTGGGAGACCAGGTGCAGGTGGCTGAGCTTCGCCCTCAGCTCGCGGGCAGCACGTGGACGTGGGCTGCCAAAACCTGGGAGGGTGCGTGGGCTGGGCACAGGAGCCATTACAGAGACGGGGTTTAGACTGGAATCTGCCTTCAGGTCAGTTTGTCGTTTTCCAAAATAAGCGTGGGGGCTACAACCAGAGTGGTTCTACAGCAGAGGAGAACGGCACGTGTTTGATACCACGTCAGCATTGGTAAATGTACTAGAAAAGGGGTGTGTGTATAGAATAACTGGAAGGCAGGGGATGGGAGGGTTGTGTTTTGCTGGACTAGGGAATGATTTTTTTTCTGAAGAGCAAAGGCTGAAGCAGCTCTCTGCGCCAGGCCCGCGGAGAGGTCCTTGCAGCGCTCCTGAGCAGTGTGCCAGGGCGCGGGCAGCAGAGGCAGGCGGGCCAAGCACCTACTCGACACCCCATTGGTCTCAGGGCTGTGTGAGACAGGGGGTGACAGAAGTGGTGATCCGTTCCAGCACATTAAAAAAACTCTGGTAGATCATGTGTAATCTGACTGCATACGTTTTCTGAAAGTGAGATAAATCATCTTATACCTGGGTCTGCTTTAGCTTTTTAAAAGAATGTAGTGAGTGGTTAAATGTCTTAATAGCAACTGCACATGCAACCCGGCAACTGATATTTTCATGATGATACAAGGCTGCCAGACCTCTTAAAAAAATCTGATAATCTAATCCTCTTAATAAGCTATATTAAAATCATACAAGTACATGATGCAAACATTGTCATTGTTTTCCCTGTTTATAGCAATCTTACAGCTGTTGCTTTGCCGGGATTAATTTGTCTCCAAGGGGTTTCAACACTGTCCTCCCCAGTGCATTATGAGAGCCTGTAATGTCATGTAATCGGGGCCATATTATTTTTGTCGAAATCTCTGAGAGTGATGTAAGAGGAAAAAGGAAACTAGCTAACTCCCAACCATTTGACCAAAGGTTAAATTAGTCTTGGCCTTCTCCCAGCTGGACCTGAAGCTTTGCAGTCAAACATTTGTTCTGCCCTGCTCAAAAAAATTTAATGTCTTTTCTTGTCTTTTCTCCCTCCTGTGTTTTTTGTTTGTTTGTTTGTTTTTCTTTATCAATGACACGTTTTCTTTACTGTTATGCCCTTATTTGTTGTGGAACACATCACTGGGACAACAGGTGTCACCTACTGGAAAGTTGGATCTTTGGTTCATGATTCCTGTAGATGCTATGGAATGCCATGGGCATTAAGACAAAATTTAAAGTAGGTTGTATTACACTGTGCAGGAAAACTTGTTGTTATTTTTATTGTGTATAGTAATTGCACAATGTCAGTCTAATCCAGTCCAAGTTGCCCCAAGCATGGCCCTTTATAACACTGTAGAAGCTGTATATCTGCTTGAAAGATGCTAGAAAATTTCGCAGCAGCAATGTTTGGTAGGTGGTATAAAAGTCTCCCTGCAGACTATTCCAGACCATGTTGAGAACCTCCCAGTAGTAAACAATAACTAGCATCTGTTGCGTGTGCATTCTCGTGACTATTTCTATGTGTAGTGATGTATTCTGGTTTGGATTTTTTTTTTTTTACATTTGTGCATACACACTTCAGGCAAAAAATGAGAAGGTTATTGAAGTTCTTTAGGCTGTTAGGTAAGAATCTTGATGTAATTGTAAAAGGCTGGTATTAAAGTGTTTTATTCTGTTACAAGCAAGTAATGTCTGAAAAGAGCAGCAAGAACATTGGTCTGGCCTTTAAGAAGTCTGGTTGCTTATCTCCATTCTTTGGTGTTGATCATGGGTTGGGCTGCTGCAAGAAGAGACTTCTAACCAGAGTCAGCTGGGCTGAGACAGTCATGACAAGAAAAATTATCTGGTGTGCTGAACTGTGAAACAGATTCAGAACAGGAATGAAGCAGGTGAATGAACAGGAAGAGAGGTGTATTTGGATATTAAGCCTTGACAAGAGTTCGGAGATGTTCAACCTTTTGCGACAGTTCAAACTATTTCTTGATGCATCTGACTTGCATGCCTTCTTTTAAATGCTTTTCTGCTTATGTCTAGTTAGTTATTTGAAATATGGATTGATTTTTGTTAGTGTGATCTATTATTAGAGTCCTCGCTATTCAAAAAACTGCTATAAGTCCAAATCACATTATAGGGGCCAACCCATAGATATTTTGGCTGCTTAGAGAACAGAATCATCATTAAAAAAATGCTATTTGTATACATCAGAATAACAAATGTAGCTATTACATGATCAAACAGTGATGGTCACATAAAGAAACCCGGTTAACTGGAGAATAGTTACAGTACTAATCCTGTCAAATTCTTTGTTACATGAAGTAATATATTCTAGGGTTATCTTGTTTCTGCAGTGCTTTAAAAAGGAAAAAGTATAGAAGTTATAATCTATTCAGCTGGTGCTGTTTTTCTTCTAGTTAAATCAATTTCTGACTGATAGATCTGGATGGGAATCACTAGCAACTCTTACAGAAACATTATAAAAATAATTGAGGCTTGTGCATTTGGAAATTATACACAACTTACACATTGATATGCTACCATCTAATCTAAGCTTCCAAATAAAATCATAGGAATTCAGTAGTAGTCATGTACCTTTTCAGATCATGTCAGAGAATCTTTCAATCCTTGCAAGTGAAGCTGCAATTAGTTAGTGTTATGTATTGCTGTTTGCTAGTTCATGTACTCTGTATATGAGCAAAGATAGTTCAGAGGTTAATTTTCTTTTCCCTTTGCTCTGCTGGGTGGACTGTGGCCACCCCATGGGAAATAAGGGTTCAAAAGTGACCTTGCAAGTTGTTCTCCTTGGGAAGAAACAAGTTGAGAGTCTGGCTGGGGGATGCTCTCCACCCTTGGGAAGAACACAGCTTGCATTGCATCACTTGTTTGCACTGGCTCGAGAATATTATTGTAGTTGTGAAGGGAGCTGAATTGTCTGTAGTACCTGGTACCTTCTAGAAGGTTATTGCACTGTAACTGCATTGTAAAAAGAAAACACCAGCAGCTAAGAGCAAGCAGCTAGTGTGAGTATATGCAGTTTGTTCAGTATTAGACAGCAAAAAAAAGTACTAAGGCTAGTAGTAAAAGAGCAGAGAAAAATAACATATAGGCTGCATAAATCACACTATGTAAGTGCTTAGGTGAATAAGGAACCAAAAGAATAAGCAGCAATGGTTTAGGAAAAAATGTATCATCATTAATTATCTGATCAGTTTACAAAATCATTGGTGTTTGGGATGGTGATTATCAGGAACTTGAAATTAACTTCTGCTGTTTCTGCTTAAGTGTTTTCTCTATATATATGTTTTTCTAAAATTATAGCTTTCTTTTTACTTAAAAGCATTCATTTTTTATTTTGCTGGGTTTTTTTTAGTTTTGACATTGTCAAGGCATTGTTGTGCCTGTGCTACAGTGCAGATGTATATTGACACCTTGATGTTTTGAATCCTTAGGATTTAACAACAGAATTAGTAAGAGGCTTTAACCGGGGTTCCCTGAGGGTAATCCAGCATGTTGCATACATAGTGATATAACTTTGCCATCAAATCATCAATAGTTATGAGTTTAAAAAATGAAGCATTGAATATAATTTGAATTAATCTGGGTAAAGATGTAGTTTTCAAATAAGATTCCAAAATTAGGAGCCTGGGCAAGATGAATCTCACATTAAGTTGATAGGTCTATGCTGGAAGTGCTGACACCTGCTGTGTGGGTCTAATCTCCCGTTGCTGCCTTAGAAGATCTAGTCAACAGGGTCAACAGAGTCTAGAGAACAGTTTGTCTCAGCCTGGGGCTCTAACCTGTATACCATGGCTTGTGCTGGCCAGACTCTGTTAGAACAGTGGTCCATTTCTAGGCTGAACTTTTCAAAGGTTTTTAGTCAAGCAACTACAAATTGCTGTTAAGCACAGCCAGCCACAAACCGATGCCTAACTGCTTCCTCGAGTTAAAGCCTCATAGATACCTAAATACCCATATATCCTAGGTTTTCAGAGGTTCCCAGTGAACTCAAAAGGGATGAACAGTCCTTAGGTCCTCTGCAAGTTCACCTCCTGTTGTGGGGAGCAAATGCAGGAATGGGGAGAGAAAAGGAATGCAAGGGGTTGAACGGTATGCATCCAAATAAAAACCCTGCAGCCTGAACATGTGTGTGTGTGTGCACGTGCATGTGTAAAAATAAATAAATAAATATCATACAGGCATATCTAAGTATGGAGCTTGCTGCTTGGCTGTGGAGAAGCAGGAAACAACACACCAAAACCGCAGTAAGCTGATACAAGTGCTGAAAAGCTCATTTTTTCTATGGTCAAGCCCTGGTGAAAGTTGATGGTATTATTTATTAGCTGAGAGATCCTGCACTGAGTCTAAATATGTTGAAATGAATGGCTGATGTGGCCATTTGTAACAAGAAAAATCAGACCCCACTACCAAAGGTCTTAAAAGATCCTTAGTTCCAAAGAATTTCAAGGGCTTTCCCCAGCTCAGTTTGTCAGAAGTGAAAAGTATTAAGTTCTACTCCTACAGATCTTCAGACAAACAAAATTCCTCTGTAGGAGTCTCATCAGTTCTCTGTGTATGTGTTGGCATGTATTAATTTTTCCTTTACAATGCTATAATTACAGTGTTTATATGCAAGAAACACGGCTCAGTAAAAAGCCAGTACCAAGCAGGGCACTGTGCTGGGAGTCAGGAGATCTATGCTCGGTCCTAGCCTTTGTAGGAGATTTTCCTCTGTAATCATAGAATTATAGAATGGTAAGGGTTGGAAGGAACCTTAAAGACCCTCTAGTTCCAACCCCCCTGCCATGAGCAGGGACATCTTCCACCAGACCAGGTTGCTCAGAGCTCCATCTAACCTGCCCTTGAACACTGCCAGGGAGGGGGCAGCCACAGCTTCTCTGGGCAAGCTGTTCCAGTGCCTCACCACCCTCATGGTGAAGAATTTCTTCCTTATATCTAATCTAAATCTGCCCTCTTTTAGTTTACAGCCATTCCCCCTTGTCCTATCACTACACACCCTTGTGGAAAGGCCCCTCTCCATCCTTCCTGTAGGCCTCCTTGAGGTACTGGCAGGCTGCTATAAGGTCACTCCAGAGCCTTGTCTTCTCCAGGCTGAACAGCCCCAACTTTCTTAGCCTGTCCTCGTAGGAGAGGTGCTCCAGCCCCCTGATGATCTTTGTGGCCCTCCTCTGGACCCGCTCCAACACATCCATGTCCTTCTTATGTTGGGGGCTCCAGAGCGGGATGCAGTACTCCAGGTGGGGTCTCACAAGAGTGGAGTAAAGGGGCAGAATCCCCTCCCTTGACCTGCTGGCCACGATTCTCTTGATGCAGCCCAGGATACGGTTGGCTTTCTGGGCTGCAAGCGCACTTGCTGGCTCATGTTGAGCTTCTCATCCACCAGTACCCCCAAGTCCCTCTCAGCAGGGCTGCTCTCGAGCCACTCTCTGACCAGTCTGTATTTGTGTTTGGGATTGCCCTGACCCACGTTCAGGACCTTGCACTTGGTCTTGTTGAACTTCATGCGGTTCACACAGGCCCACCTCTCCAGCCTGTCCAGGTCCCTCTGAATGGCATCCCTTCCCTCCAGCGTGTCAACCGCACCACACAGTCTGGTGTCTTTGGCAAACTTGCAGAGGGTGCACTCAGTCCCACTGTCCATGTCGCCGACAAAGAGATTAAGCAGTATCGGTCCCAGTACTGACCCCTGAGGCACGCCACTCATCACTGGTCTCCACCTGGACATCGAGCCATTGACTGCAACTCTTTGAGTGCGTCCATCGATCCAGTTCCTTACCCAACGAGTGGTCCATCTGTCAAATCCATGTCCTTCCAATTTAGAGACAAGGACATCATGCGGGACAGTGTCGAATGCCTTGCACAGGTCCAGGTAGATGATGTCAGTTGCCCGCCCTTTGTCCACCAATGCTGTAACCCCGTCATAGAAGGATACCAAGTTGGTCAGGCACGATTTGCCCTTGGTGCAGCCATGTTGGCTGTCCCCAGTCACCTCCTTGTTATCCATGTGCCTTAGCATAATTTCGAGGAGGATCTGCTTCATCATCTTACCAGGCACAGAGGTGAGGCTGACTGGCCTATAGTTCCCCAGGTCTTCCTTTTTTCCTTTTTAAAAATGGGGGTGATGTTGCCCCTTCTCCAGTCAGTGGGGACCTCCCCAGACCACCACGACATCTCAAATATGATGGAGAGTGGTTTGGCAACTTCGTCCATCAGTTCCCTCAGGACCCGTGGATGCATCTCATCAGGCCCTATGGACTTGTGCACTTTCAGGTTCCTTAGGCGGTCTTGAACCTGGTCTTCTCCTACAGTGGGTGGTGCTTCATTCTCCCAGTCCCCGCCTTTGCCTTCTGCAACTTGGGCAGTGTGGCTAGGGTACTTGCTGTTGAAGACTGAGGCAAAAACATTGTTGAGGACCTCAGCCTGCTCCATATCCTGGGTATCCATCCACCCTCCTTCTGCAGAGGGCCCACATTTTCCCTAGTCTTCCTTCTGTCGCTGACATACCTATAGAAGGCTTTCTTGTTCCCGTTGACATCCCTGGCCAGATTTAATTCTGTCAGGGCTTTAGCTTTCCTAACTTGCTCCCTGGCTACTCAGACAACTTCTCTGTAAAATGGTAATAATTGTTTTATTTTTTCCTGGCTTTTCATTTTACTTCTAAAACCTTTGAGGCCTAGACCAAGTCTATGATGTTTGTAGAAGACAGTGGGGCTGTGATTTTGATCGACTGTATACAAATAATCAGGTGACCAATTAACACTTTTTTTTTTGTGCTATGAAGGAGGAGTGACAAAGATGATGCAAAAGAAAGCAAATATTGTTGTCCCTGCAGGCCAATACAGCTGAAATAACTTGATTTTATTAGAACAGTTTCAAAATCGATGCTTACCTTGTAACTCCCTCAGTTCTTGTAACTTCGGTTTGTTGACCATCCAAAGCCTATTTGTGTTGTAAATATATTCCATAGGAAGTGCCTGTATCTGCAGTCTCACGAAGAGAGGACAAGTGTCTTTCCAGGTCTGAACTTCTTAAAAGTCCCTGACATACATAAGCAGGTGAAGCAAATTCATGACTTTGGATTCTGTATGGAGGCTGGAAATTCTGAATACTGTGTGAGGTTTACGGAGCTTGCTTTCTTATATGCAGAGGAACCTTTCCATTTAGATTTCTAAAATAATGCCACTGAAAGGACAATTGCGGAAGGTTGTAGAAGAAGAGCTGTGCAGGAGATGTGATAAAGTCTATGACTGGGAGTAAGGCACGAAACTGTATGAGGTGTGCTAAGCACTGTGAGGGAAGTGAAAGCCTATTTAAGCCACCCACACCCACTGCCCCTTCCCTTCTGTAAATTTCCTTCTCATTTATCAATTTTTCTTTCTGCTCAGCAGCATCTACAGTTGCTCAGGTAATAATTTGCCTGTGATTGCAACAGGAGATGGTTTGTGACTCAAGCTAAAGTAAGGAAGCATGTCTTCCAGAGCTTTAATAACATTCCAAGCAGGGAAAGACTCGACTGTGGATAGAAATTCAGCAAGTCTTTGTGATTGTTTATTTTTTATTTTAAGGGTTATAAAACATGTTTGAACAATGAGTTCTGAATATATTGTGCTTTTGCTACTGCTTAATTTCCCAATAGAAATAGATTACAAAATTATTTGCTGTGAAGGTTGGTATCTATAATTGAAAAAAGGCATGATGGACAGATTAAGATAGGCTGGTGCAGATGAAACTAATAATGACTTACTGAACACTGGCTGCCGTGACTGAGTGTGGAAAATCAGTTAGATTTGTTGCCTTGGTTCTGCTGTCTAAATCACCCAGGAGTATAGATGAGGAACTACTGCCCGGCCTGCCCAGGGTTTAATGGCAAAGCTACAAAATACTGGCAGAGACTATATGCACAGTAAAGTTAAACATTCAGTGCCTTGCCTCAGCCAGAACCTACAGAGAGGCACCATTTACTCCAAGAGGAGTAGGAATTAGAAGGGGGAAAGAAGTCCATTAGGGAGAATAACAAAGAAGAAAAGTTGATTGTCCTAAAACTTTGTCTAAAAGGAAGACAAATTGGAAGAAGCCCATCAGTTTGTTTTTCTGTGCCAGGCAGAATCTGCTGGTGGCTCAACACACTGCACTGCTCTGTGCAATGTGGTTCTTGCTGCTGAACACAGCTTTCACTGCTAATGCATGAAATCTGCCTTTGTTGTTCTGAGCTTTGTGTACAAAATAGTGGAGAAGAGCATTTGCAGTGACGTTGGTTTGGTGACTGTCTTACTACCCCAAAGAGACAAATAGTAATACAGAGGAAAGCATGTTTTTTTCAGCCTTAATTTTTCAAAATTCTAGAAGCATCATGAAATCTCTTGGCCAGCGTATAATCCTAAAGCTTTTAGACACTTTCAGCAAAATGCCCCCACCCAGACATATTCTGCAGTCCGTAGTATGAATTTTGCCTGAAAAAGAATGGGGCCCCAAATGTTTGAAACTGCACGCTAGAAGGCTGGTAATTAGTCTTCCCGGAGAGGACATTATAAAAACAAATCATTGAGCGATTTGTTGCTGTTCTACCTAAGAACACAGTTACTTAAAAGAGCCTCTTTGCCAAAACCCGGAGAAAGAACTCAGGATGTTCTATGTGTTTTTAAAATAGAAATGAACCAGCATACCTGTCTTTTAGCAGAGCTTTGCACCAGCTCTCTGCTATAATACATGCACAGTGCACTACAGGGAAGAAAACAGGTTTGGCATTTTCATAGGAAAGAGCTGCAAGGTGATGTGAAACACTGAGAAACAGTATCTGCAGTGATTTTGTCATCATATTTTTTTTATATCTTTTATAATGGAATATGAAGTTAAAACATTTGTCCCAGAGCTTTGGCTATAAAGTTGCTACAGATGCAGGAGATGAGAGCATCTTTCTGGGTCTTTTTGAAAAGGTTTGGGTAGCTTGAGTCTACAGTCGTTTTCCCACTACAGCAATCTGAAATGGTGGCATCAGAGAGGTTTCCAAAGAGGAATCTAGAGGGGTCAAATTTTCTGCACTGCATTCACTAAGGAGACTCCTGTAAAAGTCTGTTGTACCAGTGGTATTTCCTGGGCATTTTTTCCCATACATGTCTGGCAAATTGTGTTTGTCCTTGGGAGGCAAATGCTGCAAGAAGACTGCTGGAGAGGCAGGGCTGCAGCGAAGACAGCAGGAGCTGCTCTGGGTTTTGCTGCAGTTTCAGCTATGGGAGCAGGTGATTCGGTATATGTTGATGTGATCAGAAGCCCGGCCAACATGTCAGTCCCCAGGAGCTCTCTGGCAATAGCTTCCTGTGGCTTGAGGCATGCAGTATGTGCTGTGGAGAAGCAGGGGACAGATTCTCAGGGAAGAGTCTGTTGCTACAGTTTAGTTTCATGCCAGGACATAAGGGGTGTAGTGCTCTCAGCAGCCTCACTAGATTGCCTCCTCACCTCTCCTCGGATGTGGCAGCCACTGTGATAAGGCAATCCTTGTGCAATGCAACATCATAGCGTAGGAGCTTTCCTTCTACTGCTCAGGAGCTCCAGGCTATTCAGGAACCATAGACTGGTAGCTCTACAAATGCCAGTTTCTTTGGAGACAATGTCGTTTTATCCTTAGTTTCACAGCCAGGTTGTATTTAAAAGCGAATGTGCACATGATGCTGGAAGAATAAGGCTGAAGAGTATTGGGTGACTTTTCTGGTTTTTTTGGAATACTTGACTTGAATAAAGGCTGTCTGCTTAGTCCCCATAGCTGTACAGCCTGGGGATAGGACATCTCACTAGCCAGCTCTGAGACAGAGCCACACTCTCATGCTAAATGAACGAGCTGGGAGTTCTGACTAGTGGCAGGACCACCAGATGCAAGGGGAATGCTTTAGCTGTCATTCCTAATCTGGAGTTTCTTGGTGGGAGCAAAGAGTACCTTTCCATTCAGCATCCTTCCCAGAAACCTGAGTATTTATGAAGTTCAAAATTAAAGACAAAAAGGAGGCTTCTCTTGCCAGGCACTGACTGTGCTTTGAGATTGAATGCCAAGTGCCAGAAGACTGTGGGAGAGGTTTTGGACCAATAGAAATCAGGAAACAACAGACACTTTACAAGAGATCCTGCTCTACGTCCCATCTTGTGGTCCCAGGAGAGTCTGAGAAAACCAGCAGACCATGAGCTGGAGCCCTTCTGTCAGGGGAAGCAGTGCAAACGCATTTTCTTTTTGTTCTGCAGTAGGAGCGAGCTGCACACAAACGTCTTGCTAATTAAGCTGCTGTAGGAAATAGGATCTCAGCCAGGCATACAAAGAGCAGGGAAAAACCCCCAAATGAAGCGAGTTAATATTAGCACAAGTTACACCAATTTCATCATGAGGAACCACGAGGGAGAAGGAGCTAAGCAAGGTCATGAAAAATGATCAAATTGTGTGTGAATGCATATACACAAATGCCTGAACGCTTCGACAAAAGCTAGTGGTGGATTGTTGAGAGGCCAGTGCGGTTTCTGCTTTGCTACATAGATAAATTGCCAAAGGAAACATTATCCAAACAGTTCTACTTCAAAGGCAAAACGACAAGCTTTGGGGAACTTGCGGTACTTTCAATCTGGCCAACAACCAAGTGTAAAGTGTAAAATATACATGCTTAGGAAGTAGGACACATGCCGTTCAAGACAGGCCTTTCCCATGCTCTCAGACCAGTGCAGCTTCATTTGATGTGCAAATGCATGATGTGTGATCTGTCCTGGCAATGTGCTGCCTGCCAGCAGCACAAACATTTCACAAGCACCCTTTTGGGTTACTTCAGCCTGCTGTGTGCAAAGCCTCCTTGGCAACCTCTGCAGCTGGAGATTTTCTTACAGTCTATTGCTGCCGTGGTTGCACAATCCAGGTTTATTTAGCAGGTCTCGTCCAGAGACTCCAGGCAGATGAAACACCTCAAAACCAGCTGAAATTGCAGGATTTGACATTAGATGCTAGGATTAAGTGACAACACAAGGAATGGTTACAGTAATGCACTGGGGAACATGTCAGTAATGCAGACTTCATTGATCCTTGAGGCAAATTTTTCCAGCAGATGTCCCAGCCTTCCTGGGCACTGGAGACTTAGGGGCGGTACAGCTGATGGCAAGGGCCCTGCATAATGTGTTTATAAATGTTACCTGAAATCGTGTGAAATAGCGTTCCCTGGATTGCTTCCTAGCACTGCAGGCACAGCCGAAAATGTGCGTGCTGTGCCCAGTACAGGACAGCCTCTGCTGTCTGGTGAAACTCATCCTATAAACCCAGGAAAAGTAACAGTGCAAATGCTCACCACAGAGAAGCAGTGGATCGTGGGTGCAGTCCCTCTTTTCAGTAGTGGCTTAAGTGGATTTAAATTTGTTGATATCGTGAAAAAATAGTTCTGGTCTTTATGGTGCAACTGGGCTCTAGACTACTTGTGCTAGGGGTGTGAGGCTGACTTTTAGTGAGGGTTCAGGATTTAAACTCATCTGGCTAAAGTGTTTCAGAATTAACCATTCTTACAAACCAGGGGCATGTAGAAGTTGTTTTTCACCCCCTCTAACAGTAAGTTAAGGGGATTAGGGACATTATACAACAGCTCTGGTGACTTATCCCAGTTGTGCCAAGAGGCAAGTCACCCTTGTGCCTCTGCTCACTGTCTTGGGATGGATTTTCAGTCATACATGTGTGCGCAGCCTCTAGGCCTCAATATTAGATAGTGAAGCACTTGTCGCTGAGCTCTACCCCAGCCTAGCAGCTGTGGCTACACAGACAGCTCAACCTGCTCTTCACCACAAAAATGACTGAACTTGCACTGCAGCCAGCTGTAATAATCTGTTGCTTGTGTTAACCTTGAATTCCAGTGTGTCAGTTCCAATCCTCTGAGAAAAATTAGGCAAGTGCTTATTGAAACCAGCATCCCAGCACTCTACATTGTGCTGTGTGGAAGAGGAAAGTGGGACCCCAAGCCCTAGTAGCAGCATATTCTGGCCACACTTTAGTTACGTGAAATTATACCACGACTCTCACATCAGCCTAATCTATCATTGTAAACAGCCCAGCTTCGTGCCAAAGTCCTCCATTTTGCTTCAGAAGTTCCTGAAATTTCTGGCACAGCCACACATAGTTCTCTGATACCGGTGCACTGTCAGTGGACACAGAAGATACAGTGAAGATACAGAAGGAATTAATCAACTATGTGTTTAACAAGGATGAGGAAGAAAGATGAGTTTTATGTAGCTGTAGTTTAATGTGCTAAGAGAAGTCCATTTGAATGGGTTGGGAATGCTGATGGCATCTAATAGCCACAGAGGTTTTTCCTGCTTCCTGATAGATACAGCACTGTGAATATCAGTCATTGTGATATGAAGTTGTTATGAGAAAAATAACTTCCTGTGTTGATGGAGTTAGCATGCAGTAAATGGAGGTGTATAGATGCAAAACTAAGATGGCTGTAAATGTAGATCTCTGGAGCTCTAGGTGTGACCATGCAGAGAGCCATAAGTGAACAGTACAGCGTATTGCTTGTCTTTGACTTCCTCTCTACCTAAACTGGTGCCATGAATTCAGTGTTATTATGGGTTCTCTTTTTTCCAGGTCAGAACTGAGAAATAAGAGGACACTGTAACGCAGTGCCTCTGCATATGCAAGGTAAGCTTTTTCATCCTGGCCTCTGTGGGGAGGAAGAGAAAGAGCATTCTTTGTAACAGAGCACCAATAAGTGTGTGGATGCTGTTCAAGTAGCATCAATATCCATCGCTTCATCTGAAGGCCACAGAACTGAAATTCTTTTTGCCTTTCTTCACATCCTTTTCCCAGAGGAAATGCATAATTGTTTCCAAACTCTCCCTTTACTACACCTGTGTATTTATTTATGCATACATTTACTTTCACTGTCTGGGACTCCACAGAGTGCTTATTTACTATGGACTGAACTTGGCTCGTTTCGTTAGGTGAGAACACTCTATGTTTTCAATGGGTTCCAGAACAACCTTCCTTCCTTCATTTTGCTTTCAGAAAAGCACTCCATTGCGTGGGCCTTTGTGACTAGCTGGAGTGGTGAGACAGGTTGCAGACAGGTCAGAGAGATGGGAAATATGGACAGTGTTAATTGTCTACTCACAGTCCCACGACAGAGTGTTGCCCATGCCACTAATCAGTAGAAGTGAAACTCTGCTTAGTATATTCCTGATATCCCAGACTTTCAGGATCAGTACTCCTTTTTGAGAACTTCACTCCTATTATTAAATTTTATTCTCTTTCATACCATCTGTTTCGGTCAAGTTACTTTATCTATTGTGATTGCCTGTAGAGTGTTAGATTAAGCCAACAGTATTATTCTGTGACACTCAGGTATAACCATGATGTGCCATACAATGAAGTAGCTTTCTGTTATTAACTGAGTAGTCACGTTATCTAAATAGGCACCATTTCAAAAGGGGAATACTGTTCCTGGCAATGAAAGTAACCCTGGAATAAAGGGATTGCTTGAGGGAGAGTTGTATAGTACCTGGCCATGCGAATTTTACTGGCTGTCGAATAACCATCAGTCTGTCATATTCCCGTGTTTTAGCATTTTGAAATTAAAGACAAGTAGAATATTGCTCCATAAAAGATCCAAGTGTTAATTTAACCATCTCTGTGACTATTAGAGAAAGAAAAGGCATCATGATTTTTTTTAAGCATTATCTGAAACTCAAGCTGTGATGCAGCAGTTTGCAAGGGTGCCCCACTGGTTCTGATGATTTCAGACTTTCCCCAATAGCTAAACTTTATGACCGTGAGGGTGAGGATGAACTTTGTCTATGACCTAGATCTGCAATTCACAAATGTTTTTCATACAGCTGCAATAATATTCCAGAAAATGTAATTGGCCTTTTACTTCATTCACTTTTGCAAATGAAAATAAAGCTACTGTGAGAGCAGATCTTTTGCTAAGAAAATATTTTTTTTTAATATTTTTATAGCTCTGTCAACAATGAAGGAGTCTCACAGTCCGAAGTCTTTCTCTAAACCTTTTTAATGGAAAAAACTTCATAGAAAATATCCTTTTACTTTTTTAATAACATATAACTATATACATGATTAAAAACTGTAACAAAAAGCTGTAGGGACTGGAAAAATGTTTTGTTGGATCCATGCAGATGGTACATTTAAAGGATTTCACAAATCCATGTGCATCAAATGGAGCTGCAGTGACAGGGTTGAAAAAAATGGCAACTCTATATTGTTTACCTGAATGTACCGGGAATAAAGCACAGACATACAAAATACACAAAAAGAATACAAAAGAGTACACAGTGTAAATGCTGTTAGCACAGGAAGTTTCTTTCTTAAGTAAATCGGAGGAAAGAAATAAAATCTCCTTTTTCACATTTTATATTGCAGTTTAAAAGATAACTAATCTCTTGTTTGCTGTATGTTGTTTTTCTTCACTCTGACATACACTACAGTAAAGTATATGGCATTTTCATTTAACAACTCAGGAATATTTTGATTCGCCTCCATGTCTGTGAATGTACTGTCATTTCTGAACAATGTCATGTATACATATTGCTTTAAAAACACATACGCAGTTTGACATGAGTTAGAAATGCAAAATATTAAGGGCCACCGCACTACAAAGTGCTGGATACTCTTGTCCTGGTCCAGCAGTATGTTTAAGGACACACACAACTTCAAATCTAAGAGGAATTCCTCAGAGAGTAAAGGAAGTTAAGAACATGCAGAAATGATTTGCTGATCAGGTCTGGAGTTTTCAACAGTTCGTAGTATAGACTCTGCAGCTAGGAAAACTGTTACATCTGAGGCCATAATTCTGTCCTTACACCCCAGATAATGTAGCTACACAGTGTAGATGACTTACTGTAGTTTAAAAATAAATCTTCTTAATTCTAGGTTAACACATAAAATGAAACCTCTTTTTAAGTCTGGGGAATCAGTGAGCTCTGCAGCTGGAAGGGAGAAAGAGATAGTGTTTAATTTGTTAGTTGCAAGCTGGAAGAGATTCTGTAGGCAGCAGGTAATAATGTGACAGGTTTTAAACACCTCACTTCTAAAAGAACTTGCTCATATTTTTGTCCTGGGCCAAAAAAAGAACAGGCATAACTGAAAAGTCAGTACTAGCCAGTAAGCTCACCTGAGGCTCACAAGCATGGTGAGGATGGCAAGCCATCATTTAGTAAGAAAATAAAGTCAAGCATACTTCTTGTCAGGTGGGCTTTTGCTGGGTTCCTCCTGTTGTAATGAATACTTAACAGCTCCCAGTGTAATCACAGGCAGTTTAATAGGAGCCAAATCAATGCAGTCTGTGTGTGCGTATACTTGTTTAAAAAAACAAAAAAGGTGAAAACAACAACAGTAACAACAGCAGAACTAGACAAGCAGTGAAAGCTGAAACATTCTGTGAAGCCTTGGGATGTGTTCCTGTCCTCCTTAACACCCTCCCACCCTGTCTGGCCATGCTCTTTTGGAAGGCAGGTAAAACCGTTCAAGTTCCTGTAAGTGAGGGAGGAATTTTGCTTATAGCAAGACATAAAGTAATTATGAAAACAAACTTTGAAAACCAAATCGCTGTGGGTCATGAAAGCCAAATCTCACTATTAAGTATTTGGATTTCATTGTCCATATAATGGTTTAATTCCCTCCTCAGTCTGACCTCTTAATGTGAGCATGCTAATTGGAAAGTCGACAATATGCCAGTTTTTGGCTCGCTACTGTTCAGAGTATTTTATTTTTTAAGAACATCAGTGATCCTTGTTTATGTTGTTCATTGCTAGCATTTTTGGGTAAAATCTGGCTTGTAAAGCCCTGACTGAAAGTAGAATGTCAGTACAAGGCAAGTCTGTTTGAGAAGGCAACTTGAAAGCAGTAAGACTTATTTTGTTTATTTAAAGAGATAAATGTGTGTGTGCATGCATTTTCATTTAACAGCTTTATAGCTAGAACCATTATTAAATGATGCCCAATAGCAATTTTATCTCTTGTTATGATTTGTTTTATAAAGATGTAACAATTCTCAGCAGAGTTTTATGAAGACATGCAGACTTGGTTTGCATTACATACGCAGTTATGTGCTCAGTATATATGTTGCAACTTAATTTCTTAAATATATATTGTGTAACACTTTTTGTTCCTGAGTGCTGGTCTCCTTAAGGAATAGAGAGGGTGGCATCATGTGCTCTTCAGCACACTGTGGTCCTTTGTCATTTTAGGAGTTCTTCTGAGGGATCTTTATTGTCACAGTTTTGACTTCAGAATATTCTCTCAATCCACATTCACCCCTAAAAAACAAATTTCAGCATCAGCTTGCACCAGACATTAATTCTTTATCAAGCAAAACCGTGCAAAGTGATTCCTTGATACAGTTAAGATGCAATTTAATATTCTTGGCAGGGGTTTCTGTTGTACTATGATTTTGTACAGGTTTTCCTTTCATGCCATCTTTCAGAAAACCTGAAGATGAAGTTTCAGTTCAGGTCAAAAGCACAATGGATAGCTGCAGTGTTCTGATAACAGAATGACATTAAACCCAGAAACACTCACTGTCTGTTGATGGAACTGTTGGGAGTGAATTGATATCCTCTGTTCTTTCCAGACCTCGAAAATGTCCAAACACCAAAACCTACACCGCTGGCGAGTGAAATTGCTGCTTATATTTGCATTCAAGAAAGAGAAGGTCCAATCTGAGTACTATGGAAAATTAACTACTCGCAACCCTGGATAAAGATGAACTTGACTCCAAACCCACTGATCTTTTTTCCCTGACAAAATACCCAGCAGCAGAAATCAGCATTTGCATGTCCTGTGAAAAAGAGCATTCATCCTGCTCAGATTTCCACTAGATTTACGTAGAAGACCTTACTAGTAGAAGTAGACACCACTTACTATGTCCCAGTCGTCGGACACGTAGCTCTGAGGGGTACGTGTTCTGCTTTGGGTAAATTATGCTTAAGAAATGGGTGTTTCTGAAGGCTGTGCAGATTTTGTTGTAGTCAGCTCTGGCCTGGCTCCTCTTTTAGGCAACTGCTGAGGTTTAGAGTGGATGTTGCATGCCTATCTTCTCTGAAGTATAGGTATTTGTGTTTTGCTGTGCATATTTTTTGTAATGGAGAAGTGTGTTCTAGTCATTAAGATTTAATATGTCTGCCAGATGCTGTGTGTGTAAAGCAAACATGTCCCCACCTCAAAACAGGTACAGTCCAAGTCTGGAAGCAGAGTATCTCTTTTATATGAACTCATACGAGGATTCTTTTGCACCAGCTCTTAGACATTTGTTTCTTGGTTAAATTCTTATCCCCACCCCTAAAACACACACAATACTGCTCCCTTACTTACATTAAAGTCTAAAAAGTGCTGACATGCATATCATGTTAAAATGTTTACTATTTGACACTGCCTTCCCTCTGGATCCCCCTGTACAGAATTTAATGCCAACAGCACCATCAAGAATATTTCAGGGGAGTTCCTCAGAACCGCTTTGTACTAAGTGTTGCTTTCAGAATGGAGTGAGGAGCCACTGGTCAAAGCAATTAAACACCTCTGTATGCCCCTCGTGTTCCATAGACTACCTCATATCTACCTCTACACTGTAAATTTCACACAAAATACAACATCAGGGGAGGAATTCCTGTAACCTTCCTTGGAAAGTTAATTCATTTTGGCAGAAATACCAGTATTTACCAGCCCATTTCGCTCCACCTGCAGTTTTGAAAACTTTCTGATATGCCTGTTGGCTTGGTAAGCCTTACATGTGATGTAGTGGTTGATATTTAACTCAGACTGATGAATCAGTAAGCATTTTAAGACTTACCAGAGTCTAAGTACATGCAAGCGAATATATTAGTAAAGATATTTTCACATGTGAAAGGTTCCCATTGATGTGGACCGTCCCAGCCCCAGCTTTCAGTAGAAAGTGGTAGATTTGTCTCCAAAGAATGACAAAAAGCTTGAGCTATTTATCAGACTCAGCTGAGCCACAGAACCATTCTCTTACAGCTCAGTGGAAGCTGTCACCAGGAGCTGCGTGGAGCCCAATAACTAATGCTAGTAAGTCTCTGTGTGGAAGTTTCTGCTTGATTCATCAGGGCTGCGGCTTGGCCCCAGACACCTGTTCAACACATTTTTGCAAGTCAACAGATAACCTAGCCAACAGAGTATCCAGTGCCTTTATGTGTGTTCCAGCTTCCAGTTGGTTTCTTATCTAGGTCTGGCAAACAAAATTAGATATATATATTATCTGTTTCTTCAGCTGAGGGCTTCAGGGCCTTACGCATTTGTTTTCTGGCTGAAAGTTTGGAAGTGGACAACTGTGAGGAATTCTAAGGCAAGTATTTTTCAAAAGTTAGAAAGTTGCTCTTGCTGAATAGGAAGATGTGTTATTCCAGACATTCAGATCAGAAGAGTCAGTGTGTGCTCAATTAAATGGCTTGCTTGTCTGCACAGCCTAATACAGGGAAGTACGGAGTAATAACATGCTGTTGTATGGCCACTTTCTTCTTGGATAGCAGTTCGGTATCAGGGTGAGAACAAGGGATGTGTCTATGAAAAGGAAGGAGCCCACAAGTCAAATTTGCATGATACTATCCCTTGGTTGTGTTGGTGTGAGGGAAAGGGAACAAACTGCTCTTCAAAAAGAAATATTACATACTGTCTTCTCTCAGTTCAAGAGAAAAAAGATAAGGAAAAGAATTACAACTCCAAACTGTTCTTCTGCTTGCACTTCTCTGTGGGAATGCAATTATACACTGCTGTATCTCAGAGCTATCCAGACAATAATCATTCCTCTGACTTTAAAGGATAGCTCTAGGTAGAATGACACCTTCTTCCCTTGAAGGCATTCGGACAGACCAGAATTTTGGGAGACTCTATCTAGTATAAAACAGCCACATGTGGCTATCTGGGATGTCACCTGATTTTTAGTTACAGGAGTGAAATTCTACACTAATCAGGTAGTGATAAGGAGTTTTAAGAAGTGTACATGTATAAAAATATCCCTCTTTTAGACTCCTTTAAGAATACAAGAATATTTTAAGTAGTCTTACAGAGCAGAAATCAGTTGTATTGTGTACGTGAGTTCTCGTTCTCTACTGGTAGACACATACCCTGCTACATTTTGTGGGAGTATAAAATGAGTATAGCAGATCTCAACTTTCTGTGTTCATATTATTCCCCATGTGTGATAAAAATCTGTGAATAAAAATCTGTGAATTTAAATGCAGGAACAAAACAAGTCCGAGATAATACACTGCTAGCACAGACAGCACAGTGGCACAATTATGATTTGTCTGTAACATAGCATTAGCTTAGCAATGACACACATATGTATGGACACTTTCTCTTCTTTTTTTTTATTCATTAATTGCTGATTCAACATTATTTATGCTGTAAAATGTATCCCTCAAAAACGGGGATCTAAGAAACCATGGCATTTTAATAAAAAGTATGCACATATTAATGCGGGAGGGAGGAGGTGAATTAGAACGTGATATCTGATCAAAGAGGTTCTGTAAGGAGTAGAACAATTACTCATAAGTAGGTTTTCAGGCATCTTTATGAGATAGTGATGATTTCCATTCCAAACATTTATTGTTTATGATGAATATTTTCAAAGCTGTAGATGGGAATGAAGTGTACAACTACCATGGGATCTGGGGTGCTGCCTGGTTTCCCCCTCTTTCAAAAATTCTACAATATCAATATGTGAATATTTTGCTTGCACACTTAACCTCCCTGAAGTGGAGGGGGTCACTCTTGAGTGTCAGGTTACTCATGCGCTCTGTTGAGTTTAGTAGTCTTAGAATATTTTGACAATGATAAGAGTTAGATGAGCTGACATATTTATGCCAGTGTGAGATCACCTCATAACTCATGAATGTGGAGAACAGTATGAATGTGTTATTCAAAGTACTCCCTAATGAGGGAAAATATTTCAGACTACATAGAGCTTATTTTATAGATCAAGTTGTATACTTCCACATATTTAAAGTTTTAAAGAGTTTGACCTTACTTTAGTTTTACTGCTGAGTTTGCCATTAGCCATAAGCTATTTTGAAAGCTTAGGAGAGACATATCTGGTATACATGCCTCCTGCACAGACATTAATTGACTCCTTTGTATGTGTAACCAATCTGGGGCTGATGCAATTGCTAAACGTCCTTGTGACTGTAATGAGAATTAAAAACTAGTAAGACTTTAAATTAGGTACAGGGGACAGTGTTTGAGCATGGAGCTCCATTTCAAAATATTTGACACTTAGTTCTAAATGGAATCAGAGAAGACAGGGAGCTTTGTAATGGAAGGTGATTTTTTGAAAGGGATGTAAACACATTTGTCTGTCCTTCTCTAGGCCTGATTTCATTTAACATTGTTTATAAATCTGGAAGAGAAAGATAACATTTTAATAAAGTTCAGATGCACCTATATTAACAGATGTAGGAAGAAGTAAAGAAAGGAAAATATAACAAGAGAGGCAAAATATATGGCAAAACAACTCTGAAACAAGTGCACCAACCCAGTCAACAAGCCCATAGCAATACCAGAAACAGAATCTTTTTCTGTAAAAGTGCTGGTTAACATGGCTAAGAAAAACTCAGAGAAAACAGAAGTTAAAAGCTCAGAAAAAATACTCAGAAATTTTTCAGTTCCTTTCAGAATAAGAAGGGAGTTCCAGTGACTTGTTCTGCTACGTCAAAAAAAAAAAAAAAAAAAAAAA
>Ga0065711_1003636_pt1 | contig 27053 bp, 14 predicted proteins | sample Hoacrofraction12_FD_59098 | JGI IMG/M metagenome (GOLD analysis project Ga0065711, IMG submission 59098) | Hoatzin crop microbial communities from Cojedes, Venezuela - Epithelial fraction 12 v2 (version 2) | ecosystem: Host-associated > Birds > Digestive system > Esophagus > Crop | place... | reverse complement strand
ATTGGCTAGCTAGCTAAATGTCAACTCCGCCCATACTTCCTCATTCTTCCCCCAGCTGCATTCTGTTTTTCACATTCTTGCTAACCGCAAAGTTGATTTGTTAAATTCCTTGTTCTGTCAAGGACACCATGTGCTAAGCTTAAAATGGATTTTCTACAACAAGCAATTCGGTCGAGCCTTGCCATCCCCCCACAGACATTGAGCTGTTGATCACTGCCCTCTGGATGTGACCACCTAACCGATTCCTCATACACTGAATACACCACCCATCAACTCCGTATCTCTCCAATTTAGAGAAAAGTTTAGAGTTAATGACTTATCTTACCGTGATAATAGTTGTTTTCTTCCTCTTGTGGATAAGCAAAGTATCACACTTCAGATGTTATGTGCACCGTCTCTTTTTTCAGTCTTTGTTCCAACTTCTATTTAATAGGGACTTATCTCAGTATTTCTCCACCATTTCTCATTTGTATAATCACAATAACCACAGATCATCAAATATGACTTCTCACTGCTATTTGATATTCTTTATGTTATGGTAAATATGTAGAGGGAATGATGTCAAATTGCAACTGAAATAGTGCTAATATCTATCCTGTTTAATGAAAATTAAACCTTCCCCCATGAGGGACAGGTGAGGAGGGATGTGGAAAGCAGCAGAAGTGATCTTTACAGTCATATTTTTAGAGGCTGAGGAATGACATAAAACAATCAGAAATTTACAGGCAAAAGATGAGATTCCCAAAGTTTAGAAGTTTATGAAACTAATGAAGAACAATTATTAGATATAATCATGAGACACATATTCAGGTTTTGACTGGAATAAGTTCTAAAATATTTCTGTGCGTTTTAAAATCATGGCATCAAGGCTTAGAGGAAAAAAAAATTCTTTAGGTAAAAGAGAATGGAATACACATCTAGACTGCAGTCTATATAAGTAGATTGTAAGTAGATTATAAGAAGAGGAATCTAAGTAGAGTCTACTTCTGAGTTGTGTACTTGTAAGTTCTTATATTTGAGACTAAAAAAATGAGTAGACCTTAATATTAAGAAAGATGTGAGACAATCCGATGGAGTGTAGAAGAATCATTTTCTTATTCAGACAACAGCTATTTTCCCATTATAGTTAATTGGAGAAGTCTTTGCTTAAATACAATCAGAAATCTCATAAAGCAGAGGACGGTTGTTTCTATTGCAAGATGAAAACCTAAGTTCGAAACAAAGGCAGATTTAAAAACAGTTGAAATCAAGCAGATTATAATAATTGAAATTACTAGAATATGGATACACAGGGATTTTTTTTCTCCATTGAGAAGTGAAGTTAGAAGAGTTTGCTTCAAATTTGGTATTTTGACTTCCCCCAGTCATAGCTACAAAACAAAAAAGCTGAGTCAAGGCAGTTATTCTCTGAGAATCGCAACCTGTTTGAACAACAAACACGCTTTGAAGAAAATGTTTCTCTGAAAAATTTCTTGAATATTTGACTACACCTAGCTGGTAATATTGTATGGGAGTGATATTTTTCAGAGGCTATAAATAATGTTCATACTACAACGAGGAAAGGACCTATTATAACACAGAGAAAAGAGACTAAAAAGGTGAAGTAAATCAGATCTTATCCGAGCTAGTTCAACCAAACTCGTATCTGAATACTGCCTGAGGCTCATGATTTAGAATAATCTAAAAATCAAATTTTGATCTAAACCAGAATGATGCTATACATATTTTTACATCTTTCAGTACCTTTCTGCTAGCCAAATTCATTACCAGGCTTTATCAGTCACTTCCAGACAAATATTTTTTGAGGTAAGAGGGAAGGTCAGCCTCAGAAAGTTTTGAGTTTTACATAATGTGTAGCAGAAATTGAATTTCACTATTGTTCTGGCATATTGAAGGCAAATTTCCATGGAAACCATAATTCCATCCAAGGGACCAATTTTTTTCATAGCAGATGTAACCCTTAAATTGTAGCTAAATTATCCACTACAAATAATAATAAAATGCATCAACACAAATGAGTGCTGAAGCCAGAGACTCCTACGTAACTTGGTCATCAATCCCTTAAATAGTGGAGGAATTCTATCCCTGGAACTGGATCCTGTACTTAGGAGCATTTGTCATGGGCAGAGGAAATTTACTGCGAAGTCTTTAGAGGGCAGAGAAGCAAATCAGTCTCCCAAATACCATCATCTATCTCTGGAAAATGCATCTAAATGTCCTGTGTCCAAACTAAGTGGAGACTTTCAATCCATTAGGAGATTCCCTTTTCCAGCTTCCTGTTCTAAAAATACTATGCCAGTTTGTCTGAGGTTTTTCACTGTTCAGTGGGCTAAAAGATGAAAGACCCTTTTGTCACATCAAATGATCCCCTTCAAATCACTAACATTGTAAGATATAAAAACAAATATAAGTTCGTTTTCCTCCCTTCCCCCATGCTACTTCTTCCCCTTTTCTTGTGACCGCTTTTCATTCTGAGAGGCATATAGTACTCGGAATATTATAATCCCTTCTGGCAACAGAACAGAAACATGGTTTCCATTACAGTTTATTACTTTTTTCCTTTTTAATTTTTTTCATCAATCTATATGAATCCCAAAGGACTCAAGCCTTTGTTAGAAACTGTAGACAAGATATATCATGGGCCTAGTTCTCCCATATTTCTTTATGACTTAAACTGTATATTTAGTTCCCTTGTGCACAGTTAAAATTAAAATGTAAGTACAATATATATCCATTTAGTATTCTGAAAACAAATTCTTTTTGTTCTGTTGATGTCTATTAAAAAAGTACTCTCTTTAGGTTTGTGTACACAGGATATTTGGAAGTGCTCTAAGATGAATAAAGAGAAAATTCTCTCCTTTTCATTGAGAAATCAATTTTTATGCAAATAATGTAATGTTTTGAAGTAAGTCTTTTCAGCTACTCTATACAATCTTCTTTAGAGTGGTTTTTACTCCCCTGTAGCCCAGGCTAGTTAGTGAGGTCTCCATCTGTAATCAATAGAGGCAGGCAACATATTGCATCTTATGCTGTAATTTAGCAATCAATTCACAGCAGCAGCATCTGGCACTGATGCCAAGAGGAGTGTTTCTATCACTCCCCTTTCACCTCCCTGCCATCTTCCCTCTCCTGAGGAAGCTTTGTACAGCTGCACAGTGAACCAGGTCAGAGAACTGATCTTGCTTAAAACTAACATGGCAAAAAAACAACTGTTTAGTTTTAGCTAGAAGGTAAATGCTTGTGCTGACACAAGGGAAAAAAAGAGCTGCAGAAGAACGATGAGGCTACTTCTTTCTGCAGCCCTGCCAGCTTAATCTGGTTTAAACTGATTGCAAAACTACAGCATAGCGTACTTAGCTTTGAACATGGGTAATTGCCTTTGAACAAGCTAATTTTTTTTCCTATCAAAGGTACCTGAATGACTACTTCAGCCTTTTAAGAGTTAGACAGCTTGTCTGAAGTTCAAGGAAAGTAGTTCCCTCAAAATCATTTACACAAAGAAAGCAAGGGTTGGTGCTCCTAAATTCTCTTCATGGTGCCTTAGTTCTCCTCAGTATCACAACACTTTGACCATGTTGTGAGACTGAAGAAGTGTCCTGGGTTCAGCCAGAACAGGGTTAATCTTCACTGGAATCCAAGAAGGGACACAGCTGAGCGGGCTGACCCAATCTGGCCAAACAGAGCAGGATATTCCATACCATGTGTCGTCATGCTGGGTTCCGGTTGGGGGGAGCTGGGCGGCAGGAACTCTCTGGCAGCTCGGGAGCACGTGGCAGCGGCGGTCAGTGAGAGTTGCTCTGCGTGTTCTGCTATTTTGTGTTGTGTATTCCCCTTATCTGTATCGTTGTTGTTACTGTTCCCTTTGTTTGCTGTTCTGTTAAACTGCCCTTATCCTGACCCACCAGTTTTTTGCCTGTTTTCTTTCCATTCTCCTCCGCACCCCAGTGGGGGGAGGGGCGGCCGCGTGGCGCTTTTGTTGCCGTCCGCAGCTAAACTATAACAAGAAGATACTCACTTTAATCAACTCACCTGCATAATCTATATTACCATATTTACCTTTATTTCTGCGTTTGTTTTAAGAGAAAAACAGAGAACATAGTTCAGTTGTACATACTGAGCTTGATTTTTAACCTGTTGTTGACTGCCTTCAAATGTAGATTTCACTACAGTATTACCTAATTCTAATCTTTGAAAGATGAAAAAACTTCCTAAAATATCATCTACATAGCTCCCTTGTGGCAGTGGTTTGACCAGTTAATGTCTGGTACTTCTAGCAAGATGTTGAACAGTACAGGTCTCAGATATCTTTCACTTTCCTAGGAAAGAAAGAGTCAATCAACAGTTCAGAGATTTATAGAATCAAAAGTAGTTGGTTTGGTTAAAGGTCATAAAAAAGTTTAACCAGACCTAAACTAGAAAAACAGTCTTTATGAAGGTCCTCAGCTTAGCATGCTCATATCAGTTCTGACCTTAATGAGGGTAAGAAAGGATCAATAGCTAAATAACTACATAAGTCAACAGAATGGCATTTGCAAAGTTTTTTCTGAACCCAATATGAAAGACAGTCTGTTTGGGTGAAGTATGCTATATTGTTACTTGAAGTCAAGAAAGGAAATGAGAAGAGTCTTAAATCATTTGACACAAAGCATAGATCACAATGCAGCAAATCTTGGTTTTGAACACTCTATTGAACAGATATATTAGGAAAGACCATACAAAAACAAGTGCTTAAAAGGAGTTTTTAGGTCCAGATTAATGAAGCAAGTCTGGGAGGCTAAGCAAAGTAGCCTACTAGTCTACCAGGAAAGACTATGAGTAAGGGCTAATAATGCAATGTACGTCATATCTATTTAGGCATTTAACACATCCTGAGCTGCCAGTAGTGCGGGTACCATGGATTCACACTGTCTTATTCAAAGTGATTCCAAACGTTGTTTCAAATTCTAAAGACACCTTTTTTTCTGATTGCTTGTAGGTATCTAATAATTTGACTCTTAAGGTAAACAGTATAGTTAAACACTGAATATTTGTCAGGATTCTTCTAGGTCTTGGGGCCATGAAACTGTACATTCAAAGCAAAACTTCTACTGTTTTAAAAACAATTTTGTTCAGTGAGAAGTCTTAAAAATTTGACTTCTCATCCCAATATTGGAATTTAACATTTTATTTATTCACAGAATATATTGCACAGTGTTAGAGCATGTACCCACTTTCTACCTCATATTCTTTATCTTTCACTGTGTTTAACTATCATCTGTCTGATGAACAATATAAAATAAGGTCAGAATTTTGTAAAGGTTTGTCCTGGTTTTGGTTAAAATAGAACTGATTCTCTTTTACTGATTTTTCCCTACAGCTAAGTTGTTCTAAATTACTGCATTTTTCTGGTTTGCTGCATCTTTTACAGACACTGTCCACTCCAAAGCTGATAGATAACAACTGAAGTTTATAATCTTACTGAGCTAATGGTAGGAATGGAATGCAGAAAAAGGCCACTGTTTATAATTGTTACTATAGCAGCCAACGTCACTGATGGACCTTTTAGGTTCTGCAAGCGAAGAGTCATAAAGGGTCGTACTTTCAGGGAGAGGCAGACAGAACAGGTGACCCGATACTCACCAGCTAGGTATTCCATGCTGTACACATCACACTCCGTTTAAAGCTGGGGATCACGAGGGTCTTGCTGTCTTTGTCCATGGCCGGTTTCAGAAGAGGACCCTGCTGCTTGTCCTGCCTGAGATCCTGATCTAGATTTCTATACATGCATTCCTGAGTCCAGTTCCTGTCTGTCGCTGAGGCCAGTCCAGGACTTCCTGGTGCTGCCTGGCAGCTGCTGGTGGGACGCCAGTACCCCAGCACCGACTCCAAGAAATTGAGTATCTGTTTTGTATGTTTTGTTTTATTTCTTATATTATTAATATTATTAGTACTATTAGTGTTATTAGTAAAGCTGCTTTAATATTCAATCTGTAAGCCTCTCTCCCCTTTCCTCCTTTTTCACCTCCCCTGGTGGGAGGGCGGGGGTTAACAGAGAGCATCTGTTTGTTGCCGCCCTGCTGTAAACAGTGACAAGGTTTGATCTACATTGAGGAAAAGGGAGAGCAGGCACTGATTTTATGGTAAGTATATCTGAAAAGCATATGAAAATGTAATTTACATTAATTCCTATCTCTTGTTTACATAGCTGAAGAGTTGAACTGATAAAAAAATCTGTCACACAGACGTTCTCCTTCATCTCCTCTTTCCTCCAAATATAGCAGTCACATCTTGAAACCAGTGGCTAAATCTCTCCAAAGATATCAGGCAAGAAAACATTATCATGCCACTTGGATTGCTGTAGGTTTAGAACTGTAGCAAATGTTACCCACTTTGGGATTAATTCTCAATAAATGCACAATTACAGTACATTAAATCACGTTAACAAGTATTATTAGTACAGTAAGATTCATGCCAGCCTTTGCCTCTCTGCAGTACTGCATTGTCAGATACGAACTGTTTCATACCACAGTCATTAGACAGAGCATGGTTTTGGTAGGAAAATGGTTACAAGCAGTTAAGTGTCTAATAGAGAAGCTCCTACAAAGCTGCAGTTTGCTTTAAAATGTGCACACTGAGTTGGTTTCTGAAGTGTTTCCCAGGGAGCATCACAGCTGAAGTTCATTGCTGTTGTTCAAACTTTAGAAGTGCGTTTGATCTAAGTAGCTGTGGTATAACAGAAATACGCTTTTGGTCTCTTTCCCACGGCGAGCCTATGGCTCTTCATGTGTGTTTCAGGTGGACAAATTCCATGACGAAGCAGAGGGGTGTGGTGTTCTTTGATTCCTGCCTTCAGTACAGCCTAGCACTGAAACCTGGAGTCTACATGAGGGACTATAGAATAGAAAATTGAATTCTGTGCCAAAAATGAAGTCAGGAAAACTATACATGCTGATGAATCCAAAATAGCAAGAAGTGTTTTTTTTCTTCTATTAAGCTAATGCTCTGGACCGGAAAATAGGGCTCGGACTTGACGTTTGTGAGGTTTTTCACTGTTGTCTTGAAAGTCGTCTAGCCATAATCACAATCATCTGACTTGCACATTCTCAGCTTTACTTACTCTGCACACAGTATTATTTAATCTGCACGGTGCCCGAAAGTAGTAGTTCAAGAGAAATAGTCTCTGGGATGGTTCAGGCTAATATTACACTAATAAATAAGACATGCCAGAGCCCATTCTCTGCATCTGAGGGCAGAGGATACAGTTCATGCTTAGGCAGGTAATGCTGTTCCTCTGCCTTGTTTTTTCCCCCGTTAGTGTAGTCTCACCCAAACTGGGCGCCAGAAGCAAGCTGTGGCCCTGCTCTCCCTTGAGCCTTTCCCAGATACTGTCAGATGAAGCTGAAATGGTGCCTTGGGGCTGGGGCAGAGGTTGCATGGGGTCCTGGGGTACTCACCAGTGCAGTCAGGCTCTATGGGTGCCTCCAGGCCCTGACAGCTCTGAGGAAGAGGAGGGTCTGTTGTCAGTTCTCCAGTCTGCATTGCCTATGAATATCTGTTGTAAAGTTTTGATCAGTCTTTGCTTAAAAATGCTTGAGGTGGTGAGGTTTTCCATGACGATTTGTTGTGTAATAAAAAGACAAAAATCATGTCCTGAAATTCCTGCTGCGTTACAAAGGAGGGCACTTCCAATGAGTCAATACTGGGGTTTGATCGTTGGACTGGAGGCTGGGTCAAATGAGTTCTAATATAAACAGCAATGTAAAAAATCTCGCTTCCCTGACTTTTCTTGCTTTCAGGAGCTTGTCTATTTCATTAAGGTTCTCTACTTTCTACTGAAGATAGCCTGTTTGAAAAGAAGGTCTGTTACTTTTCAGCCACAAATTCAGAGGTTTTTGTAAGGTTTTTCTTTGCTTTTTTTTTTTTCAGAAGGATAAACTTCTAATTAATGTGTTTCATTATCAAGTGACAACATCATTATCAAGTGACATCAGAGTGAAAATTGATAGTATAGTGTCAATTAATAAGCCTTTTTTGCTTTAGAAGATACTATTTTTCGTTTCTTTGGTTGTGTAAGTTGAAGTCAAACTTTTGTTATTTAAAAACTTCTGAAAATTTAATAACAGTGTACTCACTCCAGAGCCTTTTAAAGAGAAATTGATCTTGGAGAAATAATTATTAACTATTGTCCTGGTTTCGACTGGGTTAGAGTTCATTTTCTTCCCAGTAGTGACTGTGTTTTTGATTTAGTACAAGAAGAATGTTGATAACACTGGTGTTTTTAGTTGTTGCTATGAAAGCAGGGACTTTCTCCAGTCTCCTATATTCAGCTAATGAGTAGGTGTGTAGGAGCTGGGAGAGAGCACAGCCAGATTGCAAAGCTGGCCAATGGAAATATTCCATACCATAGCTGTCATGCTCAGTTTATAAATGGGGGTTGGCCGGGGGCCAGGAACATCTCCTGTTTTTTATCCTCTTTTCAGTGAGTTCAAATCTTCTCTTTTCCAGAAGTTCAAACTTTTCTGGGAGCTCGGTCTTTTTTGTGAGTTTTGCAAAATTCCCCAAATCTGCAAGTTCCTGGTTCTATGATCGCTGCTTGAGGACTGACTGCCAATCACTCACCTGGTGGTAAGAAATTTGTATCATACATATTTTTTTAAATCTTAAAATTAAAATTAAAATCTTTTTTTAATCTATACAGTTTATTTTAAAATTACCATTAGTATGTTCAGAATTTCAAATTGGAGCTTCTTTGAACTGTAGATTAAAATCCCTAATTTCTCTACTCCAATTGCCTCTTTTTAGCATCTTCATTCAAAGATTTTTCAAAATCTAAGTAGTCTATTAAGTGAAAAAGCAGACTTTTTCTCCGTAGGAGAAGAATGAGTAGAAATAACATTCCCAAATAGTTCAACTTTGTATTAATATGCACAGAAGATATATCAGAAATTCATTGAGCTGATATGTATTCTTTCTATACATTTGTCAATACTAATAATTTTATGTTTCCATTTTATGGAATTTTTTTCTTTATGTTTTTCTTTATGTATTTCTTTATGTTTTTTCTCTTATGGATTTTTTTTTTGAGAAAACTTAGACTTTGTTGAAAAATCACCTTCTAATGTTCATTACTAACAATAAATAGTGCTATTTGTGGTTTGAAACTATTTGATGTTTTCATAATGCTTCTTAGCTTTCAGAGAGTGTATAGCACATGATTTTATTTAAAAAAAATCATGGAATCATAGGTTGGAAAAGTCTTCTAAGATCATCAAGTCCAGCCAATATGGAAATTCTAACCACACATATAATAAGAAAAGCTGAGAACCTGAAAATAATCTTGTTCCAAAATCACTATATATATATATGAAATTAAAATATAAATACAAAATAAACAATGGCATAAAAAGTTAAAATAATAAAGCAATGTTTCTAATAGAATGTATCTTTTCTGAAGGTAGTAAAATAATTTTGCATTTCTAAAAAAGCACAAACTTGCTGATCCTTTCTGTAAAGGGACTGCAGATATATACTGGCACATCAGAGCACTGCAATGTCATGTTTGAGAAGAAAAAAATCACTTAAGAAAAAAAAGAATTAAAGAAAGATGAGAAAATCTAGAGGCATTATCTGAGATGATGAAATACAAAGCAAAATGTTTTTGAATACTAAAGCAGTATTGCATATAAGCAATAGATTTTCCTCAAGTTTCATACACAAATTTTATTTTTCTGGTATTACTTTAAAAAAGGAGATAATAAACACTAACTTCTTTCTATTTTCTATATCCTTTCATAGGACACAGGTCATTTGCCAGGAGAAGAACATTAGTTTAATGAATCACAAGTAGCCTCAGCAATATATAACTTTTAAAATTACTTTTGAACTAGAATAAATAAAGAACAGAATGTCACACACCCTGATTCTGTATTTTCAAAATGTATCTTAAATCAAACCTGGAAATGAGGGGATAAGACCATTGAATGATACACTGATCAGGATGATACCACGCAAACTGGACACGGAAAAAGCTCATGTAACTGTGCTGACTTCATTTTCTCTTGGCACACAGTAATAACTGTCAACCTGCAGCACATCTGATAACAATGCGATAGGGGGAAATAATAGCTGAGCATGCTGGAACTGAATGCAAAATCGAAACCTTGGAAGTGAAAAAAGTAGATTCAGGCAATGAGAAAAGAAATTTGTGGCTCAAATGACAGAAATATATTTCTAAAAGTGGCTTTAAAAGGTTTTCCATTTTAAACTTATAAATATATTTGTTTAGTTTAGCAAAGATAGGCTGAAAATTTTGCAGTGTGTACTAATAGTTGAATTTTTGTGATTTAGGGAAGAAATCTTCTTGTTAATAATGGAATACTATAAGGAAAGAAGCGTGAGTTATCTAATGGGAAAATGTGTGGTGCTTTCTGCTTCTTTTAGAAAATGAATGAAGTTATTGCAGACCTATGCATCTTCTGTGTTTGGATAACTTTATGGTTATTCGCATGACACAGACCTTTGAAAACAGAAAATGCTGAAAACACTGAGCCTTACCTGACTCAAAAAAAGAGCCTTACCAATCAGAAATCCTCCTATTTTGGTCTCTTTGAGACTTTGAAAGGACCAGAAGAGAGAGTAATTGAACTCTTTTTCACAAGCTCTGTGTGCTACTTAAGCAAACTCTGCAGAGGATCTCTGCATTAAAATGCAGCAACTGGTGAAGACAAGGGCAGTGGCAGACGGCTGCCAATGTGTTTGCATGGATCTGAGCATTCAAAGCAAACACGCATCCCTAAGACTGTGCAGAGGATTCTTCTTACTGCAGCACTGCACGTGTCCCCCCCAGCCGACACTTTTTTGTCAGATTTCTGCAGAGCACCAGAACAGAGGTCTACTTCTCTTCAGCAGTGAAAGAATAGACAAGTTGGGACTCAAACCCAGTCTGTGCTTTTTCAGTTACAGCTTTCAGTGCTGCTTATGGTAGAAGCACTGTGGAATCTGTGATCCCACTATTCATCCTCAAAATATTTAAACTAAAATTTAAGCCTCCCATGTTGCAGATACAGCTGTCTGTATGGGTATTAAAACCTGTCTTCCTCCACACATCACAGTGTGCTAACAAACTGACTTACGGCTCATCAGTCTGGAAAATAAAACATATTATTATTGATGATCCTGTTTATCTATTCGCGCCTCATTCCTTTGACCTTTATGTGGAAGTCTAAAATAGACAGCATCAATCTGATGTCATGCCACCTTGCTGACCACACCATTGCTGAATCACCAAAGTTATGAAACTTTTATTTAAATACCAAATAAATGTGAAAGATCATTATTAATTAAGGAGGATCTCTGCTCTCTCCAGCCATTTGCAGTTTACAATATAGAGAGAACAGCCTCGCTCACCCACAGTGGGAAGTGCTGTCACTTTGCCTGCTGGAGGAAAGATTTAATGATCTGCTCACTAGACCCAGGAATATCTGTTGTGTTTAAGTTAGGTGGCTATTGCAGATATGCAGAGTGAACTGACTTAACTGGCTTTAGGGGAGCTGCAGATGTTCAGGTCTCAGCCTCTCCCAGCACAACAATCACTCAGAGGATGCAGAGCATAAAAGGCCCTCAACATACACACAAAATGCCAGAGGTAACTGTGACTATTGGTAATGAATGGTAGAAATATAATTTCCTCTGCTTCATGTATGTGTGAGTGTGAATAAGGGCATGTGTGTGTTTTCCTTCCTCCTACAAACAAATCACAGCAATAACTTTCAACCCAATAACCTTCATAAAAACTCCATGGTGACTAATTATAAGAGAAGTAGGAGCATCTACTATTAGCAGAAATAGGATTGTTATTCAATAACCTTGGGAGGTTGCACATCCAACAATGCTCTGAATCTGTAGTTATTAGATGGGGGGTCTGGTGAAGGTTGTTTCAGATTGCTGCTGGCGTCTTGCTGCTGAGCTCTGTATATTCAATGCCACAATGTGAGCAGCTTGAAATTCCCTGTCTGGATTTTATGCAGCTAATAATCTTCGATTTAGTAGTGTTTGTGAAGGAAGAGACTGAGAATGAGGTGTTTTCAAAGTAGGGGCGTTCTCTGCAACTCTCTGTCTAGGGGCAGTTCTGACAGTATATTCTCACTCGCAGCTCACCTGCAGCAACGGGTCATGTACCGAAAAAAGCAATTTGCTTGAGCTGCTGTGATGTGTACTGATGTTGATTAGCAAAATGGAGACATTTGAAATTGCCTTTGTATTGTATACATGGCTTTGTTTGAACAAAAGGTAGTAACAAGTAAAGAGGAACTGGTATGCTTGCCAGAGATTTCAACACACAGAGATCTTCACCTCCTCCCATTCTGTGAAAGCAGGAACACCAGTGGATTTCAGTGTTGCTGAAGCAGGGAGGATATATTTCATTTTCACGTCGCGTGGATGTTGGTGGGGGAAGAAAGAACGGTCAAGAAAGAAAGCAGACGAGACTTTACAGAGATCAGTCTTCAGGTCACTGGTTTAATTCCATTCCAGAAGGTGACAAACAAAGCCACAAAATTAATTTCCAGTCCCAACATTTGTGGTTTTGTTACACTTACAACTCCTAGATGATTCTTGGACAAATTACTCAGAAAGGCTGTTTTCACTGGAAAGTGAAGCCATCCCTGTCCTTCTCTCCACAGAAGTTTTGCTCCACGAGCCATGAGTTGTTTCACCAGTACTTTCTTTAAGAATTTGTTGCTGGAAGAAGACCAGATAGATTTAGAGAGTTTTTAGTAACAAGTGCACCGACTACAACATATGTCAACCTCATTTGGAATCTGTAAGTTAGAAAAGCAAAACAAAGGCCAAACACAAGTAAGAGATGCATTTTCTCAGGGAGTAGATACATTTTTTCACATAATACCAAAGCATTTACCATGGTTTGGGCATAGCCCTGTTCTGAGCAGACTGACAGGTGTGAAAACATATAATCTGCCTTGTCCCATTCATCGAGAAAGGCTTCAGTATGATTTCTGGCAGATTTCTACAATCCAGTGTGTGTTCTCCGGAGACTTTTCAAAATCTGCCCCTAAGTTGCTCTGTAGGAAGGCAGCCTTGTTTCAGAGACTGATGTTCTCAGCTTGCAAGCAGAGGTTAGGACCTGCTTAAGGATTTGCTTCTTTCACAAACCATTTTCCCTCTCTTATCTGTCTTTTGATAGAATCAGCAATTCTGATCAATTCTTCAGAGACCTTCATACCCAGACTTGCTCCCTTTCTTTTTTTTTGTTTTTAAATTGAACAGGTTTACCGTCAAGGTACAGATAGAAACAAAAGCTGGGTTTTTAGAGCATTTCAAGTCTGTTTTATAAGTGTCAAGCTTTTTCATTTTCCTGCTGTAAAATATCTTTCATTAATCCTTCCTAAGTAGACAGAAAACTCTTATCTGTAACTGCAGTTGAAAAACAGCTGAATTTTCACATCAGTCCACCTTCACTCAAATCTGTTAGCACAGAAAATCAGCATCATATGTTGGAAGTACAGATAGTGTAATGTCTCCCACTATGGCTCATTGCAGAAAATTGTTTATAACCTGACAGAAAAAATAAAAATATATAATACTAATTCACTTACCTGAGGAACCAAAGCAACCTACTTCTGACTATGTCTACACGGCTTTCAAGCATTGCTCAGCCCATTCTCAAGACTGGACTTACTGAGTGTCTACACTACTTGGAGGCAAACCCACGTTTTGGCCTCAGGAACATTTGAGATTCAGAGAATGCTGCTACTTGATCCTCTACTTCTAATACAGACAAAACCAGCCAATCCTGTACCGTGAGCAGGTGGAAAACTGGGGGTACACAACTCTTACTCACAAAATGATGCTTTTACTTCCTGTATTCTCTATAGTTATTGGCATGGGTTCAATCTAATTCACAGTATATTGCAGAATGGAAAGTTAATTCCTTTTGCAAAACTGAAATAACGCCCAGCTCTCAAATATTTGGATTTTATATGTAATTTACAAGCTGATTCTGAATTAATGAATGTTTCTGTTTGCAAACAAGTACAATACAAGCTTGAATTAAGTGAGATTAACTGGACTTTGCAAACTACACTTGCTGCAGAAATTCAAAGCCATTAGTTTAGTTCTGATGAAATTAGCCTGTTTTGAAACCAGACTGTTACTAACCTGTTTCTTTCCAGCTGTGCCATGATATTCGGTAATTTTCTGTTTCTATGTGTGTGTTATTCTATAAAATGTTCCTGTCAAGAATTAATCAGTATATTTTAACTTCAATGTGACAGATATGAAGAACATATTTAAAATAGATTGCTTTTACTTTATTTCTTATTTCCTTTGGGTCGGCAGCAGACTTTTGCAGCTGACTGAAATAAGAACACAATTACAACATACTTTTGCAATTCTAATTAAACTGTTAATTGGTACTGGTGATTTTTTATACCTGACATTTAGCTTCAGTGAATAACAACATAGTAAACAGCAGCAATAAAACCAGCATTATTTTTCCATTACAAAACTCTGGAACCAATTCTTCTTCAAATTTTGAAAGCTTATTTGATGTCAGTGTTAAAGCATAATTTGTTCAAAAGTCTCTAGCAGTCTGTGGGAAGAGAACTGTGTTAGTAATTAGATATTGCTGCAGGTAGCAAGTGCATATCATATATTGCCACACAAACAAACTCTAAATAGGGTATGCTGAGTAAAGAACAGTACTGAATTTGATAGTTTAGCCGTGAAGTTAAATGCCACCCCTGCAACTGAACTCAGAAAGCGTGAAAATAACAATATGAAGCAATAATGTGAAAATGCAGATAAAAAGTAGCAGAGCTAAAAATTCAAGAAAACTGGTCTTTACCAAACAAGAATAAATACTGTTTACTAACATCTCTCTCCTTCTGCTAAAGTGAAGATTGCTGTAAAAAAATATGGATGTGCTGAATATGCAAAAAATGCCAGCAACTAATCCATCCTTGAGCCAACTGTAGGGCATATGAGAGATAGTCCTAGAGAATAATCTCATTGCGTAGTTTGCTTACAATTGCTGATATCAGTGAAGAGAATTTGTTCTTCCTGGATGTGAAAGGAGATCATGTCTCGCAGAAACTTTTTCTATCTGTAATTATCATTTTGGGTTTAAACTAAAAATGCAAATGGACATCTGTTAATATGGTTTATTATAAAATGGAGAATACAAAAATATACTTTTTTCTTCATTTTACTTTGAGGCAAATGTTATGGCTTGTTTCAAGATAATAAATATAGATATATAATAAGAAAACAGAAGAATAGCCCAAAGAGGAAAATAACATGTTTATACCTGTCCTAATCCAAAACTGCAAATTATTACGTAATCATTTATGATCTGATGAACCAACCTCAGCATGAAAAAAATTAGACCTAGCTAGTTCCTTCACTTTGAAAATTATCACGTGTATGTTATTAGATGTGTTGTACACTATAGACTCCTATAATGCTAAAAATTATGAACTGAGATTCTACCAAGCCTGTATTCTTCAAATGTATGGCTGCTGGAATCCCATCTTGTTGTCCCCTTTCGTTTAAGTAGTCCTGCTCAAGACCTTGAGGTTGCTCAAGTAGCCAAAGGTTTTGCAGAGTTCTATGATTATTTATTAATAACATGCATGTTTACCTCATTCAATACAGATGCAAGTTTTACTTTTCTTGACTGATTGCAATGCATTTCCATAACTGAAAAAAACAATTTAGTTATATTATCTAGTCAGATAGTTCTCTGCATAAAGCTCACTGAAAGCTTATACTGCATTTTAAGTTCATTTACACTCTGAATTTGGCAAGTAGTTTTTAATAGAGGAAAATCATATTTAAATTATCCATGCTAAATGACAGATTTTAATTGCACTTTATACTTCTCTTTCCTCTTTCATGCTATAGGTGTTTTGGAATATTGAGCAAGCATGTTAAATCCCTGACATGTAGCAAATCTTCATGTAAAAGTTAAATGGTACTGGACTGGGGTATGCCTACAGTTTCCGTCAAAGTCTGCTGTCCTATTCTGACAGGGCTGAATTCTGCACGGTACTTCACAGTTGTAAATGTGACTGCCTGAGTTTGCAGCACTTTCAAACTATGCTTTTCAAGGACAGAGCTATAATGCTTATTTACATATTGATTTTAACTTACTCACTTGAGTGACTAAGGACTGATTAAACAGGTGTGATATTACCAGGCTGAATTTGTCTGATCTAATCTATCAAAAATCAAAACCGCATGAAATATTAAACTGAACTGTTTCTCAGCTTCTGTGTAAATCTTACTAATTCTATTATGAAATTAATTGATATTTTAAATCTTGCTTTCCCCTTGCTTTGTTTTAGGACAAAGAAAGAACTTTTCAGCTGTTTTATCCTCAAACAGTAAAAAGGCATGAAGGCAAATGAAGAAATTAGAATCTTATAGGACAAATGAGATATACAACAGTCTCAAATACTATAATTTCTTGGCAAGAGAAAAAGAAAGATAAGGAAATGAGAAGGGATAGCTACCGTTTTACTGACATCGCAGAAATCTGCTGTATTAAGAATCAAGTGACCTTAAATGCCACAGGGCCATTAAAAGTAATGGGATGTGATCTCAAGCCAGTGAGTGATGTGAAGCTAATTCCTTTTCAGGGGCTCAAGCTGTAACATCTACATTAATGTATTAGTATCGGTAGATGAAACATAACGAATACTACATCTCATTTACATAATGGATGAGACTAGGGAAGCAGTTCCAGATGGCTGATGAGCACCTTGAGCCAAAAGAGAAAAAATTTTTTTGACATACTAGCATCCACAAGTCTGAAGTGCTTAGATTAGATCAGGCTGATGAGAATATGGACTTTGAGTGATTTGTTGCCTTTAGATTTGAAGAAAGTTTAAATACCCCTCAAGAACAACAGGATTCCATGCAGCTGTGGGACTGTCTCCGCTTATTGTTGTCATTTGCTCTTAGCAGTCTTAGGTATTTCAATGCAAATTAGAGGTGCAAACTTTATGAAAAATCTTCTTCTCTGACTAGTTCTGCTGAACATGTCTTCAAGGAGTCAACTCACGTGTTCAAAGTCATATTTGTGCATTGTACTGTATTGGTACATCAATGCACATAATAGACATTGTGTGAAAATGTTGGACTATTCATGAACTCAGTAGAACACTCACAGGTTCAAACAGTTTAAAGACAGATGAAATTGCAAAGTCCTTTTTTACAGTCATTGGCTTGCTTTATAAATGATCTGTCCAAGTCTGGCACAGGTATAAAATCAAATGCATTGGATCGGCTTTATCAGTGCATTGAATTATGTGTTACTGGAAGAGGGAGTCTGTTTTGCCTCTGAGAGAAGGAACTGATGTCCTTGATGACTTCTCATTCTTGGAGAAGGCTGTTTTTTGTGAATGAGCTGAAGAAGGGCATGAAATATTTCCCCTGAGTCATGAAAACTGTAGGTGTTTCAAGAATGCCAGTCAGTCCACAGGTATGATATTTCTGTGTACCCACTAGTACTGAGAAATCTCAACTGGAATGATTGGGCTGCTTTGCTCACTGTGTTAGAATTAGTATATGGATAAAGCCACTTTTATTAAACCAATATTATGTCAGTTAGACCAATTTCCAGATCTGCAGTCAGGATGAAGTCCTGTTTTATCTTTTTGCCTCTCCTTTGTTAGATTGGCAATGACATTATAGAGTTTTTTTGCCTTTATCTATAGCAGGCACTGCAGTCTACTGCCTAGGAAAATTGTGGCAACTTCAGTCAGTGTCTTTGCTGTTTCAGATGGCTGTATCATTGGCAGTGTTTTTTTCTGGGCACATTATTCTAATTTGTTGCTTTCCTGTATTAAAGATGTTGAATATAAAAGAGTATTTGAAGTAGTGATTTGGTCTTTGTGAAGAGGTAGAGTTGAGAGAGAGAAGATGCGTTTAGGGGCCTTACAGCTTTCACTTGGTGGCCCTCAATTCCTGATATTAAGTCAGTGTCTGGAAGCACCTAGCTAGGCTTCTGTTTTATAGCTTTTTCTATCTTAAGTAAGTGTAGGAACACAAAATATAGAAAAGACTTGAAGAATGTTCATAGAAACATTATATACTTCAGTGCTTGTGAGTGCGTGCACGCATGTGTGTGTGAACACTTCAAATACATATATTTTTAGGAGTAAGGGACGGGAAACAGCTGTGTAGACCATTTGATAGAACCTCATTTGATATTTGAAGAACAAGTTCAGAAAGTTTGTTGAACGTTTTTGTATCTAAAAAGCTTATAAACATATTTTCTTTCAAAAAAGTTGGTTTGATTTTTGGTTTTCCAGAAAAATTTATTAGGAAATTCCCACCAAGAAATGGCAGGAGGAAATATTTTCAAGTGCAGGGAAGCTTCACATGAAATTTCCAGTCCTCAGAGACTTGCTTAGGTGAAATGCTGCTGTGTGAAACGCAGGGCATTTGCTGCCTTGCAGGATTATGTTCTCCAGTGAACAAGTAGTAGAGAAGTAGAGAGGGTTATTGGGTCTGGGAGGCTTGGAAAAATAGATTGCCTGTTTTCAAGGTTCTGTTACACTTGTTGGCTTTGTTTCTCCTGTGGTTCAAAGATTTTCAGAAAAATATTTTTTTTAAAAAACATCAACGCTAATGACTGTTGGCTTACAGCTTGATAAGAAATCAAAAGGATACATAGATTTATTAATCTGGTTCTCAGTCAGCCCTACTATGCTAACAATGAGTATTGGAGGAAAGTTACCAGCAAGGGGGGAAATCAAATACAAATCTAAAACCACCGCAATTAAATTATATCTCAATGTAACTCTGTAAAGAGATATTTTACTACATCACGCAATATTTTTTTTTGACAAAACAATGATTCTATAGTCTTAAAATAAAAAAATGTTCATGAAATTATTTAAAGAGGGTTTTGTTTTTACTTTCCCCCACCACTCTTTTCCCTTCTTAAAAATTAGTAATGAAATTGCTGTTAACTTGATATATTTTCCCTTGCCTCTGGTTCATGAGCAAAATTATGGCCTCTGTATCACTGGAAACAGGATAAAAAGACATCAAAATGGTAACAATTTTGGGAGGTGAGTTGAAATGAGGAAGGCAGGATGCAAATACATCCTTTTGTGCTACGTGAAGCATAAAATGAAAGCATCCTTCATTGCAGTGAAGTGGCTATGAAACACATTAGAGAATAGCAGCTAGATTTATGTTGACTTAAGATTTAGTTAATATTGATTGAAGTGAAACAGCCAAAACATGAATAGATACTATAATTCATATTATTATGTACTTTTGGCAGCTCTATTTTTTTTGTAATCTTAATAAAAGATATAGTCAAACTAATTTGTCTCTAGAGGTTTGCCATATTTAGAGATCTCATACTATCTGCTTTGTCTGTCCTCTCTTAATTTATTCAAACAAACACTTTTTCGCTCCTTAAATTAAGTTGGCTTTTTGTTTCTCCCTCAAGACAATTGCGCATCATTACAGAGGTGGTGGAACAAGTACAATGGCAAACATCTGCTACTATGCTACAGTGATGCTGTAATCTGATCTGCAGTCATTGTGACTGTCAGAACTTCAAGTTTATGTAAAGGTCACATCGTTTGATTGTGGATAAATGACCTCGGGATTTCATGCCATCATTAAGGGCCTATAAGCCCATTATGATTATTCAGTAAATTTATTATGTGAAGGGAGAAACTACATGAAGAGTCCAGAAATGTTTTCTTTGTGTGTGTTTTTATTACTTATGAAATAGTCTTATCATTTATATCACATGGTGTTTCCAGTGCTGATACCTAGATCTCTGCAGGTGTCAGAAAATAGTACTGTAATAGTATGATATAATGAATTATTAAATTGTACTGCTGCTAGGCATAACTATTTAAGTTTGTACAGAATATGAATACTGCACAAGAGACACTCTTCCTGACTTTAAAACTCAAGACTGTTTTTTTCTTTTTATTGTCAATATAAGAAAGTTACTGATTTATAATTACTAGCATCCTATCTTTTATAGCGTGGCAACTTGTGTATGATCGTACAAGAACAGCTTTCCCTAACATAAGGAAATAAGATTTCACCACTAATTGCAGAAGTTAGTTGTACAAATAAGTCACCTCTGCCTAAATCTTAAAATGTTTTCACACTCCCAGCTATTGCTGTAGTCAGAGAAGCTATATAGCTACTTCCCTTTAGGGATCAGGTTCTTCATTTTATTTGGACAGATCTTCAGTTAGTGTAAATTGGAATTACTTATTTGCATTCAGAAGGGTGATAACAATTTATGCCAGCTCAAAATGTGGTGCTAAATCTCGAGACTGAAACAGAAAGGTGAAAAAAAGGAACGCTCCATATCAACTTTAAAAAAATAGCCTCCGGTCTTAAAACAAGATGATGGAAAATTTAATTCAAGTTATAAATAGGGCCATTAATTTGATATACAATGTTCTACCAGCATACTCCATTAAGCATCCATATTTACTTAGCTGCTACTGTGCTACCAACATGACATAACAAAGTTACTATGTGAAAACCTTCCAACATATTGTATTGGTTCTGTGTTTCAGACTTCGTTAAAATGCACACTGCTGTACAATAAAGTTTCTAGATTTGCCAAATGTCCACTTGATATCATAATATCTTGTGTTAAAGTATGGATGACATGTTTGATATGTCTGATTCTGAATCTACTTGGTCTCTGTGAGTTTAGAAGTTTAACTCAAATATTATTAAATTTATATTCTACTTTGTGAGGAAAAACTTTAAAACCTTGTGTGAAAAACATGGAAATGATACGAAAACCTCTGCTAAAGCATAAAATTAAAAAAAAAAAAAAAGAGATGAACACATGAAATATCAGTCCACAGAGAAGTGAAAACAAATCAAATTATAGGGTTAGATGATTGTATAATGAAGATAAATTGAGTTTCAGTCTCAGAAGAAAAGGGCCAAGCACCCTTACCACTGTTGTGATCAAAAAGACAGACACGGAATGTAAGACTACCAAGAACCTCCAAGGTCAATGAATCCAATTCCCATAAAAGCAGGCAATTATTTCGTAGTGCCTCATACGTGTAATTCATAATGTCACATTACATTGCCTACAGATGGCTTGGGAGAGGGGCTAGTTCTCACAATTCATTCCTGTTGGAAGATGGTTCAGACCTTTATTTCTTTTGTGACTAGAAACAACTTCTAATTACTATCCTAAATTTATTAATTTCAGTCCCTCCTAAAATTTCCAGGTCCTCAGAGTTACCCTACTTTCTGATCAATTCGGTGAACAGTACACAAGTGTCTATGTCAGGAAATATCACTGTAAAATTTTATACTGAGTGCAGAGGCAATCAGACTAGATTTTGCAGTGGTCCCTTCTGGCCTGTTTTCGCTTTTCCCATTGATCAGCTGAACAGCAGTGATTGTAGAGAAAGTACACTTGAAATAGCACAGAGAGCTGTGATAACAACTTTGTAGTTAACTTGTCCAGTACCTTTCCCCTCTTCTCACTAAGAATGTTATAAACTCTTATTTTCTGTTTCCTGGGTTTGGTTGGTTTGCTTGGTTTAGTTTTATCTTCTTTTTATTTTTCGAGACTCAGTATTTCTCTTGGTCAGCTTTCATTTGTTAAGTTTCCATAAAAAAAAACAGGCCATTCATCAGCTAAAGATAGATCTTATGTTCCTAAGGAAGAGTGAGTTGCTTGACAGGCATTATAAAGAAGCTTGACTTGCTCCTCTTTGAGTCTTTACCTTTTCTGCAGTTAAGAAAATTAGAGGGCTTCAGCCAATAATAAACATAACAATAACATTCATAGAAAAGTATTTTTTATACTCAAAGAAGTCTGGATACATTAGGAACACCTCCAGCAGATCCATAGTTAAGAGCACAAGCATTTTCACATGAAGGATTTAGATGCATATAATTTACTTATCTTCCTGTAGATGCTCATTCCGTGATTCTATGTAACTTTACTTCTTTAATTCATCTAAAGACTGGAAAAGAGTTGTGGTTTGTTACAACCTGTGTAAGTAATTTAAATGCTATTGAATGGCATGTAGTGACTAGCAGTAGCCTTGTTTACAGTAAGAATCAAAACTCTGGGTGTGCTACTTTTACCTCAGAAAAATTAATTACTTTAATCCTACAAAGACATTTATTGAGAAGATACCTTATACTCTATACATCTTTCATGAGACAATTACGACGACATAATTGCAGAGTTTACCCTGAACATTTCTGTATGAAGATCAACTCCATCTAGCCATTACAGGGTTTTATTCCCCTAACCACATGCTGTACTTTATATACTGCTATTTGCTGACAATTAGACTATGCTGTTGCAGATATCTGGAAATATTCGATGGAAAAATGTCAAACCCAAATGGATCATAGCAAGGCTTTTGGGGTGACTGAGAGAAACTGCAGCTCCTTTGCTGTACCTTTTTCTCCTTTATATTTTCTTCTTGCAATTTCTCCCAAACCTTTAATCAATTTCCCAGTCCTTACAAGTTCCATCCAAGACAAATAAAAAGGGAGGAAAACAGCATTGATTATACCAAATGGCCACTGAAACATTTTTCAGTGAACCATCAAAACTGTTTAAATCCACTGTTTCAGGAGACCATGATTTATGAAATGTTTCAAAACCTGTCTCCAGGGGTGTTTGGTCATCACACTCAGTATCCCTTAAGAATATAGTGAAGTCAATGAATTCATTGCCAGACTTCATCCGTAACAAAACAAAAAAACTGGCTCTTTTAATTGTCTCTCTAATTTAGATATTCCAAATCTTTACAAACTCTGCTTTCATGTGCAGAAGAAAGAATACAGACATGCAAAAAGAAGCACGTAATATTTATATTCTTCCACCTATTCCACTGAAAAGAAATAATGAAAATCAAAGTTCCAAGCTTTAAATAGCAGAATAATCATTTTAAAGTGGTGCACCAAGGTTTGAGGTTTTCTTGAATGCAGTATTGGCAAAACTTACCAGCTGTTTTTCAGAGGATCTCAGTGATCTGGAAATCACTCCAAACAAGGTGGCATTCTTTGAATGCTATCTTACTCTTTGGTGTGTCGTAATTGAACTAACAGAAAGCTTTATTCTATTTTAGTGAAATTTAACTCTGCTTGAAATTGGTCTTTGATCATAATTCCTGCTTGGAGAAATCAATACAAATCTAGTGAGCATTGCGCTCGTTCACAAAGTTTTAAAATGCTGTATTCTTACTGTATAATAACCTATTTCATATCAATATAATCTGTGCTACAATTAATTCCAATCTGGATAATGAAGGTATGTTCTGAACACTCCAAAGCTATCAGCCAGACACAGTGTGTTTGAGCGCCGTTATGTTGCCAAGACTTTCTGAATGCTCAGGGGTTAGGAAATAGATGAAAGTTACACAGCAAACAAATAATTAAATCAAAGCCAAAAGTGGGGCCTAAAGTGGTAAATCAGCTCTATGCCCTTTATCTCTGGAGACTAGTGTTCCAATTCTGCACCAGGACCTGTATGAAAATAATTTTAATGGCTTTCGTCTGCTCCCCTGGGTGCAGTTTATCCACATTACAGATCTCACTATACCATTAAGAATGGCATCCATTTTTCTCCTAAAGAAAGGTGTGGAACAGGAGCAACAGAGGACACTTCACAGACCAGGACTGATGTATGTTGGCAAGGCAACGTGTGAAGACTGTAGGCTTGTAATAGCCAGGGGATTAAGTATGGATTAAGGTGCACCGAAAGGGGCTATTGAGAACTCTGTATGACCTCTGTCTGAGCAATAGTGCTAATATTCAGATCTTAGCATCATGAACACCATTTTCATCACTATGGGTATTAACTATAATAAAATAATGTATATCTGAAGATCAGGGACCTATGGTAGCTTGCCTTCTACAAGGCTGGATGCTGCTAATCATAAAAAGACTTTTCACTTATCCTGATCCAGAAGTGTAATAAAATGAGAGTAGGCTACATTTTAGAAATATTGCAATAATAATAGTAAACTAATACAGTTGTAGGGTTTATTTAGTATTTGTTGTGGAAGCTGTACAAACATGAGGCTCATAAACATGAGGACCAGCTTGATTTATCACAGGTAATAATCCAAACAATTTTTAGGGGTGTATTCGCGATCAGTATTTTATACATCACAAAGTGTTTTTGAAGCGTATTTCTCCTTTGCTCTGTTTTGGCATTTAGTTCAAGTTTAATCTTCTTGTACCAGCTCTTTCACTCCCATGGGCTATTTCTATTGTTCTTCAGATATTAATTTGTGTATCTGTCCTTTACAATTATGCTAACTCTCACTGCATCTGGGATCTTCTAAATGATAGAGTTGATCCACTTACAAATGTAACCATGGCAATTCCTAGAGGCTGCATTTTTTGAAGCAGCTGCCTCCAGCCTAGTCCCTCACACATCACTGATACCAAGTTGCCCAAGAGACCTTCTGACATTGCATGTGGATAGAAGCAATAAAAAAAGTCAAAACCCAATACTGGCAACAAGAGCAACCTTGTAATATTGCTTGTGCTGTATCAACTCCTCACTGTCTTTTCTGGGCCCTTCCGTGTCTAAAGGATTTCTTGGGCACTCCAGCAAGGCTCTGCTGCTCAAAACTGCAGCAGTGAAGCACTGAATGTCCCTCTGCTATCTCCAGCACACTGCCTTGCATCAGCTAGAAAATTGTTCTTGGTGGAGCACAAAGTGAAATGGGGAGAGTTGTAGCAAGTTCCCACTATTGCTGTGTCCTGTCTGGAGTTTCGATGTCAATTAGCTTGCAGAAGACTCTTAACAGGTGAAAAACAGCCTGCAAATATACACAGAAGCCTTCTTTTTTCACTTTTTTTGCGAGGAACAACATATCCTAGATGATGGATTCCGTAGAAAAATACTTTGTTTTTTCTACCAAAAAGCTTCAGAAGTCTTGAGAGTTTTGGTATATTTGGCCACACACTCAGGGTGAAATACTGACCCTATAGAAAGTAATCAAGTGCTAACATTTGTCTCCATAGGGCCAACAGTTGGTGCTCTGAAAGCTGGGGCTCTTGTTACCATAACTGCTAATCTGGAGCATTGGCTAAAGATTAATTTGAGGGGAATCTTATCCCACCTCACCCATCACTCTGAAGCATCACGAGTTTCAACTAGGAAAAGATTCAAAGAATGAATCTTGTTTAATTTTGATAGGCAACCAGGATAGAAAGAGTGACAAATGTAGAGTTTTTGTAATGGAGAGGATCAGGGGAAGAGATGGGAAGAACAATGGAACAGGAGGAAGGGGAACTATTGATTTCCAAGTCCTGCATGTGCTGATATTTGATCAATTTGGCCATGAGCAACAAAAGTTGATCTTTCACATGTCCTTTGACTTCTACGCCCAATGTGCTCTTCCTTTTAGAAAAGAAAAGCAGTTTACTTCAAGGAACAAAAAAAGATGACTAGAGTAAGTCTGTTAAAGGAACCACTTTCTTTTTTATACTCTCAAAACCAAAATATTCTCTGTAAACCCTTCTGTACTCCGAAAGAAATGCTCCATAAAGAGAAAAAGCTGTTAAAATGAAACATTTTCCTTGGCAACAAGGTTTCGCGCTGAGCATGATTCTGCTGAAATACCAGCTGTGAATTGTTTTGCATGAAGTCAAGAGAAAGCCTTAATCTTCCAGTCGCTGGCATTTTGCTTATGCATTCAGCATATGTTATTCTTGTTCCTATTGTTATTATACAACATGGTTTAAAAACTAGCTTTGTCTTTGTTCAATGGCAACGGTTATGAACAAATTAGAGTTTGCAAATGTATTTTCCTCTCTTATCTGAAATTCAAAGACAACCTTTCATACAATGAGAGATTTCAAATGGTACTCCAAAAAAGTATAGAAAAAATATATATAGTAATAAAAACACCACAGTATGTTTATATATATATATTTATTCTGGTTATTCTCAGTAGATTGCTGCAAAGTGTTCATAATGTAACCTTAGGGTAACTTGAATTTTGCTCTAAGCATAAATTGCTGCAGAAGGTATAAAAGGGCAAAAATGTGGACGATCTTTTTGCTAATCCCAGGCTAATGCATGTTCTCTCATGAAAACCACAGGAAGCTTACAGATTTGATGTTAAACCAAGGAAAACTTTGTGGGTTTTGACTCGCCTTGGCTTCAATCCATCTTGAAACTTAAAAGTAAGACGTGGCATTTTTATTCCTAAGGCCAAACTCACCCTTAGAGCACATCTATGGACGTTGGAGCTGTTTTATCTGGGATGAATTAGATAACTAGGACCTCATGTTATTCCGCAGGGAATTTGGTACCTTTGAATACCAAGTTCTTTCCATCATTCTCCTATCAAGAAGTAAGAATGCAAAGAGTTTTTTCCCCCAATCAGTGCAATACCTTACTGAGATAAAAATATACCAGACTGGCTCATCTATGAGAGGGCTTTTCTCTAATGACAGCAGTAGGATGCAAAGTCAGTTTACTGTCCTGTGCATGCATTTGATCTGGAACACTGTGCCGCCTAACTGTGAAAAAGGCTGTTTCTAAATGTAGCTTCAACGAGATCAGGTTTAGGTGATTAAAGATAGCTCTTAAGAAAATCTGTTATTGAAAGATGTCAAGCAACCTTTGCAGTCTTATAGAATCTACTCAGTTACAGATGTACTCCAGTCAGATACGGACATACTTCAGTGCTTATGCACAACCCTGCTCCTAACTTTGTCCTTGAGACACCAGCTAAGCAGGGCAACTATAAGTATTAGCCATGATAAGCATTAGGGTTATATTTTTTAGTTCCACATTCACAGACAATTCTTTAAACGACAATCACAGAATCACAGAATCACAGAATGGCAGGGGTTGGAAGGGACCTCTGTGGGTCATCTAGTCCAACATCCCTGCCGAAGCAGGGTCACCTACAGCAGGCTGCACAGAATCACAGAATCACAGAATCACAGAATAGTAGGGGTTGGAAGGGACCTCTGTGGGTCATCTAGTCCAACCCCCCTGCCGAAGCAGGGTCACCTACACCAAGCTGCACAGGACC
>Ga0065711_1004580_pt1 | contig 27055 bp, 15 predicted proteins | sample Hoacrofraction12_FD_59098 | JGI IMG/M metagenome (GOLD analysis project Ga0065711, IMG submission 59098) | Hoatzin crop microbial communities from Cojedes, Venezuela - Epithelial fraction 12 v2 (version 2) | ecosystem: Host-associated > Birds > Digestive system > Esophagus > Crop | place... | reverse complement strand
GCCCATTGCCCCTTGTCCTGTCACTGGGCACCACTGAAAAGAGCTTGGCCCCATCCTCCTGACACCCACCCTTCAGATATTTGTAAGCATTTATTAGGTCCCCTCGCAGCCTTCTCTTCTTCAGGCTGAATGTGATGAGTCCCTCTTGGCAGGATAAGGAATACGGATGAATGGCCATGCCAAACGGATTGCATCAGGAAGCCTCCGAGGCTGGCGATTGCACCCTGACTGGTTGTTGTCTTGTTAAGACTCTCAGAAGTTCCTGGTTGCACAATGGGAGCTGGATTACTGGGGGGAAAGACAAAAACCACAAAGCTCAGTAAAGATTTGGCCACTCCTGGAATCGGGCAGATACACAAACCCAGTTATTCCTTGTCTGTGGCCATGCTGGTGGCATCGCATTTTCAGGCTGATAAGACACATGTGCTGGGCTTCCTGCATGGCATGTGAGAGGGTTGTAGGCCTTCAGACCCGTCGGCTGAACCTCCAGACCAAGGTGGCAGAACTAAACTGCGCTTGGTTTGAAGCTCTCCTGCCACACTGAGGACCACGTGCATTTACCATTACTTCCATGGGGTTTTGTGGCACTCAGAAGTTGGTAACACTTGCAGGGGAATTTATTGAATGCTCAGAGTTAAGCTGTCCTCCCCTCTTGCACAGGGATACTGTGCAGGATCAGTACAGATTAAATTACATCTCAACAGCTGTGTCCATTGGAGAGAGAACTCTGGTGGGCAAGAGCTCGGGAAATACTTACGCAATTAAAAAAAAATAACAAGCTTTCTGATGAATCTCAGTCCTAGTTGGATTCCTGTCTGAATGATAATGATGACAGGAACCCTTAATTATTTCATGGGGTTTGGGTCCCGAATGGGAAGTAGATGTGGAATTTTGAAATCTGCTTTTTTGGTTGATAAATTCTGGTTTACATTTATTTATTGGGGAAGAGTGTTAAAGATTGGCCTTTAAAGATGTTGTGGTACAATGCAATGTTAGTCATGAGTAGTTGAATCAGCTTAAATGTCGAAAGCTGAACGTTACGTAGCAGTTTTCAGGAGTTTATTTTAATATTACTTTATAGTCAGTCAGTCAGTCAAATTTATTTAAAAACCCAGAAAATATCTGTCCTGTCATTGAAAACCAAAATGGTGAAGATTAAGACGTTTTAAGGCTTCCACTGAAAAAAGCAAAAACAGTGAAAACGTGGCTCAGCATAGTGGTCTCCAAGTGAACAGAGAAATAAAGCAATAAAAATGGTTCCTGATTATAAATTCTTACCACTATATTTAAGCTAATTCCAGTTGATACTGTATAGCTAAGAAAGTATTTTTTGAGACTGTCAGACTTGAAGATGTGAGTGAAGTCATACTGACAGCGATTTGAAATTTCCACTCTGGCATTTCGAATTTGATTAAAGGTTTGAGCTTTTAAAGCGAAAGTGCATGTTTTATATAACACAGTGGGGGCCCTATTGTCAAATGGTCTGAGGAACCGTGAATCGACAGCTATCATCAAAATAGCACAGATCCAGCAGCAAGATCTCCTAAAAGACTATGGGGTGTTATTATAGCACCTAGTGGAGTATAACATGTTATTTATTCTGCAGACATTTTTCTTACAGCCGTCTGTCCCTTTGTAGCAAAGGCTCTATCTGAAGGAAACACACGTCGTTTCTCTAGGGCATGCGAGTCCTGGTCGAAGAAAGTTCTGCGGTATTTCTTGTGCAAGGGAACAGCAGAGATGGATTTATACTGTCGTCTTATTTCAGTAGCTTGCACGGGGTATTTTTTTAGTACGTGTGATACCAAGTACTGGTACAGGATTACAGTCTTCATGGTGGGACTGTTACTGCAGTATTGGGTGCAGTCTCCCCATTTAGTACTGATGAGGGGACACAGGTTTCAATCTCATGGAAAAAGGGGTGTCAGGGAAGGAGGAAAAAAAGGTGTTTAAATGCCCCAGGTTTCCGCATGTTCTGGTCAGACAGGTTAAAGGCTAGAAAGCATAATCCACTTGTCTCTGGGGTCAGTTATTTTACTCTTAATTTGAAAAGAGATGAATGTAATGAAGCAGTATTTTCTCAGTCTATTACTCAGGGCATACAAGAAAGTGGAAAACTGGTGAGAATTTGACCCCTTTCCTTCTATTTCCGCTAAGGCCAAGAGAAATACCCCGACACGTACAGGCTAAGGCTGGCTCTTCTGAAGTGTAAAGAGCCGTTTTTTGGGTACCTCCTCCTTGGTGGCACCACTATTTACAGTTCCTTATCTTTTGAAGGAAGTTAACCACCAAAGTTAGCATGACAAGCACATCTCATGCCCAGCAAACAAAATGATTCACAGAGCAATCTTTTCATGGGTTTTCTTTGTCTCTGCTTTCTAGTCCTCTTCAGCAGTCTTGGTAATTAGGAAATATTTCCTGCTTTGTCAGTTCAGATTTATTTGTTCTGCACTAGTATCCCCCACATGGCTGGAATACAAATCATTTGCCGGAAAAAATGAGAAGTGATGAAGAGGAGGGTGATTAATGACCTAACATTTTATTTTACTGGATAAAACAAGAGGGGTTTCACTCAGTTTGCCTCCAGATACTGTTTTGTATTCATTTTGCAACACAGTTAGAACTCAATTGTATCAAAAGTGAAAATTCATAAACCTACAGCAGTTTGTGAAATGTGAATGATTGATTGCATACAGCCAGAAAACTCTTGAAAAGATAAACTAATTCTGTGATGAACAACGCATTTCATACTCAATTAATTATACAGTACATTTTGTTTCAAAATATTAAATGCCTAGAACAGTCTTCTGCCTGAAAGCATTTGAGCTTTGTAATGAGACAAAAGTCTTGGGTTCAATCAGCTGTCTGTGTGAGAGTTTAGAATGACTTATGTCTGAATTAAAGAGAGGTTTAGGGCAGTGATTTCCTGGCAGGAAATTAATAATGAGCTAAATTAGAACATGCCTAGAGATGATTTAAACAACTTAGCTAGCATTGTCTGTGACAGGCTGTCAATTTTTCCCCCCAGTTCTACTATTGTCTAGTAAATAATTGAAATCATGAAAATGTTGGTAGTGCACTGTGACTCATCTTGCCAAACCAGCCTCATTCATGTCATCTTTCAAGCAAATTTTTATGGAAAAGCAAAAAAATCCGAAAGAAAGTAGACAGGCATATTTGAACAGAAGATGGGAGATGGGTAGCTGACGAGTGTGTTCTTGCAATGCACAGGGTGTCGTGGTTGAGCATGGCAGAACTCAGGCCTGATGTTTCTGACTGAGGCCGCTTTTAGTGTTGCTTTGTGTCTTATCGAATAAATGCTAACATCAGAGTGGATTCGAGTCCTCTTCAGACTGCAAAGGATGAGAAGAGTGAACCAGAGGGAAGTAGCTAATGCCTCTGGCTCCTTCAAAAATAGTATTGTACTCGTTCACCTCTTGCTCCCTTTAAATCACTGTACACCAAAGAGAATTAAAAAAGAAACTGAGCTGGGGAGAGGGCTTTAAGGTTCGACATTCAGATTTTTGAACTGGTGGTAACAACAAGCACTTTCCCTAAGCAAACTGTCAGGAAGTTCTGTCTGCCTGATCAGGCTATGTCATGCCAAGATAAATTGTTTCTGACCTTCTTCTTCTTCCAAGGTAAAACAAAACCAAAATCATACATCTTACTGTCCAATTCATAAAAATTAATATCAATTCTACAACTTCGGGGAATGAATCAAAGAGGGCATGAGTAGTGAAATGATGGCCAGTGACGCTGAACTGCCTGCTGTGTGCTGAGAGATCTTGTTCAATACAAGCGACAAAACAATACAAGATCTTATTATTCAAGTGGCTCCTGAAAATGCAGGGCTAATGATATGATTGACACTCACTTCTGAAAAAAAATCCCAACAAACCGAAACCCAAAACCCCCACTGTAAGCAGAGGGAGGCAGAAAGAAAAGGGAGATTACTCATAGCAACTTCACAGTGGAACAGGAACTGTATAGCCCTGCCTTGGAAGTTCCTAAGACAATGAAATGCCCCATTTTCTTCTCCCAGAGATTGAGTGAACTTCCAGGTGGAGCAGCTTCACATAACATGGGGTCTTCAGAAGTGCCGCAGCATTTCCTTGCCCTGCTGTGTCCTTGCAAGTGCTGGAGTAGAAATAACTCCCAGGAGAAAACCAGAACTGTGGCAGCGCGCAGGAACATGCCCAAAGAAGACAGGTACCCTACGGCCTCCGCTTGGCAGGTAGCGCTCACAACATTTTTACTTTAGAATTGAGTTGAAATGCCCAGTGTTGCTCATTTTTTTGTGTACGAACGGATGCCATACGACCTAAACAGAAAAACTTTTGCATCCCAGAAGAATATACAAAATACTGTAATACTAGTCACTTCCTTCCAAGAAAAAATTATTGGCCTAGTATTTATCAACATTATTACTCTGCAAGAAGTAGTTTTGCTTTCAGGGTATTCCAGTGGAACACTTTTCACTGAAAGACCCTAACAAGCATAGTTCCAGTAACTTCAGTGGGGTTTGATCAAAATCGATCATGTAGAGTGTGGATTTTTCAGACCTGTTCATAGCAGCTTAGATGGTAGGAGCTGATTTTCCAAGCATCAGCATCTTTCAGAGGATGAGAAAGACAAGTGTGTATTGGGGGAAAGGAAGGAGACAAAACAACGTTTCGATATCATGATTGTTTCCTTTGTGGTTCAGGCTTCTATTTAGCGGTGTAATAAATGCACAGTTTTTTCATGGAGAGCTAATAAAACAGTAGATAAAAGTAATGGATCTGTACACATTGAAGTTCTCCTATTTGAAAATTGCAGTGGAAATTGTAATGGAGAATTAGAAATAGAACCAAAATACTGGAGTGTTTATGATGTCTGGTCTACTGATATTCAGTTATATCTTAATAGGCTTGTTGCACTTACGGTATTATTTACGGGCACTATTTTTAAGTTAAGTGAGGTTACGTAAAATATGACTGCCTATTCTGCAGGATGTCTAGAGATACAAATAAAATCAGTAAATGCTACTTGTTTGTTTTTTCTCTTCTCACATTAATGCAGAGTTGTTTTGATACTTAGTCTTTCTCAAGAACATTTCCTTTATCTTAGCAGATAATTAAAAGTATTTCTACTCAGTTTTCTTTTTCTTTGTGGGAGAAAACAGCAATAAATATCTTTTATAAAGTGCTTTGAAGTCAGGAAGTAGCACAGCAGTGTTATGGTGAATACAATGACAATTACTAGATCCACAGCTCCAAAACTACCTGCTGTTACGTTCCTGCCTCTTTTTAAAGGGTAAGGAAAAGAAGTGCATATGCTGCATCGTATTGGAGCAAAGGAATGCAGAGCTACATTGAGATTAAAGGCCAGTTTTCTAAGTGAAGTGGATCGAGTAGGTTTTGGACACTGTCTTTATGTGAAGACTTCATCCTCTGGTGCTGAAGACTAAGAATAGTTCAGCAGTGGGTTTTCATAAGCCACCATACTGGGTGGTTTCATCAAGCCAGTGTTTCAGAGAATAGGAGTCTAAAAAGAAGAGAGATGTAACTGTAGCAATTTCAGAATCCTCCAGAAATTACACATTACGACTTACAACAGTCCCGATTTCCAAGTACGTTTCATATGGCATAAAAAGCCATGTTAGAAAGCAATTAACTCAACAGATTGTTAGAACATGGTCATATCTACTGTAACAAGGAAATTCTAAAAAATTTCAGGGCACAGAGAAACAACAGGGGAAGAGTTCAGGCATCATTTACAGAAAATAGTTTGATACCATGGAGTTTGAAAGAAACGAATAAATGTTCTGGGTACTTTCCGAGTCATGTTTGCAGGCAGATGTGTGAGAGAGTGCAGCTGGACCTGGTCTCGTTAGCTTTGGCTCCCGTTCTGTTTTGACCCAAGTGAAGTTTGGCAGAGCACGATAGTTTTCTAAATTTCTAGCCAATTCTTGGCCTTCCGTGAAACAACCATTTTCTATCTCTGAACATTGTCTGTTCAGTTGCTTTATCTTAATGTAAAGATTTGGTTTTTATGTTACTTGTTTGTTTACAATGTTTGTTTGGTATAAATTAAAAAAAACCCAAAGAAACACGAAGCTTATGTCTCTCTCTTATACTGCTCAGTTACATAGGCAAACAAAAAGTGGCATTGAAGAGTGAAACCCCAATAACATTTAAGATTCTTACAGAAATTTTGGAGTGACAAAAGTTTAATAGGATTCATTGTTCACCAAATAATTTTGGGTTTTTGTGCCAAAACTGAAGTCTTTCATCTTTACTGACTATGTGTATAAAGCTATCCTGGTCGTAGTGATACAGTTTACCTGAAATGAAGTAATTTTTTAGCTTAAGGTCTGAATTTTAAATTGCTGTAATCTTGCTGTTGGAGTTCTAGGGTTTTAACAGACTGGCGTCTGGTTTGCCGTGTGAGTCCTAACTCAGATGTGCACGGGTTCAGGGCATCTCGGTGACCACTCGGACATCGGTCGTGCCCCCGGTCCTGCAGTATCTGTTCGTAGCTGTTTCTGTCCCCTTTCGTAAGCACTGTAATCTTTCCTGTTTAGGGCAGTCTGCACATTTATTAGAAGGCTGGTTTTCAATTACCTTCCAAATACTGCCATAGATTGAAAACATGGATTAGCTAGACAAATGATTCAAAGCTAATTAGTTAAAAATAGATTCTCTTTTTCCAAATACTCTTTTAGTCCCCTTCAGCTATTTAGCACTTTATAATGAGCAGAATTACACAAGTGGGCCACCTTTTAAATACATTTTCTCCTTAAAAATCAATAAAGACCTTTTAAAAAATTCAATAGTCAACACCCATGACTTATACAGATGACTAATTCAATAGTATCAACATATCAAGTGATTTTAATTCTACAAGTGAACACAAATTGTCACTGTTTACTAGAGCACTTCTAGTAAAAGTTAATCCGTGAGAATTAGACTGTCATAATTTTTATTTTTGCTTATGTAAACCTTTCAGGGAATGTTTTCTGCATTTACTAGAACGGTCCCTGTTAGAATACAAATTAGCCTTGAAAACAAAATAAATCTTTCCCAAAGTAAACCTTAAGCAGAACATGCATTTCAGTTGATACAGCAGCACGGTTACAAGAACATCAGCTGTGTAACAAGATACATACAGAACTGGTTTGCAAGCCAAGCAATACTAGATACACTTAGCAAGCAGCGATCCGTTAAATGAGCCCTTCTATACACGATGTCAAGCCTGGGTTAAGAGCAACACTATAACCCAGACTTGATTCAGTTATCCAGACAGAAAGAAAACAATAGAATTAAACCAGAAAACAACATTGAAGCTATGGTGAAGCAAAGCCAGGGTATCTCAGAGAGAAGTGGCCCTTGGACTTAAATTCATATTTTTGGGTAATTTGAGGAAGTTTAGACCAGGTGTGTTGTATGAGTGTGATCAGTGGCAGACAGAGGGGATGACAGAAGCTATCAGCAAGCAATGATGAGGTCCTGGTCCCAGCAAGGTCACTCGGTCGAATCTTTGCAAGAGACTGCTGTGGAGCCACTGTTTAATTTTGAGCATTGAAATCAGATGGTAGGGTGCTGGGGGCAGGGCTCAAATTTTTGGTGGAAACTAACAACTTGGCACAAGCAAATATTGTGCTTCCTGTTTCTAGTAAAACTGTGCAGACAGAAACTGTTGCCTTTGACTTTGCAGGAAGCTCACTGCTGTGTCTTTCATTGGAACAAAGCCTGTTTCCCCCCATGCTCCTGAGAAAAAGGTTCTGAAACCTGCAGAGTAGCTAAGCCTTGGGTTTTGTAGTGAAGAGTTTGATTTTCTAAACACTAAGGTTTATTAAATGCAATACATCACTATATCCTATTATCTTATGTACAGAACACCTGATTATTGTTGGAATAACTCATTTTTTTCCAGTTCTTTTCTTTATCCTCTGTTAATGCATGATTTAGAGTTGATGACCTTTAAAGTTCTCTTAATAAATTGTAACATACTATGCTGAAATAAAAGGAAAATCAAAGTTTCCATGTAATTAGAGGAAAGCTTTTTGTATAAGGTTTACACAGATTACACAACTTTCCAGTAAATACGGGTTTAACATATCTGGGAAATACAATATTTTTTGCCGCGTAATAGTATTTAGTTTTATTTTAGAAAGTGTATGAAAAATTCCCCAGGATTGCAATCAGATTACAGTTTTTAAATTGTCATGAAGATGGATTAGATTTGTTGTACCATTCACTATTCTCATTACAATTATCATCACAAGAATGAATTCATAATATGTCATTTCCTATTCATTACCGACGTTGTCATTGTAGAATGTGAAATGAGCATTAAAATGCCTCACACACCCCGCACAACATGACAGTACTGTAAATCAGACCGTTTTGACCTTTTCAATGTTCAGTTATTTGATACGTTGGTCAGCCCTATTCCCTGTTTGCTTGCAATTGGTTGAACGTGCTATTGGAAAACCTTTGCCTTTATTTGAGTTGTTAAGCTTACAATAGGCCTGAAGTGGAATTAGGATGTCAAGAGCTGGCACACCACATGTTAAAGTTTTTACTAAGTAAGTCATGTGTTCCGATTAGCAGGTGTATTTGAAAATATTAAACAAGATGGAATACTAGGCTGGAAAGGATAGAGACTCTAAAGTAACTTGCCAGGAAGAACTTTGGAATATGTCAAATTCCTGTAAAAACCCATGCTGACACTTACCTTAAAACAAATCCGTCACCTTACAAAGCTAGTAAGACCATAAAAAAGAAAATAGTCAAAATAGTATAAAGAATAGCCACCACATAAACAATTATCTTCATCTGCTGTGTCAGATTTTGGTGACTATCTTACCACACAAAATAAATGCATTCTAAGTAACAGATATAAGGTATTAACACAAAACTATCACCCTTTCCTCATCATTTCCTCTCCTTTTCCTTCCTGCCCCAGATAAAGCCACGCACTTTCACCTGTAATGTAAATAATAAAACAGCTTTGCCAGGTGTACTGCAGGTTGGATTTTGCTATATGAGAGGTGGTGTGGGACATCATTCCTCTTCTTCCATTGGCACCTGTTTTACTGTGGTCTGGTATACATTAATGTGCAATGAAGATGACTAACCAGCAGGGGGAGCAGTGTAGGAGATGATTAAATAATGATTCCTCTGCATTGGGGAAATAAGTTAAAATTACTGTTTTTAAGATGGTGCTGTACAGTAACTGAATAAATTTCAAACACTCTCCACTGCTTAGCCAAAATATTCAAAAGCAGTAAGAAATTTAGGGATTTGCCTGGAAGGGGAGGTTATTTTCAAGAATTAATTGGCTCACCCTTTCTAAAAATCTCACTTAACGTGTCTAAAATTAGGCACCTTACCATTTTTCACACCTATGTTATGTTAAATCTTAGGTCTGTTAGAACTGGTTCAATACTTTAGATTTCAAAAGCTGAAAATAAGGTATCAAAACTTGAAAAATAAAAACAGGGTTAGAAGAAAGGTACTCTTGCTATGGATGATGATTGAGAAATTGAAGGTTTCAGTTGGTGAGCAGCGAAAGAGGAAAAAAGAAAATACAGGGTTGCATGAAATACAGGTTGGTGAAAATCTTGATAGATTTTTGGCCTGCACAGAAGGTCTTTCAGTAGAGCATTACTCATTCACCTAAATAGGATTAAGAAAAATATCAGTAGATTTGTGCAATTACAGTATGCATCAAAAGCCTTTGAGGGCAAATATGCGGAGATATGAATACTAAAAGGAACTGGAAAATCGTTAAAATTACTTTCATTAAGTACAGTCTTATACTTGAAAATATAATGGAAAAGCAGACAAATTAATTGAAATTTTTGAATTTGATATGAGATTAAAATCCTACTAAATATAAACCACCAGTTGCTTTGCGTACTCGAAAACTTTTCCCCTGCCTGACTTTGTCCCAGGATTATTTTTCAGAAGAACAGCATTTACCTCTGCAACCTACCAGATGCATTCATTTTTGGGACACACTTTGTGAACAGCTGCTGTTATTTTGGTATTTCTAACAACTCATTCTGAATCCAGGAAGAGTAGATGTGACTTGTGTTGGTATGATGACGTGTATAACGTTTGCTCAATGAAACTCTGATTTTGGGTGCAAAACTTGGAAGCACTAAAGGAAGTTAAAGACTGTGAGCAGAAAAAGATGGAATTTCTGAGTTGCTGACTCCTCTCTAGCTTTTTGTTTGAACTGGGTGTTAAAAGCATTTGAAATAAAGAGCAAAATGTCTCCAGATCAACCTATCTCGTATCAAAATACGGAAAACGTGTCTCATACCTTTTTTTTATAGCTTTGAAATGAGTCTCAGTAAAGGAATTTCAGATACTTTTTGTCTTTTTCAGGAACTATGTTAATCTTTTATATTTTTCCATTTTCACTATAAAGTATTCAGACTGCTACAGGGTTTGTACTTCTGAAATTTTGCCTATGTGCTCACCAAAGGAATCTTTTTCTCCTGCTTAGTTTGACTTAGGGTTTTTTTGCTTTTCTCTGTGTTCTTCAAGAATCCAGGACAACTTGCTGGGCTTTACACTGGCTGAAGGATACGTGGAAATGGAAAGTGCCAAAGCTTCCATTTGCATTTCTAAAAACTTTTTTCTGGCTGTAAATTTTTTCCTTACTCTGAAGTAACTATTTTTCTTTCTCACTTGAAATTGCTTTTTATATATTAATACATTAAAACTCTCTCATTCAGGTTCACTGTGGCCAAGTCCTAGCTGGCAAAGGAAGAATTCAAAGGGAGGATATAAAGAGTAGCAAATAGCCTGGCTCCTTTGTAGGGTAAGTTTAATGCTTTTGAAGCTAGGAAGCACTAAAAACTCTGCAGTGTTCAAGCACTTCATATACTTGAATGTGATCTGAATTAAGTCTATATGTCTTTCTGTGTACTCGCATCACGTTTATTGCAGCAAGCTTGTAGCACCTAGAAAGCTGGCATTATTCTGAACAATAGAAACAAGAAAATATTTAGCTTCTAGGTCCTCCCCTCCTAATGGTGATGTCAAAACAACCCTCTGGCTAAGCTATACTTTCTCCTCCTTCTCCTTTGCTGAGTTCTGGCTTTTTTTTTTTTTCCAGAAGCTGATTTTGAGAGGGCGGTGAGGGGAAATATGGAAAAAAAACACCCAAACTGGTTTAGAGAGTTTCTGTTCTGTTTTATTACAGAAGCTGTTAGGTTTGATCTAGATGGTGTTGCTCTAGAGAGAGTGATCAATCCAGTGATTCTTGGTAACTTTAACTTTGCCCAGAAATGCGAAACTTGATGAATTAGGTGTTATGGTTTAGAATTGCCCCGGCTGTTGGGCAGTGATAAAAGTCTCTGTGGCAAAAGCAACGAGCGACCTGATTTTTCAGGCACTCGGAGAAAAGAAATGAATGCTCAAAGTTTGGCTTCTCAATCTGTCACACAGAATAGTCTTGTTCTTCAAAGGTAGGGAGCAATAATTAACTTGAGATCCATTTCCTCCTATTGACTGTTAATTTTTTAATAGGAAGTGAGAAGCCGATATAAAATATCTCCTTGATCTATGACATTTCTTAATTTCTTTACAAGTAGGGCCCTGATCTTGCAAATGGTTATGGCCCACATGTTCCACAATTTTTATTTTGATCCTGTCCGTCTTGGAAAGACATCTTGGAGGTTCTCACTGTTTTCATTTCTATTGGGAAGAGGTGCAGTGTGTGTGGAGAAGCAGCTTAGGCTGGAAACTATAGAAGTTTATGAAAGCTGACATATTTGGATACTTTTCTCACCTAGTCAGCATTGGCAGTAGTTTTATCACAACACCACAGAGTAGTTTGAGTTGGAAGGGACCTTTAAAGATCGTCTAGTCCAACGCCCCAAAGTCACGTGCCAAGCACCCAAAGTCACCGTGTTATATCCAAGTCTGTAGCAGAGGGCTGAAGAAGATGGAGCCAATCACTTTTTATGGTGTACTGTATTATAATCAGCTTTTTACTGTGTCATCTAACAATTTATTAAATATTTTCTTACATGAATGATTTCACTGTTGTTGGCATGCAGGACCTAATAATCGTCCTAAAGAAATCAATTTCTCACCAACGTGTCATTGTTTTCTGCCTTTGCTTGAGAACAAAGCTGATGTGCTGTAAATCATTCTCAGTCTGCATATTGCTTTCATCCTTAATTACAGCTATTTGAAGACCAATATCTCTCTTGCAGGAAAAAAAAAAAAGCTAGAAACTTTCACTTTACACAAGTACAAATTAGACTAAAAAAGAAACCTTTCACGTAGTTTAGGTTCAGCTGTCTAATTTGTAAATGTTGGTTGTAAATTATCGAATTAGATGGGTTTCGATTTAAATGACGCACTAAGTTCATTGTACAGAAGTTGCACACATGGGCTTGCTCATTGGGCAATTGATGAAATTGCTGTTCTTAACACCAGCCCTTCCGTTTTATGGATACAGAACCTGAATCAATGCTATTGGAGTAATGCGTCTCAGAGATAAAAATGCCTTACAAATTAATAGATCAGTTAAGAATTTTTGTAAGAGATGACAATAATCATGTTCTGGTTTTGATCAAAGTGAGACCCTCCATTTTCTGTCCAAGAATTGCATGTGGCCTCCTTTATAACAGCGACTGTGGCAAATTCACATGACATCTCTTTGGTTTTTGCAGACCTGAAGTAGAAGAGAACTCCAGAAAAAGAAACTAAAATGCCTTCGACTCAAAGCGGTTGTTCCTGTAGTTTCAAGAGTACAATTCAGGAGTTAATTCTGGTGGGCGGGCCGTTGTGTTGAGTAACAGGGAGATGGTGCGTTATCCTAGCCTATATTCCATAGTCTATGCAAACACCTTGTGTTGGTGCCCCAGTGGAAATAGCTCCCTATTTATCCTGCTTATCACTGTGTACTTAAAGCATTATCCTAAACCAAGTTGGTACTCTCTGTAATCAAAGTGGTCCTGACCTTCCGTAGCCTTGAAAGGGAGGAGGAATGTATATTGACACTGCAGATTATTCTGTGTTACAGCATTAAAAGTCAAAGGGATGGATCTTTCGCTTTTTGTTGAGTGATGAGATGAGTCTCTGGTTCCAAAGTCACGGTTCAGCAGAAGAAAATTCTCTGTGCTTCTCCTACCCCAGTTATCCTCCTGTTACAGTTTTATGAGAGGGATGAGTTAAAAGCTGAACCAGTGATGAATTTTCAAGGCTGTAAATTTGAACGTGGTCAATAAAAAAAGGAGCTGAAATGGTTGTGCACTCCTGCAAGAAACTTGTACCTCAAAATGGATGAAGTAAGATCACTGATGAGTGGGGCAAACTGCTAATTCTAGAAATAACAGTGGTTTTCAGGCGCACAAGTGTTGTTCAGCTATAAGGAGTATTACCTACCTGGAAACTTACTGACACACACCTTGTTAGCATAGGAAAAAGAGAATTTAGAAGGATCCATTTCATTATATTAAAAGATCACTAAAATAGCGAAATCATTTATTTTGTAGGATGACAAGTAAATGTAGAAAAATAGAAATCTGAAACACCTTTGTTTTACAGGAAGCTGTGGAAGTGTTGAGTCCCTAGATAAAGAAATGTGGATGAATCTGAAACGTATAAAACACCTCCAAGGAAGAAGTTTCACCTTGAGAGCAACATGAGAGAAACTACCCTGAATGATACCATGTGTCGTGAGAGGCTGCTCAGCCGTGTAAGAGAGGCAGGCAAAGAGGTGGCGGAGCAGAAGGAAACTTTTTAAGCAACGAGGCAGGGGATTTGGAAATGAACGACACCGAAACACGGGTTTGTCAGAATAATTTTCTTTGAGTTTTAGTATGCTGTCTCCATTCTTCAGGGCTTTCCCCAAATGCTTGTACTACTGAGAGTGCTGCGTTCCTATTGCAAGCCATGATGAAAGGGCAGAGGATCAAACTGAGGAGGTGACAAGTCTTTACCCTTATTCTGGAAGAGAATTCATTGCAGAAGTGACAGTTTTAGTACACACAAAGATGCAGAAAGATTTTTTCCCTACTTAAACAATGTTTCCTTCTTAAATGGTGACATATTTCTACCATTCAAAGAATGAAGAGATACCTACCTGCCAAAACCAAATCATAGCTGCTGTCAGAGGCTCCCTCAGATGCCTGCATATCAAGTACATTCAGCACTCGGATGCGTGACACGGCACGAACCTTTGCTGTGCATCGAATTGCACTGGAGCGGAAAGGCCTGGTGCTGAAAGGGAATCTGGGGCCCTGCTTCATATGTTCTTTTCTGTCCGTCCCTTTGAGAAACGATGACCTGGCAACATACATTTTTATATACATGTATTATACCTGTATTTATACATATATTTTTATACCATTTTATACCTGTAGTGTCAACATATACTGTTTAAACAGACAATTTAGATTTTAGCGTTAGATTAACATTTAGATAGTATTGCTTGGACTGCTATTCAAGTCTGAAAAAGAGACAGAATAAACATTTGGTAAACTGGAATGTTTAAAATAGCAGAGACTTAAAAATATCATAAGGAACTGCTTTGTTCATGATGTCAGTCATGTTTGTTGCAACAAAACACAGCATTTCCGACACCTCACTTGAAGATAATCTCTTTTGGTTTAATGAGCTTCTTCATACATAGAGTTGAGGCTTGTCGGAGAAAATTGGGATTTTCTTTGCCTTCTCTGACTGTGTGTCTCCCACCCCTATTGCCTTCTAAGGTGTCGGCTTAAGCATGGCAGAGGGTATTTCTGAGACTACCTTGTCTGACTCAACTTATGATGTAATATAATAGTCAATTATTTCTCTTTACTGCCTTCTTTTCCTAGAACTCCCAACCTTTGTTGCAGAGAACCGCAACTTTTCAGGCAAGTAATATGACAATTACAGCCAAGAATACTTTTGTATGTCCTGAGAATACACAGGATCCCAGCGTGAACATGCACATACGTACAAAATGGACCTGCAAGTTACATGGACAAGTCATTTCAAAAACCAGGCCAAGTATCCAACATACCCTTTTATTTTATTCATAACTTAGAAGCCTTCAGCCAAGCTAGGTTAATTATGTAAATGGTACAACAAGATTATTTTTCTTCTGCTGGTTAATTTTCCTCAATGTTTCAGGTCAGTAAACAGTTTCGATTTTGCTTTTTTGATTTTAATGCATTAATGTCTTTAGTTATTGTTTCCTGAGGTCTGACAGATACTCGAGGGTCTTGACATACTGCACCTGCGCTGTTCTTTTTCTCAGCTAAATCGCTGTATTACAGCAAGTTGCTAATAAGAGAATTTCTTAATTCTCCTTGTCCAGTCACAACATCAGTGGGCCCCAGGTGTGAATTAAACAATTAAGTGCTCGTAAAGGTTTTCTTTGCATTATTTAGAAATACTTTGCTAAAGTAAACTTACATAATTTGAAAAGAAGCAGCCAATTTTAGTACCTCTGCTTTTGTGTTTTATTCCTGGAATATTTTTGGCATGAAGCAGCCAAGTTCAGTACCTCTCCTTTTGTGTTTTATTCCTGGAATATTTTTGGCATGACTATCTTGGGATGAAAATAGCCACATTTTTTATAAATGTCATGTATTACCAAAACATCAAATAGGGCTGAAAAGACAGGAAAAGCTCATGTTGCTGTTTGCTTCTTGTTTTTCTTGAAGTGGGTCTTCCTCTAGAATGGATGCAGAGCTACAAAAGACCTGCAAAACTTCAAAAAACTGACCCCAGAACCTCCTGGAGAAAAGGCTGATGTTTGGAGTGCGTGCCCTACCTCTCCGCAGAGCACCGTCAGCGGTGGTGACGGAGCGGGCTGGGGACAGACTGGCACGGTCAGTGCTGGCTCACGTACTGCAGCCGGGCTCAGTCACCCGAGGACACGGCGATGCGGGTGAGGCCGCTTGTCTCACTGCCTCCCGTCTCGGCCGGCGTGGACGCTGCCTCTGCCTTGGTGTTGTACCGTTTCAGGGAGGTGTATAACATGAAATAATACAGTGAGACACGTCGGGAACAGCAGCTATTTCAGGGAGCACCCCTTTCTCCTCAATTGCGTTCTGTCTGTCTGCTTAGACAGCGAGTACTGCATTAGCAGTGGGAAGCAGCGTGGTGACTGGCTCTGTGCTACCCAGTTGCATTTACTGAAAGGTGAGAGGAAGTACAAGTAGATACTATGGAACACCCCATTTTTTTCTCCTTTCTTTGGCAAGACTCTGAATTTCCTTAGCTTGGCTTTGCAATTAAGAAAGTGACAAATGAGGATTGCTGTCTTTGTCAACTGGAATATTTAAAAATTTTGATGAAATTTTTAAATAATTAAAATTAAAAAATTAAAAAATTTTAAATATAATTTCATGTATCTTCCTGAGTTCAGATTGCCTGTTCAGGAAAGCATTTCTCCTCAGAGAATTTCCACTGCTGTTTAGCAGTGTCATAGCTAAATGGGAGCAGACTGTTCACTGGTCTGTGAGCACTGAGCAGTGCAGCCCTGTGAATACCTGTGTGTTTGTTACTGTGAATATACCTACGTGCTCCACAGTAGGTAGTGGAGTAAAAAAATTCCGAGTTAACATGGAATGGGCATATTGATTCATGTGGCACGATGAAACACTGCGTGGGTCTCTGAGGTGTGCCTCCTTTACACTCGGCCTCCGGCCAAAAGCCTGTTTGAAGTGAGGCGAGGACAGAAGCTTCATTTACAGGGAGCTTTGCGTACAGATATTTCTGTATGAACATGAAGCCATGCCTGAGTTAAATATCACAGATACATTTTGAGCTTGCTGACCACTTTAAGAGAAATGATGATGATGTTCTTGAGGTTACAGGATTAAATTGTTGGCGCGTATGCATTGAAAGAAACATTCTCAGTGCTGTTCTGGAGTGAACTTTGTGAGGGTGTGTAGGACAACTTGAGAGTGGAAAACTACGGTATTGAATATTTAAGATTCTGGACACATTGGGTATATTTCATTTTGACTCTTAGCTCTACCACAGTGAGAAACCATGTTTATATCAACCTTTATGAAAAATCAGTATGTTTTATAAGCTTTTAACATCACCTAAGTGTGTACTTGAAGCTTATTGTAGATTTTTTCCTAGGGGAAGAGAAGTTAACAATAGCTGAAACTTTCCATGCTGCTGACGGAAGGCTTAAAAAGTAAGTTTAAGCAAAAAATCTTCGGACAGTTTTTAGTCTTACTTCTTTTGCTATAAGCTGAACAATGTGAACTGTCTCAGGCTTAGAAAAGTAAAACAAGCAAAAGATCCCCCCAGCAGCTTCAAATTCCATCCTAAATTTTTGCCCTATAAACAAACAGGTTTTCAAAGGAGGTTTCTACTGAAGATGCCATATCCTAAGTGTAAGGTTTTGTTTCCTTTTTCACCTTCTGTAGGACCATAACAGTGGATAGGGCTCACACTTTCTACACAGGAGAGCTCAGTGGGGAGTGCTGTAGCCTCAGGTCTGGGATTGCAGTGTGCGTTTGTGACACACAAATGGCACCTTAAAGCCATCTGGTAATGTGCAGAGTCATATTTGCTTTATCTTTATCTTAAATTCCTAGCCCTGGGCTGTGAGACAAGCACTTACTCACTGGTGCATTAACTGCTGTGACTCCTCAGGCGTACCCCGGACATCTACATACAGCCGGGACGTGGATGATTAGCTATAGAGAAGCTACATGGCTGGAGTTTTTCTCCGATACCATTGCTTATCTCTGTAAATATATGACAAAAGCTGCCTTAGAGCTGGATGCTCAACAGTGGAGGGTCTGCAGCGTCTGTATGACCCAGCAGACTAACAGCAACTGGAAGCAGCCAAGGGAAACACCTGGAAGCTGAAGGTCCAATGAATCTTTGTCCCCTCATGGATTGCTTCTTGCGTGATGCTCAGAGGAAGTATGAGAATGAAGTAGGAACAGTGGATGCTGAATGCCAGCTAACACCAAAAGGAAGCATGGTTTTAACAGATGGCTCTCCAAGAGCTCTGTCCAGAAAGGAAATACCCAGTGCTTCCGATGGCCTTGAGCATTCTGTTCCAAAGATGATTTTCTGGTGTTGGTGGATGAATGTCATATTCCTTTGGACCAAAAAGGCGTCTAGGACAAAACTGGGTCTGGGACCTGTACCCCACACAGCTTTCTTGCCAAACGTTCTTTATAATTTCTCGCCTTGAAAAACTGGTTTTGGTGGAAGATTCCTAAAGCTCAGTTAAGAACCGTCGTAAGAGTGCTGTGATACTTAATCTGGACTGGCAGAGCGGCAGGGATGTATCAGTGATTAAAATCACATATCTTAATTTGAGGCTGAGAAAGGAAGTTCTTGAACTTTATTGAAAATCTTTTCCTCCTTATTACCTGAACCATTTGGGATAACCTATTACCTTAAAAACCCGCTCAGTTTGATTGCCACTAGACCCCCTTCAAGACTTCTAAGGCTGCAGCAGGGAGGTGGAGAGCTAGAGTGCTATCTATTATAATGAATATGACGATTTATGAAATTAAATTACAGAAGAAGAAATGAAGATGTTGGGTTTGCTGATTTGTAGGGAAGGATCTATTTCTGCTAATTATACAATCTCTTGCAGAACATGGATGCTTAACTTTGAAGAGTTTGTCTGAGAGATAAAGCTAAAAGTTCCACAATAATAATGGTAGGTTTCTACACATAGTGTGCGGGCTTTCCTTTATTTTTCCCTTAATAAATATCACATTAAATCAGATTAGTGCTGATTTGTTTTATTTCGTGGAACTATGCACTTGACAGTTTGTCGAAGTCAGCATGTTTTTAAGCAGTTTAGGGAGTTTTAAAATTCTCTGTTTTCAAAATATAAAAATGCATTTTTAAGAATCATTGATCAGAATTGAATTGAGACTTTCAGGTTGTGATTTAGAAGACTTTTGGCCAGCACCTTTCTCAGCAAAAGTTAATCTTGTATTTTTTTCAAGGAACATCTGTTTAAGGGCCGAATTAGTGATAAATAAGAGAATTAAACCCATTAGGCTTCAAGAGCCCTCTTTGTTAGTTGTTACCTACCTATCAATGAACTGTTGCAGAAACAGAGGCCACAACTGTCTTAATCTGCTATCAAATTATGTCGTTCGTTTTTGTAATAGTTGCCTGTGTAAAAAGCTATTGTAATAAAAGCGAATACTGAGTTCGGGCAGAATTTTTACTACTTTGTTTAATCTCTTTATCATGGCCTGTTGGTGCATCTTCTTTATGCAAGGCATAAAATACCAAAGGAAATGCTAAATTAGAATCTTTTAATAACTAAATTTTTTAAACTATTGAATTAAACATGGCAGCATTTCTTTCCTGCATGAATTAAAGTTCATCCGTGCAGAAAATTTTGAATGTAACATTATTTAAGCAATTTAAAAGTGAATTAAAGATTCATCCGTTGTATCAGGTATCTGACTTCAGGCTAACATTTTAATCTCAATCGTTGTTACAGTGTTTGCCATTCAGAAACTCCGAGAGGTAAAGAGGAAGGCTAATTTATGCAGAACAAAGACTCAGTTCCTTGTTGGTAGGTATGGTTGGGTGTCAGGGAGCTGCAAAATATGCTAATGGTGTTATTGTTTACCTTCGCATCTTGGGGATCGGTTACACTTAATTGGATAGTTGTTTTTAGCTTTTGCATTTCAGATTTATTTCTGGGTTTATGTTGTGTTAGTAGCTGCTATATTGACCACAGAAGGACTGCATTTTTTTCTGTTGTAAGGAGACCCACAGATTTTATTAGAATCATTTGTAAATGTTTTTAATAACAGCTGATTGACAAACAGTTTTCTGGCAGGACTTGGTTTAAAAAACAGTAGCTGTTGCTCTTCAGCATTTTTCAATATGCCAAGTTACCATCCTCTGATATCTTTTCATCAGCAGGCCTGATTCATCTCCTGGCTAAACAGGTGCAATTTCTTCATCTGAGCTGCTCTTGAATTTTAACTAGGAACAGTGAACTGATAACCAGATTCATTACATTGTGTTCAGACATGCTGAATCATCCTGAGAAATACTCTAAAAGGGGGTTGGACTTGGTCAAAAAGGTGTTTCTTTTTGAAACAGAAAACCAAAAGTTGTCCATAAGATGCCCAGAGCATTCACTATACATCAAATATACTAAGAACACGTGATTAGTGTATATATAAAATACATAGAAGAACAGGCAGTGTGTAACTGCACCCGAAGGAAGTCCCTACAGCCACAGAGCCTGTTTCAACGGGTTGGAAGCAGAGGGCAAGATTCTTCTTCTTACAGGAGAGTCTGCCCCAGGGAGGGCTTTTCTGCCAAACTCTCCTCACGGAGGTCGGGCGTTGTTTGTAACGCAAAGGTTAGCCTTACATTGAAAACATTAATTCCATAGCGGGGAGCATTTATGAAGTCCCTACAGATGACTGATCCTTTTTAACCCTGCTCAGGCCCAGAGGGTCCCAGGGCAGTGTGATCCATGAACTAGCTGCCCTGCAGTTATTTTGTTGTTTCTCAGCAATAGTTCGTAGCGGGTGTTCACTTCTCCCAGGATTCCTGTTATTTTGATGCCTTCTCTAAATAAAAACAGTGCGTTTTTTGAAGTAGGGAAGAAATAGTACTGGTATAAATCATACACTTGGAAATTAAATCTCACCACATATTTGCAATGATCTTTTCCTTTCCCTTGCCTAATGCAGAAGTGAAATACTCTTTCCACTGGCAAGCCTGTTTCTCTACTATTCTTCTGTAATTATCAACAGAAAGTAACTGACTCTCCTAAGAACTGAATGTAATGACTGTAGTTCTGCTTACTTTAATTAGATGACCAGGTTAGGAAAACAATTAGTCATTCTCCTTAGTGATAACTACAGGCAAATTTTATTGTATAATTGCATGTTAGCACAGAGCTAGGTATTTTCACCGTGTTTGTCCGATTCTGAACCGTCAGGTCCTGGCTATAAAAGTCCAGGTGTAGCAATTAGGTCCCTTTTGTTTCGTCATGAGGGAGAAAGAGCAAGGATTATGCATTAGTTCACAGTATGGAAAACAAGCAATGAAGTTAACGAAACTTCACAGAACTGTCTTGATTTCCTACCAACACCAGTTTTACGTCAGTAATTCTGCCTTTAATACACAGCTATCAGTGAAATCGGATGATGCAGATACTGCTTAGCAGAAAAGGCAGCCTACAGTATTGTGAACTTCTTAAATCCATCTAATGAAGTCAGGCTGTATTAAGATGTGCAGGGATCAGAAAACCCCAACATTGGATTATGAAATGATTATAAATATGCTAAAAATATTTCTTTAATTTTTTTAATGAAATATGAATTAGAAACTAGCTGAATTTCAGTGAGTGGAGAATTACACGGAGCAGAAGCTACAGGGATGATTGATTGTTATCAGTAATTACATGTTCTGACTAAACACGTGCAGATTCCTAGTGTTACTGTTTCTTGTATCCAGGTGATTTTATTTTAATGTCTTTGAACAAAAAATGGAACAATATGGTACAATAATGAAGGAAAAAAACCCCAAAACCTTCTTAGAAAGGCCCAAGATTTCATTTTTTTTAATGTTTGGCTATAGTTATAGAAAAGCTTTAATTACTGATTGCTCAGACTACATAGAACTGGCAAGAAGAAAGGTCACTGAAGTTTTCCTACTCTCTCTTGAGTGCTTCTCTATAATAGTCCTAACTTACAGAGGGGAATGTAAGCGGTTGCTGTTAATATTTACTGTTCTGACCTCACTCACAATGAGTTCTGTATGCTTTTCGCATCACTGAAAGTAGACTTACAAATGAAGGTGCTGTCTCCTTTATTTTCAGCATTGGAGAGGCCACGCTTCAGGTAATCTCTTCTCGAGGCTAGAGGGTGAGTATCACCATTTCGGTAAGATCTTTTCCTTCCCCCAGATACTGTATGAACACTTGCTTAAGAATATAGGAGACAAACATACAGCCATTAGAGTGAGGTGTGTCATTCATAGCTGTGGTAGCACAGGCAGTCGCTATCCACATTCAGAACACAAGAAAACTTCTGGTCCCAAGAGGTGGAAACCACCAGCAGCAGCAAGACCCAGTAACATACCTGTGAGTTACTAGCAGCTCCAGTAGATTTGTGTGGCTTTATTTTGTGATACAATATAAATATTTCAGAGATACCTAAACATGTGGTTAGACAAGGGCAACAATGAAAGTGATGCCTGTTTGGAATAGTTACTTAAAACACAAAATAAACGTAATATAGAAACTGAGTGGAATTTTTTCCTCCTTCAGACTAGAGAATCTAATAAATTAACTTGAATGGGAGTCAGGAATTGGCACGCAGATCTGTAATACGAATACACTATGCAGATAGCTGAGTCTGGCCACTGAACTAAAATAGAAGTGCATAAATAAATTTGAATTGATTCAGATAGTACTGAATTAAAAAATCTTAGAGGTGAAGAAAATTTGAAACTAAAGAAACTGGTTTAGGATGAAAGCTCGATTGGGTCACGTTAAAGAAATGCAAAAGAAAATAAAGGACTACATTTGCTGAATGTCTGGGGATGAGATGGTGTTAGCCTGCCAACATCACCTGATCTAGTTTGTACAAACAATTACATTTTCCTAGATGAAGACGAATGAGTGGGGAATTTAGGTTTTGTCTCATAGTGTCTTAAAACAAGTCGTACATTAGGTGCTCACCACACATTTGCATTGAATTGTGCTCTTTTTGGGGCTCTCCACCTCTACCCTGCTGAACAGTATTTACTGCTATCACAGGCCTTTAGAAGTTAAGGTGTATTTCAAAACTGAACATTTAGTTGATCTTTGATTTTGGATGTTTTGATTTGATTTGTTCAAAAAAAAAAAAAGGATTAATATCTGCTACCAGACTTTCCAGGGTTGTCTAGAAGGACTTACTTGTTGGATCTTGGGCATCTACTGTGAATTTAAGCTGATTCTTAAAGAGGATTAAATTCATTTTTATTGCAAATATGGCTTTTTCCAGCACCTTTGGGAGCAGAAAGGCAGATGAAAAAGAGAACACGATGTGAGCATTGAAAAAACGAGAGGCACACAAAAAATGTGAACTGCTGAATTTACTGTCTAGCTATAATGAGGTATTGCTTAACAATTAAGTTAAATTATGCAGCTGTTTCCTAGTATATCGTGCTAATGCATCTGAGAAATTACAATTTTCTGATTGGAGAATGTTATGTGGAGGAAACTGTAGCATTCCCCATTCCTGCAACAATTCATTTCATGATTAAAAAAGGAAGCCAGTATTTTCGCAGCTGGCAAGAATAGGCAATAAAGAATGACAATCCAAGGAGGCCTGTTAGTCACTGACACAATAAAATAATCCCAAACAAAAGCTGCAGAAGGAAAAAAGCTTGAAAGGGTACCAATGACACACAGCCGCAGCTTGTGGGTTGCTGTGGTGAAGTGGCTGTATAGCCTGCTAGTAGCAGAAACAGGTTTGAATGTTTCACAGGGAAATGCTGTCACATGTGCAGCTTCAAAGACAAGTGCTCAAAGATTGCAGGGAACTCTTAACTCAATACTTTAGAGAAAAAACTGCATGTACGCCAGGGATATACATCAGCTTTAAAAAACAAAACCAAACCCAACTTTGCTAACCAGTAAGTCTTAATATACTTCAAGTTTTAAAAAAATTTTGCTTGAAGGAGGATTAAGTGAAAATTGAAGATTTGGGAAAACTAAGTAGTATTGAAGAAGTAAAACAAAGGAGATACGCTGGCGTTCCAAATTTGGCATGTGGAATGTGCTCGTTGGAAAAATGGCTGCATAAACCAGAGAAGAAATTAGGTATGTTAATTGGAGCAGGTGGCTTATTTTTATGATTTCATTTTTGACCAGCTTGAGTTCTTGAGACTATTTAAAATTCCAGTCTAACAAATTCATAAATAAATCTGTATTACCCATTGTTTAAACTTATTTATGCAAAAAAATCACAGAAACAAAAACTCTAGATGAAAACACATAATAGCTTTTGAGAAAAAAAGAAAGCTTTTCAATTAGCATCCATACTTCAGATGATCCTTTTATTCTGATCATCTGTTTTGCATGATTCTTTTGTTTTAGTCAGCATTTCCTTTTAAAAAAGGTTGAATTGGAGGAAAATACCATTTTATTTCACTTTTTATGAGTCTGAATAACATAAAATGAGGTTGTGCCATGCTTCATGACCATGCATATTTAAACATTTTCTATAAATACTTTGACTTACTTTTGTTTTAATCTTGTGACAAAGCACTGCCTGGAAATGATAATGAACAAACCCAAGAAAATACCATTTGGAATCGTTCTGGCTTTTGTTTGTACCAGTTGTTCCATAAAGGCAAAGCAGATTTGGCCTTTTAATTTCCTTGAGTCATCTAATTCTTTAAGCTACTTCTGTAATGACTGTTTATATTGAGTTATGGTATTATTCATCAGAAAAAACTTAGTCTGTGATCAAGCAAGTTTCACGATCTTTTTTCAGTGTTGTCCCCTATGTATCAAAGTTGCAGTTCCCCCTAAGCAGAGGGAAAGACTTTGATGAAAGAAGTGTTTCTGTTTCCCCATTTCTCATGGAATGATTCAAGAGTCTTTACCCACAGAACAAAACAGTATTTTTTTCTGTCTGAAAAGGATGAAAATTTGGGAAATCCTCCAGAATATAAAAATTACTTTTCAGAATCAACCTTGAAGGGACTTAAAAAAAAAAAATCTTTAAAACAGGGTGCGTTAGTCCATACTCAGTGAACTAGTGAAGTTGGCAGCTGGTTTGAATGAGTTAATAATGTACATAGCTGCTTGGGCACCTTACCCATGCTCTGGCGCTCGCTGACACCGGTTCTTGCACCTTGAGATGCTCAGGTGTTATGGACCCTGCCTTCTTCTATCCTGTGTCTATGACGTGATGAAGAGCCGTGGGCTTTCTACCTTACCTGAGTAAGGTACCTTTTGTCCGATGGAGGAGAAAAATATTTGGTCTGCTCTGAAACATTCAGTGTACTTCCCTTTTGGAGGACCATAAGCCACTTGGAATAACTGTCCCCTCTGCAGAGGCTTTCCGTTCTGAGGTGCAGTCTGTCTCCTCTTTCTCCCCACGTCTCACTGTAAGCGGAGTGACAGAATCGTAGGCAGTGGGCTGTAAATTTAAGCTTGAACACCAAAACTGTAATACAGTGTAAAGCATTTCCTTTGGATGTGTCTATTTCCCATGTGCATTTTTGGAGCTGTACATTCATTTTGTACACTTTTCCATGAGCACACAAGCCAGCTTTGTTCTTCTGTTCATGTCCACTGGCACCTGCTGCAGAGATGGAAGGGGCTTGGGCTTTGCAGGAACGTGCACTATCCGTACAGCGAAGAGATGAGTGGGAATATATTGAATAAAGCCAGGTACTGTTGCTCTCAGGCCTATCATGTAGACTCTAATTAAAAAAAATTCAGGAGGGAAAAAAAATATATAGACAATTAAAAAAAATAAACTATTACTGCAGGAGCAAACCAGGGAAATGTTAAATTAGTGTTCAATTTCTGAAGTTCCTTTTCTTTTGAGAACTTTTTCTCTCTCTTCTACTAAAAAGGGAATTTGGAGTTAATTCATTGAGAACAGCAGAAGTATGGGAATGCCAAGCTAGATGGTAGGGAAATAAACCACCATTTTTTCTGCCACAGCCCTTACATAAATAAACATCCTTCCAGTGACACCATTTACCCCGTATTACCTGATTGCTTCTGACCAGTATTTAGACCTTTGCCCATATGCTAAAGTCTCCTGTCTTCAGCTGCTGGTCGGCTATAAAGCATGTCTTTTGTCAGTGAGGAAGGTGCATCACCTCAGGGAAGCCAGGTCCTTTGAAATGATGGATTTCAGTGAAATGAATAAATACATGAGGTGCAGCTGACTGTAGAAGGCAACTAGAACAGGAAATACGGAGTTAACTAGGTGGGAATAGCAGAAGTGTGGGAATGTCAATACTGTTATCACCGCACTGCTATGTCCATATATACAATGATAACAGTATGTATACAACCATATACATGTGACTTATGGTGTCTCTGGTAAAATGTAGCTTTTTATTTAGATATATGGATAGATACAAATGTCCATAGCATGCTCATAGTCAGTTTCTAAAAGTAATGCAGTTTCTGTGTGGATAGTATGAAAAGTATAAATAAAGGAAACTGATTAACTAAGTTCAATTCTGAGTCTTACACATATTGTAATATTTTACAAATTACTTGTGTTGCAGCCACATAATAGTCACATGTAATTTGCACTTCTTAAAATGGGAGGTTACTACAAAAGTTGTCGCAGACTCTTAACTAGTGTCATAAATATTCCCCTGTAATCCACACAAGATGAAGTCTGTCAGTGCCTTTCCCCGGAAGGTATGTTCTTCAATTTTCGTAGTTATAGCACAATGATAAATTAGAGCTTAATGCTGTCGTGCCACTAAGCTAACCAAGACTTTTCATAAGCAAATGTTAAAAAATATAAAAAGCAGTCACACTGGTGTGCAGCACAACATGTTTTTTTTCTTCATTGCCCAGAAGCATGAAAATGCTTGACTGTTTCTTCTGGTAAATCACTGGCAAAACCCGCCCAGATATTGGCTTCTTTCTTCCTTGCATTACCTTGGTTGTTTCTCGTCTTTCAAATAGACCAATGAAAGTTTTTATACTTAACACGATTTTATCAGCCTACGTCACCTGAGTTTGTGAAGTGGTGTTTGTGGGAATGACCCATACCTGGGGCTCTGAGGCTCTGTGCAGTGTTACAGTGAACACAGCATTCTAAGGAAACTCACAACCCGGCACAGCTTTTTGACACAGCTTAGCACACGAGTGATGTTGTGCCATAATGTAGGAGACAAAACCCAAGGGGGTTTCATTTTAAGTCCAGCAGGCAAAGCATCAACCCGAGAAACACTGATGTTAATAACAAGGATAAAAGTCAGTATTAAAAAAAAATACACTGTACCAGAAAGGGATACATAGCAACTACAGACACTCAGTACTTACCTATATGTATGGAGGTAGACCAAATTTAGCCATTTTTTGTGAG
>Ga0065711_1032586_pt1 | contig 27058 bp, 7 predicted proteins | sample Hoacrofraction12_FD_59098 | JGI IMG/M metagenome (GOLD analysis project Ga0065711, IMG submission 59098) | Hoatzin crop microbial communities from Cojedes, Venezuela - Epithelial fraction 12 v2 (version 2) | ecosystem: Host-associated > Birds > Digestive system > Esophagus > Crop | place... | reverse complement strand
GACAAGGTCCTGTGCAGCCTGCTGTAGGTGCCCCTGCTTTGGCAGGGGGGTTGGACTAGATGACCCACAGAGGTCCCTTCCAACCCCTACCATTCTGTGATTCTGTGATTCACCTTTCTGGTAATACAAAGCAACATAGGAATTGATGTATATGTCAAGCCAAAACTGAACAGAATGATTTTTTGTTTCTCAACAAGCTGCATTTCCCAATTAGGTGGCTGATGGCCTGTTGTTTTTGAACAGTGCTATACAACTGCCAGTCAGTCTCCCAGACTGCAATACCAGCTCTTAGATGTGGCAGCAGACTGGCTGTGACAATGGGTTATTCATAAAGTCTGTGTTCCTCCTTGTTTCTTGATTGAAAAATGTATGTTAAAGGTTTTATTTTTCTTATTTTCAGATGAGGTCTTAAACATTTATGTGCACTAAAAAAGCATCTGTAGATGAAAAAGCAAAACAATCATTAATACTCATTCACTCAAGAACTTTGTATGACCTCTCAACTTGCCACTTTCTTTAGTAAACTACTTGGGTATTTTGTCAATTTTTATACTTCCCTTCCCTACAATGATGTTGTGAGAATAAACATACTGTCATCCTCCTTCTGCAGAGAGGGAGCTAGAACACAAACTAAATGCTAAACCTCACTGAAGAGCCTCAACATTGCCATGCCTGACCTTTAGGTTCTTAGCTCAGACTGGAACCTAAGCGCTGAGTTATGTTTCATATAAAATGTACTAAAGACAGACACCTTAAAACTGCATTTGTGACAGAGTAACCACTGTACAGGATGTTTGGGCTTAGGGATTGAAAATGCTGAGGAGAGGAGATACGTCTGAAATGTGTCTGTAACTCCAGCAAGGCAGTCACAGGGACATGTCACAGAATCTTCTTTGGGAGCTGGTGTGTTTACTTGTCCTTTTGTAGAAGACCCATGACTCACTCTTATTTTAGAACGTGATTGAAGGAAGAGGTGATGGTGCTTGCTGTTAATATACAGTCAAATTTTCATCACCAATAGATGGCCTGACTAGTTTTTTGTGGGAGGGAAGGGAATGCATGCTGAGATTCCAGCTGACTCTGGCTGGAATAACAGCACCTAGGATACACTGGAGAATGGAGAAAAGCCCCACATAGTATTAGTGCTGCTTTATGGTTCTTAACCGTACGTGATTCCTGTGAAACCAAATTGGAGGACTCTGGACCACTTTCCTTGTTTTGCTCAGCTATGTTATGAATTCACAGAGCCAGATTAGGTGTGATGGTGGTACAGCAACATTTGCCTGGAACTGGTTCTGAGCTAATAGGTCTGCTGGGCTAAGCCAGCCCTGGCCAGAACTTAAGTGTGCATGTACTGCTCTTCTCAGATGAGTCCCTTGCATACATATGTCTCCGTTGGCTCAGATCTGGCAGCACTTGCTGTTTCAGGCTTAGTGCTTGGTCTGTAGTTACTCTGGATCCTTGCAGGGCTGATCAGCTTGGCAGCTGGGCCAAACCTGACCTTACTCAGTACCTCTCATCGGTAGAAATAAAGCTGCTTACAGTTGGGAAGCCAGCTTAGCCTGATAAACAGAAGATCTTTGTGTCAGCCAGTCCTTACCCTTATATGAGGCATTCGGATCCCCTGCGCTTCCCACTGCTAGAATGGAAACTTGGCTAGAGTAGTTGAGCAGGTAGCATGGAGTATAGATTTCCTGTTTCTTGGTCAGGTGCTCTGTCTTCAGCCTCTCAAGGTTCAAATTCCTATTCCCAACTTCCCAGGAGAGTGCTGTGTTGCCTCACTAGCAGTTTCAAACTATGATACCGTGCAGCTAAGAGTCGTGGCTTTGTGCAGCCAGAGGTAAGGAATCCAGAAGGAGAACGTGCTGATTAACCTACTCCTCTGAGAGAAGAGCCCCAAGTCCCTGTTCCTGCATATGCATTCTTTATTGGGTGAAATAAAGCAGCCTTGGGAGTAGAGCTGTAAGGGTGTGCTAATCAATGATCTGATTGGAGTCATGACACATTTTATGCTACCTTTTGAAACTCCGTGAGGGTTGGAGTCTTGGCCTGTTTTACTATAGAAAGCTATTTTCACTTGACATCTGGAAATGTTTCTTGTGAAGGGGAGGTTTTGGTGTAACCATGTCTATTCTGTGCAATGTTTGCTCTTCCACCAGGAGAGGGCATAGGCAAAGCAGGGGCAGAGACTTCCGCAATCAACGTCAATGCAGCCAGTTTTGGAATACAAACTAGAGTAGCATTATTTCTACCGGTTTTAAAAAAAACAAGGTATTAACTTGATTTGCTAGATTTATGCATTATTGTATCCCCCCCAAAATAGTTATAAACTTAATTATCAAATGGTAGGTCAGTGAGGAAAAATAATAGCTGGATGGGCATGTTTGCAAAGAGATTGTCACTTTTTTCCTGAGTTCGTTTAGGTCGTTACTGTGACAAGTATGTACAGTATCATCCAAAATGAGTATGTAGAGCAATGCAAGTGCACTGCAGTAAGAAGTCTGATGCAGAAAAGGGTGTGCTTTTATTCAGGAGACACCGATTTATACAGGGAAGCTTAAGATTGCAGTGCTTTATCTTAATATTTATTCACAGAAAATCTGTATTCTAGGGCAGCCACGCTACTACTGTTCAAAAGTATCAGCTGCTAAATTACAGCATCAGCACACATCTGTATTAATATGCTCCATTTTACAAAGTTATTGAGGTGGTAGATAAGATCTTTGCATTATTTGATGATCATTGAAATTGCTGTAACAGATAAGTTCATGGCATTTTTAATAACTATTATAAGAATTCTGTTTTTTATATCCCATGCAACTTTGTAACCCCTTTTTCTTCCACTTATGTGGTTATCTTGGAGTCTGATTCTTCTCTCTCACCACTTTTAGACTGGCACAGTGTCTTTTATTTCAGTGCAGCAGAGCTGTAGGCAAGAGGTGCATTGGCCCAAGATATCTTCCTTGCAAGTGAAATTGAGAGGAACTGGTGTTTCCAAATGTTGTCAGGAAAAGATGTGGTACAGTGCAGAACTTGACAAGATCAGCAGATGATGAGCTTTGCTTGAGTCCTGATATGTCAGCTTACATGTGTGGGTAGTCTTCGTTATTTATTTCTTCATTTGAAAATGAGCTGTGGCTTAGGGCGTGCTGGCTAGGAGGGTGGTCAGGGATGTTATGTCTCATGGGAAATAAACAGCATATAAGAGCACCACTCGATGACAGTCTTGGTTCTTTGTATTTATTAATTTCTTGAAACTTTTAAATATAGAAGACTTTCAGAGAGAGAGTTTTATTATCATTTATGCTATTTGTTTTCTTTGAACAATCAACAAAACAGAAACAGAAAACTGTCTAGCACTATGGGATGCTTGTGGTAGAGGAGAGCTAATTTGGACAAGTCTCAGGTATTTTTAAACTAGTGTTTTTAGGAAACTGGGCTTATGCTACCTTTTTGATTGCTTCCACAGATGATAAGGTTTCAGCATAAGCTATGTTACATTAGCTGACAACAGATAATCCATCTAGAACACAGACTGTTTGAATATCTTCTTACGAGGAGCGGCTGGAGGAACTGGGGCTGTTTAGTCTAGAGAAGACGAGGCTGAGGGGGACTTTACTGCTCTCTACAAATACCTGAAAGGAGGTTGTAGTGAGGCAAGTGTTGGTCTCTTCTCCCAGGTAACTAGCGATAGGACAAGAAGCAGTGGCCTCAAGCTGTGTCAGGGGAGGTTTAGGTTGGATATTAGGAAAAATGTCTTTACTGAAAGAGTGGTCAGGCATTGGAACAGGCTGCCCAGGGAGGTGGTAGAGTCCCCGTCCCTGAGGGTGTTTAAAAAATGTGTAGATGTGACACTTTGGGATATGGTTTAGCAGGCATGTTGGTGTTGGGTGGACGGTTGGACTCGATGATCTTAGAGGTCTTTTCCAACCTATGATTCTATGATTCTATCTTTATCCTAGTAAGACCTTTGATCCAAAATTACTGCTTTTTGAGACGCACAAATGAATGCAAACATGAAACGCAACTGAAGGAAACCAGGGCTTTTAAGCTATATTGCTTAGAAGCTGCTTATTTCAATGGCTTGTTTAGATTTACCTTAAACATAGTTGTAAACACAGTTTCTTTAAGTGTGTACTAGTGCTTTCATGCTCGCTGGTGCTAGCACAGGGATAGCTAATCCTAGGCACTGAAGAGCTATGTTCCTCACTAGAAGTTCTAGTGTTGTATGGATCCTGAGGCTGTCACCTACCAGAAGCGTGGTTTGGTTGACTTGGTAGCTGATGGTTAATCTGAACTACCAGCTCTGCAAGTAAGTCAGCAGAGACTGCAGGTATCACCATCACTGGTGGCCCTGTATGACCTTGCCCTGTCTTGTGTTGGAATGAGTTGAAATGGTTGGACTTGCTACTGTCCTTTCTCCTCAGAACTACTCCCGTTTTCCCGCTCCAACGTTCCTCAGCTAAGGTGGTTGTCACCTATTGGAATATTTTGGCACATAGTTTATGGGGTCAGGAGAGACTAATCTGCGTCACAAAGATGCTAGATGAAAAATGCTGGAACTGGAAGAAAGATGGAGTGAAAGTAATGAATTGCTGGTTTTGGATGCATCTGTGTTAAAGGGCAGACTGTGTCTATGAATTTGATTAAAACTGAGTACTAAAGGATTCTACCAGCAGTGTATTCATATGCAGATGTTTGCATTTTCTGAATGTTAGTACTTTCTGTTCCTTTATCTCACTGAATTTCACTGTAATAATGTTGGCAGTTAAAGACAAATCATGGGAAAGCCAGTGAATGCTGAAAGCCTGTAGTTTCTGCTACTAAGGAATGTCTAGAAGGACAGAGAAAGAAAAAAAATATTTTGCTTACTCAACAATGTATTGTTCAGAATCATATTCATAGCTTAGGAAACAAAAATCATCATTCACCTCTTTCTGATGTTTACACGACATGACAGTGTAAAAGCCTTCACAGAAGTAATATGTTCTGATAGTGTTTTTTTATTTTCTATAACTTTCTGGCATATAATGCATTTGGCCTGCTAAAACCTGAGCTCATTTTCTCCACCTAAAAACCAGATTGGAGTAGACACACATAAGAGGAAGGACAGAACTTGGAAAGTATGGAGAAGGCCCTGTGTGATAGTCTTTTATGACAGGTGACTACAGGCATGTTTAAGGGGTGGATTCTGCAAGCGATGCATTTCACCAGCATTTAAATGGTTCATCCAGAAAAATACTGCAGACTTTTAACTCTCACTGACTTGAGTGAGCTGATCCTTTCCTGGGATGAATCACTTAGAATAAAATCAGTAATAACTTACTTATTGGATGATTTCTGTCTCCAATCTTTTTTTAATGTACTGACTAATTTTTAATTTAATTTTTTAATGTATTGGCAAATTTTATCAGCATATGGAAAGGATTCTTTAAGGATTGGGAACCCAGTTTTCCATCAGGCACTGCATATGTTAGACTCAGCGGCATGGCTGACACAATGTCATGAAATGGGTGTTAGATTCTGTCATTGTGCCTCTTCCTAAGACTCCACTAGAAGCCTTGTTCCCTGACTGCAGCTCTGCACCAATGTCATCCTCTTCTCCTCATTGATTGGATTTGTCCCTGTTGTGCTGCCCAGAACATTCACATGAGTCAACCTCACATGCTGAGACAAAAGCAAGTTGGTGGGGTTGGATATGATAAAAAAAGATGAAGGTTTTGTTAAGACCATCTATTTGCAAAAATACAAACATTTTTTGTGTATTTAAAAATACTTTTTCTTACAGAAGATGTTCATGACAGACCTTATTTGTTCTTAAAAAGTAAGTTTGGGAACACTCATGGAAAGATTTTTGTTCAGTTGTGGTAATGAGTGGAATGTAGGTGGAAAGTTTGTAGCTGGATCTAAATTTCTGCAAAGGGTAATTGTGGAAAAAAACAGAAGCTTAGATTTGGACTGTCAAAGAGAAGATGTACAGGAAGCATAGAGCATGCACTGGCCATCTACATATTGGTGAACTTTGCATTCTGTGGTTTCTAAACACAAAATAGTGCTTGCTGTCCCCCCATCAGGAAAAACGTAGTATCGGAGGTAATGTTATACTATGGTTTCACTTTGCTCAGATCAAGATATTTCTGTCAATTATAACCCAGAAGAACATTTGCTAGTGTGATGATGCCAGAGTTTAAATAATTAAAAATGAGTTGTCTTCAGCAAATAAGTAAAATACACCTAATGGAGCATTGTCTTTTGAATATCCTTTCTGTTCATTACTTGTTTTGTCATAAAATGCAGTCACTTCCAATGGCTCGTTCAGCCTTTTTGGAAAATGGTGATGATGCAAGTGTACTGCCATCTTCCTCATTGCTGGGGGGATAGTACATTTTGAAAATACTAAAAACGAAGCCCTTTTTTATATAAAACTTTTCAGTGATAGCACTGAAAGCCCTTTTTGAAGGAGTTAGAATCTTTATTCACATTGGAAATATTTTATGAGAATTTATCCAGCAAGCTAGTAGTATAGCGGAGTTAAATAACTTGGTTGTCCTTAAATCTCAGCTCACTGTCCTAGTCAGGAGGACAATCAGGGGCCCTGCTGCTAAGGTAGTTGCATTTTCTCTCGGGTAGACGGTGATTTGGTATAGATCTAACACTCTGACTGGAAATGAGTGGAAAAAGAATGAGTGAAGATACTTGCCTTCCCCCTTGTTACTCTGCTTTCAAATTGTGGGGCTGGAGAAGATTCAGTCAAATCTCCAGTCTGCAACCAGAGGATAAGGCTAGTTCATGCTTAGTGTCAGTAGGCTCTGTCCAGGTGCAGAGCAGTGGTGCAGCAGTGTCCCGTCTTTGCCACACCCTGAAACTGAGGGTTTTAAGCGTTGCTACGTCCATAAGGAAATCTTACCATTCTAGAGCAACTGTTCTGATAAAGATTTTTTTCTTTTACATTAACCTCATTATTTGGTGTAGTAGTGCATGTACTTCTCTCTACAATTATCGGTTCAGTCTTCCTTCTGTTGCACTTAGAAAATCATATTTTTAACAGGAGGTAGAAATGTGTACACTGTGCTTAGTGTGCTGATTCTTCCCACCTTGAGAGTTTGTTTGCTCTTGAAGGACCTGGATGTAATTTTTTTAATTAGGTGTTGGCAAAGTTTCTTGCCTTTTTTTCTTGTGTGAACAAGCTGGGCTTCTAAAGCCTGTCTGTCCTCTTCTTCAAGGACACCTAAATTTGAATACATCAAAATTTCAAGGAGTGCTAAATTTTATTCCAAAAAGTTTTTACTAATTGAATTTAGGCAGCTAGGTACAGAAATCCTGGTTGCAGCTGCTGGTTACTTCTGTTTCTTTTCAGGTTTGAAGTGGGGCAGAGTTCAAATACATCTAACGTGTTTTCATCAGGAGTTCAGCACAAAACTCAGTTGTCATGGTAGAGCCGTTCCCATCCAACTTTTACATAATAGCTAAGTGGTTAGAGCAGCTGCCTCAGTTCATCTCTGAGAATTGTGCCCTTTCCTTCAGGTTATAAAAAGATCTAACTGCTCATGCTTTCCAGTATGCTCTTTGAAAGGTGACTTATGTGCATTTAGGAATCCAGAAATCCAATGAAGAGCAAGTAAAAGGATGCCTGATCCTGAATTGTAATTGGTAACATGTGCAAGCAGGGGTGGAAGATGCTTTTCTTGGGTTTCGTACTCAGAATTCCTTCAGTTTTACTTAATGGTATAAAGAGTGGTGCAGATGCTAAAGAATCTCAAAGCAGGTTTCCTTGTTATCTTACATGTGGGGTTTTTTTTTTCTGTGTAACTGTGGAAGAATTAACCACACCCACATTTCTCTAGCTCTATGATGTACATATCATAGTGCAGTCAAATTCACTGTGATCATGCTGTGCAAAAATAACAAAATGCTTTTTAGATGTTTGGTTAGAATCATGTCATCTTGAGGCACAGTATAGTTGTCAGTAACACTAAATACAATTGCTAATGTGTTGATTTCTACTGGCATAAACACAAGAACTCTTGTACAATTTGTACAAATGCATTGTTAGGGAAAAATGAGCGTGTGAGAGCTAATGTGGATAAATACAGCAACAAGTAACTTTACGTAACAATAAAAAAGGTGAAAAGGAATAATGAAAAATACATCCATTCTTTTCTGAATACTAGTGTGAGCTATTTTAACGGGAAATTTTAACAGAATGGAAAAAAGAGAATAAAAACAGTGACTGAATTATTAAAATAATCAGAAACCAATTTGCTTCAGTTAAAGACTTAAAGATGCTCCCAATGCTTTGGTTCAGAAAAAAATTAGAAAGTTTCTTATTCACCTCGGCAGGCATCTCTGCAAAATGGAAGGTCCCTTGTGCTCCTCTGAAGCCATTTAATGCATATATGAGCATGGATTCTCAGAACTATCTATAATGCATATAGTGCTTTCTGCTCTCAGTGGCTTTTTTCCCACTCTCTTTACGTCATTTGCCATTTGTGAGGGTTGCCAGGGTAATGACCAATCATCCCTGGAGAGATGCCTGCTAGTAAGGACAACATAGGCTTTCTCTTTTTTGGTATTCTGCAGTATGTATTTGAGAGCTATTCTAGCATCAAGATTGCAGAACTTTTGTTTAGTTTGTAGGGAGTGAAAGTTCACAGAGTATGAAATAACAGCTTACAACTATTGAGGTAAGTGAGGATTTTTCTTTTCTGTTTTATTAACAGCTCTGTCTGGATTTATTCAAAATGTTGAGCTTCATTACCAATTTTTTTTTGCTATACGTGTAGCTGACCTTGAAATTAGTAATAGCAGAGAGGTTTTTCCTAATTCGAATAATGAAATCTTAGTAGTGCTGCATATACAGCAAGTTAGGATTTTATTCTCTTTGTAATTACAAATCCCACAGCCTTTCTCACTGCTACATTCACTGTATACATCCACTCATCCCAAAAATATTTTCAGAAGAATAAATTAAAAGCAAAAAAAACCACAGTGTGTTGTAATGCAGATTACAGAGCATTAACTGTGGTTGCCTCTAAGGCAAACGGGAAGTTCTGAATAGTCTGCATTGTACTGTTGTATGTATATAACAGGCCACATCAGCTGGAAACTGAAAATCCAGACCTGACCCGCATCCTATAAGATGTTGATGATGTTGAACTCCTTTTCTTTTTAAATTTTGTCTATTAAGTGGACACTTGCAGGCTCGTAGGCTAACTCTTTGCTCACTTGTGGGCAATAAGAAAATAGAGCCTCCAGACTGCAGAATTTTTTCTGGAACTGATCCTATCAGTGGAAGCTTGTGACAAGTGCCTCGCAGAATGGGCTCAAATTTTGTTCTTTTGCATGTGAGGGCACATAAATAATGCATAGGAAGGAAGGCAAAAAAAAATCAACTCAGAAGTTCCCCATGACCTCAGAAGTTTCTGTGAAGTATTTATGTGTAATCTGGATTATGACATATATGACTGAGGTTGTTGGTTTGGGATGGTGCTTTTTTTGTTGTTGTTGTTTTAAATGAACTACACTGGAATTATTTTGAGTCAAGAGCGTGTTTGTCGGTACAGTCCCCTGTTTGTGTGCTGGCTTCCTGGGAGAAAGGGACAATTGAAGAGGTTGTTGTATTGTTTTTCTGTAGAATTGCTAAGGTATCAAAGTTCAAAATAGTAACTGTCTCATCAAAATTGCTATTTGCTGCTTAATATATTTGCACCTATGCGTAGCTTCCGTGTGCTTCACATACTGGCAAGCTTACATGTTGTGTTGGGCACAACATATATTAACCAGAATAAACCACATATATTTATTTCACTCTATTTCCTGTTTATTGCAAAATACATACAGTGTGAGTTTGACTCACGCTTTTCCCCAGTGGAAATACACATTTGGGGCATTTAATTTAGCATGGTAAATTCCAGTTGCTAAATTTTAGATGTTACTGTATTCAGATGTTTTTATGATAGCTTTGCTGATATCAAAACAACTGGAGCACAGCAGTGAGTCTGGATGCGTATAAATGAGAGAGAAGAAATTTGAGAGTGACAATTGTAGTCTGAGGTGAAAATGATCTTTTCGTCAGGCTGTTGAGAAAATATGTTTGTTCAGAAAGTAGACCTGTTTCCTCTTTCTAAAAATTGTTACTGTTTTTTTGACATCTCTGTTCTGAATATCACTTTTAAGCAGTTTAAGATATGCATAAGAGTTAAATGGTTACACGGGAGGAAAAAAAAAATCAGTAAGCTCAAAGAAAATGTTATCATTATCTAATGTTCGTAGTTTTATCAGCATTCCATGTGATTCCACCATTTTTAGTAATCTGGGAAGCAAAACCACTAAAAGGTCATTTTGTATTATTCTAGGTGGTGTCTTATGACAGAAAAATAACATGATGGCAGCTAGATATGGCATGTTAATTAGTAAAGTAGATTTTCAAATGAGAGATTCAGAGGTAAAGACTTCTGGAGAAGATGGTGGGTAGCAAGCCTCAGTCTTTGTCTTTCTGTTCACCTTCTTCCTGTCTCTTTGCTTCCCCTCTCCCTTTCCAACTTGAAAATGCTCTGTGACTGTGTTATGCAGAGAATAGCATTTAGCTGCAGACACTGGGACAGAGAGATAGCAGCTTAAAGGAGAAGGGAGTGAAGTCTGCATGGTGAGTTGTTCACAGTATAATGCCTGCCAACAATTAGGGCAAGGTATTTGTGGCTCTGAGGAGTGATGCAGAAGATAGGCAATTCTGCAGCAACAAGTCAGAGAAATGAGGAGGCAAACAGACTGGGAGTAATGGAGGAAAGCTGTAAAGTTAGGTGGAATTAGGTGGTTTTAGCGGTGCTTGTACTGGGAGTGCAGTAAACTAACCAAGTAGTAGAGAGCTCCAGGGAGCAGGATACAAAGATTGCTGAAGCATCTCGATGAAGCTGGTATGGGTGGTAAGCTGGGGAGGATAGGTTGGATAGAGACAGACACTAAAGTCTAGGTTACAGTATTCACCCACGACACAGTATAAGTGCTGTTGAGCAATTTAATATGGTAATTTATTGCTGGAAACGTTGAAGTAGTGAATTCCAGTTGTTTCTTTATCTTCTGCTTTTGAATACGTAGAAAAGAAGAGGAAGAATTAACAGTACAAGTTGATCCACTGATGAAAAGTCAGGCTTCGGACCAGGATGGAAAAGTATGGCACAGGCTGGAAAACGAGGACATACGCATGAATAGGAAGAGAAGTTAGGATGACAAAAGAGAAGCAGTGCTTATCCTGGAAAGATGGGGACATGCTGGATAAGTGCAAAAATATATAAAAACATTCAGTAACCCAAACTCCTCATCCCTTGAGAAACAGAAGGCAAAAAATAAATTAAGATTAATAATTGTCGAGTGAACAATAGTTTCTAAACATAGTGTATGACAAAGCAAATAAGAGTATTAGTACTACCACTGCACTGGACAGCTCAGCCTAAACCATGGCCTTTGCTGTTAGAGGTTAATTCTCCTGAGACCTGATAGATTATTTTATCTGATAGACGTCATCTATCCATGATCTGGCATTACATTTTTTGTGGTTTGGTTGTCTGGGTTTGTTTTAAATAAACGGTATCTCTCTTAAAGGAATACTGTGAGTTTTAATTCATGACTGTAGTGATTAATGAGACCATCTGATGAAAAATTTATTAATTCATTTTTACCTATCCAAAGCCCTATGGTTCTGTATTTTGTTGCTGCTGTTTGGAATCCAAGCTGTTATTGCATTACCTGGGCCTGACTGTCCACTGCTATGAATAAGCATAGCTCTATTACTTCTGGGATCTGGTGACATAACTCCAAAACTCTGATGTGAAATCATGAAATGCGTGTATTCAGGGCATTAGAGAAATAATTTAATTGCATGAACTTAGTTAAAGTGGCACCAGAAGGCACGGGAATACTTACAATATAAATGTCTGATTTTAAATTGCCACTTCCTGGCATTTTTGAAAAAGAGTAGTGAAAATGTGCTTTGTCATCTGAAGCTGCAATCCAGTAACACAATAAAGGCATGCAGAAAGAAAGTTACTGTTAGTTGACCAGAAATATGAATAGTTAGGAAAGTTTGAAATTGAGTATGTATTACAGTACTGTTCAACATCTCTTTTAAAGTGCATTTTAAGGTTCACTTTGAACAAGAAATTAGAGAGAAAGTGTCTTGTGGTTGAAAACAGAAGTGGTTGTCAGAAGATGGGCATTTTAAATCGCTTTACTAAATGCTTCCAATTTTAGTCCTATTTTCAAAGGATTTAACTTGAGTTTCATTACTCGTCTGTAGGCTCCAAGTTTCAAAGAGACAGAGATGCTTTTAAACATTGGATCACTTATTCCTGAATTGTTACCTGTGTACTGTATGATGTTGGGCAAGTCCATGAAACATTTTAGGGCTTGCTTCTTCCCGTATGTGAGCTGGGAATAAGTAGTATTTACCTTATAGGACTATGGACATATCTGTTATTCTTTGTGTAGTGTTTTGAGTAGTCATGCTGTTCAGGGCCCAGTTACTCAGATATGCAAAGTACTACAACACACAGCCCTCTCAGATCCCCCAGTTCATCTTCTTTTTCTGTTGTAGCTACAAGGTCAAGTTGAAATAATCCGTATGATTATAAGAGCTTGTATGAAAAACTTTCCTGGAGAGCAACATCTGTTATCGGGTGGTAATAGTGATTCAAAGGAGCTCTCTGGGAAGCGAATACAGTCTGTCTCACATGAACAGGATGACTCAGTAGCTCGCATTTGGAAAGAGAAACATTCTCCAGGCCTCACAAATGTGATTCTGGAGACTCATTACAGGTGTTATTACATGCTTTTGTGAAGCTCTCTGACATGGCGCAATGCAAATGGTTTTTGGCAACCATGATCCTCCTGTCTTGTCCGGAAGCAGAAGTGATACCAAACCATGTGCAGTGCCAGTGCTGCAGACGGGCTCTCGTTCCTCTCCGATTCCTCGGTGGCAACACAGGCGGCTCTCATTTCACATGCTTGGTGATAAGGCTCAATAAGCGGTGTAACAACGGTGGATTCAAACAAATGCTGAAGTCCCAAAGCTTTGTAGGTCTTGACACAAGTTTACCTTGTATAAACTGTCCTGCAACGTGATAGGTCTGTGCCACACAAGTACCTGTCTATTTGTAAGTGTTTAACAGCTGAAACTATAGCTTGGATTAGCTTGTTTAGAGAACTTGTATTACTCTGATGAGTATTATGGGCTATGGACATGCACATCAAATTTCACAAGGATTTGATTTATCTTCCATTTTATCTAAAATTTGAGTTAAATTCAGCCCCCCTATATCATAACTGATCTTGCTGTTTCAGGCCTACAAATCAAAGTAGCCTTAGAGCTTCACCTAGATAACTGAACAGGCATTCTGTCGTAACGTGATGTTGATTGATGACTGCAGCTTGGTTCAACTGAAACTGCACAGCTCAACTACATATGGGCATTCCAGTCCTTTCTACTTTCACAGAGGCTTGCATCTTGCAAGCATTGCCCTATACAAATAAAACTACTCGTGGGTGCTATATAGTAACAGCATGTAAAATGCTATGGACCTGAAATACAGTACAGCTTAATTGAGTGCAATTTCTATTGACTTCTATGGGTGTTTTATTCAATTAGGGACTGCAGAATTTAGATCATTGCCTTTGGCTTACATCATTGCAAATATTATTGATGCTTATAAAGCTTTCAGGGATCTTTGAGGCTTTTAGTCCACAAATTGACTGCAATGTGAAAGTCTTGCTCGGGGGTAAGAGGAGTACTTATATCCATCTCATCTTTCATTTACTTATTCCTGAGCCTTTCTGTGCTATTCCTTTGGGAGTGCTCATATAAAATACGCAATTTAACAAGAGGGGGAAAGCAGAGTTGTCTCAATATAGCAAGATTCAAGTTTCATTTTTGCACATTAGAAGTATGCCTTTCTTATTTTCTTGCCTAAAATGTAGAAGTGAATCTGATTAATTTTAATTGTCATAAAATGATGAAATTAAGGCACAGTAAATTTAGAATGAATATTGAGGAAAATTAACAGTTTCCCAGGAGTGAGCATGGATACTGTGTTTGAAACTTTATGCTGGATGGAGCACTAGAAATTTTAACGAAAAGAACTAAGCTGATCAACAGTAGCAATATGGACGAGATAGATATCCTTGTGCTGGCTCTGTGTTAGGCCCAGAAAGAAAAAGGATACAGTTTCTATACTTTTCCATTCAGTGCTTTGGGGAAAAGCAGTGAGTAAACCATTTCATGTATAGTGCATGTAATTGCATTTAATACTACTTCTTGTCTATAATCAGCAATGAAACATGTAGGAATAATGTTTTTATATATATATATCTTCTATAGGAAAGTACGAAAGTAAAAGAAAACAAAAGAGATTGGGCGGGATGGGCACAAGCACTTTTAGGATATGTATTGCAGAAAACTGATTGCACTTCAAGCAATATATTCTTACTGTAGATCCTCCTGGAAAAATCGCTGACAGAGCTAGGTAAAGCCACACATATATACATGCACGTTTTTAGGTCTGTTTAATAAGATTTGAGAAATGTATCTACGAGAAAATCAATGCACATCCTGGCTAGAACACTGACTCTATTTAATTCTGTTGTCTTAAGTGAAGTGAAATTGGACTTAAAAAAAAAAAAGGCAGCCTCCTCATAGAAGGCATTTTTTTGCAGCAGCAGAGAGCACAATAAATGTTATCTGTCAGGGAAAGAAACAGGCTATTTAAATTCAGGCAGCATAGCATCTTCAGGCAGAAGGGCTATTTTTAACTTCAGATGTAGCTTAATTTAGAAACTGAGCAGTTGAAGTCCCTTTTTTTTCCCCACTCCTCCGACTGGAGATTTTTTATAATGATTGTAGATATCCTTGTGTGAAGGTACTGAATAAAATAAAAAATACATTATCCTGAGCTTCAAGGTCATGAAAATACACAGCTAAACAAAGCAGCTTTGCAACACTATTGTCATACCTGTGTACACACAGAGATTAGATTAGATTAGATTAGATTGATGCGCTATTTGGTAAGCATAAGGGCCACTTTGGCAACTTGCCAGAAGGTTGCATATAGTTCTTATATCCATTTCTGCAAGATCTTACTCAGATCTGTATTATTTTATTCAGGAAGTGCTGTAATTGCATATAGCTCTATACAACACATGATAAAGAGAGCGTAAATTTCTGTGGTTTCTAAGGGAGAAATATTTATGAGAAAAATGGCAATGATTCCATGCAATGATTTTTTTCTGAACCAGCTTCTTGTATTTGGCTTTGTTTGTAAGTTAATCACAAGAATTGAGAAGCTCATCTCGTTACAGAAGAAATTCAGAATTAAGCATTGCAGATTTGACTCTATTAACTGACTACAGGCTTTTTAATGTATTCAGATTTGGAATGTGAAAAAATCCTCTCACAAATGGAAGTACTTCCAAGATGGCTTGTTGCAAACAGTCTTCTTGTATAATTGCATACTCTATGTCACTCAACATTCATCTATTGAATTGCAATAGCATTTCAGCATAAAACTCGATTCTAGCTGAATTTTATAGTTTACCTGTTCAAGCTCAGTCAAAAGTGATTCTGAAAGCTATTCTAGTTACATAACAATAACATAAAGCAGAGAGAGACATGTGCCATTGCAACAGAAGTAATTGGGGTTATTAATAAGCTGAATATGACATGGAAAAGTCGGCTCTATTTCTGAGCATAGTGACACCTTCACCATTAACTCTTAAGCTCACACAACTTCTTACAGTTTCTGCAATTTTGCATAAATGGTTGAGCATTTGCTCACATAAAGAAAAGATAACTTTTTCTGTAGCTACCTAAAATCCTGCAATTATAAGTGAAAGCTTCTGCTGCCATTTATCCTTTAGCTTATGACAGCTAAAATTAGAGGCTTTCATTCCATTGTTTTTACACACAGGGTAGCATGATGTAATGTAGTAAGAACATCATAAAACAAGTTAGAAATTTAGAGTTATCATTAATGTTCAATGGAGGTTAAAAAAAAATATCATCTAGAGCTGGACTACCCCTGAATAGCCCACTTTGGATGGGGATTCTTTCACCTCCTCGTAAACATTTATTTAAGAGGAATGCTCCTTTTCCCGGCTACCTTCTGTGTGGCGCGAATGTGGGAGTTAGCGTGGAAACTGTTAGAGCCATTAGGCTCTGCTGTGCAGTTTCCTTCATTCTCAGCTGGCCAGACAAACCTGAATTAAAGCTGAATTTAGTCTCTGGGAGGCATTTCAGTAGTGCTGTCAGACCAGGAAATTCAGACTGTGACGCACAGTTTGGATTGGGAATTTGAATTAGAGCCCTTTCTTCAAGAGGATTTTCTTTATAAGGAAACAGATACATTGCACCAATATTTGCTGAAGTGTTTCAGCTTTAGAAAGAGAATGTGTTTTTCTCATTAAAGTCTTGATCTGAAGCTTGTAGCAAAAGAAACATTCAGCACATGTACTTTCTTGTTTTAGGTATGTTGGTATGCTGTCAGGAGGCAGCATTCAGTTTGCCTCTTAAAGAGGTTTTAAAAAAGATGAAAAACCATCCAAAAGGAGCAGTGGGGTTGTCAAGAAAAAGCTGAAATCTTATGGAATCAAGGGTAATATTCTTGGTCTTACAGAAACACAGGATATACTTTAAATAATTTTCTGAATGGCTTTATAAAATCTAATTGGCTTGAAATTATAACTGTCCTTTTGTATCTGGTTTGTTTTCATTCATACTGTAGTAAAGAGGAAAACAACTGTTTTGAGAGCAAATAGTAATTCTGTTTTCAGGCATTCTAACTCTTAAGTAGCAAAATGCAGCTATGAAGATTTATGGTGACATACAGATGACGAGGCTTAGGTAAGGCTAGACTTTGAGACTTGAGTTTCAAGTAAAGCTAGGGCTTCTCATAGAACAGCACTAAAATACTCTGAATTATCCTTAGGAGATTTCTGCCATTTTAGGCCAAGCTCTTCTGATGAGATTATAATTATAGTCACAAGAAAGGCTGAACTAGAAAACTGACAAGTTTTGGTGCTGGATCCAACCTAATGATAATAATTAGTTCTTATTTAGTAGTTTTCATCCACAGATCTCAAAGTGTTTTATAATGAAGGTCAGGATCATGGCCTTATTTTACAGAAATTGAAGCATGAAGAAAGGAATTGAGTACCTAAGATCAATAAGCACCTGGGTAACAGACCTAGGAACAGACCCAGATCTTGTAACCCAGGTGCGGATCTCATGTTCTCCCCATCAATCAGACCAAAGCAGTATTTATACTTTCATCTGTGCATCTGAAACCAGCTTCATCATGGAGTGGACTTGAACTTCTAGTAGTGTTTCAGATGGTCGTGATATAATCCAGAAAGGAAATTCAAAAAACCAAACCAAACAATCCCAATCTTGGATTTTCCTGCCTTGTGGTTTCCTACAAAATTCCTGCCTAAATGTCCAGATAGATTTGTGTTCCAGAAGCATGAGTAATCCGAGCAGACATTCAGCTGCTGCGCTGCTACGAATGACAGAAATTCCTACGTAGGACAATGGCTGGATAGAGTACCCCCAGGGTTTCAAGAGCAGCCCCCCAAGACCTGCTCAATACTGTGCCAGTTCTTCACTTTGTCCCCAGAGGGACTGAGATATGGATATTCCTGAATATACGGTACTCTGCTGTATTTTGTGTGTCTTTACCCTTTTATAAATTCTTACCATGACAGATTCCACGTTTCTACTTTTAAAGTGACTGCTGTGGAGATGGGAATATTTTCTGCATCCATTTATATCTCTGTGACCTCCCTGAGAGATGCTGACATCTGCTCCGTAACGAAGTGAGCCTGGTTTTCCTCAGCTTTATGCTTTTCCTCCTCTGGGTAGCTACCAGCTATTGTGGCTGGGTCACTTTTAAAAGACTTGGTAGTGGTCCGTACTGTGTAACCTGCAGGCTGGGTCCAGACCCAATGTGTTCAGTAGGGTCTCTCAGAGAGATGGAAGCAAGCTGCTGTAGCCTCCTGACTTGGATCTCTGTCTGATCCCAAAAGTCATTACAGTCGTGGTCTCCACTCTTTGCTGTCTATCTAGTCTGTGTAGACGGTTTCCATTGGCAGGGAATCACATGCTTAATGTACTGGCTCTTCCATAAGAATTTTATTATATTTTTCAGTTCAAAAAGCTTAAGCCTTCTCTTCTGTGTCACTTGTTAAATAGTTTTTTCACTCAGCAAAGAAAATATATCAGTGTTTTCTGTGCCCACAAATCACAGGAGGGAGGACATGCTGTAGACAGGAGTTTTTATTAATCAGTATGCTGTCTTCTCAGAAATGGGAAATTGATTTTATTGAAGTGTGACAAATTACAAGAATTAAATAAATTGATATTTGGGTGAAATACAGGAGACTATAACAGTCATACTGTGTATCTGATTAATTAGGAAAATATAATATGCCATGCCTGTACAGGAATTTTCACACATCAGTATGTCAGCAGTTCACAAACCGACATTAGGCATCATCTACCCATGTTATATAGGTAGGGGCACAGAATCATAGAATCATTTAGGTTGGAAAAGACCTTTAAGATCATCGAGTCCAATCACAAACCCAATGCTGGCAAGGCCACCGCTAAACAGTGCTCCTAAGTACCACATCTACACATACGTCCAGGGATGGTGACTCAGCTACTCCCCTAGGCAGCCTGTTCCAATGCTTGATAACCCTTTCAGTAACACATTTTTTCCTCTTTCATCTTGGAGAAGATGGTCATAGATGTACTAAAAATAGCCAGATTTAAGAGCGCGTGCTCCCTAGAGGGGATCAAAGACTGAGGTGCTGTTTAGACATGCAAACAACCAGAAGTATCAGAGCAGGAAAGAGTGTGGTTGAACCAGTTAGTGCACTGATAAAATCTGCTACTTCTAGCTTCGGCAAAATTTGTGAAAGTGATAGAAATGGAGTGCAGAAACACAGGGAAAGAGATGTGTAAGGCAGCTCCTATTGCCTATTCTTACATTTCTAACATAGGTGCCTAAAGGAGGCAGACAATTTTACCTGGTCTATTGAAAGAGATTGAAAGCAGGGGATGTTCTTTCAGAAAGTAATTCAGAATCTACAAGTACGGCTTCTGCTCTGAAGCACCTCTGTAGGAGCCTGACACTCTTCACTGATTATGTAGGAGACTGAGGTAAAGTAACGGCGTACCTTAAACCCCCGAGTTTGGTATTAAACTTAAGCAGTGGTAAAAACCCACTCCACGTAGGGTGACTGCAAAGGCAACTTTGTACCTAGGACTACAAAACTAATATCGATAATGTTCTTTCCCTGTATGCCATCACCTTGGGAAACTTCCATTTTTCTCCTCAGACTTCTCTTTCTGTTCTTTATATGACATTCAGATCTCATGTGCAGAGGTTGAATAGTTTGTCTGAAAGACAGTCAATGAAAGAGAGTACCTTGGATCTGTGCGTTGCATTTTTAACCGAATCTAAAGTCGGACAGACTCAAGGACTTTCCTCTTCTATGTTCCTTCCTAGAAATGGGAGGTTATTTCTCTAATCAGGATTGGCTTTTGTAAAAGTCCCTGGCAAAATCGTAAATAGTGCTGCTTAGTTCAACAAGATCTCTGAAGAATAGAGAAAAATTCATAATCAAAAGAAGAGCAATAGTTTTTGTGCCATATCTGATTTAATAAGAAAGCAGTATTTACTTGAAAGGGAATATAAGTAAAATCTGGCTTTTCATTAAAATGGATGAAAAATTTTTAACTCAAGATTAAAATTTTTTATTTATGGTTAATAATACTTCTATTCAGATGTTGTTACTCAGAAATTTGCATCCAAGGCCTAGCTTCAGATCTGTTGATTTCTCTGTCCCTTGCATCTAACTTGCAAAACTATTAACACTTTTCATGTTTCTCTGTTGCACTTGTCTTGTTTAATACAAGAAAAGAAGCCGGCAGATGCTACGATTCGATCCTGATACTCACTGTATGTTTTACTTACTACTGCAACTGGGACTTAAAAATATAAGCACCAGCTTTTTTTCCTGTATATATCTCCATAAAAAAGCCTGCTTTAATGTAATATTAATAGGAAACTATTTTTAACCTAAAGGAAGCAGGGGGACAATGACATTAATATGTTTCATGGTGCAAGATACTCATCACCAATTCTTGCATAAGCATTCACCATACCTAAATAAAGTGGTAAGAAGAAACTTCCTGCTCCTATTAAGTGGCCCTTTATACAGAGAAGATCAGATTAGCTGATAATGTCATCAGGAAGTATGTGCAATATTTAAAATCAGGTTGACAATGTAAATACTGCTGTAGAAGAAAAAGTGACTGTTTGCCTCAGAAATGGTGTTACGGATTTTAGGTTGGTCCTATGACACAACTAAGGACAGACTCATTGGTAAGAGTTTTTACCACTGTATGATCAGTGTTAGATTTAGGGGTTATGGGAGGGAATCTGAAAAGGAATTTTGTGTGCTGCATGCCACAAAACCATTCTGAAACCCTGTTGCTAGACTGACTCGCTAAAATGGCCTAGTGAAAGGCCAGTTACTGGACTTATAATCATAGAATCATAGGTTGGAAAAGACCTCTAAGATCATCAAGTCCAACTATCCACCCAACACCACCATGCCTACTAAACCATATCCTGAAGTGCCACATCTACGTGTTTTTTGAACACCTCCAGGGGTGGTGACTCAACCACCTCCCTAGGCAGCCTGTTCCAATGTCTGACCCCTCTTTCAGTAAAGACATTTTTCCTAATATCCCATATAAACTTTCCCTGACGCCTCTCGTCCTATTGCTAGTTGCCTGGGAGAAGAGACCAAGACCTGCCTCACTACAGCCTCTTTTCAGGTGGTGCTAGAGACCAATAAGGTCTCCCCTCAGCCTCGTCTTCTCTAGACTAAACAGCCCCAGCTCCATCAGCCGCTTCTAGTAAGACTTGTTCTCCAGACCCCTCATTAGCCTCGTTGCCCTTCTCTGAACACGCTCCAGCACCTCAGTGTCCTTCTTGTAGTGAGGGGCCCAAAACTCAACACAGTATTCAAGGTGCAACCACACCAATGCCAAGTACAGGGGCACAATCACCTCCCTACTCCTGCAGGCCACACGATTCCTGATACAAGCCAGGGTGCTGTTGGCCTTCTTGGCCACCTGGATACATTGCTGGCTCATGTTCAGCCAGCTGTCGACCAACACCCCAAGACCTTTTTCCGCTGGGCAGCTTTCCAGACACTCCTCCCCAAGCCTGGAGCATTGCATGGGGTTGTTGTGACCCAAGTGCAGGACCCGGCATTTGGCCTTGTTGAAACTCATACAGTTGGCCTCGGCCCATCGATCCAGGCTGTCCAGATCCCTCTGCAGAGCCTTCCTACCCTCAAGCAGATCGACACTCCCACCCAGCTTGGTGTCATCTGCAAACTTAGTGAGGGAGCGCTCAATCCCCTCATCCAGATTGTTGATAAAGATGTTAAACAAGACTTATATGCCTCGACAGAAAATACTACATATTATATGTTAAGGAACAATTTCACCTTAGCCAAAGGATGAAATAGGAGTATGTTAATTCTTTTCCATAATTTTGTTTGATTTGTTTGATTGGATGTTTAGTTTTTGTGTGAACAGGTCCTTTTTCATTGTCAGCTTTGGTTGTAAGGTTGGTTGATTAACCAGACCATTGGTGGTCCTACAGTACGCCATAATACAGAGGAGTGAGAAATAATTTAAATTAAAATAAAAATTAGAAACACTGAGCAGAGGTGCCCTCAGCCAGAAAATTAGGAAATTAAATCCCTCATACTTAGCATGGAATAGCAAAGTCATAGTGGGTGTATTCCTCCAAAACTGAAAAATTAGGAATTGGGCAAGGAAACAGATGTTTATACAGTATGGTAATTCAGTCTTGGAGATGACAAAAGAATGAAGCCAATTATTTATTTAGGAATCTGAGTATTATTTTCTTGCATATGTAAATAAGGGTAAATATGTGTAAAAAAAATTGGACTAAAAGAAAATCTCAAGGGAAAGAGCACAAGGACAAAGAAGGTGGTTTAAATGTATAAAGCAAGACTTGTTCAGTGAATCACTCAAACATTTGTAAAAAGTGAGCAAAGTGGTAGCACAGATAGCTGAAGGGGAATGCATTTTAAAATTCTAGCAAGTAGACTTTAACTTCTAAATATAACTACTATACTAAATGACTTTGGAAAGTTATACATAGAGACACAAAATATCCCCAGCCCTGTGTTTGAGAAATGTCGTGAATTCAATGGAAAAATACACTAACACTATTCATGGGTGCGTGTTTTGTGGAGAGAAAATTTCTGTTTCCCTGGTATGTATTCATAAGCAATGAATTAATCCAAGCCCTTAAAATGCATGCAACCTGTATCTGTGTTGGGGCTAAACTCTTCTAGCGCCAAAGAAGATACACGCACATGTAAACCTACTCATTGCACCATTGTTAAACTTTACAATTCTTTTCAGTCTTTCTTTGGTGTACTTTTTGACTGTGAGGAGAGAATAAGCAATCATAGTTCCAGCCATGTTCTTCTCTGGGCAGAGCCCCTGGTGAGCAGCATGCCTCCACATCCCTAGACCGCCGCTGTGCCAGACCGTTGTTTCTGGTGCCAGCAGTTTCTCTGTCCTTGTCTGATGTGGGTGCTCCTACACTGTGGCTTATAGCAAGCCTTCCAGCTGCCTTCAGACAGAGCCTTTTATTGTCCCTCTTTGACGTCAGCTCAGCTTTGGGGACTAGTTGGTCTTTTTCATGTGACTGATAACAGGAGATTTCCTGATACAGCTTTTCAAAGGAATGAGCAAAAGAAGCACAGCATGATTCTCCAGGGGACATCATCTTTGATACTTGAAAGGGACCTTTTTATCTTGGGCTTTGAGAGACCGTGCGCCCAACATGCTAAGGAGATTTAAAACATCCTTGTTTAGATTTTTGCCTCAGGAGACTACTGCTTGGTAGTTAAGAATGAACAAAATACAAGGTAAATTCTAAGTGTTTAATTGTTCATGCAGAAAAAAATATTTTACGTGAAATTCAGCCACGTGCATGAGATTCCAGGTGCTCAAGGTGTCAAGTGCATTTAGGGAGAAAAAGGAAATAATAAGATAAAGGTAAGATAATAAGAGGATATTCCTGAATGAAAATATCACACACCATTTCTTCAGTAATTGGTTACATCACTGTATTGATACTTGTCATTCACATAAGCAACTGTTACAACTTGTGTGCACATCCAGAACAAAGTGTATTGTACTGCATATAAAGTTTCTATTTGGTGTAAAATAAGAAAGCAGTGGGATGCCTCATACAAAGGCTAGGATACAGATTAACAGTGTGGTAGCTGTGACCCACGTATCAAAGGAGTGTTTAGTCTCAGTTACCAGTATAGTTGATGACAGCAGTGGTAACTCAACCATGCGAATTACAGTGATGCACTAGAAACTACAGCTGCTGGTATGGAAGCAAAGCTTACTGGTACGACAAATTTAGGTGATGCAGATAATTTCCAGAATGCTGAAGAAACTGCAGTAATGTGAGTTTGTAGTGAGTCTGACTTTTGTTTAGTTTTGTTGGGGTTTTTTAGGAAGTTGGGTTTTTTTGTTTGGTGGTTGTTTTTTTTCCCCCACGACTGGAAAAATAGCAAGTGTGGACCTATTTTGGAATAAATTACAACATTGTTTTATCAAAGGTAGATCATAATGCTCAATAGATTTCAATATGAGAACTGATTTCTTAGGAATCATAAAAATGGGCTTCATCCAGTTAGATTCTAGTAACTGATATCCCACAGGAAATTGTTCTGGAATTTGGAGATGATGGTGGTGATCACAAGAATTGTGGGCTGGCTAAACTGCTGACTGAAGGTAATATTAAAAAAAAAAGTGATAAGGCTGAAGAGACGTTACTTACTGGTGTTTCTCTGGGGTTAGTCTTGGGACCTCATGTATTTAATATATTTGCTGATGTGTTGAAGTTAAATACCTAGATAAGACAAAGTTGGGAGGCAACTGCCAATGCTGAGAAAGTCTGGTTGTCATCCAAAAAGAATTAGACTAACTTTTTTACTAGTTTGCTGGTAATGTCATGTAAGTAAGTAGCATGCTGTACAAAGCCATGCGCTTTGAGTTCAATAATAACTTCATCTATGTCCTGCAGGTTTGTGAGCTGCAGGTAACAGAGGTGGAGAAAAACTGGAGTGTACTTGTCAGTGGAAGGTTGAATATGATTAGACAATGGAATATAATTATCATAGAAAAGATAATGTAATCCTGGAAGGTGAGAGTCTTTTAACAGAGAGAGGGAAATACTGGTACCGTCTTCAAGGAGCGTTAACTCCTTTTAAGTATTTCTACAGTTGTGTTTAGCTATTTTCAGACAAATGAACTTAAACTGTGAGAGGAGCAAAGAAGAGTAGCAGGATAAGCAAGGGAATGAAGCTCCATCTTTTGAAGGGAAATTAGAAATGCCTCATATCCCCAACCAAATGGAGGTTTCTAGGGTGATGAATCATTGAATATACAGGGAATGAATACTGGTAAATGGATAGGTTCAGTGTCCATGATCAATTAGTCCTTAGCTGAGATTGCTAACAAAGCTGCCAACTGCTGCCTGTTCAGTAGTTTTGTTTCGTGGTGTGGATAGTTGACCGGTGTTAATTCCAAAAGCCCACAAAACTTTTGCCTGTGACACTGACAAGAGGATTGCCAGTAAGACTGTGTTTTTGTTAGTACTTTAGGTAGTATTCAGCAGCCTTAAAAAATGCATTACCATTTTTCAAATCTTGGCTGCAGATTACTTACAAAAGAAAGAACTATTCTTTATTCAAGATCTTAGTGAACTTCCTCCTGTTTGGTCTTTTGAACTCGGCTCTCGTGGTGTCACTCCCTTACCCTTGCCTAATGAGCCAGTGCACCATGATGACAGCTGCTGCTGTCTGGTTTTGACTTTCGAGAGCTCCATAAGTGCGAAGAGTGATGACATAATGCTCCCTAGGGTGTCAGTTATTAGCTGCTAAAAATAGTTACAGGCAAACACAGAATAGAAAAATCAAATGTCTGTTTAAACCGCTAGTGAATGGGAGGGCAAAGGGAGAGAGCTCAGCTGAAGAGCTTTTTATTTAAATGCAAGGGCAACAACGTTGGACTGCAGTCCTGGCAAATGGTGCAGATGATGCTTTAGGACTCGTGAGCTGCGAGAGCCCACAGAGGCAAGTTTGTCCCTGGTGCAATTCCAAAACTGCCATGGTAAGTGAGCTTTTTGTGTTTCTTTTCCACAGGTTAGGTTATCTCATCTGAGTAATCTCTGTTTTGCAGTTCTTCATGTAAGTGTAGCTATGAGATTCACAGCACGAGAATGATGTCAGTGTTACTGCCAGTATAATCACTGTTCTGTTAAAAAATAAAACACAAAGCAATATTCATATTGTAAAATGAAGTGTTCAAAGGTTAAGAAATAATGTACAGTAAAAACTATACGCAGGCGTAAATAGTCCCTCCAGTCTCCAAGTTCAGGAAGGTATCCTGCTCAGCATGTGCTTTGGGGCTGTTCAGTGCAGTTCTTCTGACACCGCTTACGACCTTAAGGCCTTGATTACACGTCTGCGAGCTAAAACAGGCTTGAAGACAGAGCTCACATTTTCAGTCTTTAACTTAATTCCAGTTTCTTAATGTAGACTTCTGTTTAATGTTTCTGTGGTACTAGCAAGGTGTTTCAGATATTCAGCTGCTCCAAATTAAAGCTGCTGTAATAAAGAAAACACATACAAATGCAGAAGCAATATAATGTGAAAGTTAAGATTAACAATAGGACTGGGGGTCTTACAACCGTTGAAAATCTCTTGGATTTTTTTATACTGTTTAGGCCATGGACACAAATGTTCAACTAGGCCTATCAGTGCTGTTACAAGATTTTCTAACCTGAGCTACTCTTAACAGTCTTTTCTACACTTCTTAAATTACTGTCTAAGGGCAAGCAGGGCTAGAAATATGAAGCTCTGACTCTTCCAGGAAAACGCCAGAAATTCTCATTCCAAGTTACAAATGCTAACCCGTAGGCCCGAAACTCCCTTGGCCAAAGTATAATCTTTTTCTCACTTGTTCGGAGTCACCTACAGCAGCTTTATGGTGATCCAAAACCATCAGAAGTCACTTGTAACTAGCACCGGCCCCCTAGCAGGGAGGGCAACCTCTTCTCCATGCTGCTTTTGCACCCTGGCCCCAAACTGCTTGGTCTCCTGTTTGCAGCCAGTACACGAGCTGAACACCAGTCTGCTGATCCTCCGGAGCCTGACTCACATCTCTGTCAACCACTTGCAGCAGCCTTCCCCAGAGGGACTGAAGAGCTTGATGGATGTTGTACTGCAGGTTATCAGAGTGCGTGCTAATGCAGCAACAGATCCATTACAGTATTTATCCATTTTGCAGGATCCAATTACAGGAACTTTGCGAAGTATAAAATAGTTTGATTTTACCTTGTATTCATCCTGTAAAAGATGATGTCTCTGAAAGATATTCCCATCCTATCATTATTTCCTTGTGCTGATTCATCTATGTTGAGGATTGTTTAGAGCCAGGATTTGATTCTGCCTTGTTGATAATGTTTTTTGTAAATCTGTTAGATAATTGTCATGGATAAAGCTGAAGAATCCCTGGGTCTTTTGCTTGCGCAGTGTGACATGTAAAGTAGAAGTTTCTCTTGCTGTTACAGATCAGAAGCCAGGGGACTGATGTAGGAATTATTGTGTGAAATTACATTGTCTCTGTTATGTAGGAATTCAGACAGTGATTGTGATAGTCCCTTTTGTCCTTTAAAAATGGGAATTTATGACTCAAAGGTGCTCCTCTGTCAGTCTCAGAATTTTTACCATTATACTGAATCTTATTTTAATGGTATAATATCCTGTCCTTTTAGTTGCGAGTGTGGTGTTTTGAAAGCAAACTGATTTACAGTCATTTTCTTCAGTCTGCAAAACAGGCACCCAAAAAAAAAAAAAAAAAGATGGAAGA
>Ga0065711_1006692_pt1 | contig 27061 bp, 19 predicted proteins | sample Hoacrofraction12_FD_59098 | JGI IMG/M metagenome (GOLD analysis project Ga0065711, IMG submission 59098) | Hoatzin crop microbial communities from Cojedes, Venezuela - Epithelial fraction 12 v2 (version 2) | ecosystem: Host-associated > Birds > Digestive system > Esophagus > Crop | place... | reverse complement strand
CCCCCCCAGTCAATGACAAAGTGGAGTTTTTGGAGTAGAGTTGTGAAGTGGCATGCAGACTGTTGCTATGATACACAGAGATTAAAATGTGGCTTTTAAAATGAAAAACCTCCCAAAAGCAGTAGCTGAGTTAGATTCAGGGACACAGTAATTAAAATTGTCATTGTACCTTGTAGGACTGTGTGATGATGCTTTTCATTCTGAAAAGTCAAAATGGGATCTGAGACTCTTCCAGGGGTTTAAAGAAAACAAAGGTTGCTTTTAAAACTTAAATGTTGTTTCAGATCAGTCCCCTGCCATGCCACTGTCGTTTGCCACTTAGAAATCTGTGAACCATGGCAACTTTTTACGTTGCAGAGTTATCCTTCGAAGACTTCAGCAGCTGGGCTAGAAAGGCCCTTGTCTGAACGTGGTGCGGTGTCACGAGCAGCAGCGGAGCGTGATGGTGCGTAGCTGTCTCTGTACCTCCTGCTGCTAGCTACGGTTAGGGGTGTTGATGTGCTTTGTAACCTGTTACGCTAACAGCAGCAGACAATCGAAGACGTCTGAGGAGACCTAACAGCTGCCAGTTCGTGAAATAGAAGTGTAATATGGGAGCCTTCTTGAGGGTTTTTGTTTTTGTTGTTCTTCCATTAAGACTGGAATCAAGCTTACATGTAAACTATCAGTAATTTAAGTTTCCTTTTGTGTCATAAAATGTAAAACTGTCTAATTTGAAAAAATATGTAGGTTATGAAAAATAAAGATTTAGGCACTGTTGAATTCCTGATTTTTTTAATTAAACCTTTCTTCAGCAGTATTTTTGGTTACCTTTTGTCTTTTGCTCCCATTTTTGGAAATTGTTTATTTCTAGTTTTGGGGAAAAATCTTTGCTTTACTGTTCAGCACAGCTGTTGTAACCATCACCTAAGGCTATGTAGCAGCAGCAAGAACACCTGTAAGATAACTGAGGGCAGCAATGTCTATCTCTTAGGTACCTATGGCTGCTTAACTTTCTTTAAAAATAAACACAAAAAGCTGATGTGATGTTTTGTTTACCAGAGGTTATCTTCATTAGTGGTTTCCTGAAATTATTAGATAAGGCCTTGACTTGGTCTGAAGTGTGGATTTTAAAGTTTTGGTTAACACTCTGCTTGCATGGCTCTTGAATTCGGAGATGTCCTGGGATTAATTTTGACTTTGACTGGTTTTGGAGGTTGTCCTGGCTGTGCCTCTAGGAAAGAAGAGCTGCTGGGCTATCCTACCTCTAAGTAAAAGAGCGAACTTGGAAATACTCGAAACCCTTTTTTTAGGTTTGTTCTCATTCAGCTATATCTAATCAATTATAACAATGAGCATAAGCATGGAAATATTAACAATTACTGTGTTTTATAAGTATCTTGGGAAGTATTGCAGTATTATTCTTCAGGCTGGATGTTCTGTAGGTTTCTGGACAGGTTAGGCTGCTTGCTGCTTTATTTCTCGCCTCCTGTCTGCTCAACAGCATAGGGCAACACAGCAATATCAGTGTTCACCAGGCACTGCAGGTTTCTCTGTTGGAAAAGCTTGGTGTGTCAGTTAAACGTTAAGCTGTGGTGGTGATGTGGACTACAAATAGTTGAAGGCGACCAGTTTTCACTTCAGCCTGGAGTATCCTGTTCTGCCCTTGGAACTTAGTTTTCTATTACTTCAACATATAGAAATACATGGAAATCTGTCAGCAATGTTGCCATAATCGTAGTGCGGGTCTCCAGGACCGCCCCAGCTTTGGCAGAAATCAGGGATTGATTTGTTCGTGCAGCAAGATTCGGCAGTGTCCCCTTAGTGCTAGTTTTCCCCAGTGCGAGGTGATGTTGGATGATGGCTGCACCAAGGTTCCTGTTGAACAAATTGTTTCGTTTCTGCTTGGGCATGAGGAGAAAGTGAATATGGAAGATGACATGCGATTGAGTATCCAGAAGTTGCCTATTGTCACAGAAACTGTGACTCAGTGCCTTTTGATACTAAGGCTTCTTTAGAAAAATGATTTTATGAAGATTTCAGTTTTCTGATATGCTTTTACTTCACAAGCCTCTGGAAGTTTTAAGACCTGCTATTCTGTGGATTATCACGGCCAGTGCAACTTTTCAAGTCAGGGAAGTGACTGAAATTCAAGTTCTGCTGGTTTATAGGTGTAAGTAACGTTACCCACTTCGTCTGCGCTTGTGAGAGCAAAAGCGGTGTAGCAGTGCAGAGCCTTGGTGCCATCGGCTGCTGCAGCACCCGCTCCCGGCATGGACAGACACCTTCCTACAACTCGGTGTTCAGCTTAAGCTGACGGAGTAGGAACTGGCTCCAGGTGAAGCGGTGCATGGGGTACTGTTTCTGAGCTCTTCGGCCAGTTAAGCACAGCACTGCACTGAGGAGGCTGGCCGGCCCGAGCTGCGCCGTGTCCTTCCTGTGTCTGCTCCCTCGCGTCGTCGGCACACTGGCCTGTCTGAGAATAACAGAGAATGAGGGTTTTTCAGAATAGGCCAGAAGCTGTTGTCGTACCATCAGCAGGATGGAGGAAGGGGCAGGAATACACAGTCAGTGCCCAGAGGGGACTGGTGCAGTAATAGTCATGGCAGGGACAGTGTCTTACCTCAGCCAAAAAGTGAGCGTTTCTACAATGACCTTGTGACAAATGGGAGGTAAAAGGTTGTGGCTTAAAGGTAGCCTGGCTTGCACGGGTGAACGTGGCTCAACTCGTCAAGCTTGGTCATTTTTGACCCTTATTTTCGCAGTGGGGAGATGAGGAGAAAGGTCTGGGTTCTGCTTTGGCCTTTTTGGTTATTCTTACATACGAGCTGTGAATGTGCTAAATCTTACATCTGTCTCATGGCGATAGAAGTCTTTGTGCAGCGGCTTGTCACAACTGGCTTGGGAGCATTCCCTGTTCAGCGAAATGGAGGGCAGAACGCCTGTGTGCTGGGGGAAGGGTGTCCAAGATAAAATCACCCCCTAACCTCTCTTAAATTCCCGTCAGGTTGAAGAGCAAATTGCTGTGTGTGCTGGTGTTACGTGTGTGTGGTACGGAAACCATCCCGCAGCCTGACGGCTTTACGTCCCACTTGCTGCAGGGAGATGGTGTCTGCAGAGTAGTAAATCTGCCACGGCTGAGGATGCTCTGAGGAAGGAGGGATAAGTGGATGAATTTAGGGTTGTAAAACACACCCGAACTAGGAAGATCTATGAAATCTACACAGACAGAATTACTGCAGCTCCCCTGGCCAGCCCTGTGCCCTGCGCTGCGTGGGGACCAGAGGCGGGGAGATGGGCAGCTCCACAGGCTCTCCAGAGAAGGCCTCTTCCTGAAAGGATGCTTCTCGGGGATCCGTGGTGCTGGTGGCTGGCCTTGCCTACGCAGTCTTACTCCTCTGCTGGGAGGAGTGCGATTTCTATCTTGTTTCCCTTTAGAAATAGGGCGTGTAAGATTTTTTTTTTTAATTTTTTTTTTTCAGTCATTTTTCTTCCCTGGGTATATATTCTCCTCCTCCTTTCTCTCGTGATTCGGCGCGCTCATTCTGGGCTCATTCTGAGCTGCATTGCCTGTGGGAGGTGGCAGCTGTGGATCCCTGCTCCGAAGGACTATGCCTATTTTCAGAAATGCAATAGGCTCAAGCTCAGCATTTTGAAACGTTTCAGTTTGCTGGAGGGTTTTTTTTTATCCCACATATTAAAGCAAATTTGGTACTCAAAGGAGGATTATCTTGATGTGTGTCAGTTCTTAGGTTCCCAAACTATAACGTATACAACAAATTCAAAAAAGTATGCTCTATCTTTGAATATTTATAGCTTTTTCTGGGTTTATGGTGTTTGATACGAAGTTCTTCGTTTCTACGTTTGGTGGAATCTGTGTCCTTCCTACGTGCTGGCAAATGCTAGCTCCATCTTCTCTTGTATGACTCACGGTGGTACTGAGGGAAGATGCCTGCCTTGAAGCTATGGCAAATAAGCGCCGGAGAGACCTGTGGAGTCAGACAGCAGACATTGAAGTGACCGGTTTGCTAGAGTGATTTTCTCGGAGGATTCAATTGCTTGGACTGGCAATCAAATGCTTCCTTGGTAGCAAATCCTGTTTCGGATAAACCTTTGTATTTTAGTTTTCGTTTGAATTAGCTCTTTGCATGGAGACCTAAGCTCAGCTGTGCTGGCTGCCATCCTCTGTACCTATGCATGTTTTCATCCTGGCCTAGAAAATCTGAAGGCAGCTGCGTCGGGTTGGATACGTGGACATTAGGTGCCAGGTTTAATGCACACTGAGCTTGAAAATCAGAAAACCAAGAGGTGCTCTTTGGAACTGGTTTTTAGTTCTGATAGGGAAAGGGGGATATAGGTGCTGTGAGTTGTTCCAGAACGAGAAGGCGGGGATGTGCGGCGGAGCTGGACCTGGTGACTCGTGCAAACAGCACACCGCATGCCTCACCCTTCAGCCATAGCAAGTGCTGCCGTTTCAGAGGTTCTGGCATCTCAGGACGCGGCAGAGATTAGCTGTCTTTCGGAGCGAGAAGCCTCTTCTTTGTTTCCCCATTAAATTGCGTAGAGTTGCCTGAAACCAGATGTGCTAACCCCTTCGCCTGTAACTTCAAGCTATAGTTTCTACTGAGGGTTGCTCTTCAACTGTAGGAAGGTGAGCTGCTGATGTTTGGCTGTTGTATTGCTGGCCATGATATATCAAAGATTGGTTTTGTTGACCTGAGTGTTGTAGACTTGGTGATCATGACCGGCTGGAGGAATGAGCCGACCGAAATCTTACGAAGTTCACCAGAGAGGCATGCGAAGTCCTGCCCCTGGTGAGGAATAGCGCCGTGCACCCGGGGCAGGGACGAGCTGGGAAGCAGCTTTGCAGGAAAGGACCTGGTGGGTGCGGGTGGGCAATGCTCTGGACAGGAGCCAGCAATGTGCCCTTGCGGGACGGAAGGCTGAGGGCACCCTGGGCAGCATGGGGAGCAGCAGTGCCAGCAGGTCGAGGAAGGTGATCCTTCCCCTCTGCTTGGTGCTGGTGAGGCCACTCCTGGGGTGTTGGGCTGGGCTCCCCAGTCCAAAAAGTCATGGACGTGCTGGAGTGAGTCCAGTGAAGGGCCATAACGATGATTAAGGGATTTGGAGCATCTGTCATACAAGGAGAGCCTGATGAGAGCTGGGACTGTTCCACCTGGGGAAGAGACACCTCAGGGAGATCTTATCTCTGTGTACAAACACCTGATGGGGGGAGTAAAGACGATGGAGACAGACTCTTCCCAGTGGTGCCCAGTGACAGGACAAGAGACAGAATAAACCCCCTCTTTTTTTCGCTCTAAGGATGATTGAACACTGGTACAGGTTGGCCAGAGAGGTTGAAGGGTCTCCAGCCACGGAGATACTCAAATTCTTACCAGGCACAGCCCTGGTCCACCTGCTCTGCCTGCCCCAGCTTTGAGCAGGGGTTCAGATTGGATGACCTCCAGAGGTCCTTGCCAACCTCAACCAGTCTGGGATTTTGTTACCTAGCTGGGAAGGGAGATAGTCTTGCTTTGCCTTAGTTATTTGTACAAAAACTCAGATTATACTGTGCATTGACTAATTTAATCCCCGGTGAGAGACACGGTTAGTTCTGCATGCACAGCCTTTCGGAGATGAAGTTTGGCTCCTTTGCTCTGGCTTATCAGCAGGTAGTTTTCAGTGTGGGTTGGGGTTTTTCCTGCCATGTTGTGAAATAACAGTTCATATTTGATGCATTTTATTAACTGTGTTTCGAAGCCATCAGTGAGTGTATGATAAAGATGAGATCTTCTGAAGCTATTGTTAAATAGCTTGTTTAAAGCGTCTTAATTGAATGACCAAATTTGAATAAGAATTTAAATTTCCACAGAAAATAGTAACATTTTCCAATAATGTTTCCCTAAATTCCATCTAGATTTTCCCCTTGCATGTCGAAATGGAAGCTGAGTTACTTGAGTAACTAGTCCTAATTCTGCCCATTTCCCAACATTTGCCATTACTGCCCTTTGAGGAACAAACATAACATAAATCAGTGCCTTGGATAGGTAGGGCCAAGGGCGGGCACAAGGTGCCGGAGTTTTATCGCAGCACGTGGGACCTGTCACCGTCACTACTGAATAAATACCACGCAGTCACAGCCTTGCTAGCGTGCTGTGATGCTTGCATGCAGATGGGGATCTCCCCGGGCCTTCCAAGTTCTCCAGGCATGTCCTGAGTCAGGACACATTTGTCTGCGGTTCCTTGGCCCTTGGGCAATCCTGGTGATTCAGCAGCACTGATGGTGTGCTCCACAACCACCTTCAGGTCTCTGGCAGCATTTCCAGGGACATCTGAATGTTTTCTGGCTTGATTCCATCTCTGTAAGAACTGGTACTTCGAAAACAAAAGGTACTGTCTAGTAAACAGAAACAAAGCAGAGTGCAGGGGAAGTGGCGTGGTTTGCACCAGGACGAGAACGACGGGGTTAGCCAGGTGGCTGCAGGGGCTTCTCCCACTCTGTGAAGACATGAGCACCAGGACTGCAACACGCTTCTCCGCTGAGATGTGTAAAAAGCTCTGTTGATCTCCTCTGCTTCTTCCAGTGCCTTCCCGTCGCTTACCACGGCTGCCAAGCCAGACTGATCTCAGCACGGTAAAAACTCCCAAGTGAATGGCACTAGAACTGCCTCTTAAGGAGTGAAGTGGGAGGCTGTGTTAGGCTGTTGTCTGCTAATACAGCGTAAAAGAGCAAGGAATGTGTATGTAAGACGCCGAAATAAAGTTATAAACTACTAGGCAGTGGTTGGGACTCAGCTTGCAGATGCACATAAATTTAATTGTCTGCTTAGTCCGTGGAGATGGGATCAATAGGGAATGAACCCCGGAGAGCTGTTCATCTGCATCTTGATCGGCCAGATTTTGATCCTGCGTTTTGAATAGCTCTTCAGGCTCCACTGAAATTTGAGGACATGCAGATACACAGCCTACACAGACACCTGTATCTGGGTGTCTTGATCTGTGAACTCAATTCCACACATCAACATGGCCAAGTGATACAGCTCTTTATTAATATAAATGTACATAGCACGTTTTTAGTGGCCTGAGTAACAGTTAATTGGTAGTCTTTGTCTGAAAGTGGCTGCAACACATAGCATGGTTTTGGATTTGATATCAAGTCTTTTCCTAGATGCAGATACAGTAAAAACTACAGAACCTTAGAGTAATTATGGTCTTCAGGGATCTCCTGAGGTCTTTGGTCCACCACCTTGTTCCAAGCAGGATCAGAGCAGGTTTCTCAGGGTATTATCCAGTCGGATCTTGAAAACCTCCAGAGATGAAGACTGCCAACCCCTCTGCGCAATCTGCTCCAATGTTTGACTGTCCTCATGGACAGTGTTGTCCTCCTCTCAAATCCTTGTGCCTGTTTCCCCTCATCCTCCCTCTACCCTGTTGTACAGAGCCCAGCTCTGTTTTCCCGATGGCTCCCTGTACGGAGGGCTGCAGGTGGGCGTCCATAAAGCCATCCCATCTCCAGGCTGACCAGGCCAAGCTCCCTCAGCCTCTCTGCCCAGCATGAGTGCTCCAGCCTATGCATTCTCCTCTGAACTGGCTCCAGTTTGAACTGCTTCCAGTTTGCTCATGCTTTTTGTTTATTGGGAGCCCAAAACTGGACCCAGTACTCTAGCTGCAGTCTACCTTCTAGCAGTTTTCCACATAAAGCATAATTCTAGTTGCCTTTTGCCTTTGCATAACTGGAGACTTAGAAAATTTCCTAAGCCCACTTCTTTGAAGAGGCTGTGTAACACGGTGGCTGCTTAGAACTCTATTTGCTGCTGCTCGAAGTTGATGAGTACTTTTTGTATGGGTTTTTTCTTGTACCCAGTGGCTGCTATTATGAGACAATAAATTTTTGCAAGTATGGATTGCCGTCTCAGTGTAGTAGGGGAAAAAATGTCTAGAAGGGCCTTCAGGAAATGATGCCTCTATTGCCTTGCTCCTGTCCCCCCCATGCCAGACAGATTATTTGTTACGTTTACTTTGTTTCTGTGATGGAAATTACCTTCCCAAGCAATCTAGTCCAGCGTTGCATTGTCCTTGCCCTGCTCCCAGCCTCCTCCCCTGACCCCTTCAGCCAGCCACCCCAGCTTCTCTTCCTGCTCCTCTGGGACACAAGGAAGGACTTTGAAGCAGGCACGAGCAAAGGCAGAGGAAAGGACAGACAGGGAAGAGCTGGAGAGAGCTCCAGTCCTGAAGGAGGAGGGGTTTTTGCTCCTCTCGCTGCGGGGAGGGTTTCAGTGCACCCCTGTGTGCCAGCAGCAGCGAGCCGCGGCCAGCGGTGGAGGGAGGTCGCGCAGGCTGGCCGGGCATGCTGACCTGCTGCCCACCAGCCCGGCCCTGCCGCTGGCACCAAGGGGTGCGCTTTGCTGTGTGCCTCTCCCAGCCAGCGCTGGCTTCAGCAAAATACTTTGCTGACGTTGAAGAAAGAGGGTAAAAATTTTAAAATCCAGTTTATAAAAAATAAGGTTGCATTTCAGCTGCTATTTAATCTGGTAGAAGAGAAGAAGCAGAGAACTTGTACAACATGATTTAGGAGGTCCTCAGTGTTTTGACATTTACTTCCGTTGTTCGTATTGTAAAAACCAAAGACAATGTCTCTTCAGCCTTAAGAGTGACTTTTGGCCAAAGATGTATCATAGTAAACTAATGCTCCGAATGCCTTTTTTGACTGCATCTGAGAATACTTTGCTAGATGGAGCAGTTGCTTTCTCAAAGTGGTGTGCTTCAAGGACTAGGAAATTAGCCCTGGTTTATAAATACACTTCTAGTGCATTAAACCATTGACAAATGCAGCGTAGCCATTCTAAACTAATTTGTCTTAAGTGGGCATCTGATGACTCAATTTATCTGAACTCAGTCATTTGGATGTGGCTCAGCTGCTCTGTTCAAAGGAAATCATCTGGATGCATCTGCTGTTTCGTGCTCTCAGCACTGGTCTGGGACTGTACCAAGGAGGGCTGAGCTAACTCAGATAAGCTCGTATTTGATGGAAACGAGGGGCATGCGTGGGGTCAGTGACTGCACATTGCCTGTTCCCTGGTGGTAACTGTGAGGCTGAACCCAGGGGCCTGGAGGGAAGGCAATGTTCTCCTAGGTGAATGTCTTTCAAAAGAAACAGCCACCAATGTTGCTAAATCAACTAAGTGTCTCTCAATCCCTCTACTTTTACGTAAGTCCATCCTTAAAAAAAGGGATTTGCCAGAGCTAGCAAATTGCCATGCTATTTAGAGTATATTGATTCTTAAAATTACTAAAATGTGGCATTAAATACTAAGTTGTCAGTGTCCATTCCATCTGACCATGGGCAATGTGTTTTTTACTAAGCAAGAAATCTGCAGATAAAGATTCATAGGATCCTTTTTACATTTTGCAATATTTAAGAGGTTGTCCGGTTGTCCAATTACAGCAATATTCTTGGACATAAATGCTGTAGCGGCCAGGCACACCAGCCTTCTCCCACCAGCTTCCAGTGGCTTCCCAGCGCTTTTCTCCGTGGGAGACCCATGTGAACTGTCCACAAGATGTCAGCTTCCACCCAGGGAGATGCCGACACCGTTTGTCGTTAGTGATACAAGAAGTCATCTTACGAAGCACTTCACAGAGATGCCTGCAGTATGTCCACATGTGTAGTTATCTAAACGAACGTGTATCACGCTGTCTTTTGTTAAAGAGGCTTAGCCGGTGCTGGGGAAGCTTTAGAGATTTTTATAGAAGAAAGCACCAATTCTTTGACTAAAAGACTGTTTTTACAACTACAGAGAAAATCAATACTTTCATGCATGTTTTTAATGAGTTTGCATCTATTGACTTCTCTTGCCTTTCATTTAGGGAGACAAGTGGCTGATTAAATCACCCCCGTGGCCCCACCCCAGGCTCTGGAGTAGACGTTAGACCCATGCTGCTGGGCTTCAGCTTTGGATATTTTCTGACACTGACGAGGGAGTTTCTGGACCTCTCCATGCTAACGTTATTTTTGGTGATCTGGGCTATAATTAGGCTTTTGAAGACTTGCTGGGAGATCTGACTTGAGCTAGTAAGAGCTAGCTTGTTGCCAGGGCCAAGTAAGAGTCTACTGGTTGCGGCTGTGGCATGAGGAGGCTTTAGACTTCCCCGTGCCTGGTAGTGTTACTGGAGGGCAGGATTAAAATGGAGACATATCGGACACCTGATAGAGCTAGGACTGGAGAAATACCCCTGTGTTGTCATTTATCCCTTGGCTGGGAACAGAGCATAGCAGACTCCCCTCTAGGTTAAGGTTTTTTGGGTTCTTCGGTCTCCTGAGGCTAAGGAATGGTGGTGAGGTTTCCATGTTAGGTGAGCTGAAGTAACAGCTTTTTAGTGGCTGGGAGCAAAGCTGTGTCTGCACTTGTGGGTGTACAGCTACCCGGGGCTGCAGAGAGCTCTTTGGGGTGACCTTAGTGATGGAGCCTGCAGGGCCTGTGAGCCATGGGCTGGAAGACAAGGTGGTGTTTGTTCCAGCTGAGCCCGGGGATGCTCAGGGCTTCTCCCCAGCAGCGCTGGGGCTGGTATGAATAGCAGGCTCCCGTTACGCTGCTTCGGGTTTCTGCAGGTGATTGGCTTCAGCACAGCCAGCTCCTGGCCATTGTAGCTCTCCCTGAGGAGACAGGTATCGCTGCTCACTGGAACAAAACATTTAGGAATTTCAGCATGTTTCACTACATAGAATTGTTTTCTAATTAAACTGTGCAAGCTTAAAATGCTAGGCCCGTGTGTACATGTACCTGAGACTGTACAGTCTACCCAAATCTGGTCATTAAGATTTCCAAACCTTAGCTGTCCTCTCCCTGTAGAGTTACGTGTTTTCATAGTACAAAAAAATATTTTAATTAATGGCATCTTTTTTAGAAAAAGGCAGGAAGTCTGGGCCTTTACTGGTTAGAGGTAGCGCACCGACTGATGAAGGGCTTGCTGTGGGAACTGCTGCCTGGTTGTCTACGGCATTTGTCTTGCAGCTGATCTAGATCATGCTGGTTCCTTCTGGCCTTCGGTCTACAAATCTCTGCAGAAACACCCCCTGCCCTGCTCTCTCTCAAGCAGATGGTTAGGCAGATGAAGAGCAGAGATGTGCTACTTCAGCGAGCGCCTTGTCAGTGCCAGAAAATTTTAAAAAGCGAGCTGGAGGAAGGGAAATGTGCAAGGAAAGTGCAACAGAGTGGGCTGAAGCTTCCCGGTGAGGAGCTCTTTGCTGGAAGGATGCACAGGATGGCGAGCAGGGAGGAGCAGTGAGGTCTGCGGAGCAGTAAATTGAGTCTAACTGAAGGAAAAAAAGGAAAAGAGGAAAAAGTGTGACCTGAGGTGTGAAGGGCTGGGATGGTCTCTGCTGTGCTGAGCATGTTGCTCATCTCTCGCTGACATGGGGGATGGGGAGTTTGCACTGCTTCCCTGTGTTAGATGAGGATAACAACATCACTGGAGAGTCCCTGTAAATACTGTGGCACAAAGGACACGTAAACATCTCAGGCAAGTGTGAATTTTGATATGTCAGGTGAGAAAATTAGAATGACAGAGAAGGCAGCTGAGAAGAGGGATGGTAGCTGGGCTCACAGTGATTTTAGCAATGTCTAGCAGAGAGGAAAGGATACTGACAGGTCAGGGAAAAAAAAACAAGGATACGGAAAGTGGTTTATCAGCTGAGATGGAGGAAAGCCCTCTGTAAGTCCTTTAGCTGTGGGATTTGTCATGGATTTGGGAGGACGGTGACTTACAGCTGGCCCGGGGGCTCTGAGCGGCAGGAGAGATGATGCCTTGCGCAAGACACCTTCAGCACTCTAAACCAAAGTCCATTAATGAATACCACAGTGCTGAATGTCTTCTGCTGTTTATTGGCACGAGGAGATAAGTGACCTTTCTGCTTTCTTCCCCTCTCCCTGGGAGCCTGATGGGCTGCGATAACCCACTTAGCGCTCGCGTGGGCGGCGGGTGATGGCGTCAGAGTGACGAGGGGGAAGCGGCTCATGCCATATCCTTAGTGCTACGGCACTCTAAAAATAAACGCCGTCTCACGTCGGGAGCCTCTGGCCATGCCTCGGCTCTTCTGGGCTGTTCCTCTCCCCGGCGCGGCTGTCGGGGCGGCTCTGCGGCAGCTGATGCGCTGCGCTGCCTCCGAAGCAGCTGAGTCACCGGGGACCAGGCGAGGGGCGATCGGGTGGGTTTGCACGGCAGGGGACACAGAGGAGCCGTGGAGCCGTCAGCAGGCCCCACTGCCGGGATTTCGGGGACTAGGGCACCCGTGGCAAGCGGCTCCTCTGGGTGCCAAGCTGCGAAGCAGAGGTTTGGCCTCAACCCAAATCGGCACCAGCAGCGATGAGTCTTACAGTGGGTTTAATTCACCGCATCTGGCACAGGTTGGCAAAACCGTGCTGGGTGAAGGGAGCATCTCTGCTGCAGAGTGGAGGCAGGCACGCAGAGGAGCTGGCTCAGGTAGGAGAAGGTCCCGGGCAGGGCCTGACCATGGATGGTACCGCAGCTGGTGGAGACAGAGGAAGGCGGCTACCTCCATGGGCTGTGTCGGGTCCCTCCTGCGCTCCCCACTTGGTGCTCTCGGCGTGTGCAGACACGGGCTGGGGCAGTTACACTGAAACATAAGAAAAAGCATTTTTCTGGTGAGGATGGTCAAGCTCTGGAGCAGGCTGCCAGGAGAGGTTGTGGAGGCTCCATCCTTGGAGGTATTCAAACCTGATCAGACACAGGCCTGAGCAATCTGTTCTGGCTTACCCTGCTTGAGCTGGGGGCTGGACGGGATGATCTCAAGAGGTCCCTGGTGTTCCCAGCCATTGTGTGGTTGTGTGGTGCTGCTCTCTCTTCCCTCCCCCAGCTTCTGCTGGCCATCGGACCTGTTGGCACAGCCGTGAATAGTTTTCAGCAAGCTGTTGCTGGTGGTGTCTTTTTCTGCTTGAAGCCTCTGAGTCCTTCCCTTATTGAGCCATGCCAGGTGAGATGAATGCCTCACCTTCACTAACACATGATAAAGTGGCACGTTATCTTTGGACTGAGGGACATTGCGTGGTAGGTGAGGGAGAAAGGAGCTTCTCTTCTCTTCTTTAATTGCCTGTTGTCACATGAAGGCAAAGCTTGTGACTTCCAGCACTGCTGTCCCTGAGCTGCCCTGTCTCAGAGTTTGTCCCTAAGAAGATACCCAGAAGAGGTTTGGATTGCTTTTTAAATTAAATAAAAAAGGCTTTAACTGGTAGCAGGTCAGAGATTTTAACATCGTTTCAGGCTGAGATGGCATTAAAACATGCCAGCTTGCTGAGGAGACAGACGTCGGTCTCAGGTAGGGACCTATCCCTGGCTGCTGCGGCACTCGTTTGGCTGGGCAGGTCAATGATGGTTGGGAACTGGCACTGCCGGACTGGGCTTGTCCAACCATCCTGAGAAGCGTTTCTGTAAAGAAGAGAAAATGATGTCAGCAAGCTCATTGTCTATGATGCTACCCTGTTTAATCACAACGAGCGTGTAATGCTTTCCTGCATCACAGGAGTAACTGAAGGTAAGCTTCGACCTCTGTCAGGCTAAGATGAATTCTAGAAGTGCTCTTCCTCAGCTTTTCCATCCAAGCTTGCTTGTACAAGATGCCTCTTCTGTGTCCTGTTCCAGTTTTTTCCCCATGTTTCACACCCTTCAGCGAACCCCCCCATACCTTGCCTGTGCTTTTGGGTGAGTTCAGATCTTGGCACTTTGCTGTGGCATTGTCACTATTTCCACAGCCTGACCCTGTAAGAGAAGGCATCACTTACTTACCTGCAATGTCCTCCTGTACCAGCCTGCAGAAACAGCTGCCATAAGAAGTTCCCATATTTCATAGTTTCTTCCCACAGAGCGTATGTCACATTGTAAGTCCCTGAGAACAGCAGGCAGCAGAAGAAAAAGGATAGAAAACGAGCATCCTCCTGAAACCCCAATTTCGTTGCTGGAGTAAGGAGCTCAGCAGACCCCTGACTAAACAGGGGGGTTTGTTCTGTTATCTTTTCTTCATGTTCTGTTATCTTTTCTTCAGCAGCAGCATCATAGCCAACTCCTCACATCTTAGCTGAAGCTGCACTGCTATGTCCTTTCCTGCTGTGTCCTCCTCAGCTGCGGACCCCTGTGGATCCCAGTTTTGGCAGGGCCGAAGGCACCCCGAAATGTCAGTGGCTTCCCTGGAGATCTGCCGGGCACCTTGCGCCGCCCGTGCCCTGTGCAGGCAGGAGTCCTGTCTGCAGGAGGATGTGAAGAACTAATTGGACAAATAAACATATCAAGAGAAGCAGAAATTTAAACCTGAACTTCTCACTGTGCGACACTGAACAGCTCATCACCTTCCAGGGCTTGGAGTCGAGAGGGTAACAGAATTCATGCCAAAGTTTGGAAACATCCTGATTAGGATACCCAAGAGAAATAGATCAAAAACAAGAATAAGCATTTTGAAATTGAGTAGTTAGGCAAAATGTGCATAGTCACAACTTGGTTTTTCAGAGGGAGGATGTGGTTTAAAGCTCTTGTTTTGTCAAGCAACAAAGAGAAGAGGGAAGACTTGGTGCTGGTCCCTTCTCCTAATTGCTTCCTTGGTGACTGCAAGGTGCACACAGAGGAGGAAAAGGGAGAGGAAGGGAACAGACTGGGAGGACACAACATTTTTGGGTTGTTGGTGGTGCCCGTGGCAGCTCCAAGGGAGCCTTCGGTGGCAGTCAGGCCACCGGGCCAGGTGGGATGGGTCAGGGTGTCCCCTCGCTGCCCCAGAAGAAAGGCAAAGCAGCGGGCAAGGAAGGCAGAAGAATAGTGTGGTATGAAAGAAAGGCAAGGAAGGAGAGTTCACACGTCCCAGGGCAGCGCCCTGTCAGAGGGACAAGTGGTGGTCAGGAACCCGGTGTGTTGTTTCGAGCATCAGAAGGACGGTAGAGCTTCAAAACCACAGTCTGACAGGAGCCGAGGCTGGTGTGACACTGGTCTGTGGCTTGGGGATGCTGCCTGTCCTCCTGCAGGCCCCTGGTCCGTTTGGTGGCCCAGCCTGCCCAGCCACATTAGTTCTCATGAGGCTTGCTTGGCATCGGTCGCCTGGGGCGATTGATTTCCAGTCCTCCATGCTGGCTTACCAGGTCCTGAACATCATCCTTGGGCTACATCAGCCAACCCTGTTATTTGGACTGAGCCAGTCCTTTATCTCCCTTTTGCATCTTCTCCTGACGATGTTTGTACCTGGGACGTCCTGGAGCTCTCATCTATTTTTGACAGCTGAATTTGCAGGTGGAAGCTCTCCTATTTTACAGTAGCTGCTGAAATCATAGCAGCATGGCTTTTCCCTTACAACTTTGGTGAACAAAAAGCTGTCAAGTAGGGACGCACACCAAAGCAAATGCTGGCACTGAGCGCGCTCCCCCGGCGCAGCCGCCTTTCCCACCACGATTTTGGAAGAGAGCAGTCAGGGTAACAGGTCTGACTCAGCCCAACAAGGTGCTGCTCAGAGGCAGAGATTAAGAACAAGTGTGAATTAAATGAGGTTCAAAGCGTTAAAACAGCAGGCACTTCCCTAGCGTAAATATTTTGGCACAAAGCTTTGTCAGGGTTTTAATCTAAAGGAAGCAGCGAGACGGGGCAGACACATCTCCGGGCGGTGGTGGAGGTGCGCCCGTCCCGACCTGCGGCACGAAGCACCGAGCCCCTGCCCAGCTTGGGACCCTGCAGGCTGTCGGTCGGCTTGGGTCCAGCTGAAGGCCAGGAGCCCTGCCACGGCGCCCTGTCCCAGCGCGCCCATCGCACGGCATGGCTGGCTCCAGCGGCCCCGGACAGCCCGCCTGACCGCCTGGGCTGGCATGGCTTCCCTGAGCCGGTGCCAACGCGCGCAACTCCACACAGTGTTTTCTCCCTCCTCTTCTGTTTATCCAGTGCCTTGCGAGAAGAAAATTGCAGTCTCCTTTCTTGACATTTAGTTTTTCTCTCTGGCACTAGAGGGCAGAAGGAAGGGCGGTGGAGCCTCCCGACGCAGACGGCCTCCGCTCAGCGGCTCTCCGAGGGCGCAGAAACAAATCTGGCTGGAAAGGCTTCTCCCTTTGCCCATTACGAACGCGCGTCGAGGGTTTCACGCCCCAGCCTCTTCAGTGCTATGAAAGTTTAATAGTCCGATGCTGCGCTTCAGAGGTAACACGATGTGAAGCAGCCCTACCCGCTCCTCAGCAGGCACCCCTGTTGGCTTAGGACCTAAAGTGGGCATTTGTGGTTTCTGCAATTTAGGAATTGACTTTGTGTGATGGGGAACTTGCTTTCTGCCTTGTGGCAAGGCTGCCTGCACGCCCTTAGCATCCCGTTACTCTGACAGCCTTGTGCCCCCAGCCCAGCGCCTGCAGGAGGGGGTTTTGCAGCTCCGCAGCCGGGCAGGGGAGATGTTCAAGGTGCAACTTGCCCGGAGCCCATGACGGAGCCAGGTTATGAGCCAGGAAATACCAGCTCTTCACAGGCTCCAGGGATTTCTCATTAAAACCAATGAAGATAGGGGCATTTTCGTGGTGCACACAGCCAGACTCCTCGTCACATGTTTCTTCTCTCTGCCAGAGAAAACACTGTCTGGGAGCCATCAGGGCTGTGGCATGGAGGATTAAACCTCGCCGCAGTGCCCTGGTTCCCAAACCGCCTTTGTCAGGAGAAAAGAGCATGTGAGCTGGGGTGCTGAGCACCACGTGCCCTGGCTGGGAGGCCCTGCAGCTGCCGGCACCGTGCTGCCGTCTGTACATGAGGAGGGGTCCCCGTGGGCAAGCCACGGTGGGTTTAACACCGGCTCTGCTCTGGGATGAGGAGAAGCAGAAACCGAGCCAGCTCCTTCTGTGTGTCCACCTGCCCCTATTTGATGGCTGAAGTGCAAGGGGCAGATGGTGGCGAATAGCAGCTCACTGCTTTTACACCCCTGTTGATATAACCCATTTCATTTTTCGTCTGATTTTTGCAACATCTGTAATTAACACACATAAGTAGTTATTTAATTGACAAATAAGACAAAAAAAATTCTTCCTTTCGATTTTTCATTCGGTTCGTCTCTTCAGTGTATCACTTACTGGGATGAAATGATCTGACAGTTGTGGGTAGTGGAGAGAAACTGAATTTCTTAAATTGAAATGAAACTGCACTGAAAAGGGTTTTCACAGTCTGCCACACTTTTTGAGATTATGAATTTTATTCTGTTTTCCACGGAGGAAAAAGAATCTTTCACATGCTGACAGTAAAAAGGACACCAAAAAAGCTAGCAAATAGTCCACTGGTCAGGACACTTAATCTATGGAAGAGCTGTCATTGGGTTCATTGTCTACTCTTTTTGACCTCTTCTGCACAGTTTTTCAAGAAAAGCTGTATTTTTTCAAGCAAAATTTTGGTTTCAACTGATCAGCATTACCTGAGTGGAGAAAACGCCTGTCAAAACTCCTGACCACATCCTACCGCAGGAGCACCGAATGCTGAGAGAAGCTGGGACTGAGCCCAGCACCCCCGTGTCCCACCACGCGCTGGAGCAGCACCTGGGAGAGAGCCATGTTCCAGGTCCCAGCTGTGCTAAAGCTCTACGGACCCACTGCAACAGCGGTCTTTTCCTGAGTTGTCTTGCAATGTCAGTACGCTGGCATTTGCTTCCCAAAGTTAATTTAGCAGCTCAGTTCTGTTGATGGGCTAATGCATAGTTCTTCGTTCCTGGGCTGGAAGGGCCCATGCTGCTGGCCCTCGGGAGCCACTGCAACGTTTAGTTCCTTCTCCTGGCCCTGGGACAGATGAACAGAAGGACAGAATCGAGGAAGAGCTGTGGGTTGTATCTGAACTCTTCTTTGTGTTTCAACAGCCAGTACTTCTGCAGTGAGGCCTGACTGTTGAATTAGACTTTGCTTATCTCAAAGACTGTTGTCTTTCTGAAATAAAACCTCAGAAGGTGGTTAACAAATGATACGCACTCCTACACAGATTTTCAGGTGAACAGGCAATCCATTGGCTGAAATGGATTTGTAAGTGTTGTTCAGCAAATAACACATACCTTGATAGGAATTAGGATTATTTTTCAAATAACATGTAAAAAAAATGTTTGCCATAAACTGTGAATAAAGAGTAATTGAACAATTCAAAGCATAACGTGTGCCAAGGGCATCCAGGCTGGGGTTTCTAAATGATATCAGCAAACATTCAGGAGGCTAAGTAAGTCATTGAGTCTTTTACCCAGGATAATACTTGGAAGATGCCAGGAATATGTGAAAATAAACATAGAGATGTGGGACAGGCATAGGAAATGATCCTCGCTCAGAGGGAACGAGGCTTTCTCCTTCTCCAGTGGAAATAACCAGTTTCAGGCAGAAGGTGTTTGTGTTCAGTCCCGCTGGCCTTAAGCAGGCACTGAGCACTCTGCTTGCACTGTTCCTCAGCAAAGGTGTTAGACCTGTGGGTCCCACGGGAAAGAAACTTCAGTCTTACCTCTGACAGTATTTATGTATGGCATTAAAAGTACCAACTAACACAAAATCACTGCAGGGAAGCAGCTAACAGCGTGACCATCTCGTGAGATCACTCTATGGGACTGATGCATATCCTTCCTAAAACGTCTAGAGTCTGAGAATCACCAGATCCTCTTACTGTTTGTCAGAATAAACCAGTGTTTGGCTGGTCATAAACTGCTCCATGAAATATTTTGGTTAATAGAACATTTGCACATTTCTGTCCTATCTTTTTCCTTCAGCTGAAAGCTCTTTAGGACTCTTATTTGCCTTACTTCTTCATCCTCAGCTCAGAGGACTCCTAGGAAGGTGGAAACATGATGGAGGGTGGCACAGGCTGCTTTGATTTGTATTGCCTATGGAAGTGGTAGGTCCCCAAATAGTTTTGTGGTGCAGTGCAAGTGTTCCACAGGTACCATGCCAAAGGATGAGCATAGCCTGGCTAACCAGGGCTTCCTCCAGCCCTGCATCTTAGCCTACGGCTCTGTCTAACCCAGCTGTGGCATCTCTAGCACATAAACCCCATCACCGCAATTTGTGGTACAACAGTGCACTCAAGACAGCTAGAGGAATGCAAGCTGGATAACTCGTATATTATTGCTAGGGAAAGAGAAAAAACAGAGAGTAAAGAGGATTTTTGTGAGTTTCACTCATACAGGGTGCGATACTACATCTCTGTTGTTCTGACCAGTATTTAGGAGGTGAGAGGAATATTTCCAGTGTCATTCACAAGGGCAACTGGGGACACAGAGTGACTCTTGGCCTGGCGGCAGCTACCCCAGGGCACAGGAGGGCCCCCAGCCTGTCCCACCACCCCTCACACACCGTCGTGGCAGATGGTCACCTCCAGAGACCTGCGCATGCTGCTGCTCCACCTGCCCATTCTGCCCCCAAAGCCCACCTGTTTAAGCCTCCACTGAAAATATTGAAGTCAAAAAAGTGCTTAACTTAAATGACCTGGTGAGAGTGGGTGCCGGTGCTGCCCAAAGAGGGGACATAGCTCTCAGCAGCCTGACCCAGCCTGGCCCCACCGTGGCTGACAGCTCAGTCATGTAGGCCTGAGGAGGTGCTAAGAAACCTTTCCCGGTGTTGAACACCTTCATGCATTTCAGAGACTGGCATGGCTGTCGGTGGAGCAGCTGGATGCTGGTGGGCCAAGCGGGCTCCTCTACACGAAGTAGCTCAACAGCACCATTATGTTGGGAGATCCTTCTGTGCAAGATGGCAAGGGGAGGTAAATCTGTATCTCTGAGCAACCATCTCTGCTTCCTTTTTTTTAAAGGCTAAAGATAGACTCCGTATGGGCTGTGCGCAGTGCGGTCTGACCATACACACAACGGATCTTTTCTCTCGGCCTTTTTTCAGGCAGCAGTAGAGCTATGGTGAGAGGTAGCCCAGTGGTGGACCTACTCCTCCAACAGCTTTGACAATGAGTGCATCAGACAGCTTTCAGTAACGCCAGGACAATAAACACGCTTTTATTCTATATCAACTACACCTTAGAAATATGACCTGATACTGCAAATTGCTGTCATCAGTCTAGAGAGGAGAGATGCACATACAAAGGGAAAGCGGAAAGGATTTGTTCCCCGCAGCCCCTGAGAGTGATGCAGGGGAGGACATCCAAACCTAACCTGCTGCCCGGCAGGACATGGCCAGGCTCACTCGGATGGGCCCAGCCTCTTGTACAAGGCAGCAGCACAGCCAGCTTCTTTCCTCCTGCTCTTCTTCTTCAGGAGGAAACAGCCAAAGCTGGGGGGCTTCTGGGTGGAGAAAGGGACACTAAGGTCCAACTGCAGTTACCCCTACATGGGGGAGGCACGAGAAGGTGACCCTGGTGCCCAACACCGCTGCTCTGCCCCTCCTGCCGCACCATGCCGCAGCCAGCGCACAGACCTACGGAAAGGTGCTCTCCAGCTTCTGAGTCCTGTTAACGACCAGGAACCCAATGCCCTGAAGGTTTTTGCATCTTCCAGGCATGGAAATTGCAGCAAACACCGGGGCTGAAGGAGGCAGCTTTGTCTGCAGGCCTGGTTCTCCCAGTGCTGCTGCTTGGTTTCTGTTCATTGTGGTCCCTGCTCAGCACGGAGCTGCTCTTCTGCGATGGATGCGGGCGCAGGGCCAAAGGGGGAAACCTGGTCCCAGGGAAAACCACAGCAGAAACATGCAAGGCAGTGGGAAATTGCAAAATTCAAAATCCAAGCACAGAGGCTTCCTCCTCTGGTCATGCATAGCATGACATGGCGTTTTTTAGGGAAATGACTGGTCATGGCATACATGTACCTGGAGACAGAACAGTTCCAGGACATAACTTCACTTTCCCCTGTGTATGTGTAGTAGCTACCTGTGGTTTGGATCTCAAAGAGCCTTTTCCAATGGGAACCACTACTCAGTACAGGACAGCGTCTTGGTGGCTGCAGAGAACAGGCAGGAGGTTTCCTCCCAGCACACGTCTGATGTGCATATCAAGGTGCATGTTCTGGAGACAGCCACCTGCACACCTGCACGCAGCCAATTTCCACTGCTCGTTTTCTTTTCCCCTACCTACTGAGCTGTGAATTCCCTTATGCACCGGTGGAGCTACTGCTCATTAAAACTAATCAGCTGAGCAGATGCTGAAGGAAACAACGGGCTGGGAATACAGAGGAGGTCATATATCACCAAAAATCTCTGCAACAGACTTTTGTAGTTCACTGAGTTTTCATTCTATTCCAATCAACATGCAAACCAGCTCCATTGGGAAGAGAGCAGATCAACAAAGAAAGGGAACTTCAAATTATGAAGGACTGATTGCCAAATGATACAGAAGGAACCCATCAGATAAAATATTCTACACTAAACAAAACTTGCAGCACAGTAATGGATGTAAGTGCAAGTCAATCTCATCCTACTGCCACCACAGCCATAATTGGCAAAATGAAAACTCTCTCCCCGCCCATGCCCTGAATGTGTCCCTGCGATACGGGAAGAGAAGAAGGATGCTCTCGCTTTTAGTAAATTGATATACGTTGCAGAGAGGAATCAAGCTCAGAAAATGGCCTACATTAAGTTAATATCTGAGTATACAGATAACTTAGGGCCAAAATTAGCCTTCAGTTGCATTAGTGTAAATGCAGCATACCATCTCTGGGTGAGTGGGACTTGCTGGACTCTAAGTGGAGGGTGGATTTGGCCCTTAGAAGACATTAATGGGAAGAACGGAGAGTGAATCCCATTATCTGGCTTTGCAGGGGAATTGACAGTGGTTTCCGTATGAGCGTGCTGCTCCAGATGGCACGCTGGTGAGAGCCCCAACACGCAGCAACGGCAAGGCTCAGGTATCAGCCTGCAATGCAGGAGCACACCAGTGAGACTGGAAAAAGTACAGCATCAAAAGGTGGGGAGGTAAAGCTGTGTTTGCTCGTTCCTGATTTGTTATTTCTCTTTGTTCTTTTTTGAGTATTTTTAAAATCATTTTTATAGCCAAGAACACAAATGATTCACAATCAGAGCTGTGCAAATAGCAAGTTTTCCAGTTTAGTGGCCAAGCTGGAAAATGAAGGGTCAGTGAACTACATGCATTTGTCGCTGATGTGAAGCACATTATTTCATCGGGAGCTAATTTTTACCCCCTGTAAGAAATCAGCTCAGCATCAAACAAGAGCAAATATTTCATTTTGCAAGGTCATGAATCCATCTTGCCTGAAGTTTTTTGTTGTCTGAAACACTTCGCTGGGCTTTGTTCCCCAAAACTGCGCTCCATGGAGGTGAACGCGAGACTGCTGAGAGGAGAGATGATAATAGCACAGGATAAGGAAGAAGACGCTTTCTTGGAAACAGATTTCCTGGGGCTGTAAATTAGGAGTGAGGCCAGACAGGAGGATTAAGGTCTGAGTGTCCTTGTGAGTTTTGTGAGTTCATCCAGGTTTCTACACTGGGGATCTGTCCTTCTATAATTAATGGGCCTGAAGCTCAAGTCTGAATAGGAAGCTTGTGAACAACCCTTCCTGGAGCCGAACTTTCATAACCCTGGGGCTCAACTCTACTCGGTCTCAGTGTTGCTAAAAGCAAGTTGTTCTCTTTGTGGAGCTGCCAAGAGGAAGTACTTGGGACTGCTGGGAGAATAGAGTCCCCAGTGCAACCTTAGAACAAAGACTTCGAATCCACAAATCCCCAAATTCCCTGAATTCCATGTGTCCTCTGCTTTCTGCTTCCCATCTCCCTCCACACATTTCTCTCTCTGGCTCTTCTGGTTTCTTTCTTTTGCCCATGAGAGGCTTGGTTTACTCCCTCAAGCTCGGTGTGGATGGAGCAGCTCCTTCCCTGCTCGACAGCCAGCAAGGGGGGGTGGTATGGGCCTCCTTTGCTTTTTAAAGGAGTCGTACAAGGTTCACATAGGAACATCTGTTTCCCCAATAATTATTATTCCCAATGAGGCTCAAATGTACAAGGCCTTTTTGCACATGTGCTGCAGGTCTTAGTGGCTTCTGAAGCAGACCACAGTGAGGTCAGATGGCCAGCACGTGGATGACTTGAGAAGACAGGACCTGATTCTCATGCCCTACAGAACTCATGGACTGATCCCTTTTCCTCTTTCATAATGCCACACCCAGGCTTTTCATCTGCACTCCTTTCACTGTCACATCCCGTGTCTACAGAATCTCTCTTTCTCCCATCAGCAACTCTTTTTCTTTTCTAAGCCAAATGCTTTCCATTTACTTCACTCCATCATCCCTGCTTCTCTTTAGAATTTTTTTTTTTTAATATTTTGCCACCTTTTCTCAGTTTGTATTTTCAGTAACCTCAATCTTGGGGTGGGGGAGAAGGAATAAAAATAACAACAAAATCCCTTACTCTTTTCATTTTTTAGATCAAAGATGACTGAGCAACTGAGGGGGAGAATTCAGGGCAGCCTTTGATGCACAGTATTGATGTTGGCTTAGCATGAAAATCTCCTTGTGCTATATTTGGGCCAAGTACCAGAGGTCCACACAATTAACCTGAGACACACTAGCCCCACGTGAAGCAGTGAAATTTAAGGCCTAGGGAGGTTAATTCAAATCTTAGATGTTGCTATGATAGGAGATTACTTACCCCGTTCCTTTGTATTTGCTAGGAATCTTTGTGCTAAAGGTTTTGATATCCCGTCAAAGTTGTGCTCTGGCGGCGTGCCCCTCGCTGCGATACGTGGTTGCCTGCCTGCGCTGTTGGGCTCTCAGCACTGTAGCTGGGTTGTTTCTACAGTGGAGGTGCTTTTGCTCTTATGCCTTCCAGCTCCCCATTAGAAATGCTTCCCAGACTCCTGAAATGGCATCTGTGCTTCTGCAGCACTCTTCACAGCAACAAGACAACACCAAACCTCTTCGTCATCCTGGATCTGCTGGATTTTTGCTTTTCCTTGTTTGTACAGGGTTTCTGCTGACCAAGTTTTGGTCAAGGCAAGACATCACACAGCAGAGACAGAAATCTCTGAGACCCACGTGCAGACTGACACAGCTTTGTCTCTGATAGGTGCCAGGATTTTCTGACTCCAGCTACTCCTCAGAAAACTCAGTATCTGCTGTAGCTATGAACAGAATTCTTCTGTAAATGAAAATGGCCTTTGTTTCTCACCTGCCCTATAATGAAGCCGTACCAGTCCTGGCATCCCTGCGCTACATGGTCTACAAGAAAGGAAGAAATTCTGGTTGAGACTGGACCTCCTGAGAGAGCTCCAAAGGAGCAAGGGGCTGCAGAGAAGGTGGAAATAGGGACAAGATGAACACACTGGCTTGCATTACTTAGAGTGCAGCCAGCAGGTCAAGGGAGGTAGTTCTCACTAAGTCCTCCATGCAGGACTTGTGGCACTGCACCAGTGTCCAGTCTGGGCTTCCCAGTACAAGACACCAGCAGACTAGAGTGGCAAGCTACCAAGACAGTCAAGCAGAACTTTTTAAATTCTTGTACCTTAATGTGCAATTCAATTCTATAGGACATCATGGCTCAGATCCACAAAATAATGTATCCAGCTGCCTGGGTCTCTTTGGGACCGTTGATTCACCGCTACTGTGAGAAAAGACCCCTCTGGGGCTTGCCTTCTAGGAGCTGGCTGGTGTTTCCACAAGATCAGGTATGCGAACATATAAAAGATGACTCCCCCTCCCTCATACCACCCTCTCTTAGTGCTTACTTCTCTACAGCTGGTTCTTCCCAGGCTCAGAGGCAGGATGACTGACCTCTTGCCTCTCCCCAGCCTTGTCTTTGAGAATGGAGCCGGTCACATCCATCCGTGCTCTGGCACTGGTTCAGCACTAAAAACCAGCCCAAAGTGCACTAGCCAGTCTCCAGAGGAGGGGTCTGGAGTTGCAGTCCAGCAAGAAGTCGTGCCTTTGCAGGTGTCCTGAGACTCCTCCTGGGAGAGCATAGGCAAGGTCTGGACTGCATCAGAGCCAGATCCCATACAAATTCCCTCTCAAGGGGACTGAAGAAACTTCTTTTATTGCTTGTAGTCTGGCATGGAGCCTGCTGGCGCACACAACTCTCCTCCTCTTCTGTGGGTTCTGAGGCAACTGGCAGTGCTTTTATCTCGATCTGACAGGTCAGACCTCACTGGACAGCTAATATGGATTCCTACTAGGACCTTCTCAGGACCCAAACCTTTGTTTCTGCCATCATGTTTCTTCTGCCAGGGAAGGAAACGTTCCTCTCGAGCCCATGGGGCATAATCCCATATATCAGTCATGGACAGATCTTTTGCGGGCTGGAGGCTCCTTATCTCTTATTCCTTCCATACCCTAGTAGGCTATGATGAGATCTTTGTCGGCACTTCCACTCTTTGTCCTTGTTTCTCTTATTTGTATGATCTGTTGTTTAATGGGTGGTGTGATCTCACTCTGGCTTGAAGAGAGCAAACTTTTCTTTTAGGTAGAGTCGATCACTTTTGAGATTTCAGATTGCCATTTGCATCATTGAATTAAGCAGCAGTGCTCTGCTATCCTTAGTCCAGCAGTTCAGACTTTGGCTGCACTTACGTTAGGGCACTTACTTCACGTTGAACAGGTTTGCCTTCTGTCTTGGTCCTGTGTAAAAAAAATGTGTAAAGAAAACACGTATTTTTACTGTTTGTGCCTTGGCATATGGCAGCCATGGATTTCCTTAGCCCTCCTCTTGTTTATTGTATTTTATTGCTGTGTTTCAGCAGGAACACCCAGGGCTGCGCAGGCCGGGGGGCAAAGCAAACCTGTCCCCTCGGGGCCAAGAGCTCTGGGTCAGGGCTCAGGCAGCCGCAGGAGCCACCCATAAAAGGAGCTTGGTGAATTTGTCACTTTTGTTTCTATGGCAGTTTTGCAGATATAAAGAAGAGCAGAGTCCCCAAGGCTCTCCATCTGGCACCTTTCATATGCACTAAATAATTTAGTAAAGAAAGTCTTTACACGTTCAGTGCTCCCTTCCTGTATCTGACATGGCTCACCCAAAGCCCTCTCAAAATAAAAATACCTGAAAATAATGATTTCTCAAAACAGTCTGAACCCCAAATATTTTTAGAGTTTACATTTTCTGACCTTCAGTCACTATTCTTTAATAATGCCAAATCTGTGCAGTACTAAAACCAGAATTAGACCTGTCATAATAAGCTTGCCTTTGTTAATTGCCTCTGCAGCAATTTGGATGTTTTAGCAGGTACAGTGCTTTTCTTTGTAAAGATCTTTATTTCCTTTTACATTCTGCAATTTTCTTAAGCATAGTTGCTAGCTGCCTTTTTACTATGCAAAATAGTTTCTCTTTTCCCCCTATTCCTCATGTTCTTTCAGTTTTATATAGGGAAAGAACAGGCTGCCTGAGTTTCACATCCTAAATGCGCAAAAAATGATTGGTATGTCTGGACAGCCAGTTTGAGAAATCTTCAGAGAAACCTGATTTGAAAACTGGAGGTGCTCAGTACTTTCTCAAAAAAACCCTGAAAATCAGAAGACAAAAGACATGCCACTGTCAAGGTAGTTCAAATGGGGAATCTGCTGCCACTGGTGTTTCTGAAAGCTTTCATCCACTTTCCTTATGTCTTCTGCAGACGCGAAGGTGACAAAGAAAAAATAATTGCTACTTTTAAATACTCATAAATTTCCAGTGTAGCCACAACAATGTTGCCTGGATTGTGGGAACCAGTGATGGGATGCCCAGCTTTTGGGACCTGCCAGGAGGTATAAGGCCATTCATCCTGGAAGCCAGAGAAGGTCCATTTGTTGGGGACGTAGTGACCCAAAGGGCTGGGAGGTTGCTGCCAAGGACGGATGTGAAGCCCTGCTGAGAGGTGCCCTCCATGGTGAAGTGAACCTTCTCCCAGACAAAAAGCCATTTATATTCCATGAAAGGGGCACCTGCTCTGACAGACTGTATTTTGTGTGGGAGAAAGGGCCAGCACTGACTGCGAATGTCCAGAGGAGCTTTGTGGAAAAACATTTTAAATGAGCCACATGACACATTTTTTCAACCTTGTATTGGGTTTACGTGGCAAGGTTTTAGTAGCAGGGGGGGCTTCAGGGGTGGCTTCTGTGGGAAGCTGCCAGAAGCTTCCCCCATGTCTGACAGAGCCAGTGCCAGCCGGCTCCAAGACGGACCTGCCACTGGCCAAGGCC
>Ga0065711_1032585_pt1 | contig 27064 bp, 19 predicted proteins | sample Hoacrofraction12_FD_59098 | JGI IMG/M metagenome (GOLD analysis project Ga0065711, IMG submission 59098) | Hoatzin crop microbial communities from Cojedes, Venezuela - Epithelial fraction 12 v2 (version 2) | ecosystem: Host-associated > Birds > Digestive system > Esophagus > Crop | place... | reverse complement strand
AATGGAAACATTCTGCCCTGACCTGAATGAGCCACCGCATGCAGGAAAACACTGTTTTGAAGCCTGCCCTGCCTGCAGAAGTTTGCCGCAGCATACAATTTTAGATATTAAATACTTGTGAAGCTCATAGAGGATCTGGGGCATAATCCCTTTAGAAGCAGACTTCACATCAAAGTTGCTTTGCAACACTTCAGATATTAACATAATACTTTCACTTTTGATCCTCAAAAATTATATTCTCTATAAAAAGACAGTCAGGCACAGCCAATGAACACTATTGCTTTGGATCTCCCAGCAACTTCCAAGACCATAATGGAAACTTGGTGTTTTTTCCAGGAGACGCGAACACAAGTTTGAAAATTAAGTTAATGTGATAATAAAACCCAATCATCCTATAGAAATAAACTAATGCTTTTTGACTACCCAGCATGATTGTTACTTTACATGATAAACTATGATAACCCCACTCTTCCCAAACTCTAAGACATTCATACGTGACATAACAATTGGTATATATGTTGTACATATATTTATATAAAGAAACTAGTATTTCTACCTGCACCTCAGTAAATGCAAGAGATGCTTTTTAAAGAAAACAGCCTAGGTATCACTAAAGCCTCATTTGGTAAGCAATATAAGCATAATGGAAAAAAACATCATCCACCAGTTTAGCAGCACACAGGTGACCAACAAGACAAGCAGCTGGCTGGCTATAAACAACACATCAAACACATACCATGACACTCATCTAAACTAAAATAATTCACATGGCAGACATTGCTTCCTTCACGTCTCTTTGGAGCAGCCTTGCCAAAGAAAGAAACAAACAAAGGGAGAACGAACAGTGACAGTATGGAGACAGCATGGTTTAGAAAGGGCTAATCCTACTCACAGTTCTTCGACCTGTTTCATACGCAGAGATACACTGCCGACTTCCTTAGTTATGAGAGTCCTGCACAGACAGAGGGAGCACAGCAAATGCATGCAAAAAATTAGTCAGATTAACAAAAATAATGAAAGCAGCAGCTCCTTCCATGGGTTGTCTGTGGTAGGAGATGGTTAAGAGTTCACATTTAAATGGAGAAAATTAGGTGTCATTCAGAAGCAAACAAAGCAAATCAGACCAGGAATAAAATTCACATCAGGAAACCTCAGCAGTACAGTTGAACTCTCTCTATAAGGTCTCCTCATTTCCTGATCATTGTGCCATGTCATTGTAAGCTGAAGTGTGGTCCCCTCTCCTTGGCTCTAAAATATGGCACCTCTGTTCTAGTTCTTAAAAGCAGCATGCAAACCCAGAGAGAAAGTTACACGTTATTAAAATCCTGAACAATGCATCACAATCTTCCAGCATTTTTTTTTCTCACTGGTACAAGCTTTTTTTTGGGGTGATGGGGTGGTGGTGTAGGAGGGTGGTTTTTTTTTTTAAATACTAGAGCTAAAACTAGTAATTTTTGTATGTCACTGTAATAACTGGCAACTCAAAACAACTGAGTGGGAAGAAATCCTCATGTAGAATGACAGCATAGCTGCACAAACAGATGGGAGTATGCATAAAACTTTCAGCTTTGGCTTCCAAGTGGCTTGATAAGATGAGCCAGTAGCTCACAGCTATCACCCACAGCCCATGCTTGAACTAATCTGCAGCTACCATGTGTGTTAGAAGGTCATTGCCAAGCAGCCACAGCCACACGGTTTTCTCTATTTGCAATGGCATGTTCCTCTTTTAAAAGGAGAAAAAAAAAAAAAGGAGGGGGACACATTTTAGCCCATGTAATGGCAACAAATAATGGCACCACATTTCAGCAGATAAAGTAATGAGCTGGCACCAAAGTTGTCACAGCTCCCAAGGAGGTCATCTCCAGAGGCAGCCCTATATAGGGAGGGTACTGTACTTTATGTAACCAAATTTAAGAAAGCTTTTCAAAACAGATCACACACTAAGAAGTGACAACTACAAATACAAGAGCTGCTTAGGACAGATAACTCACAAACAAGTTTAAGTTGTTAAGTTGAACAACAAAAGAACACATAAAATACTCAGACAGCAAGTTGAGCTCTAGTTTCATGAGTTTTACAGTTAAAAAATGGGAAAAGCAACAAGAAAAACCTAGAATGAGAATAAAACAACTCAATATAGTGCCCCTGGTAAAGGAGCCCCGTTTTGCTCCAGTTAGTTACTCCCTAGCGTAAGAGGCATCAACCTAAGCTTCTGGCATATGTGAGGCAAAGGCCAAGGCAGCAAACGCTGGATGGGTGTCATATCTCATCACTTAGATCTTACTGGTTGTCAATTTGCTCCTGTCGCAATGCTATGCTGCCTTGCTCTTCCAGGAGATTCTCTCGGGATGCAGACTGGGCAGGATCTAGTTTTTTCACATAGGCAGCTGGTACGAATCCCTGACGGTCATTAACTTCAACTTTCCACCAGTCCTGGAAAGATGGAAAAAAAAAGCAACCACTGTGAGGCCAACACCAAGCATAAAGTATGCTGAACAACTGAAAGCTGCAAATCAGTGTTCTGCTAACACAGAAAAAACAGTGATGCTCACAACAGTTTGCTCTTTTTATGGAGATCATTTCAAACAAACTGTCTCTTGAAGACATCTAGGTCTTATTTCCATGTCTCCCCTTGTGTTTGGTCAAAAATTTCTCAACAGCAGGGAAATAAGTTCTCTTGCAGACACATGCCCTATAGCATATGCTGTTTATCTAACTTCAAAAAGCTGGCAGCTATAGAGGAGTCATGAGAATGAGCTGAAGAGGTATGCTAAAGTGCTGAATGGGAACATAGAATAAATGTGCAAATTCTTCAACAATTTTGAATGCTCTTATTCAAAAAAACAAAACCAAAAACACTCCGCAGACCACACACCACCAAGTGAGCCAAGCAGCCCAGCAAACCAGGAGGGGAGAGCGTACCTTGTTGGTGCTGTTGAGTAAGGTGAGGATATCTCCCTTTTTCATAGTCACCTCCCGGGGACTCTTCTCTTGGTAATCATAGAGTGCCAGAACGAGCTCTTTTCCAGTTTCATCATCTGTCGGAGCAACTTGTTGCTAACAAACAAGGAGCAGAAGAAAAATTAGTTGTTCCATGTTTATTACAATCAATGTAGTTGTCCTAAAAAATACTTCAGCTTTAATTAAAGCTACTGTAGTGCTTTAAAATGATTCTTGTTGAAACAAATGTAATACAGACAGACTTATTTTAGGTGCTGTCTGGGCTCAGACCTTGAAAACCACCACATTATACTGTTTTCTTCCAATGCAACATAGATGTCTGTTACAATTATAAAAACAGACCACAATTTTTTTTGTGAAAATCAAGTGCAGTCTGCAATAAGTTCTCAAAACCAGTAACTGTTATTAAGCTTTGTCTTTACCTTCTGCTGACCGAAGAATTTTTGCAACACAATTAGCATCTTTCCTTACCCTGCATGACTGGGCCTGTTCCCTTAACGCCTGTATGCTACTGCCGTAAGCAGAAAGATCAGACATCAAAGCTTCATGTTTCTTCAGAAGAGCCTGAAAGCAAATGATAAAACCAACATGTACACTTAGCCATTTTACAAATACTTTCTGCTTCAAATACATACTTTGGCTCCATGTACAAGGAATGCAGGCTTTTCAGAGCTGCCAGTCTTGTGACTCTCATGAGAACAACTACTTCTATTTATTCACAGGCCAGATAGTAGTCCAAATTCTTCTGGTGCTTTTCCCCCAACCTTATCTCAGAAACATTCTTTTGTTCTGACCATGAGTACCACGTATCACTCTGGAAATAGTGTTAAGTTTGAAAGTACGCCGTTAAACTGCATGTCTGTCAGTAGTGTCTGGGATGTGGTGTTTGACCACAGAACAATAGTAGTAAAATAACTCTAGATGAAAAATTACTTCCAGACCAATGAACTATTGGAAACCAGGCTCATATTGAAACATCACACTAGGAATTTGCTGATATTAGTCTCATTATACTTGACCAAAAAACCCCAAACAATCCACAACTATACAAGAGTGAATGCAAATGTAAAGTTTCCTCGCAATTGGTTTAATATAGTGAACAGCAAACTTTCATGTGCAATAGTAACAAAGACACAGGAAAAACTGTCACCATCTTTTGACTCTGAGCCAAAATTCAGCTTGATACAAGAATCTTCTGCCCTTTTTTTGAGAATCCTGAAGTTCACGGAGCTCCTTATTTTTTTACCACTGGATAAATCCTCACTGTGTTTATGCAAAACTGATTCAAATGACAAATCTCAAATACCTCAGCAGAGTCTTCATCTTTTCCATAGTCTGTGCTGCCTACAATGGGCTCCTTTTCCCTCATCCAGGATTCTGCCTCATTAGCATCAGCAAAGTACTGCTGAGCTTGCAGGGAATCCTCTAGGTCTTGTCGACGCTGAGATGCTTTAGCTTTCAGAGAGTCCCATTTTTGGTTTAGCTCATTCAGTTTGATTTTCACATCCTCAGCTGCAAAGTGTCCTAGGTAACAGAAAGAGAGAACTGAAGGACTTAAGGAGACATAAATAATACACACTAAAAAAATCATTTACACTTCTTGAAAGTCACAGAAATTAGACCCGTTTAAACCTATGGGGCCTATTCTGACTACAATAATGAAAGCGCAACTCAGCTTGTCCTTTTGCCTCAGACTGGAAAACACTGTACTGCACCTGTCCATCAAACTGTACTAGGAATATCTGAATCATTCAGAACAAAACAAGCCACATCACAACTTTTCTTCTCAATGATGAAACAGGAAAGGTCATCTCTTTCCAGTGGCAGAGTTTTGACAACCGACAAGTATTATTTCAGACAGGCATTCTGAATCCTGGAATCCACAAAAATTTTTGTTTACTATTCTGGTGTTAAGAACACCCTGTCAGAAAGAAAGATACGTGTTTATTTAAAAGCAGGAGCAACTATTACTGTCTTTTGTGGCGCATCACCTCTCACATCATGATTATGCATCTCAGATACAAGCCTTTAATAGATTTACAAATGGTCACTAAATGGCACAAAGCTGTTGAAGACAGGGCTTATATGTGTTTGTCAAGAGCATATGGAGACCTGTGAAAATCACAACAAGTTCCCATCAAGGAATATATTCTTATTTTCAGGTGAAAGAATGACCAGAAGTTCATCCTGCTAGCAGGTATCTTTCTATTGCTTGGATAAAAACAGGCAGTGATTCTTCATTGTACAGGGCCAGAGAGCAAAGTTCAGCACAACGACATTTGGATTTCTGAGAAAGAAAGAATTAAAAAAAACACTGAAACATACCCTCTTCCACCATAGCATTTCCTTTCTGTGTGACTGCTTTAATGCGGGGCTCATGGCCTGCAATTTCTGCCTGCAAAGCCTGGTGCTTCTTTAGCAGATTTTGGACACCAATTAAGTCCTTGCCTGAAAGATATAAAATAGTTAATCAGGTAATTCAGAGTCATTAGAACAAAAATATCAAGGAAGCTACAACCAGTGCTAAGACAAACCTGCAGAGTAAATACTATCACAATGAAGACTGAGCACTAGGAACACTAAGTTACCCACTGGAATTGCAGAAGTAATGTAAAAGTTCAAGAACCACGGGTGATGGCAAATATGTAACTCCAGGCAACATTAATTACAATAAGCATTTCAGAAATTTCCAGGGAATGTTCCATAAAGAGACAAGTTATAACCGAGTAATTCTGACATCTCAATCCCGGAGATGTCAGGATGGACCAACCTCGGTTTGTTGAAGCTGCAATAGGTTCTTTTTCCCTAATCCACGTCTCTTCATCCTCAATGTCACGGAAAAGCTGCTGCAGGCGAAGAGAATCTGCAAGTTTCTGCTTGCGAGCTACCATAGGATCCTTTAGAGCTTCATAACGAGCTACTAGAGCTTCTTGTTTCTTCTTGATATTGTCAGCATCAAAGTGCCCAGCATCTTGGAACTGGCGTGCCTGGATGGTAATGCCATCTATACGATCCTAAAATTAATTCAGCAATAGCATCAAGTCAGAATTTCTGTAACATGGCTGCAGTGACTGAAAACATTTTCAGGTCTTAGCTAGTAAGTTACATTGTGACAGAAGAAGAGAACCCCAGCAGCACACTGCCAGTGCAATAATATTGGTAATAATTATATCCTGGATAATATTCAACACATTATGTAAATGTACTTTGTTTTACTCTGTCAATTTCATAAAATAAACAAGAGATTCTTGAAATTACATTAACTTTACAGATGTGCTAGTCTAAATGAAACATTTTTCAATTGTTAACAACTGGTAATTCCAGTTGTGGGAACCCAGATCTTGTTGATTTTCTTGCTGTGGATTTAATTCTCTGAAAGATCGTTTGCAAACAAAGGAATCACTCGCTGTAAACTTCTACATTTAAAAACTGATCTGTTCTCCCTCCCCTCCCATTTCTTAGAGCTATAGGAAAACAAACTGAACAAGAGTAAGCTGTTTGCAAATGGAGAATTTAAGGGGGAAGTCTTTCCAATGCAAAGCACAGAACATCTTTTAAAGTTGGTATTCACAAAACAAAACAATGTTGTGCTGTCAGCCGGTCACAGTATGGAATTACTTTACTTTTCAAAAAGCTTCTTTTTGTCAAAATCATGAAGATACTGTTCATAGAGACATACAATTTACATCTCAGTCAAAAATTATTTCTGATAAATAAACTGTAAAGCCTTTATAAAGCTGTAACAATTATGAAGATACAGACCTGCTAAGGTCTCTGGAGTGAATACTTTCAAGTAAGCAGATCTAAAAGGGCAGGAAAAACCCCACTATTTCCCTTACCTGATGGGCAGCAACATCGGCCTCTAGCAGGGCATGTTTCTTCTGAAGATTCTGAACATTAGTAAGATCTTTGCCATAATCATCAGAAGCCAAGTGTCCCTCTACTTCATACAGCCACAGCTCAATGTCTTCCACATTGCGATTAAACTGCTGCTGCTGATTGGCTTCACGCAGTTTTATACCTGACCAGGACAGAGGGGTAAGAGGAAAAAAGGATGATAGGACTTCAGTTTTCCACTTCATTTAACTCACTTCCTGTCTTCTCCCAGCTAAACTCGCTAGAAAAAGAATTGCCCGTATTCTTCTGAGCAAGTTGTACCTTTGAGCTCAGTGGCCTCCAGAAGTTTTTTCCACAAGCTGATTACTTCATTCATGCGAGTTGCCACTTCATCAGATGCATAGTGATTGACATCAATCAACTTCTGGCCAGCTTTCTCCAGTGCATCAATACGACTCTGATTAGCAGAAAGCTCCGCTTCAAAAGCCTGATGTTTCTGAACTTTACCTTGCAAGTTTGATGGATCCTACAGATGAAGAAAGAATAAGAACCCTGCAATCCAAAATCAGTACCCATAGGTCTGAAGAATTTTAAAAATTAGACTACATTCTTACACATGCCAAGATGCCACAAGAGCATTTGGTGCCAAAAGCGTGCCTTGAATAATACGTGTACGCTACTGAATATGCGTGACTACAGCATGATGGGACCCTCCCCTGGGGTCATGGAGAAACTGCAGTTCTTTCTGTTGCCATTAATACTGCCTACTATCAGCAACATTTTGGCTGACACTGCTTCGTATCATTAGAGTGATTACATTAAGCCTGGTTATTGCCTTAAAATTACTCTACAGTTTGTGTTTACCTTGTATGCCTCATCTGTTGCAGTTTTCATTTTCTCATTAACCCAACTCTTTAGCTCATCAGAGTCTCGGAAAAACTGCTGCAGATGGAAAGAATCTGCAAGTTGAGCACGACGGTACATAGCTCTTTCATGAAGGGCATTTCGGCGGCTCAGCAGCTGGAAAAAAAAAAAAGTAAAGGTTTTTAAATTCATCAAGCTCATAAGAGCCACCACTGTATCTGTACTTTCGGGAGAGCTCTGCTGACTTATCCTATATTGCAGTCATAGCATACAAAATAACAGAAGCAAAACATTAAAGTCTACAGTCCAAATCTATTTTAGATACTTACAGCGTCTCTGCGTGTAGCAACATCATCCATGGCATAATGATTATTCTGAATCAATTTAGTAGCAAACTCATCTAATGCCTAAAGAGAAAAGTTTTCCATTTACTTGGTGCAATAAAAATTGTTTGTGCAAGTTTACTTAGTATATTAATTCTCAAAAGTTTATCACAGTAAAACTAGCAGAAAGCCATTAAGGTAGCTATTGATACACCCTTTTTTTTCCTGTATTATCATCTTACATGTGGAAGAGCACAGATTTTTAACAAATTTTCATCCACACATGCACTGGCATGATATGCAAGCACTAGGTTACTCAGCTCTCCAAGACAGCAATTGAGTCCTATCCTACCTTTTCCACTATTTTCCATTTTAGAGACAATACACATAATTTACAGATAATACAGCCCACATAACAGTGGATCATTCTGCAGAGAAAATCCCATCCTCCAGCAGTGTCTCCTCCGCAGCCAACAATTCACTTGTTTTATTTCTCGCCCATTTAGCTATCACCTAATGCAAATGTCTTACTGTGATTTTCTCCTCTTGGGCACTTAAGGATTTCTCAAAGTCTTCGTGCTTCTTTAGAAGAGCCTCCACACTATCCAGAGAATCCCCAAGGTCTTCATTCAGCAAAAACGCCTAAAGGAAGGAAACAAACACATCACTGGGTTTTTATGTCTCCATGCTCAGCTGCTCTAAGTCAACACAAGCATGGCCAGTGATGTTTCCTACCCTATGACATTACACACACAGCAGCAATCTCAGGTCAACTTGTCATAACCAACAGTTTCAGCATGAGATGGAAACAGTCATTGTAGCAGCTTGGGCAGACAGATAAATAACTCTGCACAGCACCCTGCTCACCAGCGCATGTCTAGTGGCAGTCACCCCACCATAGTAAATATCAATTGTCTGAGTCTACAGAAGACTAGCCAGAAATTAAAATCAACCATATCTGGAGAGTTCAAAGATATGCACTCACTTCTTGTTTGCTCATCCAGTTGTCAACTTGTTCAGTATCTCTGTAGAAAAGCTGCAGGTCCATGCACTGTTCATACTGCTGTCTGCGAAGCTCCCATAGTTCTAGCAAGGCAGATCTTTCATCTGAGAGGATGGTCAGCTAATGGATTGGGAAGAGTAATATATTAACAACTTTATTTAACAATCTGGTTCATTTCCACTTCAACGTAAAATCAAGTTGTAACTCTAAAAAAAGTGGTTAACACTGGAATGAAAACGACTCTGTAAAGAATCATTCTCCTCTTGCATCATCATCCTCATATAGGGCAAGCCTTTTCTCAGCTCATCAAGCTTGAGTAGTGGCTACAACCTTCTGACTTCAGTCAGAAACCTCTCCTTTTCCAAACTAAATCTACACCGAGCTATTTAACAGACAAACGATTTTTCTGACTGCAGGCTATTCGTCAGAGAAGCTCTTCAGCAAACTATCCTGCTCTCTCACCCTCTGAAATCTCTTTGGCCCACTCTCACTTATGGCATTTGAATTGTTTGATTGACCAATGTTTCAATATGCAGACTTCATAAAAGGCCCCATTAGTTTGGAAACCAAAATTCAGAATAAATACTGACACTTCTGATAGCAAACCTAAACTTACATAAACAGATAACCCATTTTTCTTTTGAAGAAAAGATATACTAATAGTTCCTAACAGATAGTAGTAATAGTCTTAATAGTTCCTATGAATAGGTAGGCAGAAGCTGTCAATTTGAGAACAAAATGCACACGCTGTAACCTAGAGGGATGATACTTTGCAGCCTACAATCTTAACAAGAAATTAACTTCTAAGTTAAGGGACACAGAAGAAAGATACAAAATTCTTCTAGGAGCTCTTGCTCTCCACTTACCTTTTCTTTAACTTCATCAGAAGCATAGTGCCCAGCAGCAAGCAAAGCCTGGCCGGACTCATCAGCAGATTTGAAGCTATCTTCATGGGCATCAATTTCTCCCTATGAGAGGAGACATGAATAAGCTGTTACCAAAATTTATCTTAGAGTAGAATGTCAGAATATGAAAACGGCTATTGAAAACAGCACAGATACAACAGTCTGGACACCTGAATGACAAACGTTCAACTATATTTCAATACATTATACTTAACATGAAAACTACAATGAGATGTATTACCTTACACTGTAGGATCAGGTAAGTACAAAATCCCGATGTTAAAAAGAAACTAAAGGTTGGTTTTAAGCTGCACTCTTTCTGCTTACTTATAACAAACCCTCATGATGGAGAACTACAACAGTCATTAGTACAACTGGCTGCTATCAGGTCTAATTATTTTTTGTAAATATTATCACAAGCATTCTTAAATATTTATTTGTGTATATCTACTATTACAAAACAAAGTAAAAATATTAGATTAGGCCAGTGATCTAGTACTGCATTAGCTGCATAATCGAAGGATTCTAATGATACAGCATCAGCAGTTTTGACTCTGAGACCGCGTTAGACCTACAGATCATTGAGAGTTGCTGACTGGATTTGGCTGTATAACCACTATACCTTGTGCTCCTGATGTCTATCTAGAAGGGCTTCTGCTCCAGCCACGTCATTGGCAAGTTCATCAGCATTTATCAGAGCCTTCATCTCAGTCACCCAGCTGGTGAGGTCTCGGAAGTCCGCAAGAAAGCGCTGCAGCCTTAGAAAAGCAAAAGAAAAAATGGTTGGGAATAATTTGTTTGCATAGTTTCTCCATCCTTACCCCAACAAAAGGGTTACAAACATAAATGTTATTCCTGAGATAGAAACAAAACAACACAATACAAAAAAGCAATCAGAATGTTAAATAACTAAAAATGCTCTCAAAAAAAGGAAGCTATTTTAAGTTAGAAAAATGCTACATTCAAAATCAGTTTCTCAAAGACATGTTTGGATACTGAGAGTAAAAGGAATATTCCTAACTACAAGCCTCTAGGTTGAAGACAACAGAAATTAAAAGATAGTTCTCAGGCAGACTGTCTCAAGACAGCCCACAGGACTGTTTCTGTCACAACCATAACAGTGTGTGTGGGAGGGTGGAACTGACAGAAAGTTCCAACTGCATATGCCTCAGCCTTAAAGCAACAAGCAAACAAATTCTCAGATTCCTCTCAGCATGCCTCTACAGTTATTGCCTTCGGCATGTGCTTAGCCCTTATCAGCAAAAGCAATCAGTTTCTGTTTCCCTTTTAAATTTGCTGTTAATTGATCTGAAGAGTTTATGACAGGGAAGGCAAAGGAAGAACAATTACTTGTGTGGGTCTCCACCACCACAAATCTTGCATCATGGGAGGGAACAAACAGCAGAAAAACAAAACCAGAAAGGATGTAAACTAATCATGATATTAGGACATTTCCTTTTAGTATGGCTGCTCAACAGTGATCTAATAGATGGTGTTTCATAGACAACCAGGCTGGTATAGAAACAACAATGGACACAGACAAATGCTACAGCAACAAAACAACTATCATAGAAATGGGTACTTCATTTAGTCTAGGACAATACATCAAACAATATACCATACTTCAGTCTTCAGAGAACCATAAGGACTCCATAGTAAACAGATTTGTAATGTGTGTATTTAAAAAACTACCAAAACTAAAATATAGACAGATAATGTACTTCAAAATGCAGATATCAACTCAGGTAGGGAAAAAGGCAAACTTCCTAAACCATCAAGGTATCTATATTCATAATTGATCCCTATCCAGAGAACAGCCAAAAGCTGTAAGTATTTATCATATAAATATTTCTTTTACTACAAGAAGTTATTGTAAAATACAATTTGGTGAACACAACTGCTTCTGAAAACACCAGAATCATCCAAACATTTTGGAAACAGCATACCTTTCTCCTCCTCCGAAGAGCCCTCTGTCAAATCTGACTAAGGAAGAAAGGTCATTTTGGCATGACGGTATTCCTACCTGTAGGAGTCGTTAAGGCGAGCATGCCTCTCTGCTGCCAGAGTTCGGATCTGTTCCCAGTTGGCAATCAGCTCCTCCCGTTTCACTTGAATTTGAGAAGCATTTATTGGGTGAGACTGCTGCAAACGGTCAGCTTCTGCACAAAGGGCCTTGACCTAAACCCAGTCACAAACAATGAATAAGCTTCTAGTCTTTTATAACCAAGTTACATCATTTAAATTGTACATAAAATGCATCTCGTATGGGTACCTTATCTTCCAGAGCTGCAAGATCTCTTTCTAGGCCTTCATGCTTACGCAATAAAGCCTGCACGCTGGCTAAGTCTCTGCCAAAATCGTCCGAGGCCATCAACTGCCCTTTCTCCTTAATCCAGCTGATTGTTTCATCCACATCCCTTCAAAACAAAGCACAAACTGAAAGCAGTCTATCTTGTATGGAAAAAGGAAGAAAGCAGGATGTTTTCCTGTACGTATGCCAGACGTACTGGCATACAAACCCATATATATAAACACTGTATCCATCTACAATCATCCTTTTTTAAGGGGAAAAACAAAACCAAGCCCAAACACCTAAAAAAATTGAGATTTTTTTTTTTTTTTTTTAAATCTCAAAAAATCTTGAAGCATATTGTCAGGCCATTCTTCAGATGGTGTCACCAGAGGCAAACAAGGAATTGCAGCACCACTGCACATCATCACCTAGTAGGTCCATTTCCCACTCTGGACCCTTCTCTGAATTAATTACAGCAAATCTCAAAACACTGTAGATGGCAACGAGGATAGAAAGACACTGCTTAAAGACCCCCAGAACAATTGGACTTACATACATCTGACAACAAACACAAACCCCTTTTAAGGCTCATCTGGGACAGAATTGAGGGAAAAAGTCCTCAAGAGGAAAGGGAAGCAAAAGTGCCATCAGTAAGAATGAACAAAACTGCTAAGTGTTGAAAAGCTAAATGAGAATGACTGCTCTAAGGTAACTCTGCAACAGGGTCCTCATTCAACAAGTCATGAGGAAAAGTAAACCAAAAACATATCAGACAACAGTAGCTCTTCTCATAATACTGTATGTAGCTGAATGCATCATTAAACATCCACACAAATATTACATCGCTTCAGCGGATCCAGCCAAGATCATACCTGTTGAAGCGCTGAACTTCAGCTGCCCCAAAGAGTTTTCCTTGCCTCTGAAGGGCAAGCCCCTTAAGACGCTGCCAGCTTGCATTTACTTCATCCTGTTTGGACTTTATCAGTTCCTCTTCAGGGTGTTGTTCCTAGTGAGCAAAGGTAAAAATGCTATTTTCGTATGTTCTGTGGTTTTACATCCATTGACAAAATCTCAAAACACCACCATGTTTCGAGACATCAATTTATAAACTACACTTCGATTTATAATAACTATGCTTTCCAGATGATCACTCAATGGGATAGTTTTCCTGAAACCTCACTGTATAAACATTCAATATTCTTGCAGTAGTTTAAGTTTCCCTATGCACTAATTAGTCAACAGGAAGAGGGCTGTGAACATTACCTTTTTTTTTTTCCTGGAATGCAATACTTCCTGCCCTGTCTCCATCCTTGATCAAGCCCCAGATGACATACCAGACGAGAAGATACATTAATCCTGGCTGTCCAAGGGAAATACATTTAACCCAAAGACAACAGTTTCTCTTACTAATCACTACTCTCCACATTTTCAAGAACATTCTCAGCTGGGGCAGTTACCCCAGCTGCTCAGCAGAACAAATGAATCAAATGATGACCATTTAAGATTAAGACAGCCAAGGACCTAGGCACATGCAGAGTAAAACTTAAAGATCTACTACCAAACCAGGGGAGGAAAAATAAAAAAAACAAAAGGTAGCTGCAGACAAAAGCTTACTGTATTATACCAGGCCTGCCAAGAGAGATTTCCAACACACACAGATGTTTACCTGTATAAGTTTGCCAGCAAACTGGTTTACTTCATTTACTCTTTCCTCATGAGCTGCAAGGTCTGTCTGGAACTCTTCAAACTTCTTTTGCAAAACCTCAACGTGCTCCAAGTCCTGCCCAAGCTCTTCCGAGGTCACTATTGCTTCCTAGCACATTGATAAAAAAGTCAATTTCAGTATAACCTATGGGAAGTCACTATCAAAAATCAGGAAGCAAACTGTCCTAATCTTGAGTAAGTCCAAGACAGTTACAATCACTGTGTTTAAAGTCACATTTAAAACTACAAGGTTTCCTCCATTAAACTCCACTCCCCACTCCCCCCCAGCATCTTTCCATTATTGCAGAAAACATGCAAGATCACTAACGGTATTATTTTTTATCTTGCTTGCTCTTATTCATTGTTCAAGTTTTTGAATAAAACCAATTCTACTACGGTAAGTTTTCTGTTCTGTGCACGACAACCACTATTACAACAGCCTAGATTACTGGAAGAGAATATGCACACTGAAAACACACTTTTAAAACTACAAAATAATTGCCCATGTTATTTTGGAGTACACACAGCGACTGGAATTTGTTTACATTTTTAGATTGTTTATGGGCATTTGCTGTAGGCTTCCAATAAAAGGATTCTTTATGAAAACTGCACTGTCATATTCAGTAACAGTTATGCACTGTCATATTCAGTAACAGTTATGCAGGGCTTACATTTTGAACCCACAGTGACACAAAATAACAAACCATCATTAACAAAACTTATATGATCATCTTGCGGCTTTTTTTTCTTGATAGTGTGGTTTGTGGTCTGTTTCCTCAGAGTTCAAAGAGCCAAGAGCCAACAGTTCTCTTGCAGCAAATGTCCTTACAATGCGCATATCTAAAGATATTCCAATTATTAAGTAATTATGTACACACTGCTTGCTGGTTAAGCTGGCTACTTTCTATAACAGATCATTCAGAACACTTATAAAAACATTTGTTTTTACATGTCATAGATTTCCCTTACAGGAAACTTGAATCTGATTACTATGAAAAATATGAAGGTCTCCTCAAAGCAAGGAAAGAATGTACTATGTTTAACATGCAGGCTTCCTCCCTTAGTCTAGTATGGGGTTTTTTGTGGCTGCGAAAGAAGGAATAGAAGTTTGCATACGTACTGCTTATACGATATGAATAACCTAAATAAAATGTGTAAGTGCCTTTAAAAGTTCTGTGTGACTACCTGAACTCCAGCAACTGTGTGTTGATACAAAATTTCCACACAAACACATCAAATTTCCCATCAAGAACACAGTAAAGGCAGGTAATAATTATACCTTGTCATTGATCCAGTCCAAGACATCTTCACATTCCCGTAAGTATTGCACCAGCTTCTGTGCTTGCAACAATTTGACTCCCTTCTCTCTCATCTTTTCCAACAACAATTCCCATAGTCGGTGCAGCTCCTGCAGCCGAGTCTAGAACAATAGGATGTTGTTATTAAAATCCTGTATCAGAAAAGATTAGATTTATTCCCTTCATGACCTCAACAGAACATTTTTTTTTAATCCCCTAGAGTTGTACATCCTAAACCCTACTTTAGGCAAAGAGTGGACAAACCTCATAGCAATTTCTCTTCCAGTCATTAGTTTTCAAATGATGTAAAGTGACGCAACAACACAAAATTAGAAATTGGTATTTACACACTTGTTATTAATTAATGAAGCTATCAAATAGTTATGTAAACATAACTGAAGTAAACATTTTGAGATAAAATTTTCTTTAAATTCTACGCTAGTGTGAAGCCAGTCCAAAAATTTGCTGCTGTCCCCTTCAAATGTTCAGTCTTTTACGTGGAATTCAAATCCCAAGAAGTGAATCTCCTCTCCATTTTGGGATTTATGTTTATTTAAGACCATGCATTTTGTTTCAAGTCCAACTTGTGCCACTTTACAGTATTTTAACCATTTCTCTCAGCACTAGTCAGTTAATGTATTTAGCCAACATTGTTAAGCAAGGTGATACTGAAATACCAGGAGTAATTACTAAGTTTAATATTGAGTCTCTGGCTACACTGTGCCTTTCAAAACTGTTGGGAGCAACCATAAATTTTACAGACAATTAAAAGAAAAACCACACTCCCACACAGAAACACAACCTGCAAAACAGGAAAGTATCTGCTCCACCCATCATCTATAACGCTTTGCTCATCGAGATCTGAAACTTGAAAGTCATGCTAGAGAAGCTTTTGAACAGCTAGCATGGGCGGATACCCATGTAATCCACTTAGAAGGTTCAGTTTGATAGGTTTCAAGGGAAGAAATAGCTCACACAATTCCCTAGCACTGCACAAAAGGATAGTGCAAATTGTCATCCAAAGAAGAAAGAAGATGCTGCAAAAAGAAGATGCACTGCACAGCCAAAAGTTTCACCTACTCGTATGTGGAACCCAACTTGGGTAGCCGTTACTATTGGGCGCTGCGCAGTCCGGTACGGCGTGAAAGACTGAACCATTAAAAGGCAAATTACCACTTCGATCAGAACACAAATAACAACTTATATTGAGCGGCTAAGACACAGTATTATTTATGCTCACCCAACTGCAAAGTGGTTTTTTTCTATTTGCGGTAAAGATTATACCATCATAATGAGATTTCTAAAATAATCATTAGCTTAGGGGTTTTTTATTATAGAATGTATTACAAAAAAAAATAAATCTGTTTTTCTTAGTAATCACCTTTTCTTAGTTATAATCAAATGTTGAACGTATCAGTTAAGTCTGATAACCACTACAACAATATCACAAGAGTTTTCCTTTTGAAAAGTTGTAACAGCTCGCATCCAAATCTTATAAAGGAAGAAGATTTAAACAATTTTACACTAAAGAAAATTTTGGCTGTAACCGACACTGAAACAACTGAGGCCCAGGAACAGCAAATTTAAGAAAACGAGTCCTAGAGAAGAAGCTGGTATGTAAAACAAAAACAAGTGTTTACTGGTGGCATATGCGCATGTACGTGTGTGCACGTGTGTGTGGGAAATAAGAGAGAACACACTAACATAACCATAGAAAAATGAGAATTCACAGGAGGAGTAAAAGATAACTCCCAAGTCAAGTAATTGCTTAAAATTTACAGTTTGCTCAGACTTTTTAGAACATTAATAATCACTCAAATACTGTCAAATGCAAACCTATCTAGTGCAGCAGCAAAGATTTTAAAAATACATTTGTCATTGCATCACACAGGTTGGGAGATACAGAGAGAAAGAAGGAAACAACATCTTAGAAAAAGATTTGAAGAAAGCTTACTGCTTGTTATCGAGGAAGCCACTGTCCTAAGAGCTGTTCACTGCCGGATAAACAGAGCAGACAGAGCACTGTACTTGGAGCTCACAGAAAAAGCCATGAAACGCAAATTCAAAGAGATTCACACAAATGGCCAGTACAACTTAACCAGAAAGTAAAGATCACTAGAGACCTGATCTGAGCCAGAGCACATAGAAATTAGATGTCTGAAGTCTACTGGTGTGGTTGCTTGTGTTATTGAATAATTATTATTGCAGAAAATTAAAATGCTATATATAAACAGAGTGGTCAACATTGCTGACACCAAGCCTTCTGAATTTGCTGCTTCTTGATATTATGCTATTTTGGGAAGAACCACAAGTATAATTAATCATTTGCCTTGTGACTTTCAACACATATTTGAATTACGGATGTTTTTCCAGTCCAGGTTCCTGGACTCCAACTGGCAGACAGTTCACCTCAGAACTGGATCCAAGAAAAGTTATTAGCTGGGTGCTCATGAAAGAGAAAAATATCTGTAAGCTTTACAAATACACATTCTCTTGTGATTTCACTGATCAAATACCTACAGAAGTTTAAAAAGTGTTTTGGAATAGAGTTATCCACACAATCTACACAAGGTGTTTAAGGAAAAGCCTGTTGAGGTAGAAAAAAGAAAACTTTAAAACTCACTCTTATTGTTTCAGATGCAAAATGGCCTTCATTAATCATTTGATTTCCAGTCTCATCCAGTTTAACGATAGCCCCTGAATTGGCCTGCACCTCAGCTTCAAAGGCTTGGTGCTTCTGCAGCTTCCCCTACAAGTAGAACATCAAAGAACGTGACTCAGATTTGGTGCACAGCTCCCCTCCACATTTTCCAGCATCAAGATTTTTAGCTTATTTTATGCATATTCAGTACTGACAAACAACCAATAAAATAGCACAGTTGAAACCATAGCTGTACCATATGTTTCACGTCTGGATTCAAACATCCCAATTTTAGCTATTTCATTATTGTGTTTGCTCTTGTACACTGGAGCATTCAAACATCCAAGAACCCATCAGCTAGTTCCACCCCCAAAAGTTAATTTTCTACAAATATCTTTTCTGTGGAAGCAACGAGTTAATTCACGTTTATTTACAGAGCCAAAACATCCAACAAATTCTAGGATCAAACAAAGCTGGTTTTACACTACACTGCACTGAGTAACTTTTTCTATGCTGATTTAGCATCTAATCCATTACCAGAAATATTCCAATTATATCACCAAAGAAACCAGGCTTTTGAAGAACACTTTGCAAGGCTGTGGGTATTTGCATCCATCTTTCTTCACTGCTCTCAGCTCAAGTTACATTTATAGGTTTGTTCTGTCTATCCCAGTTGACCTGGTACGCCCTAATATTAATAGCACAGGAAACATAAAATGGCAGTAGGACTTGCCTGTAAATTGCTTGGGTCTTTGTAATTTTCGTCAGATGCTATCTGTAGTTTCTCTTGGATCCATTTTTCAAGCTCATCTGCATCACGCTGGAAAAACTGGAATCGATAGGAATCTTCAAGTTTTTGGCGCCTTAGAGAAGATAGTTCCTTGAACCTGTGGTAACGGTCCAAAACTTGTTGACGCCGTTCTTGGATATCTTCTGCTGTTTCCAACACTTTTACACCACTCGGATCCATTTTCTGAAAGCCAAAAAAAACACATTTTGTTTGTATTATAAAACAGTGGTAGGGCAGGAAGAGAACCATGAAAGAAAAGCCTGCTTTTTTTAAACTCACATGTGGTTTACTTACAGTCTTACTCTGTGTGTGCAGGTACGTATATAAAATATAAATATTATACATATAAATAAATGAACACTTCTCACAGAAAATAATGGGAAAGGAATATTTACAAAGACATTTAAGATCTACTTGTTTGGGAAAAATATGGCTGCAGTCTATTTAAAGACAGTGTCATCTCAAACTGTAGCATGCAGTGTCTCACACAAACGTTAAAAATGTGTTTATGCACACATATATATGCAGATATATTGACATAAAATATTTCTTGTACAACATACAAAATTATTTAAAATACTCAATACAGATAAAGTAAAAATATTACTGTTCTTTAACAGCCTACTGGTCCATATAAATACGTATATAGACACATATCTCTGTATATTATACATACACAGACCTCTGTGTGTGAGGCGTCTCCTCTCTGTTCTCTCAGACAATTAAAAGTTACACACTCAGCCTGCCACTCCCTACATAACCTTTCAGAAGCCAATACAGACGCTCGTGCTGTCTCACAGATCTGCCCCTAGACAAGTCAAGGAGCATTTCATGTAACCAGTGATCTTGCTCTGACTGAAAAGCCTTGTACACATTGTTTTATACACTAAAACCTATTATTGTTACCACAGACAGCAAAGCACTGACTACTGTTCTGCTTCATCTCCTTTCTATTAAAATTGGGATAACCTTTAATCTTCAGTTCCTAAACTTTCAAAAAGCAATTTGATTTTCAATGAGAGATCTGCACATTAGAACAGAACCATAACACACATTTAAAAAGCAGTACCATTATTGTCATCAGACTTTGGATATTTACTCACTCATTTGACAACTCACTCTGCATATCAAGCACCTGTTGCAACAAACACTTTGTGCTTGAACAATTATGCAATTAACATCTTGATGTACAAGCGTTTACATGCACAGCTCACTTCATGCTTGTATTATAAATTCTGTAAGCATCAAGCTAAATGTACTCCCATCACTCCCACCAAAGACAGGGAAGAAACCCAGTCTACAACTGCATACGAAAAGACACAGGCAATCTCTCAAAATACTTTGTTAAATATTAAATTGTTATTTAGTCATTAGTTAGCTGCATGCTTTAATTAGACATGTATCTTGCATAATTGTAGGAAAAACTCCACAGGTTGGAAAGCAATCTCCACAGCCATGGTTTCTGTTTGGTTTCCAAGCACTTGCAAAGGGATCATCTGACAGAAAGGAACATATGGGGGCGAATTCACACATTGCCGAGCTCTCTTCCAACAGTCCCACCCTGCGAGAGGACAGCCATGTCAGCAGCAGTTGTTACTCCCGTGAACTCTGAGCCCCAACTGCACTGCGGCAGTTTAAGGAAGGAAAGAAAATTCAGCTTTGCTTTCTCTTCCAGGCCTGGGCGTTTCGTTCGTTATTGTCAAAAGAGGTCAAGGAGAAAAAAAACAAAAACCCAACCAACAACCAGCCTGTGTAGACTGTATTATAGAAATGAAGTCCAGGTTTCATCTGGCAGTGGCACCAAAGGCTTCACTTGATCAGCGTATCTGAGGATTAAAAGATCAAAACCCTGAACAAAACTTGAGCTCAACTACAGATCCGATTCCCTGAGAAAGCAGCTGTTTTTTCCAGTGTTCTTTCAAGCAGCCTTTTCCCTCCAGGAAGGAAAGTTCTTGCTTAAAACTTCCTTTCCTGTGCTGTTACACTGTGTTTGAATTCTGACAACACTTCTTTTAAACTGAACTGTGCTCAGGAATAACAAAGTGGCAGCTAGTCTAAATGTACTGCGCCAGTGCAGCCAGTCTCTGCTGATGGGCATTACCGGGAGAAAACACTCTACAGTCTTTGCCTGTCAACTTCTATTTCAGCATTAGAAATAACCTCCACCGCCCAACGGATTTTAAATAATTTTTATATTATAAAATTATTTCAATTATTAAATTATGCAAACAATCATTCAAATTAGCATTTAAATTAATTAAATTATTTTTACATTTTAAAAACACAACTAGGAGACCTCCTGTAATTTAGCCTGGTATCTGGTTTGCCTCTCACCACACAAGTCTTGCAATCTGGCTCATCTTTTTGCTGGAATTCGTTAAAAGAAAGGCTCCTTTCATAACTACAGTAAGTCGAGCTAGTCAATTGTAAAAGAAGTGCTTTGGTCTCACAATAATAGACTGTTCTTTCCTGCAGCAGATCAGCTGATGTCAGCAAGTCTGCGCTCTGCCAGAGCAGGATCAGCAGTCACTCGGGAGCTCCAAGCCCAAAAGTCATCGATGCTGCAGAACGACGCAGTCTACCTCCAACATTTCACGCTCGAACTGCACTACCCCCACTGAATACCAAGCAGTTCTCCACGACGTTTCTAAACCTCCACGGTTCAGCTACATCTTTAAAAGGCATCCATGACGCACCTCTGCACCCCAGCAAGAGAACTGCCAACAAGAAGTTGCACTTTATGTATTTAAGGTGAAAAACCTAGCTGGTACTGGGATGTACACGAACGCCCAGCCCGACCCCAGATAACTGGCCTCATCCCCGGTGCTGTGCGCAGAGACAACGTCCCTGCATCACCACCGCCGCCTGCGCCCGCTGATAAGGTCAGGCTGAGAGAACCTTCCTGGCAGCCAAGGCAGGCGTTGTCGCAAAGACGTCCCCAAACCAAGGGATCCCTGGAGGCACGTGCCACTGTACGTTTATGCTGCAAGACTAACTTCAGAAAGCCACTTGTCTGCTTACATCTAACTAAAAAAATAATCAGAAATAATTCTTCGCATTGTGCCATTGTGATGGTATTTTTTCAAAAAAAAAAAAGTAAACAAAAAAAAAGTAAATTTAAGACAAAAAAACCCAAAACAAACTTATTACTCTCATCCTTCAAGCTAAAATGACTAGCCTTCCCCAGATGATACAAATTATATGCTAAAATTTGAATGGGAACATACAACTGCAGATATCTACAGACACCGCAGTGCACAACAATGATGTCAGCAACACCATTCAAGCTGGGAAGCAGTGGGACAGCGGGGGGTTAAACAGGAATTGCAGCGGTGCCAGCAGGGCAGACACACATAAGATCCGTCAGCGTTTCTCTGACCAAAACATGTTTTTGGGGATTTAAAAACTCAAATGTAAAATACATTCAGCGCTATACAGAAGATTCTAGTGTATTTTTAAAAACAATTACACGAAGCTTAAACAATTAAACTCCTTTGCCTGAAAAGCAAGCAGATATCGGTATATAAAGATCACTGTCTTGAGATGGAGTAAAATAATGACTTTCTCTTAAGACAAGTCCTGATGTGCGTTACACATATCCAGCATACGTGACCCTAGTAATAGCCTGTAATATGAGTACTTTCCCTACCAAAACGCTCCCTGCTTCCCATGTACACACACTTGAGCAGCTTGATGCATTTTTTTGCATTTGTCAATATTATGCATGATAAGCCTTGTCAAAAGAACATTTAACTGATGCTGGCTCCTGCCTCCCTCTTGGGGGACGGGAATAGATTGCTCATCTTTCTTCTTTAAGCAAAAAAAATTGAATTGTAATACCGGACGTGAAAATAACCTTCAAAATGAAAGGACAGAGGAAAAAAAAAAACACCATACAATTTTTTCAACTTTGTTTTCTCCCGTTCACATCTTCCTCAAAACACCAGGGAAGAAGTAAGCCACTACATATGCCTCGAACACAAAATCACCACGACTGCCTAGTTCAGTGCTCGGTTAGCGGGCACTAGTACTGCAGGTAAATAAAAGAGATTCCTTGTGAAAAGCATGCACAGCACTGGCTCCTGCAAAGGGAACAGCATAAGCATACTGCACTACAAAGAAGTACCTGAAGGATGTCGTATCATATCCCCACACTAGAGATTTAAAGCACTACTGAGACAAAATTAATGCCTGGTCATTTGGTTTGTTATGAATTTAAATCTACAAATTAAAGCAATTTTAAGGGTGGACTATGTGCAGCAGAACCCTGCATCCAAATGCTCTTGGTTATTGCTAAGGAAGGTCACCTACAGCCTCCAGCCTCTACAAATTCCAAGCCAGGAAAATAAGTCAAGTGCTGCAGTACATAAAAACTAGCTGTGCTAAAGTCAATGCTTAATGTCGTCGACTCATTCCGACTAACTGCAGCAGAGGTAATATTCAAACAAGCCTCAGTAATTTAAGCAGGTATTACAGGGACACAAGAAACTGTAGCATTAAAAGAAAAAAGAAAGGTAAATTATGTCTGAACTAAAGCAAGCTGCAAAGCTAGCGATTTAGGCTGATTAGAGGGTTTGTGCACAGCCATAACTATGCACTTTTGAAATATGGAAGACAATTAAAGACCTGTTTGTTTTTAGGCATTCAGTCTTAAAATTTTAATTCCACTATTCAAATAAGCACAGCTGAATTGCCCATCTGAATTCGGTGCCTTTATGCACAAGGAGTTTTTTGGCTTTGTTTTGTTTTTAATATCACCACAGACCTTTGATAAAGCTATGCAGCGCTGGCAAGGACTACGCTCTGCTGAGACTCCTGAGAAAGCAAATTACCTTGACTGCATTGCAGAAATGCAGAGTTTACAGGTAATGTGATATTGTATAATTAACCCCAGCATTCACCATCCTCATTTGTTATCTTTTCATTGTAATTTTAATTGTGGTATAAACATTTACATTACTATCATTTCCAAATAAAATCTAGTTGCTTGTGTCACCCACCTGATGTCTGGTCCATACATCCTATTTATTTTACCACCACTGAACAGAAAACAACACAGATGTAGAAACAGTTACACCACAAGGATCACATCCACAATACAAGGATCATAAATTTGTGCAAGTGGATGGAACAGGAACCAATATCCACTTCAAATGCATTACATTCTACAATGTGAATCTTACCATGATTGATTTTTAGATGCTATAAGTAAAAAGATACTGCTCAAGTACTTTTTTAAAACAAAAATCTCTTAGAAAACTAATCCACATCAAAACCCAATCATACTGAACTATAACAACTATAAAAACGTTCACACATCATGCATCACAGACAGAAATTAGAAAACTCAAAGTATTAAAGGAAAGGCACATCGGACTCAACACTGAGGTACAATTAAAGCACCTGCTACGTAGAACTAACTCTCAAAGGAATGGCTTTTTGTTACAAATAGGTCAGTGCAATAAAGACAGGCAAGTATGGCGATGACACTTCATGCATTATGTAAAAATACCTGGACTTTGACTTTACGAAACGATGACAACATGATGGAGGAATGTAGAGTCTAAAAGGGAGGGGGAAATCAAGATAACATTCAACTAATGACTAGCACAAGGACATGGCTTGATTCTTTTTTTTTTTTTTTCTCCCCAGAATACATACTCTGTCACAGTACACGTTTCATACTTTCCTTCTGGTTCCTTGTCACATACAAATTGGCATTATTGTTACACAAGCTGGGGCGAGCAACAGACCTCTCCATTCAAAAAAGGTTACAAAATCAACAGGAAAACTTAATTAATTTGGTATATACTAATCTTTCCAGTTAGTTAAAAAAAAAAAACTACTACCATAATCTGAAGGTCAAAACACAATGTAAAGAAAGTTATCTGGACTTGGCAAATGATGCTTCTTGCTACAGCATAATCAAGCATGGTATCTTAATTTAAAGACACAAACTAATTAAAAAGTTTATGAATATAAACATCTACAAAGGTGTTTACTTTCCATTACCACAGTAAAAAAATGGACAAATAGCAGTTGCGACAGAAGGTATTTTTTGAGGTGGCTAATTATTGTAGCTGTTAAGTGTACCTAACCCACTGAATTTTTAGCTGAAAACTTCCTCGCCTCCCCTAACCCTACATTTTCCCCACGAGCATGCAGCAATCCCCGAAGCAGTTCATGGACAGCTGCAATTGTGCGCCTTTGTGCCTCCTGAAGCCACTGCATATCTCTCGTGGCGTTTGCATAGCTTAATGTGTATCGGTTGCAGCAGCGAGAAGGCAGCTTGCCACTCCATTTGATCCATGGTCAGCTATGGGAGCAGAATGCTGAACTGCGCTTGGCAACCTCCATCCACAGCATCTGCAGTCTGCTCCACCCCATTTTTCTGCTGCCTACACTCCACGGACAAATGGAAAAAACAAACTCCCACTCCATAACAACATACAGCGGAGAAAAGGGAGGAACTCGTATTATTTCCTCCAATAAAGGGAAAGCAATCAGTTGACCCCCAAAAGCAACGTATTTATGAATAAAACAATTACAACTCCATAAATGCATTAAGTGGATAAAAATAAGGCAGCAAAGATACGAAACAATTTGCATTAAATTACTAAGGTTAGTTCTAAACGTAATAGTTGAAAAACAGGAATTTTACACCAAGAGGTACCACCCTGTCTCAAGAGATTTAAGGCTGCTCCTACCTTTCTGTCATGCAGAAGAAAAACAGGTAAAGAAATCTTAAAAGACAGTCTTTGACTTTCAACATTTTTGTTATTGTTGCCACCTTTTTTTATTATTAAAAAATCCCAACCACAAATGTTTGCTAACTTCATCAACTACCAATCTCATAGAAGCATAACATCTAAATTGTATTTTTAAATAAAATTTCTATTTCAATCTGACCAATACAGATGGGTTTATTTTTTTTTTGCAACAGGGATGGAAATAAATTACTTCTTGTGAACAATGCAACCTGCCATCTTGGTTTAAGTATTTTCACAGCTTAACAATTTCATTACTACAGTTACAGAACCTGCATACAATGCAGCAGAAAGCATCCCTTTTCCAATCTTTTGTTCATTATTGTCTCTGCACAACTTCTAATTAAGGAGAAATGAGGATTTCATGGAAGAACCCATTGCTAGTTGTATTTCAGTGCATAAAAATCACACAGTGGGATTTAATATTTGTTTTGAACAAATCTGAATCCCTGACCAAGGCCTTTCAGTGAACACAGTCATCAGAATCTTCTGGCACTTTGCTGAAAACAAAATGCCAAAAGAAAATGGATTTTTTTTTTTCCCCCCCGAAAGATACAGAACCATTTCAGGCTGAGTTGTTTTTTTTTTTGGGTTGGGGTTTTTTTTCCCCCCTAATGCGTTCATTCGCCATTTCCAGACAACCGCTCTTCAGAACCTATTTAATTATGTATGAAAGACTGCTCAGCAGTCACGTACATTTTAGTCTGAAACACATACCTGTTTTATGACAAAATAGCTACTAAAAATCCTAAACAGTCAACACAGACCTGCTGAAAAAAATGTAGTGATAATTGCTTATGCTTCTCCTTAAATACCAGGGCAAACGCTTACCCCGTTGGTACATATTTATGATCTGTATCGTTGTAACCATATAACGTGTGTGCAGGCAATAAATCGAGAAAAAATTGACTGTCATTACTTTGATTTATGTTGATTTTTTTTTTTAAAGTTAATCAGGAGAGGAGCAAATCCTGATTCTTTCATGAAAGGAAACCGCAGTGCCTGACCTATACGCCAAAGCGACACCGTGTATCAAAGGCACACAGGTCGGGAGGATTTCTTTTAAATGTCTTCCTGCTCGGCTGGACAACTCTGCTGTGCAAGCTCTTTACGCGTCCGTCCTCTCACAGCGATACCCATCTTCTCGTGGAAAGGGCTCCCCAGCCCCCACCGAGCCCCCAGCCCCGCGACCGCTCCCCTTTCTCCTCGCCCCTCGCACACGATTCCTCCCTGCAGCTCCTGCCCTTGGACAGGGCTAGGCTGCTGCGAGCCGAGGGCGGCCATTGCTGTGCAGCCCCCCGCCGGGTTCCCGCAGAGCGCCGGCTTCTCCCTCTCGCCCCCGGGGTGGGGGGGGAGGCAGGGTTTTACCGCAAACCCGAGCGGACAGGGGCGAAGGGAAGAGCGGGTAAGGCCTCTCGCTCTGCCCACGGCGGTTCGCTGGCACTGTTCTTCACTCGCCTGTTTATCCCCTCCCCAGGGCGCTGAATGAAATCCCCGCCGCGGGTCGGGGCTGCCCAGGGCGGGTCCCGCCGCTCCTCGCCCGCCTGCCCTTTGCCCGGGGCTGCGCCCCCGCCCTTCCCTCCCCTCCCCCGAGGGCCGCGGCCTGGCTCCGCGGCCGCCCGCGATCAGAAACCCCACGGCAGCGGCCGCCGAGGAGGGGGACGGCGAGCGGCAGCCG
>Ga0065711_1032584_pt1 | contig 27065 bp, 13 predicted proteins | sample Hoacrofraction12_FD_59098 | JGI IMG/M metagenome (GOLD analysis project Ga0065711, IMG submission 59098) | Hoatzin crop microbial communities from Cojedes, Venezuela - Epithelial fraction 12 v2 (version 2) | ecosystem: Host-associated > Birds > Digestive system > Esophagus > Crop | place... | reverse complement strand
GCGGGTCTTGAATATCTCCAGAGAAGGAGACTCCACAACCTCCCTGGGCAGCCTGTTCCAGTGCTCCGTCACCCTCAGAGGGAAGAAGTTCTTCCTCATGTTCAGAAAGATGGCTGCACTTAGCTTGTTTTCCACTGAACGCTACCTTCTTCTCCAGCTGTATGAACCTGGAAGTACCAGATAGATACCAGAAAAGTGCTTTCTAGGTAGCCATGTCAGCAGCTGCAAACCAGGACATTCAGTCCATGGAGCTACCAAGCACAGATACGCCTCTTATGGCTTTTACCTGTTTTACACAAGCAGAGAGAGGGCTGTGGGCTCTTGCAAAGAAGGTTGGCGTTCTGTGGTCTGCAGGGCCAGGGACAGCGCTTTGTGAGTGAGAGAGAGAGGGCTTCTCTGCCCCATCAGGGTTGCATTTTGTAGGGCTGGCATGCTGTGCTGCAGTGTGGCAGTGAGGAGTGATATCCCCCTCCGTAAGCCAGTGCTTGAATACCCTTTTGGGTTTGTTCTTTCTCCTTGTGCCAACTGCCTGACCTGGTAAGCAGGCTTCCCTTTGACACGAAGAACTTCTTGCTGACTAACACAACTCCACCCTTTGCTTGCTGGCTGCCTGCTTGCCTTTCCCCATGTCTTTTCCTATGAAAGATACATTCTTCTCTTCTTTTGTGCCCAGATCTGCATGCATATTCTTTGATTGCCAAAACTTTCCTGCATTCAATGGTTTGATCAGTTCCCAGATGTTTATTTGCATGTATATGAACATCCCAGCACTCCTCCCCCCACTTTTGTAAAATCATATAAATATTTGAAACAGAAAACCATGAATGTAATTTCCCCATTTTTGTTATTTTCAAGAAGTACTTCCAATATTGCAGTGGGGAGGGGGACACACGGGTGGGGTAGGGGGACAAAAAGCAGCGGAACCCACACTAAGATGTAGCCTTATTACTTGTGCACTAATAGAAAAGGACTGTACTACTGCTAACTTCAAAAGGAGTTTAATGTTACGTTCCTTCAGCATATGGAGGGTTTGTTTGATACCGACTTGATGAGGATTCTCTTGGGATCTATTCCACATCCTGCCCATTCCTTAGACAGATACTGTACATGATCCCCTTCCCTCCCCCTTGGAAATGGCTCATTGCCCTCTGTCTGAACTGCTTTACAAGGGTGGCTGTAGGGAGCAACTGGTAACGATGACAAAGCCTGCAGTGCATGCCAAGCAGTGGATGGTTCCTACAGGGGAAAATGCAGTCTGCAGACACCCTGCCTCCAAGTCTGACATCAGAGGCAGCTTTGCGCCTTATCTCCCAGCACTTACAAATGTGCTGTTAGGCATATCTTTTGCGTGAAGTGCTGGGTTTGAAAGCTGAGACAGGTGCAGGGAAGAATGAGATGCATGGGCAATTTAGGAGGTATGGTACACGTGGGTACAAAAACAAACAGTTCAGCAAAAGAGCTAGCTTTCTATTCTGGGCTTTTGTTGCTTTTTTGTGTCTCCTTCATTCTGAGACAGTACTCAGATATATTTCTTCTTTGTTCATAATACTGGCAACTTTCTTCTGGGCTTGCATAGAAATCAGAATCAGATACAGGAAGAAACTATGGGACTGGCAAGGCTGGGAGCCATAACAGAAACCTAAACAAGAAAACAGTGACTTATTTTTAACAGGGTGAGAAATTGTTCCTGAAGTTGCTCTCACATGGGAGGTAAGGTGACTCCACATTGCCTGTAGAAGGTAATTATATCTTCTGTCAGATCAACTCATATAACTGGGGTTGAAAACAAACAAGCGAACATGCTTTTAGGCAGAAGGGTTCTTTTTTAGTTTGGAAACGGAGTATAGGAGGAACGCATTAGCAAAGTAATAACCCCTCTACAGGGGTAACTGGATGAAATATTCTTGTAAGTGTTCACAGAACTTTTGGTCTCTTCTGACCTTAAAAGCTGTAGAGAAAGTAGTACCTTCCAGCATAGAAGTCTGTATTCCGTGCTGATGTGAAGTTATGGGTTTACTGAGAAGGGTAAGTACAGCAGAACTGTAGCATGATCTGCTGAGCACATGTGCTTTCAAGCTGGTTTTGTTGCACAAGAAGATCCCTTTCTCTTTTCCCCTTAACCCGACTGGGGCTGCCACCAGTCCCTAACTGTACCTAAATGATGCAGATCTGTAAAATTACTCAATTGTTTCCCTTTTCTGTAGCCAGTTTTTGTTTGTTTTGCTTTTTCCAGGATTGTTAAGGAGTTTCCTTTAATGGAAGGAGGTGGGTGTTTCTGAAGTTGTTTCATTTTACTTGGGTGGTGTGAGTCACATGAAGCCTTCTAGCTCTTTTCTTTGCTGCCTTTTTTACCAGTCCTCAGTTGTGTGCTTAAGCTGCTACAGTGTAAAAGCTAAAAGCCTGCACAGGTCTGTAAGATCCAAGAAACCAGTCTGTGAAAATCGTCTTACAGGGAAAGAGGAGGGAAACTTCTGGAGGCTCTTCATGTGTTGTGGCTCTTGCTTTCAGCAAAAGAGCTGCAGTTATTCAAGCCTTATGTTAGGTTTATTCCTTTACCATACGCTTGGTCAAGGAGGAGATGTCTACATTCTGATGTGGTTCTACCGTGTGTTTTTTCTCCTGTGAGTTGCTGGCTATATGATAACACATGGCATCCTCCTGACGCTTCACGTGACATACCTGATACGAAGATAATGCATTCTGGCTGAAGGACCAGGATGTGCAGAGCGGGGTCATGGCCAAACACACCCTGATTGAATTTGGAAGATGATTTCAGACTGTCCAGATTCCAGACAGTGCAGAAATACATGTCAGTGTAAGTGTATCTCCGCCTTTTTGATTTTCTTGACTACTGCTTGCTTGGATCTTGCCTAAGTATGGATACCACAGCTAATATGTCTAATCAGGTTGAATTGACAGGTCAAGGCCAACTGTATGAGTTTCAACAAGGCTAAGTGTCAGGTCCTGCACTTGGGTCACAACAACCCCATGCAATGCTACAGGCTTAGGGAAGAGTGGTTGGAAAGCTGCTCGGTGGAAAAAGACCTGGGGGTGGCGGTCGACAGTCAGCTGAATATGAGCCAGCAGTGTGTCCAGGTGGCCAAGGCGGCCAATGGCATCCTGGCTTGTATCAGGAATAGTTTGGCCAACAGGAGTAGGGAAGTGATTGTCCCCCTATTCTTGGCATTGGTGAGGCCACACCTCGAATACTGTGTTCAGTTTTGGGCCCCTTACTACAAGCAAGGCGTTGAGGTGCTGGAGCATGTCCAGAGAAGGGCAACGAAGTTAGCAAAGGGTCTAGAGAACAAGGGTTATGAGGAGCTGCTGAGTGAACTGGGGTTGTTTAGCATGAAGGAATGGAGGCTCAGGGGAGACCTTATAATTCTCTACAGCTACCTGAAAGGAGGTTGTAGCGAGGTGAGCATCAGTCTCTTTTCCCAAGTAACAAGTCATAGGATGAGAGGAAACAGCCTCAAGTTGTATTGGGGAGGTTTAGATTGGATATTAGGAAAAAAATTCTTCACTGTAAGGGTTATCAACTACTGAGAAGAGCCTGCCCAGGGAACTGGTTGAGTCACCATTACTGGAGATGTGTAAAAGATGTGTAGATGTGGTGCTTAGGGACATGATTTAGTGGTGGACTTGGTAATGCTAGGTTTGCGGTTGGACTCGATGATCTTAAAGGTCTTTGCCAACTTAAAGTGATTCCACAATTCCTCTGTGATTCCATGATTAGAGCTTAGTGTTGACAGCTTGTTTGTATGGTCAAAGGAGAGAGTTCAGCACCATCCAGGTATGATTTGGCCCATATGTTTGGGTGATCTTTCAATGTGCTGTCTCCTTTCTTTTGTCTAAGAAAGATGGCCATGCTTCTTCTAATGGAGCCCCTTCTGGTAGATACCTAAAGCTATGCATGACGAAAACAGGTCTAAGAGCTCTGGTTTTGGAATTACACTGCATGAGTAGAGTGATCTCCCTTCCTTCCACTCTCTTGCCTTGTTGAATTCAGCAGGGGTTGACACGGATGCAGGGGACAACATGAACAGAAAAACCTGCAGGGTCACAACCCAATTTATTCTTGATATGGGGAGGAAAAAGATATTAAGAGGGAATAGGCAAGAGGGTGCAAAAAATATATGGGTTTAGTGTAATGTAACCAATTATTTTAGAATACAATTGAGCCATTAATTGGAGCTGGGGGTTAAGAGAGAAAGGGATATTCTTTGGTAATATAAAGTAATTATCTATTGCCATTTCTCTTTTTGCTGCCATGCTTTTAAGCCTAGCTCAATTATCTATTATTGCACATAGTCTGTTACTAAGGTCAGCCTCCTCAACACAATGCAAATTTCTGTCAGTTTTCTTTTGTCTTACTGTGGCTCTGTAGCAAAGCCCATGAGGAAGTCAGTAATTCTGTCTGTTGAGCTGTGGGTAAATGGTCTGCAAGAAAGAGAATGTAAAGCCACATTGAATAGCAAGAATAAAACAAAACACTGAATATCTTTCAGTCAAGTGAGCACTACATATATTTGTGCACTGAATGAGACAGGACCATGGAAACAAGAGACAGTGGTGTTGGGTAATTAAATGTTCTTCCATAATGTAGGTGTTCAAGCGAGTGGGAATGTGAAGTTTTCCTGGACCTTCTGAATCAGCACATTTCTTAATTTCTTTTCTTGTCTCCCTGCCACATCCAGTAAAAAGCTTTGACTGAAGTTGATCCTCAGCATGGAAAATTTCAGCCCAAGCAGTTATTCTGATGGGAAGTAAAACAAGCTGAAAACATCACTGTAATAAGAACTATAAGGCAGCTTTAACAATAGGTGATACAGCTGGGAACTTCAGCTAGGTTAATTTGGACACATTTAGATCCATTGTGAAACTGAATAGATGCCCATAACTCCTTTTGTCTGCCTAGATGCTAGATTAGGGCTTAAGACAAGGAACCCCAATATTTGCTTGTCACTAGACAAGTAGCAATGTCACACTGATTGTAAGTGGAGAATTCTGAAGTAAGTGCTGTTCAGCGGGGTGATGAAGTTTGGGCTCAGTGCTCCTGCTCCACAGGAATTTCACCTAACTTATACTCTGACATTAATTAAAGCCCCAATGCTAATAACTAGCATCTCTTCTAGTATCTTCATAGATTTAAAAACTCAACTATTGCAAAGTATGACCAAATAGCCAGGTTAGAGTGGAAAATCGAAGTCCATGTCTGTTCTGTGTTCTGCGATTAACTGATCCCAAGCTTTTCTTCATGATCCATGAAGCTACCTTTTGGCAGGGAGTAGCCGAGAGTGGACTTTTGTAACCAGGACTTCTTGAAATGCAACGAGCTCTCCTTCAGTGAATATAGGCACTGTCGGTACAGCTGACTTTCTTAACAAGATTTGCGGGGTTGTTCTATTATTCAGTTTATTCAGAGCAGGATTAATATCCTAACAACTGTTGCTCTAATCAATAATGAGTTCATTCTAGACAAATACGCAAAAAACAGAATTCAAATCTTCAAAGGTATAACTCACGAAGAATATTAAAATGTGTAGTGACACTGCATTTATTCTCAAGAAGTCTACCAAAAACAAAGCTAGCAGATTAATGGGTAGGTTTGCCATTAGCTTTGCATTTAATTCTATTTACTTGTATGTTAATTGCTTTTGTCTGATATGAATTATTTTGAAGGAAGAAAATGATTTTTTGATGTGCAAGGTGTGACTGATATGTAAATACAGCTAATATACAGGAAACACAAGAAGAAGAATGAAGAACTTCATGTGATGGGAGATTTAGTTAGAATAGAAGTTGCCATTAGATGTGAGCTTTCTTTTCTCCTGCAGGAATGGGAAATTAATATAACAAAGCTATTGTTACACATGCTGAATGCATTTAATATTTTTAATTAGGATGAATGGGCAGATGTTAGAAAATTCCTAATGGTGCTGCACACTGCTCCTTGTCATTTTCCCATCAAAATAACTCTGTTAGTGTGAGAGAATCACTGCAGATTTATTTGCCTTGCCGACTTGCTTTGCTCCTTTGGGCTTCCCTGAGCTCCTATTTTTCCTGTCATTTTGAGACATTAAGCACTATTTAATCAATGTGCTATAATGCCCCAGGCTTCATTAGTGTTGCTTGGCTCTCCTAATGGTTGCCCTTTTATAACGAAGCAGCTCAAATTATAGCACCTCAGCAAAATGTGCGAGGGATCTAGGCTGTTCCTGCGCTTCCAGGTTTCCCACAGTGCTGTCAGCCAGGGAGCGTGGTCTCATAACTGTGTGCTGGTGAGATCTTCGCATTCTCTTTGTTCGCTTTTGGGGTTGCCGACAGGCCAAATGAAACGTAGGTGGCAGAAAATGAAAATGAACGTGTGCTAATCTAAACTGCCAAGATGCAGGGTGATTTGCTTTTCTTAGAAAAAGTAACTCTTCCCTATTTAATAGAGGAAAAAAAAGGGAGAAAGGAGGCCGTATCCTCTTTTTTCAGGCAAGCTGCAACTCAGAGTATCAAGTGACTTTTTGCTACTAGGTTGTTTTAGGCCAGTTATTACCAAATACGGAGCGGTGTGCAGCTCTTGGTCTCCCTTTTAAATTCACCCTTCTCAAATGGAGTGTGAAACAAGTATCAGTTACTGCGCACAGAGTGAAGTGTATTGCATAGTGTCCTGCAGGGACTCTTCCCTTCTCAAGCTACCCTGCTGTGAAGTAAGAGAAGGGGCAGGGCAAGACCTTTTCCTCTCACTTAGCAGCTGCATATTGATGGAAACCCGTGGTAGTGCAAGAGGAAATGAAGCTGAGTCAAGCACCGATTTGCTTGCCTGCAGGTCTTGCTGGTACCTGGGTGGTAGACTTTCCAAAGAATTGGGAGGGATGAACGAAGAAAAACTGGAAAGCCTTGGGAAGAAGGTGGTGGGAAGAAGATTTGGACTGAAAAATACCGTGCTGTTATGGAAAAGGGATTTTGATACACTCCATTTTTGGTAAAATAATATTTGGAAGTTTTTATACATGTGTGAATGTTCCTGGTCAGGCATCCTATATGAATCTGAATTTTATGTTTTTGAAGTACTTTCATGGTTGTAGCAGAAGATAACCTTGTCAATCATTAAAAGTTAACACAGGACATGAGCAACATTCCAAGGAAGTCAATGAATCTTGCAAACTTTCAGGAGTATTGTAAAGGTTTTTGGTGAATTGTCCTTACAGGGCTTCATAGGGACCCAGCTGCATGGAAAAGAATATGCTCAGCAAGACTGTGCTGGGAAAGAGAGGGAGCATTGATGTTGCTCTGTGTCAAGTGTGACCTGATTTCCTTAGAAAGCTTCCTGATCTCTCTTCTGCCATATCGTGCCTGGCAGAAATGTTGCTCTGCTCACTTCATTATTCTACCACCAATAAGCAGTTGTCATTCATGGCTCCTATTCCTTTAATAAGATTTTGTTTTATGTTATTTTGACAGTTCATCATCATCTTGGTGGATTATATAGGAATTTGGATATTACTTTTGCTTGTTTCAGAGGACAGAAATATTATTGCAAGTGTTTTGTTTGTTCTCAGACTGGCTTGAGAAGTTTTCCTGTCAATGTGACTCACCAGTTTCTCCTCTGCAGTGACAACTGTTGAAATATATTTCTGGTTAACAACCAAAAGAAACACTTTTGTTAAAAATAATAATGAGAACAAAGCTTCTATGTGTTATGAAAACTCCTGCTAGTAGCACAAGAAACAGGGTCTGGTGTACCATGGTTTCCTGTGAAGATGTTTATTGTTTATATGCGTACCTAGGACACATTTGACTTACTTCCTCTGACGGTCAAGTGAAAGGAGCTGAAGATGTGATGTGCAGGTAGCTTGTCTAGCTCTGGATGGGCTGACTGGATGAACTTACTGGATGGTCACAAGAGATGATGCAGAAGGGGAAAATCTGTCCGGCCTAGCTTTAGCTTCACACTGGGAAAAAGTAATCTCTGCTCTTATGAAGGCTTTCACAGCCACCACAGAGCAATGCCAGAAATGTGCACTGTTGCACTCAATGCACCCACGTGGTCTATTTACCAATCAGTCAAGTCTCTGGAGCAGCTTAGATCACGTTGCAGCAGTCATTTTTCATGCTGCTCCGACGTACAAGATCATGACTGATATCTGCAGAACACAAAAAAATTTGCTTGATATTCCATGACACAAACAACAGCTTAGCTTTTGACCACTTGGAGGAGAATGAGGAGGGAGAAAGGAGGGAGCAAGGAGAGAATGTGAATAATTAAAGCCATTTGACTGATGCCTTCCTGTAGTTCCAAACTGCGAAGTCTGATATAGCTGTTTAATTTCAAAGGCAACTGAACCAAGTTTCCGATTTGTAGAGCAGAGCTTGGAACCAACATGACAACAGCATGGAAGAGCAAAATGACTGATTTTTCTCCCAGGTCAGCACTTAGCTCTCTCAGAGTTAAACATTTTCTGTGGATTATGCTTTTAAATCATTTGCAGCCTCAATTCACTGGTAATCCTGAAACAGAAGAAATGGAAGACTTTTCATTGCACTAAACATTTTAGACTCAGACCCCTGGGGGAAAAGAAGGGTTTCTTTCTGCAGGAAGCTGAAATCTGCATGAGACCTGTGCCTAGGCGGTGGCAGAGCACGTACCACTTTGGACTGATTTTGCATCCACACTCACAGTCTTGGGTCAGGATTTACTTCCTCTCCAGTAATGGGACTAGAGATGGCAAAGGAGGGAACAGTACTTTAAAAGCTCTTCTGTCCTTTACCTGGAGTCCAGACCCTGGGGTTTAACTCCTGGTCTGTACTATTCATGTCTGCTCTTCAGTAGTCCTGTTACTTGGAACATGTAAAGTACATGATGGATGTGAATAGTCACATGTGACTGGGTGAAGGTAAAATAAAACTAAAAAAAAGGCCCTGGGAACAGAAGTCAGTCGTCTTCCCTCTGCACCTCTGCCAGGCTGTAATATGTAATGCAAAATGGGGAAGCATCTGTCCAAAAGAACTGCTTTGAGGCAGTCCAACAGCTGGTTGGTTCCAGAGACTACAAATGTCCCTGTTCCCACAGCTCTGCTTTGGACAGCAGAGCAATAACTTGCCCAGAAGATTCTTTCACTGTGCTGGTAAGCCAGATAAATCTGTCTGGTGTCACTCAATTGACAGTCTTGTTTACCTTTTCAGTCAGCTTGCAAAATTGATTATATCCTCCTAACTTTAGCTCCTGTGTTTTCTTGTGCTCCCTTAAGAACTTGTGACGTGCTGAGCAAGCTGCCATGTTTTGGCACTGATATGACTAGTGCAAAGCATAGGCCAGCCATCTTCTCCAAGTTTAAGAATCCTCTTCTAGACTGTCTTAAACTTGGAGAATCTGGAAAAGGGTCCTTCTAGCCTGATAATATATGTTGTGAGGATGTATGGGATGGTCTTAACTTCCATTATTTAATAGTGCTCAGTGAAGGAAGGAGGCAGCCAATTAGACTCAGGGTAGCTCCAGCCTGACAGACTGGCTGATTGCACAGGATCAAGGCCATGGGATTTCCTAAAAGAGAGGTTTAACTTTGCTTGAACAAGAGTATCAGTTCCTAAACAGCTGATTAGCTCAGAAATCAGCACCTTTTTCTTTTGCCCAGCCCTTTGGTTTGCCTCATTGAACAAACCTTCCCTCAGGCTTGGACACTAGAGGAAATACTTTGCTGCAATTAATGTTCTGCTTACTTACCCAGCTATCACATGGACTTCAGGCTAAGCTCCTGTGCATAGAAATCAGACATTTAACCTTTGGCTCATTCAATGTGCCTCTTGCATGGAAGCAACAGCTTTAACATAAAGTGACTGGGTCACAGACATGGAGGAGGGGATTCTGTTCTGAAGTCACAGTGTAACAGAAATATGATAACTGCAAAATACACTTCTCTTCTTGTGTGTCAAAAGGGGAAGATAATTTAGGGAATCAATGTTGCCCCTCAGTTCTGTGTCTTCTCCCCTCACCCTGAAAACTCTGTGTCAAGCTGTGATGCAACCTCTGTTATTGAAATGGAATCTCTAGCTATATGAGTCAACCGCTATGTCCTGATTCAATGTATGTCACCCAAAGAATGTCACATTGCATTCTCCTCCTTGAAATAGTTAGAGTTATAAAGAAATTCTGATGTGTTTTCAGGTGAAAGAAGCCAATCTTAATGACTGATGAAGGATTCAGCCAGTAGGCTGCAAAACTCTTAAAAGCCATTTTAAAGGGCTCGTCAGAAAAAGACTACTAGGAAAATAGTGTACATGGGACTTCTTTGGCTCATGGTGTTGGAGTTTTAGCAACTGGTATATCTCCCTCTGTATTATTTAGGTAAGCTCTCACCTCAAATTTTTCCTCATGAGTCTCTTCCTTTATGTGAAGGAGGATGTTGTCTATTAATCGGAACAGAAAAGCTTCTTATCTCACTATGGTATGAAGACCCAGCATACAGTATGCTGTGCATTGCATGTGCAAAACTTTATAAGCAACCAAAAGGCTTTTAACAGAAGTATGTTTCAGACATACATTCATTCAGTTTTTAAAGACTTTTCTCCTATTATATTACATGTGCAGTACCACTAGAAGATGACATATCGTGAAGATCCTGTGGACTGACTGCATTACACTCAACAGACTCTTTTTGCTCCACCACTACATTTCTTTCTCCTATAAGTTTCCTCCAAGAGTCAGCATTTCCCTCACAGGCTTCCTTTTCACACAGCCAGCCACATCGATGGTAGAGGCCAATGGCTCTATGTACTGGTTTTGATTGGGATAGAGTTAATTTTCTTCATAGCAGCTGGTATGGTGCTGTGTGTTGGATTTATAATCAAAACAGTGTTGATAACACAGGGATGTTATAGCTATTGCTGAGCAGTGCTTGCACAGCATCAAGGACTTTTCTGCTCCTCTCACCACCCTGCCAGTGTGTAGGCTGGGGGTGCATGAGAAGCTGGGAGCGGACACAGCCAGAATAACTGACCCCAACTGATGAAAGGGATATTCAAAGCCATGTGACATTGTACACAGCAATAAAAGCTGGGAGAAGATCAACAGAAAGGTCTAAACACATTTATCAGAACTGAAAGCCTGGATGGTGGGTTTCTAAGCACAAGAGGGCAAGCGCATGCAAGTAATTTGGTGGAGCACATAACTGCTGTTACTCCACCAATACAAACTATATTTTGAATACTTACCAGGGCTCTTAGAAGCAAACCTAATTTTAAAAGTTTTTGGAGGTAATTTTGTAAAGGAACTTAGTTGACCTTAAAAATATATTAGAAGTAACTACTTGATTTCTTTCTTTTACTATCTTCCCAATGCAGCTTCTTTTTCTGTCACAATAAATGAGTGACTGGACAACTGCAGCATGCAGGCATGCCTCTGAATTTCCTACCTAGGAAGGTGTAAACTACAGGGATTTTTTTGTTTGTTCACAGTTTTCAAAATTTGCTGGTTTTGATGTCAAGCTAAGATGATTTTAAAAAGCTTTTATTTTTACCTGTAAGGGTGACAGAGGTAAAAGTAAACTTACAACTAATCCCTACAATGTATGAGGACAGAAGCATACTCCCCTAACTCCTGGCTGGCTTGAGTGGATGACCTGCTTGGGACATTGTCTGAAACCTTGCTGTCTCTTGCACTTTTACTGCAGGCTTTCAAGAAGGAAGAATTTCTGCCAGATATTACAGGAAAGATATGACCAGTGTTTATTTTAGTAAATCCATGTTTTCCTTCACAAATAGTCACATGAAGCATGTTCATTTGTAAGAACAATGCATGCTGAGGTGAAGTTTATTGACTTGGGTTTGTAATGTGAATATGGAAACTTACAGTTGAAATGAATATATGTAGCCCTAGGCTGCATCATCTTGGATGCCAATCTCCCCAGATTCTTTCTGTAGATAGTGGAGGGAGAGGGTCTCCTCCAGAGCTCCCTAGCTCTGAGTATCTAAAATGGGCACTTAAACTAATGCAGAAGCCTTGGAAGAGAAGCTTTCTGACACAGCACTGGAAGTTAGGTGGTTTCACTGGTTATTCTGACGCTTTGTAAAATGACCCCTGGGCTGTGTCAGGTAAAGGGAAACAACTTGAAAACTTCAAGCAGACGATAAAATTAAATTGCTTAGTAAGAAAAATGTGTGGATTCTCCAACCAGTCAGTGTTTGATGGTGCTACAGTAAAGTTTCCTGTTAGTCTGTATTGTACAGAGGCAGGAAAACGGGAAGAATCAATTCTTGTAAAGGAATGATGGGCCTAAGGGACTACACATTCAATTCTCATTTGCTGGCTCCTGTATTGTATTGGGTAAGAGTTAGATCATTTCATGAAGAAATTCCTGATGATTGATCTCCAGTCTGAGCTCCTGGGTTTTCAGTGTCGTAAAAAAGTATAAGAAGCTTTCAGAACAAGCTATAGCCTGCAAGACCATAAGGAATGTAAGTGGAAGGAGGAAGAATGTATGTACAAGCATGCATTAGCTCTAAAATGCAAATTAATAAAAGTGCCTTCTTGATGACACAGTCCAAATGACATTTAATGAAAGATGGTGTATTTTGATGTTGCAGGCATGGAAAGGATTTCAGTGATAGTTATGAAAACGAGACACCAAAAACCCCTGCAAATTACTGATCTGCATATGAGTATCATATGCCACTACAATAGATGAAGATAATGTACCTCCCAAAAGGAATAATTGTATGTTGGAAGGTGAACAAAGGAAGAAAGAAAACTAATGATTATATGACAGAGTTGTTCGGGTTTTTTTATAGCCACCAGCCAAAGAGCTGAAACTGTCACAAAAATGTCACACAAAAAACACCCTCATAAAATGTGGTGGTTGCATTTTGTTTCTAAGGGCCTTTTCTGAATGGCTGAATCATTCTCAGTGTTTCAGTAATAACCATCAGGTAAGACTCCCAGGGATCTGAGGTCCTCTTAGTATCTCTTGTTGGGGAAATCTGGGAGTCCCAGGCTCTTTCTGGCTATTCTTTTGGAGGGAGCAAGTTTCAGGCATTTGGCTTTTGTTTCTAGCTCTGTGCTAACCAGCTGGAGAGACTTCATGCATATCTGTCCATGTATATCTGTACTTGTACCTATTGTTCATGTGCATATATGTATTAGTTTTTCCTAGTAAAAACAGGTACAAGATGCTGTTAATTTAACAGCTTGGAATACCGAAATAAAATAAACCAGCATGTATTAACATTACTACTAATGATAAGCAAGATCATATGCTGTATTTTCTGTCCACTTTATTGGAATCAGCAGGTTCTTTGGTATATTTGGTACTATAGTTTACAGTTCAGTTCTATCTGCATTTCACGGCCACGAATTCCACTGCTGGAACTGGTCTGCCAAACACTATAAGGTTCTTCAAGTTCGGTTTGAATCTCTTCTTGTCTACTATACCTTCGTGCTGGTGTGGTCCTTCAAGAGACTGGTATCTGTGTGAGTGACACATTTCACCCAGCTGCCAAGCACACAGTGCTATCTAGAAGAAAAAACCCTCTGCTTTCCTTCAGAAATATTTCTTGCTATGAGTTGGCAGTAGTAGACAATCGTGGGCTCGTAAAATACTGTGTTGTCCTTCTAGCACTGTACAGTAAGGGTGGTTAGGCTTTTTGTGTGCGCATGCCTGAGGGAGAACGAGAGAAATTCTGGATCCCCCCGACATGTCATCTACTTGTCAGAGTGACTGCCAGCTGACATGGAGCTGTATTGTCTGTGTCCTGAGACAGCGCTATTTCTGAGTTGCCTTCAAAATAGTTACTCTTTGCAAAGGAATTCACCGCACACTAAAAAATCCTCCCTGTACCCAAGCAGTCTTCAAGAATTCAATGAAAAGAATCACTCCAGGGCATTTCTGACTGAAGGCAGTAAGAGCAGCTGCTCTGTATTTGCTGCTCACTGATTAGTTAATGGCAGTTTGGCACTTCCCTGAGGGCCTTTGCTAGCACAAATACGGAATTCTGCATCTCTGGCATGAAGGGATCTGCCAGGCCTGTAAGGTGCCTTGGACTCTCTCTCTCCCTGTCAGGAAGCCGGTTAGTACGTTTCGTGCTGGAGGACTGTGATTCCTCTTTGCCTTTACCCTTCCGCTTGAGATCTGCTTCTGTTGCAAATATGCATGCAAGTCTACTTGCTCGGAATATTTGTTTGAACTGAGCACGCACACAAACAAGGTGACAGTTGGTATGCATGCACTAATCATGAAAAGTAAAATTAAGCTCCTAAACTGTGTTTACTGGATTTTTGCATTCCAAGCTTAGAGGTCAAATGGACACCAGCGTGCTTGCAATTCAGTGGAAAGGTGACCACACACAGACTCCAAATGGTATGTGAATTATAGCACCTGGTGAACCAGATTTTGTAAAAGCAAAGTAGTTTTGCTTGTCTACCTGAAAAAAACATCTTTGCCACTGGGTAATACATGAGGAGAAGGTACCATTTTCATAGACATAATTCAGTTCTACCAGCTCCCTATTTCTGCTCCATCCTTCCAAATGAGATGAAACATAGCTGTTGATGAAGGTAACACATAGCAGCACCTTTCTTACTTGTAAACTGAATAACAGGATTAGGCTCAAGTGATTAATACTGTATTGGTTTCCTGTGCAGAGTGTGTGTATGAGACTAGATTTCATATCAGGCTATCTGGCAAATTTACATTATTTGGGGAGTTAGAAATGAGCACTCGAAGTGGCCTAGGTATTGCTGTTAACAACCCTAGTTACATTTATATTGCGAAGTGTCCCAGAAGAAGACTGTACTTGGGCCCAAGCCACAGAACCCAGAAAATCTGCTACCCACATTTCCATATACATCCTTTGGGACCTCTAGCAAGTCTTATTAGCAGATTTTCTTTTTCTTCTGACACATACGCATTGAAACTGGGGGTTTTGGATTTTGTTGCCCTCTTCAAGCACACAGATTTCTGCTGCAGTGCACTACAGCTCAGCTCAGACTTTTTGAAAGCATAAGCCTATGTTTGCACCTCGGGGAGCAACACTGCCTCACTTTGCAGTCCTGTGGAAAGGTAAAGCTAATGCTTCTGAGGAGCTCAAATAATGTGTCTTTGCCTTTAAATAACAAAACAACAAAAAATTAAATTATCATTGCCAAACATTCCTAGTAAATTGGCTATTTTCTTTTTGCCCTCAAACAGCTAAAGATGTATTATTAAACCTAAGCAAATACAAATGCTAAGTAATATGAAGAGCTTGACTCAGACCCAGAGTTGAAGCTGGAAATAATTCTGTCCCTAACCCACTCTGTAGTGCCCTGTGGTAAATTCAGTTGTAATGTCAGAAGTCTAATAGACTGCTTACTTCCTCCTTGGATAGCAGAACAATCTAGCCAGAGCACATTTTCACTGCAACATGCACTGAGCTTCTCATTGTGCTCCTAGCTGGCATTTAAAAGAGCATTTACAAATGTAATTATTATTACCTGATAATTGCAAGACATTTCCCTGCTGTATAAATGATAAACAGAACTGCAAATCTGGATTGCTTATGGAACACCCAAATTGATTATTTTACCCTTGTACAACTAAGAAAAGCTTGAGGTGTTATCAGAAGCTTTGAACCATATGCTCTCTAGTCTTTTGTTTCTGTATTTATGTCTTTTTTTGGCTTTAGTCACTGACTTCTTGGCTTGGGGAACTTTCACATGTAGTAATACCTAGAAACCATACACACAATACATTGATGTAGAGTTGGATTGATTTTCAGATACCTGGAAGGCATTAAATTTGGTTATTAAATTTGGTCCTGAAATATTTGTAAATATTGTTCTTGAAAATGTATATCTAATACAACTTGTGTGTAGTACAGTTCTGTAAACACAAATTAGTGTTGTTACCCCTCCTTATTACCTGTGTAAATGGAGTCATTGGAAGATATTGGGAGGCACTGGCAATGAGATTACTGAAATGTTGCAGAACAAAACAGATATCAAATTCAGACTCCCTGTGCTGTGTTGTAATTTTTTTTCAGCATTGATAACAAAGATGAAAATAACATATATACCCTGGACTGCTGCGGTGCTGAATGGATTGACCTCTCCAATGTTAGACAGCAGCTGGTATATAAAATGTTGCTATTGCTGGTCAATATCTGGGACTGCTTTGACAGTCATTGCTGTCCATAGTCATGCTGCCCATGCTTTCATTTTCTGCTACTAATTGGTGAAACAGCCTTGTGATCAGCTGGAGGATCAGTTAATTCAACAAGTATGTTAGATGCTTTTGACTCATTCTTGAAGCAGATATGAACTTCTCCTGTGTTAGCTGTCTGTCTTCTTACTGCAGTCCTGATTATGATTTTTCAGTTGATAGGAACGAAATAGCTTTCTCAGATCTGTAACTTCAGTGCAAAAATCGGCAGAAAATCTGGAATGTCTGCAAGAAGTGAGTTAATAGTCAATAGACAATAGAAGAAATAAAGCTCCCATACTTCACTGCTATCTTGTCTCTTGCTTTCAGTTGCATAAGTGGTTTTAGCTGCTCTGATCCTGTGCTCCAGGGCAGGGACTGTATTTTCAGTTTCTGTAGAGTATACAGAATGTCATGGTTCTTATCAGACAGATTTACAAACAAGTTATATCGCTTCTTGTGATTCTGCCAAAGCTCTGAACTTCTCAGAATGGTGAATTTACTTAAGACACTGTACTTCAAAATGTATATATGTTCCTTGAGCCACATTTGAGTTGACTTTCCTAAGACTTGTGGTGCAACTGTGAGGGTATCTCTAACCCTGGTCTAGTGCAGTGTTAAGTCAGGCAGACGGTCCCAGGAAAGGGACCCAAAGGATCTGGAACAGGCACTTAGGGCCCCAATGGGTTAGTGAAGAGAACGATGTACCTTCACAGGAGGATCCACAAAACCCCACGGGCTGAGCTGCCTGTACTACCACTGAAAGGGAAAGGAGCTGATACTGCTTAGCCCAGACTAACCACTTGTGTAATTATTCAGTTCCTTAACTGATGATGGGGTATGACTGAGCCTGAAGTGTTGTGGAGACTGCTGATTATTTGCCTTAAAACACCATGCTGTGAACTGCAGTGACTGGAGAGCTGCCTGCCAGGTAGCTCAGAGCTCTGGGCAGAGCCCCTGAGGATGACCTCCATAAAAACCTCTGGGAGCCTCCTTAGTTTTCCCAAGACAAGCCTTTACCACCCTCTGCTAGATCTGTCAATTTATCGGGCAGATTTTGTGCCCGGTGTGAACTTCCAGGCTGTCACTTTTTTACTGTGAGCCAGGTCTAAACCAGCTGGTTTAAAACCAGCGGGGAATGCTTGCACCAGTTACGGCCACAGCAGAGACTGCACTGCAGATATATCCTGAGGCTCCAGTTCAGCAACAAAGTGCAATGGTCCACCCACACCATTTAAGCTTGTTGCATGATTAGAACCTTAGAGTCTATACTGGTATACTGGAAACAGTAATGCCTAATTAGGTAAAAATTGTATTGATGCTTTCTTGGCTACTTTCTGATAAAGAGAAATGTGATCTTACAGGACCTTTAATTCTCCAGACAGGAGGCTCTTCTATTCAGGACAACTACGTTTCAGATGGAAGTAATGTAATTATATGAACAAACAGAGAAAGGGTAAATATGGGTAAAGAAGGATGAGGATAAATGTATAGCCTTAGTAGGATGGTGTGCTCCTTCACATGGGCACCATCTGTCTCGCTTCACCCCATGCACTGCTACAACAACTGGTGATGTATTTCTAAGGGCAGAGTCGGGTTTCAATTATTATTTGCAGAATCATAGAACAGCCCAGGTTGGAAGGAACCTCAAAAGATTGTCTGATCTAAACTTTTGTTGGGAAGGGAGCCTGATGAGATTATCTAGCACCTATCCAACCACATCTGGAAAATCTACAGCAATAGGGACTCTCCCACATCCCTGGGGAGGTTGTTCTACTGAATGATTCTTCTTACCATATAAAATTTCTTTCGTGTATTGAAATGATCCTGAGATTTTCAGTTCTGCTTTTGTTTTCTACAACCCAATGCAACAAGATGTTCAAGAGTCTATTGCAGCAGGAACACTGACATTTGTCAGTTTGGCTAGGAGGTCTATTAATTATACAACTCTGTATTAGACTGTTTTATTAGGAATGTATCAATTAGTTTAAACTAGGTAACTACTGACAGAGTTTAAAGCAACAACAAAATTATGACTGATGAAATATAATTAAGCATCTCATAAACAGGTGAATTTATGCTATGAGCTTTAGTTTATTAGAGCTTAGACATGAAAGCTGGAACAGAAAAATCCAGCCTGCAATTGGCTATTTTAGCCTAGGGGAAAATACAAATGCATTTTCAAAGCAAAACATCAGGCTACCCAAGGCCATTACAATTGTAATGTGAAATGTTATGGTACTCAGTTCATGCATGTTGTTTGTTTGCACAAACATCGTGATATATTTCAATTTGCTTTATTCTTGTTTATATAACAGATTGTTAAATACATTCCCTTTTATCTTTTCTTGGTGCTTCCTACTCACTCTGTGTAGTATGTGCAAGTACTGTTCAACCATACGACTTGCCTTGAACTTGCTTGGTTTATAGGCTGGGTTGAAGCAGCCTCTGGACAAGGTCAATAGGCAAAAAAGCTCATGTGCATCAACCTTTATTGCACCCACAAAGCATCACTGCTCCAAATAGTTGCCAATATTGTAGATGGCACTGTGTTAGAGGCACAGTGATTTTCCCTTGCAGGGGAAATTTTGGCTTTCTAGTCCTATACATACAACATGTATCTCTGCTGAGGGATACTGGATCCAGGGGAACCATTCAAATGAGAATATGCTCTGATGTTTAAAATTTCTTTATACTTAATTTTATTTTCTGTCTGTTAATTCATTCATAGATTATAGCTCTGACCTTGGAATACAAAGTGTCATAGATTCTGACACATTGCACTGACTTCAGCATCATGACTGCCACTGCTGGCACCAGAAACCTGCTCATACTTTCATAGCAGTGAGTTCCAAAAGCAAGCTCCCTGTGGGAAGAGTGGGACCAAAGAGACTTTTGATAGACCTGTAGTTCGTTATTTATAGGCCTTGCAACAACTACTGAAGAACCTCTGATTTAAGAAGCACCTTTTATCTGTTGTGTAACTTCAGCTGAAGTGAATGCTTATTTTTAAGTTTTGTCTGGGGTTTATTTTCAGGCAGGTTTTTTTGGAAGAGCTCTAGGTTTTTGCTTACTATTGACGTCAACAGTGCTGTCACTAGAATCTTCTGTTTTCTTTGGAAAACCTATATCCCTGTGATGGGGGAATAGTGTATTCTCCTTGCCTTTCACCTCCAGTCTTGTCAGTGGCATGGTAGGGAGGTCTCAGCAAGTGAACCAAGGACAAGACATGGGAAAGCAGTGGCTCTCCACAGAGGCTGAGATATTCATGCCAGGTTCTGAGTGGTGGTGAGAGATGTGACCACCTCCTGTGTGGAAAGCACTGAAAGAGGAAAAAGGTGATGATTCAGTTTGTATGTTCCCAGCTGAGGGCAAAATGCATCATAAGCCAACTGTAATTTCTGCACTTGTCCTTAGAAAATATTGTGGGCATGTAATATAACTCTGTGGGCTTCCTTGGTGTAGAAGCTGGTGAGGGAACACAGACAGATGGAAAGCTATCAGAGGGGATTTGTTTTTCCTTAGGAATCTCAGTTGTTACAGCATTGGTGCCATACTTCCCAGCTACCCTGTGATATGAGTAATGATACCCTGGGAGTAGAACGAGGCAGGGAAGCGTGATGGGAAGGAAGGCACTTGTTCACCTTGTTTGTCTCCATAAAGTGTTGTGATGGACTTTTTAGGCTGAGCGAAGAATATGTGCACATAATTTCCTATGAATGCACACTGAGAAAAGATGGAGCTCCTTGGTGGTTCTCACATTTAGAGCTGTTGGCTCTGAGAACCACAAACTCTGCTTGCTGCCACGCTGCTTATGTTCTGCTTGGTTGCACTACTGGGAAATAATAACAGCCTGTAAATGGTGAAATGAATCTTGCAGGTGAGCTTGCCAGTGGACCTGCATAGACGAGAAGCTGGAAAAATCAACTACTCCTTACCACATATCTGAGCGAACCAGGACCTGCAGGACCAGGAGGGATATGGAAGCATGACGATGAGGTGCATTGGCAAGCTTGTCAGGGGAAGCTTGCAAGGCATCTTTTTCAACTGCTCTTGGCTTCATCCATTGCATTTGCATTTGCACAAGCACTAAATCAGAACAGAAGTTTAAAATCTCCCAGACAGCAAAGATTTGAAGTACTGCCTATACAACTTTGCTGAAATATGCATGAAACAATTTTCATCTAATACATTATTAATTTTGGTATTGCCACATCTCCAGCAACCTCAGATATATGGAGCAATGAAAGTGAATATTTAGAAAATTTGTATTCTGTCTATGTGTGTGTACCTGCCTGTGTACACACCTACGAGTGTGTCACATGAATGTGACTCTAGTTTTCGTAAGCACTGCTTAAGATTCAGTCTTCATGCATATTGGAGATAAAAAAAGATTTGTATCAGTTTTTCCTTTTAACTGTTTAGTTCCTGTTTGGTGACCTTTTGTTCCTAATTCATTAAGGGAAAGGAAATGAATGCTTTCGCTAGCTATTTATAGGAAGAGGTTTTAAAATAATATTTAAGAGGGATTTTTCATAGAGCATTATATTTGTATCATAAAGCTGCAATAAATAATTACACACTATACAGAGTAACAATTTCTACTTGTCATGTTTTTACAGTCTTCATAATAGTTATCACTTTCAAAAATTTGAATGATAACTTTCCTGTACTGTCTTCCATCAAATCTAGTTAGCATGTGTCTTAAAATGACATTTCATTAAAGTGTTGCCAGTGTAGCTGCAAAGCTTTCTGTCATTTGCTGGACTGTATTGCTTATATAATAAACCTAGTAGCAAATAATAATCTTCAGTGATATACATTTCTGGTCTTTGGATGCATTTAGTGAGGTGAATATAAAATAATGTGAAGTAATGATTACAGAAAGAAAGAACAAGAAGTTACCCTATCAGTCTTCTACACTACTATAGACAAAATGACTGCTGCAGTAAAATAATACTGTGTTAACTTTGTCACTTTATTCTCAAGATGGTGCTAAAGGACTGTAATCCATTTAAATACTTTCAGTTTTGGGGGGAAAACTACAAAGAAATATTTTGCTTTGTATGAATTGATACTATGGAAGAACTAATGGATTCTTTTTTATTTTAAAACCTGTATACGTGTGTGTTCTTGGAGTGACTCCAGATCTACTGGCTTTGTTAAATAGACTTTCCTTACATTGAAATTCATCTTCCAAACAGGTAGCTTTCTTAGTCCATCGTGTGACTGTATTTCAAGATCATTTTAAGACAAAATTCTTATTGCTCTCTTCATAATATATAGGGAAGTCTGCTCCATTAATTCAAGTCCGAGATAAAAACCTGTCAATATGCTGGATTTTTTGGTGGAAACACAGTACAAAGTCATAATCTTGGAATGGTTGTTGGATTTTACCGCAGACACTGTGGGAATTAGCAGCACTGAGACCTTGCAGTGCTAAAGGCAGGGGCTTTCTGCTGCACCCTCCTTGGGAGAACCCATGTAGAGGGCGAATCCTCAGCTCTGCTTGAAACTGGTTTAGGTGATGTGAGGAAATTTATGTCTGCTTCTCTCCACGAAACAGTAAACCAGTTTACTGCTGCTAGGTTTTTTGTATGTGAATACAAAATGCTTGATAAATCACATCTGTTCTCTGTACGGGATTATCTCAGGTGTTGTGCTAGTGTTTGCTGTCATACATCATTGTAGCTGGTGTTGTTTACCTTGGTGTGAGGACTGAGTGATGTATTATCTGTCTTGTAGGCAGTGAGAGATGAAAAATTAAAGTGCTTCTCCACTGTATCTGTGAGAACATATTTCCAGTGATTCTCTCAGATGACTTTTCATATGATGTGCAAAGACAAATACATTGCAAGCTCACCTTTCTTTGATGTTAACTCTCCAACAGGCATTTTAACAACAGCCACTTGCCATGTAGATTTATTTCAGTTTATGAAGACTATTTTCCTTATTCATATAGGACTACTGGACAGAAGCAGCCAAGAAATTATGCCAAAAAATGAAAGAGGAGAATCTGGATTTTCTCTGATTGTAGAGCAGTGAAGGTCTGCCATCATAGAAGGTACAGAGGGCTCTGACAGCCTTCTCCACCCCTATAGCAGGTGCATTTTCTGCCTATGGTTTATGCCATAAAAAAGGCAGCATTCCTCCAAATCCATCCGTGGTTTATAGCACTGAGTACATTGCTCCAGCACCTCACTTATTTTAAAACAGAGGCTGAACAGTCTGATGAGAAATAGATACAGTCTGGTCACGACTACCATGCTTTCTCTGCCAGAAGCAACCACTGGGCCAAGAAGGAATTGCATTCTTCAGGGGTCTGGCATTAGAAGTTGCTTATCAGCAAGGGCTCTTCATAGATGAAAGCTAGGCCTTGTGTTTCATGGGATGGGGCAGAGCAGACAGCAGAATCAGACCATGGGTTCAGCAGCATCTCTGCCCATCAAAGCCACTGGCACTGTATTTCAGAGCAAACTGTGCTTCTTTCCTCTTGAGTATCCTGTTTGCGCAGCACAATTATTGGTGTGCGGGTTACAACACACCTACTGCTATTTCAGTGTACCAGTGCTTGGTTCAAGCAGGATGAGAACTATATTCTGCCACTTGAGCAGTTATTTCTGTGCCAAGGGATGGGGTAAGGAGTCTGCTGCACTAATGTGAGATCTATATTTTAATCTGCTGCTGATGGAACCTGTATCCCATCATTGCATGATGACAGGTAGCTTCCTCTTCCTTTTAGAAAGAAGAGCTGGTATGCAAAAATAACTATTAAAAGATCTTTTTAAAGCCACAACATTAGCAAAATTAGGACAGGAGTACTTATAATGAGGTGTCTAATTGTGTTTTGCATTTTCTGTGGGAAATCTCCATCTGCATGAGTGATGTGTAGTGTGTGAATCAGGGACATGCAGTGAAAAAGGTGGCTGGTTGTTCATCTGATTTGTCTTTCACTCATAAAATTCACAGGCATATAACTAATGACCTTGTAATTAGAAGGCTGTTTAGTTCTTGGTCGCTAACTGTCATTTAGCTGTCCCTTTTGAAAGCTTACAGAAATGCTTAATTAAAGATGTGGTTGGCTGTCATTAGGACACAAACTCTTCACTTCCTGGGTGCTTATCTGAGACAAGGAGATTCTGTTATTAGTCTTGGTTACCGAGCCGTCGCACCTGACATTGCAGAGGCTTAGCACCTTTGGCAGAAGGCCAGCTGGGATGCAAACGGACTGGGGCTCAGGACATTGTTAGTCGTAGCCATCGTCTCTGGTTCCTCCAGTGGCCTGTGGCACAGAAGTCTGACTTCCCATGCCAGTTTCTGTCTGCAAGGTGGAGCCAGAAATAACTTCCTTTATTGTCTGTAAAGTACTTGGACACCGTGTCGAAAGTCCCACAGGACAACCCAGGAGGAAATACAGGAGCAAGTGCTGTGACCTGGGCATGTTAGTACTGGCACTAGCAAGCTTGAGGGTGCTCTGAAACCATGGTTGCTTCAAGACTACAGGGTGATAGGCACAGAATATGTACAAACACGACTGCTATTCCCCTGCTCCTCTCATATGTCACTGTCATTTACAGATCAGCTGTACAAAACTTCTCTTTTATGTTACTGGCTGTGTAAGGTTTAAAGCCAAAACAAATCTTCATCCAAGAAGTCAGTCCAATCACCACCTCCTCCAGCCTCAATAATCTAATCAAAGATTGTGTAAGATACATATACATTTATACATACACAAATCTGCATATATGCCTGTGTATATATCTATTCAAGATATTTAAGGAATATTTTGTGCACTTGAAAGTTAATTTATTTTTAATGAAAAGAAAGTCAGGTCTTTAAGCCCTAGTACGTAAAGTATTACCTCTAGTTGTGTGGGAAGAGAGTTGAGGAGGATATTAAAGCCTGAAATTACTGAGCTGTTTGTAGAACTAGATAGTGAATGTGGGCAATAATCTGTTGTTTAAAAAGCAAAATCCCCAAGGATTTTGAGTCCATGTGTTCAGTGTGCATGCATGGCATGTCTATTTAACAGATCAATATTTCACAGACCAAGAACAATTTACATGACAGACTGTAAATTATAATGACTCCAAAACCAGCCAGTATAAATGGATTCTAAGCAGCGTGAATCAATAACAGACGCTTCTGTAATAGCTTCCCCACTGCTGGTGGAAGGCAAAAGATAAAACACCACATCTGTTCTTCTGTTGCCATCTTGGGAATGCCTGATACTGTGCATCCCATCCAGATCCTTGTTATGGTCAATTTTCTTTATTATTTCCACTGAAAATCTTGGCAGGGTAACCTACAGCCTTATGTGGAAACTTAAGGTCCTCACTACTTGTGCTTAATCAGGTCAGACTTCTTGTACATATAGGTGTACACTTGGCATTTATTTAAGCAGTGTCCCATTGGCTTCATAGCCAGGTGTCTGGAATGGGACAGTATGGTTTTGTGGGACACATGGTTTTGTCCCTAGTGGTATGTCTCAGCAACATTATGATGGTTAGGTAGATAATACTTCTGAAATGCTAAGTGTTGATCATGGAGAGACACACTGTGGCTAAGGATTTCCAAAAGGACACCTCAGACAATGCTAATTCTCTGTTTCTGTCACACCTGTAAAGCATTCGCTTGAGCTACTCCTCTGAAACTGCTCCTGCTCAGGTTTCTAATAGCCTCTTTAATTTGTTTGTTCTAGTAAAAGAGTTCATCAATCCCTGCTATGCTTTTGTAGATCTGTAATAAATACTCTGTACTCTTCTCTTCTCTGACTCTCTCAGATTCTTTGCTCCTTCTTCTTGGATCTCTGCCATTTTTGAGCTCCTTTAATTTTCTTTCTTTTTTTATAGACTCTCATCCATTCCTGTTGATTCTACTATGCCTGCTTCCATGACATGCTGCATTTTTTTCATTTATTATGTGAGGGTTATTGGTAGGGGAAAAACCTTCCCCTCAGGACAAAAAACTGAAACCAACAAAAAAGCCGGAGGCAACTCCTCTTTCCCCAGCAATCTCTGATTCAACAACTGTGTTTATATACATCTGCTGGTGATAGGAGTGAAAGCTGACCTCTGTCTCTGCTGGCATTGCTTGCTTAGCCCCACTCGCATCAGCCCGAACCCCTCTGCCCCGATATTCTCTCTACTACTGATCCCTGTTCATTGTCCGCCACCCCTCTGCCCGGTGGTTTGGAACCATGAGTTATGTGAGAACTTTTTTCAAGTAGTTACACTTTCAAAGAGGTGTGTTTTTTATGAGGTTATACAGATGAAAATAGAATATTAAGATTCTTTCCTTTCTCTTTCTCCGTCCCAACTTTCCTATTGAACTGTAATTAATTCTCTGATTTCTAGTTTAATTTTCTTAACGTTTATCTGACAGCTGAATGTTAATATATCTAAGAAAGGATTTCTTACTCTCCTTCCCCCTTTCAAAAAACCTCTCTTGTCATCATTCCCAGTTCTAGTTATTGGTGTGAACAGAGGACTCTGTAATTTCTGTCTCCACAGCATTTAATCATTTCAGTATCATCTTTAATTCCCTTGTTTTTCCTTCACTTCACTGCTTGGTAAAGTTTTTTTATAATGATCTTGTATGTCTTTTCTATTTAATCACACCACTAAAACTGCTGTAATACGCACTCTGTACAGTATACATAGGCTGAAACTGTCTGTAAAGCTGCTGCTAAGATTTCCTCTTGCTCCTCTCTGCACACATATACTCTCACATCCCCCTCCACTATTCACTATTCACTAGTTATGATTATGTTCCCAGTCTTTTCTGCCTCTATGCTAGCACTTTTTCTTTCTGTTATAAAATTGAAGCTTTTTCTGCCCTTCAGAAAGCACGAGAAATCAGATCCTTGTTGCAGACCTGCTCTTCTTTCCTCTGTCTATTCACCCTGCATCCTTTGAAAGTGCATTTCCTCAGGATGTCCCATAGCCATGAAATTGCCAGTCAGTCGTGGTCACCAAAGTAAATATTCCTTGTTGTGGTCTTCTTGCTTGAAGCGTGAACTCTCCTGTGCGAGAACTGTATTAATGATTTGCCACAGATTGCCTCTTGTACAGGTCAGTGTATGTATCTGATACTCCAAAAATTAAAAACTATAATGGATGACTGGCATGAAAAGGAGGAAGAAACAGTGGGTAAGGGTACTGCAAGTGAATTGGCACCGAGGACAGTTAGAGCTGCCTCATCAGTCTTATGGGAATAGTGTCTTTCTAACCTCAGGGCAGATGCTATAGATTGCTTGGTGCATTTCTGCATATAAAAGGGATAGGAGTGGAAAAGAGGAAGAAACAAAACAGTCTTTTTTTTCCTCTGCAGTAATCCATAGATGCTTGGCTGAGATGGGCTAATATTAAAATGAAAGCACATTGTCACACTCTTCCCACACCTCTGAGCAACAGACTGAACTATACATAAGAGACAGTACTCCCTAACATCTGATTGAAGCACATTTGCTTTCACTGTGCCAAGAGGAGGATGGAAATGGTATCAACAGCTTGCTTTAAAAATGCTGTGAGCAAAGATTTTTGTTAAAAAAAAAAGAACAGAAGAAGGCAGCTTATATTTGGAACTCAATTTGTAATTTACACCGACAATTTCAGTGGTAAGCAATTCCATTGGCTGTTTGTGTTTTTTGTTTTTTTTTTTTTTTTAATTTTGGCGGTTATTAGCTGTTAGTTCTCCCTGAAGCTGTAAACCACCTCAAGCATAGTTAACCAACAGCAGCTGTAGCTTTCTCTTAGGCAACACTACCTGTTCTCCTTTGCTGGCCCCACTGCCCCTAGTAACAGGAGATATTATAGAAGTATCATATAAGCACTTTTCCTTCCTTCCTTCCTTCCTTCCTTCCTTCCTTCCTTCCTTCCTTCCTTCCTTCCTTCCTTCCTT
>Ga0065711_1032583_pt1 | contig 27066 bp, 15 predicted proteins | sample Hoacrofraction12_FD_59098 | JGI IMG/M metagenome (GOLD analysis project Ga0065711, IMG submission 59098) | Hoatzin crop microbial communities from Cojedes, Venezuela - Epithelial fraction 12 v2 (version 2) | ecosystem: Host-associated > Birds > Digestive system > Esophagus > Crop | place... | reverse complement strand
AGCCAGTTCTCTATGCACTTCACCGACCACTCATCCAGCCCACACTTCCTGAGCTTCCCTAGGAGGATGTTATGGGAGACTGTGTCGAAAGCCTTGCTGAAGTCAAGGTAGACAACATCCACTGCTCTTCCCGCATCTACCCAGCCAGTCATGCCATCGTAGAAAGCTATCACATTGATCAGGCATGATTTCCCCTTGGTGAATCCATGTTGACTACTCCTGATAACCTTCTTTTCCTCCACTTGCTTGATGATGACCTTTAGAATGAGCTGCTCCATCATCTTTCCTGGAATGGAGGTAAGGCTGACCGGCCTGTAGTTCCCTGGGTCCTCCTTCTTGCCCTTTTTGAAGATCGGAGTGACACTGGCTTTTCTCCAGTCCTCGAGCACCTCTCCTGTTTTCCAGGACCTTTCAAAGATGATGGAGAGTGGCTCAGCAGTGTCATCCACCAGCTTCCTCAGCACTCGTGGGTGCATTCCATCGGAGCCCATGGATTTGTGGGTATCCAGATGGCATAAGCAATCCCTCAACACCGTCCTCCTCGACCAGGGGAGGTCATCCTTTCTGCAGGCTTCCTCTCTTACCTCCAGAGCCTGGGATTCCTGAGGGCCTGCCTTAGCACTGAAGACTGAAGCAAAGAAGGCATTCAGTAACTCCCACCTGCTCTGCATCCTGCCTCACCAGGACACCCACCTCGTTCAGCAGCAGCTCCACATTTTCCCTAGTCTTCCATTTGCTGCTGATGTACTTGAAGAAGCCCTACTTGTTGTCTTTGACATGCCTTGCCAGATTCAATTCCAGGTGGGCATTGGCCTTCCTCGTTGCATCCCTGCATGCTTTGACAACATTCCTGTACTCTTCTCAAGTGGCCTGTCCCTCTTTCCACATTCCATGGACCTTTCTCTTCCACTTGAGCTCCGCTAGAAGCTCCTTGCTCATCCATGTGGGTCTCCTGCCTCCTTTTCTAGATTTCTTTAGTACCACAGACAAACGTGTCCTACAGAGGAAAAAGCAGTTAATCCACCCAGCCTCAACTGTAGCTGTTATATTCTCCCTCCACACTGATCTCCTAATCAGACCCAGCTCCCTATCACAATGCAACAGAAGTTCATCAGTTCTGCTACAGACAAGACTATTCGTTGCTTACATGCACAGTGGGGAAAAAGATTTATGCCCAGTTTAGAAAATAGCTTGAATACATGCTTAATTTTAAATACATTCTTGGATTTTTTTTTCCACGAACTAGGTTTTATTTAAACATTGCTTTAGACAATATTATACAGGCCAAATATATAGAAAAATGACAAGTATCAAATAGCACATAGTATATTCTAAAATGCCTACTACTGAAATTCTGAAAGGAAGGCCAAAGTAAAAATAAAATAGGATATAGGAATACAGAGGAATTCCTACAATACTTTCAAGAGCAAAATGGGGTTTACTTTGGAAACGAACCAGACATTTGGCAGAGGCTCCAATGGAAGCAGATTCTCTGTTACTTACCTCCATAGGATAAATAGAAGTTTGTGCTGTTGCTCCAGCCAAAGAACCAGATACAAATCTTTCAATAGTGCCTAACTTTCCATCATCCTTAGTGAGTATCTTCTTATACTGTATAGTTAAAACACACAAAATAAACATCGTATGCTGTTTAGGAGAGGCAAGAGTACAGTACAAAATGTCTTTTCAAGCTGTATTTACTTTTTCATGTATTTACAGTTACATTTACTAACCCAACAAGCTTAACACTATACTCACTGCAACTCTGTGGACTAAGATTCTCAAGAATACGATAAATATTCCAGCCTGCAATAATCCTTTATATTAAACACCTCAGCCACTCACAATACTGTCAAATATTCTACAGACAGCCAACACAAGGGTATCCACAGTATGACCAACCCCCAGATAACAAAGAGGAACATGACACCCTTGCAGATCCAGTTCTCCAATCGAAGAATGAAAGATCAACTAGCAGGTTCACAGAGACACTTAGAGAGCTGTACACATTGTGTCATTCAAGACAAGAGACACCATCATGCAAGAATGCAGCATCAGCTCCCAAAAGGCAGAGCAAGAGTAAGGAACAATGTGCTCAAAGTTACTCTGGCATTAAAATCTGCCATTCAGTCTTAAAATATCCTGAAGTTTACTCAACTTTTTGCTGCTTTTACTTCACCGTTGTAGAGAGGTGTGCAATACGTTCATTTAGTCTTACCTGAGGCACTAGCAAGCCCCACAGAGGAAAAATAAAGACACCAGAACTGGAGTTCATTTTCCAAAGTAGAATTAGGTCTTAACACGATGCTTAAAGCCAATTCAGAGGTAAATATAACACTGAAATCCAGGATGAGGGCATCTTGCATAGCACCATGATATTTGACTTAAGAAGAATCCTGTATAAGTTCAGCTAGCATAACATGCTAAGTTTTTGGTTGTCACTTCGAAGCAAGAAACTAGATATTAATGCAGTACTCCACATAAAGCTATGCAGACTGGAAGACAGTTTAAAAATCTATGACAGATGTAGTTTTACACTGCTTATAACACAATGGCAAAATCTGCCTAATACCAAGTATCCTATTAACAGAATAAATAGACTATTTTAAATCTGATGGTCACTAATTTATTGCAACAAAATCTCCAACCATGATAGAACTCCTATATAACAGTGCAAATAATGCGAGCAGTGAGAGTGATATAGCATTATATCTGCCATTATTTTCTTTCCTGATTTATCATCCTACCTGTTCATAAGCCCAGAACTTAATAGCTGTTTCAGGAGCTATTTTCACAACGTTTACACCATTTCCCCTCCAGAGGGATCGGACACCACCTTCTTTCACCATTTGCTTAAAACCACTGGCTATATTCATTTTGTTTGATTTCGAACCATGAACCTAAAATAAACCAAAGTTACAGTAAAGAACACTGCTCTGATAAGATTACAAAGTTCATCACCTAAGTACTAAATTACTTAAATATATCAACTAGCAAAAACACATCCACTATATAAAAACCCCCTTGTTTCAGTGGCACAAGTACTGTAATATCTTGTTTACATTTTTGTCTTTTCCATAGTCATATTGGCAACTTTTTACTAACACAAAATACGTAAATTGTCAAAACATAACTAGACCTCCAGAATTTAGTTATTGTACGTGGCTATGATTTTTCCGTAACAGCTCTCTAAAAACTGAAGTAATACACTGGAAACTAAAAAGTTCTTGAACATTGCACCTACCTGCATCATCACTTTAAGGCGATCTAATGGTGCTGTACCTGTTCGAGAGACAGCACCAGCCACTCCTCCTGCCAACAGCTGTTTCCACCACTGTCCAGTCTTTTTCTCTTCCTCTGTGAACTCATCTGGAACAGTCAAACTATCTCCTATATCCAACACCTATTAGAATCCAAAGCAAATACATGAAAATAGCTTTCTTCTTCCATCATCTCAATTTTATCAATAGTTCTAATTCCACATTAACCTACCAAGTGAGAATATGTAAATAGAATACTAGTTAAAAATAAAACATATCTAATTTCCATTCTATAATTAACATAATTCCGTATCTGTAATTTCTATTAATTTCCATATCTAGAATTACGAATTGCTACTCAGTGAATAACAACTTTTAATGACTTCTACATAGATATTGAGTAATAACACCAAAGACCCACCATTTCAAAGACTGCACCATCATCATTAAAAATTCTGACAAATTTCTGCCTTGAGTATGGCCCAAACAAACACATTCTGTCATAACCAGTAGACCTTCGCAGTCAGCACTAAAGCTCAAATGCTTGTAATGTTGCAGCTAACCTTTCACCAGACAGTCTTCTGGGATTAGTCTGGTAATCTCTTAAGGATGCTAACACGAGATTTCTCTCTCTTGGTAATTTATTCACACATACATGGGATTTCCAATTCCCCCCACCCTCCCTAACATTTTAAAGTAGTATTTTTATAGCTGATATATCGAAATATTTTATTTCCGGTAACTGCTGTATATTACCTTATAAAATGACAAGTTTGACTCATGCTTTATAAATTTTCTCATCATCACTTACACTGAAAGGCACATTAATGACTTTTTTCAGCTATACAAGTTTGAAATTTCATTAAGATATGCATGTCTGTGTTCCCATCCAATATGATAAAAAAAAATATTACTATAGGCTCTAGTGATAAAGCTGTCCAAGACGTAAGACTATGGAAATCTCACATATCACTTAAACATAGTCTCTGCTCTTCATATAATTTATAACTATGATATGAGAAAATATATACTGTAGATAATGCAAAGCCAATATTATGTATAAATTAAACCTATAAAGAAGAATGTTTTAATAACTGGTAAGTACTGACCAGAAAGCTTGTTAACTGATAAACTTTTTTTAACTATTGTTGGTTTTAACTGTAGACACTACGTCCCTAATTTATGCTGTATTCCTCATCTGCTGAGTAGACAGAATACTGTCTTAGTCATTTGAAGCCCAAGAATTGCAGGATGCAGATTATAGATCTAGCCACTGGAAAAACAGGATAAGCACCAACTATTCTGGATATTGAACACAGAACAGATTAACTGAAAAATCCTTTCATCTTCCTGACATTCGTAGTTTCCAAGTAAGGTGTTACAAGTTTCTCAACTATATGGAATCATCAAAAGATCAATCAGAACTCTCAAAATATAAAAACAACGCTCTTAGAGATATTATGCAGACCTACCAGGGTTTAAACCTTGTGTCTACTAAGCCCTAAACACAACTAAGAAAAAAAGCTAAATTTGAGGGTGTTTATAACAAAGTCCACAGCTACCAACTCATAATAATTCTATGCCAATACAGCTATCTGCTTGGAAGAATGTGACATCAATTAAAATTTTACAATAAAAACAGAACTGGAAGAGCTGTCAATGCCAGCCAGACATGCGAGGTCTTCACATCTGCTCTTATCTGAAAGACCAACTGTGTTGCTGTATAGCTCGATTTTGTTTGCTGTGGTAACTGGGTCACCAGTTGACTGCAACACTGCAAGATCACAAGAGACTTCTAGAATTGCTTCTTGAGGGTAGCTAATGACCTTCCATAATAAAAAAAAAAGTAGATTTAATATTTAATAATAGTAATAAGAAGCATTTTATTAAAGCAAAGGGTTTTTTCCCCACTGAGTAAGCTGGGACCAGGATTATCTGATCTCATAGCAGTGTTTCAAGTGTTTTCTTCAGCAAAGAGGGAGCTAACTCCCTTGTGGCAAGCATTTCTGAATTAAGGTTGTATAGCGTGAAACACTCCACGCTTTCGGATCTCATACACTGTTTTTTATTATGGAAATGCTGACTAATCCCTGACGATATAAATGGTGTCACTATATTCAACGAAATATGTCTTTACCTAACTTTATGGATTACTCCAACTATCTACAGCAAGGGTATTTAGCAAACAGGATTACTATTGGTTTACTTAACTTATTTGTTCTTAAAAGTCACTGAGGTGGCAAGTGCTCCATTCAATAGTAACTTAAAAAAATTATCTGCACAGTGGATAGCCTATTGCTGTATATTCTGTCATTTTTAAGTTCTATAGCACAAAATAGTGTGAGAACATGTGCACAGAACATCATCACTAATGACACAAGTGATTTTATGAGAACAACAGTATTACTATATAAATGCAAATACTGAACTGATTTCAACATAAGAAACATTTAAAATGTTTCCACAGTTTGTTTCAACACATCAAAAGCACTGAACATAAGAATGTACTGTAATATGAAAAGAAAAATATTTATTATTGTGGTTATTAACTTTCTGTGGAATATCTCCAAATAAAGAAAAGGATCCCTTCCTAAGAACTACTGATAATTATTGGCAAATTTAGATGAAGTTCTTTGTTCAGAAGAAACTCACATCACACCATCCTGCTTGTAAACAGGACAGTACAAATTAAAAAGCAAAGTCAAACAAATACAGGTATGCTTGAAACAACAACTGTGAAGCTGTTATACTCAGTATTTAAATTAACCCAGCAGAGATGAACTTAAGAGCTGCGCTAAGTTAAAAGAAAAGTTGAACTTACAGTGGAATGTTTCCAGTATCGAATTATTTCCTCTATGTCTGTAGCTGGGTTAAACATAAAATGATCTCTCCACTCATTCCAGTCTACTGTCATTGTCCCATCAGCATCAATACTGAAAAGAAATCGAACTATATAAGGAAACAGTAGTAAGGATGGGGTTTTGTCGTCCGTCTGTGTCCCCCCCTTTTGTTTTTTTTTTAATTTCGGCCGCCACATCAGTGACAACTGACTACAAATTCCATATGGAGACTTCAAGGCTGAACCTGCCAAGGCCTTTCAATACTATGTTTTTCTTATGTAAGTGCATCAGGCATATTCCATTTAAAAACATAATATAACGCTTCATTCTATCAACACCACTTACAAGGAAATGAGATAACATTCTCCTCCCAGAACCAGATGCTCAAATAGTTACTAGACTTACTATCACCCAAGAACAGACGGAATATGTGAGATTTCCTATAAAGGCACCACTGAAGGTATCAACACCTTTTGAAGTTATTTATCCTGTTCTCTGAATTATAAAAATGTAATAATTAACAACACAAAGAAGCTTAAAATACTTTAAGAAACACTAATTCCTGACCTTTGCAGGATCTTTTCTGCCTGCTTTTCTGAAATGCTTATACCCAATATCTTGAGGGACTGCACAACTTCTGATGCTTCAATTTTTCCTTGAAACATTAAAAGAAAGATGATACGTATTTAAAATATGGAGCTCAATACACTTAGCACACTGGAGCTCACTAAGTTTTATTGTAACACCTACACAATAGCAAAGATAATTTAAAATAAATTTAAACACAGATGATATATTTTACTACAAGGACTGAGCAAAGTTAAGTACATTAAAATCATGCAACCAAATGAGATGCAAACATTCAATGAGTTAAAAATTATTTTATCTTAATAGATACTTAGAAACTTCCTTATAGTTTCTCCATCTAAGGAACAAAGAGCCCCAAATCAACAGACCTGGAAGACAGTGAAAAGAAAAAAAGACTAATATTTTTTTTTCCAATCTATAGTAAACTATAATTCTGATCCTATTAAAGAAAAGAAGCAGGAGTTCCATATTTGCAACTTTTTGTCTCCAGTTTAGACAAAGAATATAAATGAAGATAACTTTTAATGCACAGTTTCTTCCAACAACATTTGAACAAATAAAATATATCAAGCCATACCATCATTGTTTTTGTCCAGGCTCTTAAATGCCAGTTTCATCTTTTTCTCATGATCTTTAAGATACTGCATAAATTCTTCAAAATCTAGCTGTCCATCCTGGTTAGTATCTCCAGCTTTAAAAATTTTCTGTTGAGAGAAAATTCAACATTTGACTTCTCCAAATTATAGCAGACCCCTGGCTTAAAAAAAAAAAAGCATCATATTGGCCACTTTGGGAGTCAAATCAGGAAAACACCTAAGCATACACTTCAGAGCTATATTTTGGTTTCAGAATTTAACACACTCATTTTCATAAAGAGAGAAAACACTCAGCACTAAAGGCAGATTAAGAAAGCATTATTTATTATTTACTTAACTTTCCTATTCAAAGGTTTTAAGATTTCTTACCAGCACTGGCAAGTTACACTTACAGGTATCAAACAATTTGTGGAGAAGGTGGGGGACAGGACAAAACCATGAAAGAGAACTTCAAGCCTGTGACTTTCCTCGTTATACACAAAATTTGTCAATACATCAGTAAAATTAAACAAATATGGTGTTAACTATCCTCTTTAATCCAGTGCTCTACTAATTATAAACTACAAAGATAAAAATACAAATAACAATTAACTATTTAACTGTTGACAAAAAAAAAAACCGCAAAGGCCTTGCCTGACTAGCACTTCCACCCCACAGGGTTTGAGAAGGCAGGGCTTTCTCATTCAAACTGAAGCCCTGACAAAAATTTAAAACAAACAACAACAGACTTGTAACACACGGAAGCACAGTTATTTTCCATTTCCGCATGAATGCATGGCATACAATTGCCAGCACTGCGGGAAACAAGTCTAAAACATAGCCTAGGCATGCACTTCTCCATCAACAAAGGCAAGAATAGTCTACCATCTTTGTGTGTGAAAACATACTATTTTAAAAAGGGAAATCACAGCAGCCTCCCCACGCATCAGCCTGTAACTGCTGAGGCTTGTCTTCAAAGGTAAAGCCCCGAGAAGAGGGAAGCCCAGGCTATCAAACTCTGCAGGATTTATTAGCTCGGGCTTTACGCCAGAGCAAGGGCTGCTCTGCACTGGAGGGCCGCAGAGAGCAGCGGGGCCGAGGAGAGGCAAGGCCCACAGCACACTGCCACATGCACCTTCCGTCCATCGCCCATGTCCAGAGCTCTGCTGTCTCCTCTGGCAGGATGTGCAGGAAGCAGACAGGGAAACCCACCCCAAAACTCTGCCCTAGAACACAAGCTTTAAGGGGAAATTATGCCTCATCATTTTGTTTGGGCATCAGTCCCCGTGGTTTCCCTCAATGTGTGAAATCCTATGGAGGCATCACTTCGTACAAGACACCAACCTGACAGCGCAATCTCTTCATTAATTTGCCAGAAGTTTCAGAGCACTTCAGGGTACACGTGAAGCATATGTCAAAAAATCTTCCAAATACCTTCTATTTTGCAGACTGCCTTGTGCAACTGTAGTTTCTGAATAAAGTAGTTCTCAACAAGGTTTGCATGGCTGTTCCAATCTGCAAAATCTGTTTTTAATCATTTTGTTTACTCCACATTAATTAGCAGAAGTCCTCAAGAGACCAAAGTCCAACAAATTCTAGCCTACAGAAACTTAACATAAAGGAAGTTGAAAACCTTGGTGTATTTGTTGCAGGTGTCTGAAAAAAATTGAAGACATCTGAATACATTTATGTTGCCTCCTTTGTCTTTCCTAGCCTTCCAGTAAAAGAAACGTACTTTAATGTTTAATCTCAAAAAACCTAAATTTGTAAGATTATCATACCATTATTCCCCTCTCAATGGAAGGCAGGAAGACGACGTGGTACTCCACACTGAAATAAGAAGCAAATTATTTATCTTCCATAATGCAGTAAACTATGCACAATAAAATCAACTGAAGTTACTACAAGGTCAGATACAGGTGTTTGGTAACAGCTTAGAAAAACAGTGTTCTTAGCATATTCGTAAGTGCAGCTTGATTGTCATTCCTATTAATAACCTGTCAACAAAAATGTACTCCAATTCAGTTTCATGCCCTTGCCAATACGGTTACAGCTGTTCAGAATTTCCCATTATCAAAAAAATAGTTTGTGTTTATTGAAGTTTATGAATTAAGATTAAGAATTAAGACCAATATAGAAAGGCTAATAATCATTCAAAAAAAATCAAAACAAACAAAAACTCCAAACCAAAAACCACCATTAAAAATTACTTCGGCCAGAAAAGAGTCCCCCCATCAAAGACACTGCAATCTCAACTCATCTTGTACTCCACGCACGGCACCTCATACCATTGGATCCAAGTGACCCACTAGAGTCCCATGAGCTACTGAAAAAGAAGCGATTTTACGTGGCAGTCACACACACCCTTTGAGTGAATTCTAGTCAATGCAAATTGTTCCTGCCCCCTACCGCTATCTGAACTACACAAAAAAATGTAGAACAAGTGATGTTCTGGCTCACAGATAAGACAAAACTTAAACTAAATTCCAATTACAAAATCTGCACTGCTGAGGATGATGTGAACCAAAGAAAACAGAAATTCCTAGCAGGTTTAAAGAGCTGGCAATTAGGGTGTGTGAAGGGGGGCACCTTCCATTTCATCTGCCAAATGAGCGGATTTTGTATTGCAACAACTAGAAAAGGATAAGCACAAACATACTCTCCGTTCCCTACTTTAGTTTTTACAGTTATTTTCCAGACTTCAAGACAGTCTCAGCCACTCTCAGTGCAGCAGAACAGAAGCGAAAGCAAACAAAAATATATGCTTTTGCTCAGCAGGCATATGCCTTTTTCTCACATTACAAATCTAAAAGTTCATACAAACAAAAGCGTCTTTGTGTCTATAAAATGTACTAATTACGTTGGTGTTAAAGTTTCAGATTAAAACCGGTAATTTGCAAGTTTGTGGAACAAACAGGAATGCTGAAAGGAGCTTGCCTTCCACCTGGGGGGCAGAAACCGCCTCTTGGGCAGGGTGTTATATACTCCGTAAGCACAGCCAGTAGGAAGCCATGTACTTCATTCTGTGTGGAGTCTGGCACACTAACTCCCAGGTACAAACTGCCCATTCACAGCACCAAGTAATTCAGATTGGAAGGGACCTCCGGAGGCCATCGAGCACAACCTTGGCTCAAAGCACATCTAATCTAGTTAGATCAGGTTGTGCAGGACCACATCCAATTAAGTCTTGGACATCTCCAAGGATAGATATTCCACAGCTTCCCCAGGCAACCTGTTCCAACATTCAATCACTCTCACTTCAGTTCAACAAGGAATCTAACTCTGCTGTTCTGCATTTAATATACTACCAGATTTTGCATAGTTACAACCACTTGTCACTGTGCCACTTTCTGGTTCACCAGCTTCTCTGAGGGAGGAGAATTGGGTGCATTTTAAAATAGGCATGCATACAACAATAAAGCAGGAACCAAACTAAGTGCCAGTCCTCACTTGGAAGTCCTGGGAAACAATGCTCAGTGTGCCTGCCATGTAAAACCTGCCATTTCTTGTTACAGACAAGGTGCGGGATCACCTCACCTTTACGTAGACCCAGCCCCAAGAGGAAAATGTTTATTTTTCTAGGCGTGCCATTTCTTATCTCATTGTCTAAAAACTTTAACCCCCAGCAATATAGATAATTCATTAGATAAAATGAGATGGTGACCACATAAAGAATTGCTAATTACTGACAGATACAGGAATACAGTTCAGACAGTCTTTCCTTTTCACACTATGCAGGCCTTCACACATACTGATTACAATGCTCCTGTGGTGACCTATTTGGTCATGACACTACTGCCTTTTTCTTTTCTTTTCTTTTTTATTTTTTAGTCTGCTACTTTTGTTCTTTTTCTGCTGTGTATTTTGTTAATACAGTTGCTTTCAAAGTCCTGCACAGCAAGGCAACACCAATGTGAAAGGCCACAAGTAGACTGAAACACTGAAGATTTTTATTTTTAAATTTCTGTATTATATAAAGCATGTTGTAGTGCTGAAATCCTACTCCTGCAGAAGACCTCTGTATTTTGTGTGGAAACCTAAGCCAGCAGGTCTGTTGAAAAAAAATTAAATAAAAAAAAAAAAATCAGAAAAGTTACAGACAGGCTTTACATACACCTAAAAATCCTGACACTGTGACAGGCCTGATGAATTATTAGATTACTCTGTGTCAAAGAACTTTAACACATTCATAGCCACAATGTAAAGTCAGAGAATGCAAGACACTAGAAATCTTAATGCTTTTATGTACACTTTTCTTTTATAATTCACAGATTAATTTTTATACTACTTAGTATCATTATTTGTGTACTGTGCATAAGCCTTCACATTTTGGTTACAAAACTGAATTGTGCATGAAAGACGGGGCTACTCAGTACAAATTATTACCAATCATCTATTCGTTAGCTTGTCATTTCAGCTAATTAATACACTGTAAAGAATGTTTAAAAGGAAGTGATCCATCAAGAAGTTATTGGGTGTTTCTGGCTTCCTATCATGCTATCCACAAGACACCAGTAAAAATACAACACTTAAAGACACATAATTGGTGCGATTAGCAATTCAGTGTTTTGTAATCTATGACTAGAGTTCCAAAGGGCACAGTTACAAATACTGCATAGAAAAAACACCAGCACCACAGTAAGAACAGCATCGTGTCTTCAGACATTCACAAATTTCACATTTTCTTTTAAAACCAGAGGTACTATATATAAAATCAATCACCATATTCCCTTTTCCTGCTCTTTTCCTCTTCACCTCCAAAATAATTAGTGCTAGTCATTCACATAATTCTGCATTCTACAATTATAAACTATTAGACTGTACTCTTCTTGGAAGCTGAATTCAGTCACAGCTCAAGTATACGCAACTCTTCTCTCTTTACTGGATACATACCCTACAATACTAAAACTTAATGTTCTTTTCCTCTCTCTATCTGTTAAGGCTATGCAAATTTATGACACACAACAATAACTCAAAAATCAGCAGTAAAAATTATTAAAGTTGGTCTTGTCAAACTGCATCAGCTGGGAGATAAATCCAGCATAAAGGAAAAAGGCCTGAGGATGTGTCCACACAGCATTATATCCCAACCAGTGAGTCTACATAACACTAACAAACTAGACTGCCACTTAACCTCCAGAAATCCAACACAACACTGCATTTTGGGCAAAACAGTAATTTGCTCTGCATCCAAAGTCCTCCCAACTTGTTCAAATGCTGCATTCATATTTACTCCCTTCCCTCCCAAAGGGGTACCAACATGTACACAGTACCCAAGCAGGCTCTTGAAGCCTCCCACAGACAGACACTTTCAGAGCCTCCCATCTCAGTACAGCAGACTTGCATCCTTGGCAGTGGCAGAGACGCTGCTATCAGCTGCAGAGCTTCCTCTTCCTGTTCTTTGTCCCTAGCACCACTCTTCCCTGCAACAGGAAAGCACTAGCAGTGGTCTTCTCGGTGGTCCATTTCAGGACCTCTATAATCATTTTATAGATATAAAATAAACAATTTTATATATATAAATGAAGAGATGCCTATAAATGAAGAGATGCACGTCATGAGTATGCTCTCCAATATGCCTTGCAGAAGGGTGCTCCCTCAAACTCTCTCAACTCATAGCTATGAATTAGATTCCAAGAATCTGAAACAGCATAAATGTGAGATGCAAACTATCCCTTGTACCTTCAGTCACCATTCCTTGCAAGTTACACTAGTATTTCTGACTTTGAACATACTTGGTAGACTGAGTTTTTCCATTAAATGAGACTACTCTGCTACAGAGGCACCCTCACCTTACAGTCATCTTAAAAGATTCACCAGTTTACCTTGTCTGTTTACCTGGGACACACTGCTTTCTCAAGACAGGGATTTAGCAAAGTATTTCAACATGTGATTAAGAGATCTTCCAGGGGTGGGGGTTCCCATATTTGGTGCCTGGCATTCTTGCACTTTGCAGCAACAAGAGGAACAATTAATCATTCACTGTACACTGTCACTGTTCAGGAGTAAACCTACCAAGTTAGTATTTAAAAAAAATAATTTTATCTCCTTGGATGTTTAAAGTGTTATGAAAACAAACTCATATTCATCTTGCTCTTTATGCAAGCATGTGACTTGCTCCAAAGTCACATGGAGACTTGGAGACTACAGCGTTGGATCTGTTAAAAGCTTCTGAAGTTGTACACATTCAAATGAAATAATGGCTTACACATTGCTTACAACTGAAGTCAGATATAATACTCCAGATGTTTGTGGTATTTCGCAAATAAGTCCCCATAATGATACATAATCATAACACCTATTATGACCTGAAAAGCAAAGTTTAAAGGAATTAATTCCAGTTTTCCACAATCACGTGACATGACATCTGTTTTGGTAAAAAGTTGAAGATGCGCATCTACTCTATAGTACCAGTTTTAGGCATACTATTAAGGTGAGAGAAAGCTTCACTTCACATAATGACAAACAGACACTAAAGTGCTGAAGCTTGTAAGACTGTGAATCTGCATATCACTTCTCATAATAATTTCTAAGAGTATATACTGTGTGATCAAAAATGCCCATGTTGCCTCTAAGAACTTGCTGCAGTACAACTAGCACTTTTTGTATATTTCTAGCCAAGCTACAACATGATGAAAAGGCCTCTGTTAAGTTGGTCTACTAGCCTTCTAATTTCGCCATGTAAGGGATCTTACCAAAATTAAGAAAAGCACAAAAAAAATCTTAATAAACAGTAGAGAAATATTCAAGAACATACTTAGCTCAGTCACTAAGGTGCTTTCTGGTCTAAGAGCAGCCATGTTAAGTTTCAAGCCCTGAAGCACTATCGAGTCCTAGTCTTCACAGGCCAGAGGAAAGCACAGAAGGAAATAATGCACACCTGGCCCTGTTCTCACCTGACCTCTCGCACTGAGATGCGGCACTAAGACAGCACAGGGGCCTGCCTCACTCAACAGAATTCTGAATTTTCCTTGGTTTAAATGCAGCAACACACTTCAAGTCTTCTGAGTATGTTTAGACTTTGCTGTACCAAATTTTCATAAACACAGTTGGTTACTCTAAACAGACTATATTCCAACTGCTGAGAATTTAGTCTCCTTGGGCCCTGTTTCCACCACACAGAGGTGTCTCATCATACTGTTTCTTCCTCTAAAGAGCCTTAATGTAGCCAAAAACTTATGTCAAGACCTGACAGAGAGTCAGTCAAAAAAGATCATTTTAATGTTTCCAGAACGCAGTTATTAATTTCAATAACATCTTCTACTCCTAGCTCCAGTACTCAATGTATAAATAGTACCTGAATTTCAATGCTTGTCTGTTCCCACTGCAAACCAAAGCTTGAAATATGGGGTTTGCCTCCTAAAGGTTTACTGTAAGGACTGATTGCAACAGAAGGAAAAGGTGAACAAAAATAGTACTTCATACAACTACTCGCACCATTTATGGTACTCCCGCATAAGAGACGGCATTCTGAAGACACAGGATGAGATCATCTGAGATTTGACCTCAGCATCTATTTTGTGTCTCTACTGGACAACTCCACTAATCAAAGTGATTGTACAATAGCTGTTAAAGTTGCCTGTAGAATGCCATTTGATACTGTCACCAAACTTAATTTCTTCTTCGTAGGTGTTGACATATTACATCAGGAATCTTTTGTAAAGCTTTGCAAAGTTACCCATTCCTGGCGGGTAATAATACTACAATATAAAACAGGAGTCATCCTGGCGGCCTCTAAGCAGCACACATTTCGGATTTTCCAGTGGTTTACTTCTGTCTGTCAGATACTGACAGGAGTCAGGTCAAGTAGGAAAAGTCAGGAGCTTCTGCCACATTGTACTATGATGCCTTGCTATGGGGAAAAAATTATTCTTCGTTAGAGGGACATGCAAGCTATCTCCAAAGCTTACCACATAGTTTCACATCAATTCTCGTATCCACAATGTTACTGCTCCTAAAAAGTGCCTCATCATACATTAAACATTAATAAAACTGCCTAAACAACTGATGAAAGGTGAAATAAAAAGAGCATACCAGTAGTCTATTACTCAAATGGACAGCAGCTTTGTATCTTTTAAAGACATGCATATTCCTTCTAGCGAGGAATTACCTTTCAAGAGGAAAGTAATACCAGTAGAACAAACACTAATTTATACCATGAAGATGATGACTTAGGATGAACCAACCGACTTTCCAGTGAAACACCATAACACTCCCATGGGCCCTTACCAGAAGTTAACCAGGAAGCAGCTGTGCCCCCCAGGAGTATGGTGACCAACACTCCCGTGTAGGTGGATTTCATCCCATGCAACGGAAGCCAGCCCTGCAAGAGTGTTTTTAGAAACCTAACCGAGATCTGCATCCAGAACCTAGCAGTAGTGCCAGGCCTGAGACACGGACCCAGCCACCACGCACGAAAGCCTATTCTGCTTTGGGATATTCCAAGGTCTGCCCACCTCATAGTGCTACTATGCTGGCAGGGCTGAGCAGTTCAGTAGCTAACACTTTGCCACATTTTGTAGTATTTCCACATCTCCTTTCCTCACTCATTAATTTTAAGACTACTTCTGCCTCTCCAAACGCAAACATGATGATTCAATATCTGACTTCATCAATAAAATACCTTTTTACAAAGTAGTAAACAGACATTTTACTGAATTCAACAACACTTTAGACCTTGAAGTGAAAGAAGTGGGAGAAGGCAGCTTCAAGCTGCAAGAAAGTACAGGAAGCAGATTAGCTATGTAAAGACAGGAAAGAAGCTGGAGGCAGATCTTACCAAGGCTCTCTTATAATAACAAGTACAGTTATTAACAGTTATATATAACTAGTCTAGTTTCTAGTCCAAACCATGCCCGCCATTAAGTTTAAAATAGTGAGCATATTGAAGTTTCAGTGCACTCCAAAAATTCTTCCACCCTCTCAAACGCACATCACAACTCATGGCTTATTTTGTTTACTCTGTGTTTCTTAAGCAATTAAGACAGCCAGTTCCTGCTCTCCATTACATCCAGGTAAGTCTAGCTTACCTCTATTGATTTCATGGATTTCACTTCCAGTTTATCCTCTAGCAGCCAAGAAGAATTTGACATATACTCAGATGTGCACTATTAATGAAAGGCACCACACCGATCTTGAGGAAGAACTTGGAACTTCAATTCTAAGTTGCTCAAAACTTAAGAAGGATGCCACTTGTGTCTCAGGGCTTTCAGTGAATTATGTGGGAAGACCACCCTCATTAAATGCCAGAAAATTAACTGGTCACCTGTTCTCCTGTTGTTCAATGTAAGTAAAAACCCAAATTGTTACAGTCAAACTGGTACAACAGGTTTTCAGCAATGCGTATACAACGTGTGACTGAAGTTTGTAACTAGCATGCTCTTAATATTGACAACTCACAGATAAGCAAACAGGCCAAACTGTCCCTCCTTTATATATCAAAAACTGCGAACACAAAACATACTTATTCTAAAGAGGATTTTCAGCAGCAGTAATACTGAAGTGAAAGCACACTTTCATTTATACTCTCACATAAGCATCATTCAACTCGAGGTCTGCTGGTTATTTTTCCCTTAAGTGTATGCGACACAGAATTAAATATACCAAAAAAAGGTAAAATACAGACCAAATAATGAGACCATGGGAAAGAATTGGCAGTGTGTCCCACAATTAATATAAGGTCATTGCAATTGAATTACTGACCCAACATACCTCTTAACACTACAGTCAAAATTTAAGTTCCTGAACCTCTTTCAGAAACTATGCAACGGCTAGTACAGGGACAGCAACAGAATGCCATCTAACCAATCTTTATACTGAAACAAAGAACAGGACTGTTACGGTAATAGCTCCAGGACAGATCTCAGCTGTACCTGTTCAGCGTAACTGAACCTATGCATGCCTTTTCAGCACAGGCTTGCCTTACAACAAAAATATTTATGCCTACAGAATAGCATATTAAATGATTTTATATTCTGATTCTGGGCATTACTCAAAACAACTATGTAAGAGAAGTTTCTCTTCCGGGTACAGGTCAGGTTTGCTAGCGTAACTCAGCCTTGGTACCCAACACAGCCCATGCCAAGAAGTACCATTTCCATGTCCATGTGTTCATGGGGACCTAGCTTCAGTAACGACTTCTGACACTGCAACCTACTGTTATACAGATTTACTTAGCCGCTGCCCAAAGCAAACGTTAATTTATTTTGACCCAGACAAGGCAAAGGTGGAGTGACAGACAAAAGCTGTAAATTATCATCCTTCACCTTGCTGGAGGAGCAATATGCTATCAAATATCACGCAACAAAGAGTCAAAGCAAGTCAAGAGTCGACACATGACAAATAAACCCGGCCGTGTCCCCTTGGCAACCGAACGGCCGGCAGCCGCACTGCTAACAGCGTTCGCACTCCGGATCCTTCGTTTACAACCCCGACGCGTGCCTGTACAACGCAGGTCCGGGAGCAGGCAGCGCGTACCCGGTTAAGAAAAAGGCAGGCCCGAGACCGACTTCACCCAGGAGCGGCCCAAAGCCCCCGGAGGCGTCTCCCAGGTCTGCAGCAGTCCCCGCCGTGCTGCCTCGGCTCCAGGACCATCACGGCGAGCCCCAGCCGGGCAGCGCCCCAGCCCTCACAGGCGCGGGGCGGCCAAGCCTGCCCACGCCTCGCCCTCCCCACGGCGGCGGGGTGCCGGAGACAAACCGCTCACCAGCTCCTCTGGGAGGCAGCCCCGGGGGGAGGCGGCTGCAGACCGGGGAAGGGCCGCCGCCGCGTCCCCGGCCCGCTCTTACCTCCTCCGCCTCTCTTCCCAGGGGGATGCCCATGGCCCGAAGGCCCGTCTGGAGCTCGGCGATATCCACCCTCCCATCTTCGTTGAGGTCCAGCTTCCTGAAGAGGTTAGCGTAGCGGGAGTCGCCATTCCTGCCCCCGTCGCAGGCGACCGCCGGCAACGCGAAACCTCGCAGGAGCTGGAACATGGCGTGGACGTGCGGTACGGAAAGCAGAACTCTCGCCCCTCGACTCCCGCTGGCTGGGCGCGGACAGGAAGCACCGCCTATGCCGCTGCCAACACCCGCAGCTGCCAGAGGAGGAGTCAGCCGGGCTCTGCCTCAGCGGGGGCGGGGAGGAGGGGGGGCGGGGAGCGCCGCAAGGGGTGGTCTCGCTCTCCGAGGCGGGAAGCGAGGAGCCGAGGGAAGAGCGTGCCAGCTGCAGGTTCTTAGGCTGGCCTCAGCTCTCCCTCCCGTACTGACACGTCTGTATCCGGCTAAGCGTTTCCAGTGCAAGCAGAGAACTACCAACAGCGCTGCAGAAGGCCTAGTTTGGATACGCTGGCTCATTCTAGTCGCCAGCGGTTGAGGTCTGAGTTGAAGCTGTATGAAGAGCCTCTAGCCTAAAGGCAGTCTTTGAAAGAGCTTGGCTTGCTTGGCCTAATAGCACAAAGACTGAAAGGAAACTTCGAGGGTTTTTGCTGCATAATTGCTTCACAAATAAATCAGTGGAGTAGATGCAAAAGGACACAGCTGGTATAAGAACAAATGGCTAGAAAATGTTAGCAAGTAGGCTCTCCATGAGAGAGCTGCAGTGAAAGCAAGAGCCACTGAACTGACTCTTGCTTTCCTGGTGCGTATTCAGTCAATATGCAACCCTAGAAAGTGTATTTCAGCCTTGTAGCATGAACTTACTAGCCTTGCTCAAGGAATAATTAGTAAAGCTAATGTGCTACATTGTCTGACCATAGACTAACAGGTGTTTGAATAAGGGCTAGACACTACTATGATTTGAATATATAAAGACTACCTGGTTGTGTTATAGGTTTGTTGAATCACTGAATAAGGGGTAGGAAGGGACCTCAGGGAGTCTGTAGTCCACCCTTCTGCTCAAAGCAAGCTCAGCCATGAACTCAAGAGTTACTCAGGTCTTCATTCAGTCTTAAAGACCTCCAAGAATGGAGAGCGGACAACTTCCCCAGGCAGCCTGCTCTACAGCTTGACTGTCCTCACAGGGAGGAACCTTTTCCATTTTGATTCACTCTGAGCCTTTCTCAATTTGTGTCTAGTATCCCTTATCCTCCCACTATGTTCCACTACAAGGAGCCTGATGCCATGACCCCATTTTCTTTATAAACTCTCTGTAGGTTCAAGGAGGGTGAGGGCCTCCTTTTAGGTCCCCACAAAGCGTTCTCTTTTCCCAGCTGAGCAAGCTCAGTTTCCTCAGCCTCTCTTTACAGAGTGAATGCTGTAGCCCCCAGACATCTTGGTGGCCCTCTGCTGAACTCTCCAGTTTATCCATGTCTTTCAGGTATTGGGGAGCCCAGAACTGGACTAGAGTATCTACATACAGTGTAATTTTTGCAGAGTGGGAGATAATCACTTCTCTCCATCTGCTCACCATGCTCCTGTTAATGCAGCCCGGGATGTTGCTGGCCCATGCTCAGCTTGCTCTTTGCCAAGACATCAAGGTCCTTCTCAGCAGAGCTGCTCCCTGGACTGTATCATTGCATGGAGCTATTCCTTGCTATGTGCCGTACTTCACACTTGTCCTTGTTAACAGGTGATAAGGTCCTTATCACCCCATTTCTCCAGCCTCTCCTAACAGCAGCCTGCACTCAAGCATGCCAGGTGGTCTCCCAGAGTTTGGGATCATCTGGAAACTTGATGAGAGTGTACCCTGCTGCCTGCACCTAACTGGTAAATATGTTAAACAAGACAGGTCCAAATATAAACATGTTACTTTGTTAGTACAGCTAACATTGTGCGTTGAAATAGGCAGAATCTGAACATACTTTACTCCTTTCTGGAATAAAGAACGCAAATGTTGCTGAGGTCACCATATCCCAGCAATGTAATACTGCTAAGTACTATGGCCTTTGATTCTGTTTTTCTACTCATACTCTCATCCTTACATCTTTATCTAATAAAGTACAGAGTGCAACATTCACTTTTATCACTAATCAGAACATTCAAGTAATAGCTATCTGTACTAGTTATTGAACACAATACACAGAAATATGACACAAGTAGGAATGAAACAGTACTACCTTAAGTTCCCTTTGCACATCACTAGGTTTCTAGTATCCAGCATCGTCATTGTCTGAGGTCTTAACAAAGTACAGTTATTTTCTTATAAGATTAATATAATACTAAATACTGTGCTTAGTATATTAAGACCATGTATGAATCAGAACCATTCAAAAATTAACACCAAATACCTGAAACATACACTTAGGTTGACCTCAGGCACTTTCACCCCATATCGTGTGCTAACGTCACTTAGACATTCAACATCAGCTAATCGTTTCCACTTGATCAGCAAAGCTGTATGTAAGCACTCATATGAACCTCCAGGCACTGAGTGTTAATATTTTTCCTAGCAGCATGACGACAGACACCATATTTTGGTAATCATTTCAGAGAGAATATGTATATATTATATATACACTTTTTTATTAATAATATAACTGTTACTTTAGTGGCAATACGTACAAGTTTGTGGACTGACTGAATATCGCTATAATCTACTTGCAGTCTGGGTTGAAATTAGTGTCTGATAGGGGATGATTAACTAAAGTAAGAAATGACATAAAGAAAAGACCAAGATGAGAACCTTAATGGAATACTGACATTTTTTCTAAAAACTTTGTAGTTGTCGTTAACACTTCTGAAAAGTTAATGTCAACAGCCCAAAACTAAAGGTAAAAGAGGAAAAGATGTGCTTGTTCGTCCTGAAGCTACAAGAAAAGCTAGTTTTGGCAGGTTTGGCTTTCATAAGTCCATCCTGCATAGTTATGATTTCTATAGTGTGGGCTGTACTGTTAGAAGTTGTGTAGGAAAAGTAGGCCACGGAAAATAGACAGATAATAAGAGTTTGATGGTTAGACAATTCATACTTGCAAACAGATTCTGCTTTAACTTGCATGCATGGCAGAAGGCTGGAAGTACAGGTTGTATTTCATTGGTCGAACTGTTTATCCACAATGTGACACAACAGTGAAACACATTTTCATGGAGCCATCCAGATTTGCCCTGATCTCCCTGAAAATGGAGGAAGTAGCATAGAGCTGTGCAAAGGGTTTAAATGCTTTGACTTTAGTGTGACTGGCTGGTACCGATAAGAAAAGTAGGTAAGAATCTCAGACACTGTATATATGTTGATAGGTAAACTATTAGATACATGTCTGTGAGGAAGCCACTGCACTTCTTGAAAGATACAGACACTAGTCAGGCCTAAATAACCTAGTGCAGTGATGTCTGAGACAGTGACCACAAATGATTCCAGAGTTCTGCCTCGTTTACCTCTCTAACAAGAAAATAAGATCTTTCCTATTGCTTGGAAGCTAGCACTACCAAAACTATCATTTCTTCTACAGATGGTCTTATATGACAGGTTTGGGGGCTGCATCATTTCTAGAGTTCTTGTTTGTTGAAAAGGAGTTTAGAGTAGTTCATCATCTTGCACGCTGATATTTACTTTACTTGAAGGAACTGCATAGCCACAAAGGACTTCTGAGTCAAGAAATATCTTTGCCCAAGATACACATCTAAAATAAGTTGTTGGTTTTTTGTTGTTGTTGTTCTGTAACATTTATATGATTTGTATTGCGTATTATAAGGCTTTCTGATATCAACACTGGTTAGCATCAGAACATCAAAAACATATCAGGAAAATATATGCATTTAACTTACTAAAACAAGAGCTTTTAATTAGTATATGTATCAATACTTGTACAATAAATGTTTCAATTACATCAATACTATCCACTTAGAGGAAGTGCTATAAATATTTCAAAACCTCTGAGGCTAGGAGTAGACTCATTATATTTTATTAATAGACTAAAAGATAACTCAGCTGAATTGCATGATTCAGTGTCTGCTCTATATACTGTAGCTCTTTTTCTGTGAGCAAGGAAACACTTCAGAATCTCAAAGTTACAAAAATAGGCTACTGCATGAGCCAACAATAATCTCTGTCTTAACTCCAGGGACTGCAGTGAAGTTGAGTAATTTTAAAACTATAAGATCAAATCCAGTTCTGCTACACAGTTAAAAAATTGTCTGTTAAGTACAACCAGAAATTTTATGTCATCTGAAGAAGCAATCTCCAGGAGACATGCAGGAGGATATAATTAAACAATACAAAGGCAATAAAGATGTAAAAGGCAGCAGACAAAGTTGAGTGGTTTGTCTTGGCTTAGGGTAAAATGAATACTTGCTCCATTATGTAGATGTAATGAGCTCAGTTTTAAACTACCATTAGAAAATAATCCTTCAAAACAAACATTTTGGAACCTTGCTATCATATAATAATAAGCTATGGTAAATTCAGATTATTTTCTTTTTTTCATATATTTTTCTTTACTAATACTTCTCTTTTATAGCACATGTCATTGGACTGGTTTAGCTTGAAAAAAAGTATTATGTCTTAATTCAGAAAGATTGGTGCTGTAATATGTGTAAATATAGCTCACAAATTAAGAAATCATGATTTAATATTGTCAGTGGAGGTTAAGCTGGGTATGCTTCAGCTGTGTTCTGACTTTTCCTGTGACATCACCATTTTGGAGAGCACAGAACACCTCATAGCATTGGGGCCATTACCTGAGCTTTATTTACAGCACAGTTTTAAATAGCCACGCCACATGAAGGCAAGTGATCATTCAGAGGGTAATCAGAAGGACTGCTCGTGTGGATTTGTACTGAACACATACAAACATATTTGGAGGACTGAGACTTCACCATGTATTTCTTAGAGCAGCATGAGAAGTGTCATGATTATAGAGTTTGCCTACCCACATAGAATCATAGAATGGTTTGGGTTGGACAGGACTTTAAATATCATCCAGTTCCAACTCCCTGCCACAGGCAGGGACATTTTCCACTAGACCAGGTTGCTCAAAGCCACATCCAGCCTGGCCTTGAACACTTCCAGGGAGGAGGCACCCACAGCTTCTCTGGGCAACCTGTTCCAAGTCCTCACCACCCTCACAGTAAAGAATTTCTTCCTTATATCTAATCTAAACCTACCCTATTTCACCTTAAAGCCATGACCCCTTGTCCTATCACTCTATGCCCTTGTGAAAAGTCCCTCTCTGGCTTTCCTATAGGCCCTTTCAGGTGCTGGAAGGCTGCTGTAAGGTCTGCTCAGAGCCTGCTCTTCAGGCTGAACAGCCCCAACTCTCTCAGCCTGTCCTCATAGGAGAGGTGGTCCACCCTTCCAATCATTTTTGTGGCCCTTCCCTGCACCTGCTCCAACTGGTCCATGTCTTTCCTGTGCTGAGGCCTCCACAGCTGAACACACTGCGTTTAGCTCCCACTGAGATCACTTTTTAGTTTAATTTAGTTTCAGGCATCCAAATTAATCTCTCTTGTGACCAAGACAGAATGCTTACAGTCGATTGCTGCTGGAAGCACTGATCTGGGTACAGGTTGTAGCCCAGACTTTACACTGGATCAAGAGCAATGATCCATCTAACGCCAAACTCAGGAAATGTTTTGAAGTTTCTCTGATGCCACTACTCAGGAAGAAGAGCTACAGATCAGAAATAGAAGTACCCAGCAGGGAAATGGTGCTGCAGAAAGCAAACAGGCAGAGTGGATGAACACAGGTCACGTTAGTACTGTCTCCAATAACGATAGATACAGTGGTGCTCTGGAGGATTTAAAAATCGCAGAGACTTGGGCTTTCCCTGTGTGATGGGTTGACCCTGGCTGGATGCCAGGTGCCCACCAGAGCTGCTCTATCACTCCCCCTCCTCAGCTGGATGGGGGGAGGAAAAAATACAACAAAAGGTTCATGGGTTGAGATAAGGACAGGGAGATTACTCAGCAATTAACCTTCACAGGCAAAACAGACTCAGCTTGAGGAAATTAGTTTAATTTATTAGCACTAAAATCCAAGTAGGGTAATGAGAAATAAACCCAAATCTTAAAACATCTTTCCCCCCCTCCCCTCTCCTTCTTCCCAGGCTTAACTTTACTCCTGATTTTCTCTACCTCCTCCCCATCAGAGGCGCAGGGTGACGGGGAATGGGGGCTGCGGTCAGTTCGTCACACATTGTCTCTGCCACTCCTTCCTTCTCAGAGGGAGGACTCCTCACACTCTCACCTGCTCCAGCATGGGGTCCCTCTCACAGAAGACAGTTGTCCATGAGCTTCTCCAGCACGGGTCCTTTCTGTGGGCTGCAGTTCTTCACAAACTGCTCAAGTGTGGGTCCCTTCCACGGGGTGCAGTCCTTCAGGAACAGACTGCCCCAGCATGGGCCCCCACAGGGTCACAAGTCCTGCCACGAAACCTGCTCCGGCATGGGCTCCTCTCTCCATGGGTCCACAGGTCCCACCAGGAGCCTGCTCCAGCACAGGCTTCCTACAAGGTCACAGCCTCCTTCAGGCATCCACCTGCTCTGGGGGGCTCAGCCTTGGCCAATGGTGGGTCCCTCTTGGAGCCAGCTGGCACTGGCTCTATCAGCAGCCATCCCTGTAGCCCCCTGCTACCAAAATCTTGCCACACAAGCCAAATAAAACCTGTCCATGGAATCACCTGTCCGTAAAGGAAGTTCCCCATGAACTCCTGCAGTTTCATGACTGAAATCTTATACTCTCCAGGAGAGCAAACAGCTTTTGAACTATTTGTTTTATCCTGGTGTAACTGTGGTATTTTGAAAAACACTGTTTTTTCTTGAATTCTTGAGGTTTCATAGCTGCTTGAGTAACATCCAACTTCTTTAAAGATTTACAAATTTCTCCTAATATAAAACACCAGTGCTTTAAACTTGTAGAAGCTTTACATCAATGACAGCACAGGATTGTTACATTACCTATAGCGTTTATCTGTTTTTGAAAGACTCCTCTGCTATTTTAAGCATCTTTTGATTAAAGATTCTTAATATATTTTGAAATCTATACTTCTGACACTTTTGGCTTTGACTTTTGCTGATTAAGGTTATACTCAATATAGCAGACTTTTTCAAGTCACCAGTTTCAGAATATATATATAGCCCATGAACAGAGTTGGGTTTTTTTTAATAGAAATTGCCTTTCAATCAAACCTCCTAAAGACATAGGACAACCACCCTCTCTTTGCTTTAATAGTTATCACAGGGCAGCAGGGCATGGCAAGGCCCAGCCCTCTTCCCAGGAACAGGCACAGGGGTCTCCCCAGCCAGGGCCTGTCCTACAGTATCTGAGCAAGAGGCGCAGGCATCCACAGCAGCGAGGCAGGTCTGAGAGCATGCTGGGAACACAGCTCAGGGTCCAGTCCAGCAAGAGCAACCAGACACATCTACAATGAGAATACAGCTCTGAGACCAGGCTAAGAAATCGACTTGCAGGTAGGGTCCACAACAAGGTGCAGGTAGGTCTACAACATAACAACTACCCAACAGCCAGACAGAGCTACAACAGGGCTCAAGCAAGGGCCAGTAGCTCAGAGCTGAGCTTAAATAGGCCCCCTGGGCAGAGTGTGGGTGAGGACCCAGGTGAGGCTGGTCAGGCCTGTTACAGCCTGTTGGTGCACTCAGCATATGAACTCCTACAACTTCATGAGAAGTTTAGTTATATGGAGGAACCTGCTTGTACTAGAGGCTATTCAAGGGGTAGAGCATATACTAATCTATAGGCTTTAATAATTTGTAGAGGTTATTAATATGCTTTTTCATTTCACTCTAATCAAAAGCTTCTTTTGGAGTCAGTGATTGCTTCACAGTTGGGAAATTTAGAGGGAAGTTTTTATTAGGAATTTGAAAGTGATAATGGAGTCAGAACTACTGTTGTAGGTTTTTTTACTGGAAAACTCTGTATATAAATACATTTTATGCCCTGAATGGTGTAAGACAGAAAAAGCAATAGCATGTCTTTCCCAGGCACTCTGTTCCTATGCTTTTTACAGTGTTCTACTTGTTTTTTTTCTAGGATCATGCTACAGGACAGCGGTTGACATAGTGTATAGTTAGCCACACACATTGATTGTGATGTCTGTATTCATCAGGTATGTATTCCATGAGAAATATTATGTTTTTATCCTGAGCGAAGGGCATCAGCGACTTTCACCAGCTGCCACAAGATTTCCGGGGCTCAGCATCACACTGCATGCATAATCCTGTAAATGCTTGTTCTTGCCATGTAAATAAATGCTTGGCTGTGCAAAGACACACTCTGTGTTGGGGTTTTGTTATGCAACACCCTGTGAAGAGGAAACTGATCTGCTGGTGGAAGTTGCTCGGAGCTCGCTTTGTTTTAGTCTCCTGGAATGGGTTTTTGAGGCAGCTGTTTCCTGGAGAGCACATACTGGTGTTGAGCTATGTATTATACATAAGTGTTGCACGTGTGCTGCCGTGATCATCTGTGCCACAGGACTGTTCTTAAATGTAAACACAGGAGCGCGCATTCCCCCTTCTCTACAGGGCTACGAACATCTGTTGCACCTATCAGAAGTGGAGCTAACTGTAAATTACAGGCTGAACTGCTGTAAAAGACCCTGATAGGGTTTGAATTAGAGTAGAAAGAACCTAAATTCAGAGTTGAAGTTTCGACGTCTCAACAATGTTTTGTTAGCGGTCTCCGAAAGAATACCTTTAAGCGACGCAACGGTAGCAGAGCAGCCGCTTTCCACGCCCCGCAGCGTCCCTCGGAGGGGGCGGATCGCACCAGCTCCGCTCGGCCGGGGCCGCGTCCCTCCCGCGGACACCCTCCGCCGCGCGGGACATCGGCGCCCCACGTTCCCGTTACCAAACGACCTCGCAGTGGCACCGCCCGACCCCTGCGTGAAACGACACGCCGGGCCGGGACTCGGCAGCGCCAGCGAGCGGCTTCTGCC
>Ga0065711_1032582_pt1 | contig 27066 bp, 22 predicted proteins | sample Hoacrofraction12_FD_59098 | JGI IMG/M metagenome (GOLD analysis project Ga0065711, IMG submission 59098) | Hoatzin crop microbial communities from Cojedes, Venezuela - Epithelial fraction 12 v2 (version 2) | ecosystem: Host-associated > Birds > Digestive system > Esophagus > Crop | place... | reverse complement strand
GGAGCTTGTCCAGGCAGGTCTTGAATATCTCCAGAGAAGGAGACTCCACAACCTCCCTGGGCAGCCTGTTCCAGTGCTCTGTCACCCTCAGAGTGAAGAAGTTCTTCCTCATGTCCAGCTGGAACTTCCTCTGCTTCAGTTTGTGTCCATTGCCCCTTGTCCTGTCACTGGGCACCAGAAAAAAGAGTCTGGCCCCATCCTTCTGACACCCACCCTTAAGATATTGATAAGCATTTATCAGCCCCCTTTTAGAAAATAATACTCACATGCTTGAGTAAGAAGTATGTCTCATGCGGTGAGAAATACACCCTTTTTTCATAAACTGCATTTGTCTGCTTGCTTTTCTGAAGTAGCACTTCTGGTGGTTCAGCTCTATGCAAGCTATCCAAGGACTCTTTTTCAAGTACCAGTATGCTTGCAGGGATGTGCTTTATCTGAAAGGCAGACTATGCAAATGAACATACAATGAACTTTTGCAGTTCCACATTTTTTCCACTCCAAAGTTTGTTCTTCCATTGCCTGACCCTTTGGTGCAAAACACATCAACAGCCTAGAAGCTGGTATGTAAACTTCACATGCCAAACAGAGGGAATGCTGAGGACATCTGTAGCTGAACAGTTTCCATGATGGAAGAAGACTGTATTCATGCAACGGTGGAAAACTTGGTTTACCAACAGTCAGGCCATTTGCTGTGGAATAATTTGGTCACTGTTGGCATTAGACCAATTATTACTTTACATGGTGCAACTGCCCTTTGGGAAGCATAGGCTTCCAGCTTCCACGACCAAACACAGGACTGAAAAGGGCAAGGAATGATAACAAAGGAATTCAAGCTATCTGATACCAGAAAGCAGACCTGACTTCCAACAAAACACCTGCCATTAAAAACTGGCTCACAACAAAATCTGCATTTCCTTTGCGGAGTCTCATATCTAAGGCTAGCCAGGGATGAGAGATAAAATGCCAAAGCCTTTTGCTTATTGACAATAAAAGTCTGCCAGTTCTTTGCAGCAATAGGGAGAGAAAAAAAAAAAGGTAGCTACCCGTGATGCTGCTATTCCATCATTTTGACGCTGTTGCTCGTGATATTGTATTACTTTTTGTCTTATTTATCTCCAAGTGCTATTGCTTGGCAGGCAAAACTCTTGGACTATGTTATGTACCAATCCTTCCAGCATCTAGGTTTTCGCAGTGATATTAATACTCGTGAATACCGGAACAGTTCTAAGATAAATACCCCACTGTCTTCTTCGGTAGGTCCTATGCATCAACTACGGCGCTAGCATAAAGAAATGTTAGGTATTCCACAACTGGATGGAGAACAGACAAGGGAGAGCTCAGAGTGAAATGCTGGGAGCTCGCTCGCTGTATACAAACAGAACGGAAGATAAATCAAAGCTGCTTTTTGATCCCAACAGTCCGCGCCACGTTCTCCTTGACTCTGCATTGGCAGCCCCCAGCCCCTTCGTCCCCCCACAGGCATCAGGCATTGCTTAGCCTCCCTCTGCTGCAAAGTGGCTGGGTCGACCAGCGTTAATGAGGCCGGGGTGAACACGTGCAGGCCAAATAGGAGCGGAGCCATTGCTCCATCCCAAGGAGCAGCCAAGCAAACCTCTCCCGGAGGAGCAGCCAGCTCTGCTGCTCGGTGCTTCCCGGGACCCAGGTGCCTTGCCTTCAACACTCATCACGTTCCCCCTCTCCTGCTCCCAGAGGACATAAAGGTGTTCCCTCAGACGCTATAATTTAGCCCTTCCAGGCGTCAGCCCTGTTCACCCATGTGAGGACAACAGAGTATTTAAAGCTGAAACAGCCAAAGAATATATTCAAGAATCTATGATAAAAGCTACAATTTTATGCACCATGGAGCATCCATCAAGGAAATGCACAGAGCTAGTGCCACAAAATAATTACATGTGCAGAGCCCATTGTAAACATAGCTTTTATGTGCATCAGCACAGCTGGGGACAGTGTTTAAAAATATAATTATGTAATGCATTTTATGTAGTCCGTGAGCCATTCAAGTGATACCATCGGTTCAGCAAAATTGCATGCAGCAGTTCTGTATCCATTGGCCTGAGCAAAGAAACATTTTTCAAGAGCATTATTTTTTTCTCCTGCCACGAAATAGATTTGTCTCCGATGCCTGCGGGGGATCTGTGTCTCTGTCATTGGCCACTTTCGCTCCTACTTTCACCAATGAAGGAGAAAGAAGCGGGGAGTTATTTTTGGCCTTGCAGCAGACTCCAGCATCTAAATCAGTTAGTTCTGAAACCACTTGGGGTGGTGCTGGTTCTGTTTTGATGGCTTTAGAGAGAAAGAATTTGTGATGTCTGACTGTTAGCAAAAGGCAACAAAGCAGCTGTTGTTGGGTAGAAGGGCAAAGCAAGGTTAAGATGCTGTGTAACGAAGCGGGGTCCAGCCTTTAGTACTAGATGTGCAGCAAATGAGGAGTTGTGGCTAGGGCAATACAGAGGTGGCTATTACTAAGCCACATACAGGCTTCAGTGTGGCAGGAGATCTCTATCAAAATGCACACAGAAAATAGGCTTACAGCTATACTCATTGCTGACACTCCCCTACTCCCCTTCCCCCTCTATTTTATTTTTGCAATGCTTACAGTATATTAGCTGCAGAAAATATAGAGGAAGCTTTGCTCTCCTTCTTGTTTAATCTGCTGTTGCAGCTGAATTGAGGCGATGCAACAGTAAAATCTGAGACAGTGCTCAACAGTGCTGCTAAATGATAGCAGCAGCACATACAGATACTCATCTGAGAAAAAAATAGAAGTTTATAGATACTATTTTAATGGTCACTTTAAGGCCCCAAAGCTTTCACTGCTTTGCAGAGAGTAGTTTGTGTCTTGGCCAAATCCTACCTGCAAAATTACATTTGATCTATCAAAAATCCTTCTAGGAGACCCAACAGATTGCCTTTTCATTTAAAGAGACCATTAAAAAAATCTACCTCATTTCATAATACCAGACCCACAGGTGGGAGTAGTGGGATAGCTTCTTCAGCTACCCAGGAGCTGCTTGGCACAGAAATAGGACTTGATGCTAATTTCTAAATATGGGATTTGATATCTGAAAGGAGATTTCCTTTTCTCTGTTAGGTGCTGGGTCATGTGGAGCATATTGAAAAAGAGAGTGGGGACCAAAACCCAGGTGTCTGCATTCCTGCTTGCATGCCAGCATCATTGAGAAATAGAGACATAGCTCCTTGCTTTCTCTCTTCCTCCCTATGAATATTGTATTTCTTTTTGCTTAGTGGAATGGCATCGATCAGAAGACGGAAGATATCACAGCCAGAAGAGTCTGTCAGCGGCTGTGGCATGGCAGAGCCTAGTGAAGTGGGAGCTGTGCTTTTGGATCTCACCCGGATGATCAGCGATACTCAACAGAATAGTTGTTTGTCTGAAAGATGGGCACAGGTGTCATCCAGCTACATTTTCAAAAGCAAGCAAATACAGCACCGTTTGAAAAATCTCAGAATTGCCATATATTTGATTCTAGACCTACTAAGCTATTTAGATGCTTCCTTCCCCATGAAAGTCTCTATAAAATACATTTTGTAGATGAAGCTCTTTGTGGTCTCTGTAGTAGAGCCTGCATAGATTATCTAGATATAGACTTACACAGTGCATGCCACCTCAGATTTACAGGGAAAGCTAAGGCAGCTATCACTGCATCGCCTCCACTGCACAGCCTGCTGTCGCACGTGTATTTTGGTGACCATATCTCATGTCAGCTTATACAACGAAGATGGGGTTTTGCTTTAACGCTTTATGTAAACATATATATACACACAGGCATATATGTAGTACATAAATACTAAGCAGAACCTTTATATATTATTGGAAAAGATTGGTTTTGGGGACATCTAAGCAGTTAAATGGTTTCTGTAATTAAACCTGAGCAAAAGCAGACTTTGGCATTTTTAGATCATTCAACATGATTTTTGAAGTTGCACTCAGCGGAATTTGAGAGAAATTTTATCAACTCGAACAATTACTGCTTTGCAGCACAAGGTGTATGGTGCAGTCAGTCAAAATGAAACTGTTATTACCTCCTACCATGCAGAAAAATGGAATGCATAAACAAACAGTTCTTTTAAGTTAACTTGCTAAGCAGAATTGGTCAGTGACCCACTAAGAAATACTTCTGTGTGTGGTATCAGCATCAAATATGGGAGTTTCATGGTGGTTTTTTTTTCCCTGTAAGATGCAACATTTTATATTCTCATGGGAATTTGTAATTGTCAACTTGAATGTGCTCAATATTCTTGAACAAGACATATTTAACACAATGCCTGCACACAGAGAGCTGGATTTTCAAAGCCACACTGTTAAGCAAATATCCTCATGAGGTTATATGTCTGTGGCTTGTTTATGGAGGAGATAATACCTTTGAAAGCCTGGCTTAGGATGTGAGATACCAACAGGTGAAGACCAAATTCTTCTTCTTATCTAATCCAACTGGAATGGCATCAGTGTAAAATGAGTTAAAAATTTACAGTGTTGGACCCTAAAATGCTTTATTAACATGTTTCCTTTGAAAGGTAGTAAAGTAGATTACTGTCAGCAGATGAGCCACAGGGAAGAAGCAGGAATGGACAGGCAACGCGACTTCCTCAGGATCACATAACAGATTCGTAGAGGAATTCACAGCAGAGCCCCTGAGTTGTGTTCCACACATTGCTAACCACTTCTCAGGTCCAAACGGCTTGCAGTGTGCCTTTCTGTAGAAATACCACAACACTGCACTACCACAGGAGCAGCAGAAAACACGTTCATTGAACATTTGTTAAACAGGTCTGGTCTAACGTTATGCTAAGGGTATGCTCTATTCAAGTGCGTTCAGCCCAACATTGTGGCTAAAATGCTAATAGAAAAATTGATTAAGAAAAACACTTTCAAATGGAATCTATTTTATATGACCAGAGGGAACCTTCAAAACACAAAATTAAATAATTTATGTCAGTACCTTCTGGGTGAAGCCTGGCTGTGAATTCTGAGTGAGAAATGCGCAGGCAGCACATCGTGTCCTAGAAAGAGAGGAACAACGCCACTTCTACCTTTACCAGAGAATGAAGGATGCCAGCTCTGACATTAGCATGAAAAAAATCAGTTAAAAGCATAGGAAATCCTTCAGGCTGCTTGTGCAGGTATTTCTGAGTAGCCACAAAGAGGTTAGTGCTAAGTATATTTACTACTTAGCAGAATTACCTACGTGTAACTAAAACTCCGATTCCTTGAAGCCAATCAATCATTCTTAAAATATGGTACATATGTGAAACTGCTACCTCGTCCAAAACAGACAACTGCCTTGGCACAGCAGTGTAAGTAATGCTGCAGGGTAAACAGTGGGATTTGGCCACAGGTTCGAAGGAGCGTCGTAAGGAGAACCGTCAACTCCATGCCCTTAAATTCCTTCAATGCTCTTCCTTTAATCCCTCATAGTAATGTTATTTATACAGTGTTTATTAAGGCCTCAGTTTAAAACTGGTGTCTAATTTCAGGTGCCTCACTCAAGTCACCCAACTGCTGGAGGTCCGCACACCGAACTCCAACGGAAATAATGGAAGCAATGGGCAATAGGCACCCAAGCCCATCTCCTTCCCTGTGATTGCAGTAATACATTCCCACTCTTCCAAATGCCACTGCTTGGCACACATGGCTACTCGAGCTGTATTTCCTTAAAAAGGTGGGAGTTGGGGAAGCATTGGCTATTTGGGGAACTTGCATGCAAGATATGTTTTTTAAGTAAGAAGATACCAGCAGATGGATTTTGAGAAGGAAAAACATTGAGCGAAATGCCATAGCCAGTCCAAATAGTTGCAGTGAATAAGAAATGTGAAACTGAAACCCAACTTGTAACCACTTCTTGGCAGCATGCAGTTGCAGGTAATAATTGTCTTCAAATTCTTATGTACAGAAAGTTGAGACATGATTGTCTGGACTGGCAGACAGAGCGGGTGGATGGCAGCTTTGAACTACTTGGAAACTACAAAAGAGACTCAGCCTTTGGAACAGTAGGTGCTGGTCAGCCTCTTCCATGACAGCCCTCCAAAGCACCTGATCATCTGGACATTTTCTACTGCTTGCTATGCACGACAACAGGACAAGTGGTTGTATGTCCTCCTCTTCTTGTCAACAAGGACAACAATAAAACAACTGTTTTAAGAACAAGGAGAAGGTGATAGTCAACTTCTACCTGCAGCATCGTCTTAGAGCACTAGGAATGTTTCTTTCCCCCATGAAAAGGGTAAATAGATGTGGGGAAAAGTCCACAGAAGATCCTACCCTCTATCATACCCTGAATTTTCTAGAATTCATGGTTGTTGTCTTAGACCTAGACCCAGTTTAGAGTATCCACTTGTTTAGCACATGCAGGTGAGAAATTGGTCTGTTACAGATTCACAGAGTTCAAGGCAAGAAAGGACCATTACAATCACCTGTTCTAATCTCCTATGTATCACCACCCTTTTAATTTCACTCAGTAACTCCATATAGCACCAAATAACCACCTGCTTAACTAAATATCTGGCTAAAATGCATCTTTTGAGAAGTTATTGTCTTCCTAAAAAAGAGGATATGAAGAGTGACTCCTTTAGAGGTTTTTCTTAGCAGTATACCACCCTTTCAAAGTATAATCCAAATTTCTCGTTTGAGTTTGCTTAGCCTCAGGTTGGCTAAGACATTCTTCACACATCTCCACACATTCTCTTGAGCCATTCAATCATTTTTTGGCGACTGGTACAGTCTTACCCTGAGGGTACTTTATACTAAGCAAATCAACTCTTAACCTTCTTCCTGATAAAGCTAAATAGGTAGAGCTCTAAGGCTCTCCACTAAAGATTCCAAACCTCACACCTGTTTGGGGCTTTCTGCACACCCTTTAATCAGCACCTAGGCAACTGATGTATATGTCACTGCATGTCAAAAAAAAAAGTATCAAGACAGCAGAGGGATAGAGGAGGAGAAAGAGTGTGTGCCCTAATCAGCAAGTCTACAACATTACAAAAGACAGCATTCAGATCTAGACTTCATCTGTTTGACTTTGTTTCCCTAAGTTCAAACCTTATCTTTATATCTCCTAGACATATAAGAACAAAAAATTAGGGAGATCATTGTATTTCCATGGCTGAAGAAAGCTATCAGACCCCCTGCATTGTACGCAGAACTGCTTAGCCACTGGGCAGGGTGGTGTTCAGGCAAAGGCTGCGCCTAAAGAGGTGTGAAGAGGACAGCGTGGCACGCGGGACCTGCCGGGCTGGCCGGAGGGGTGCTCGCAGCGGCGCCCGGCCTCCCGCTGCCAAGTGCAAATTGGGACTGCTTCCACACAGCCCTTCTGTAGGTCATCTGTTCTGACCTGGAACACACCACTGATATTTGGGCTCCAGGCCGTGGCTATTCAAGGACTGAGTTCATATTTGCTAAGCTGCTAATTACTGTATAGGACTTACTTTAATACCAATGACACAGCAGGAAGTATCCCAAAGTCTCCACTTTGCCATTCTTCACCGGTACCAAGGGGACTGTATACCACTTCTTAAAGACATAATAATGTGAAGTAAAAGTGATCAGATCACAGTTTCAAGAAGGAGCCATCCTATGAATGGCATATATTTAAAAGAAGGCAATTTCCAATTACTACAGTCTGTAAAAGCCAGAGATCAGATTCAATTACACTGCACTTGGCAATTTACAATCTGTTGGTGCTCGTTCCAGCAGAGGCTTGTTAAATGCTCTCTTGCTGCAGACCTTCGAAATGTGCTTACTTACTGAAAAAGAAGAGGTTCTCAGTCCAGAGCCTCACCATAACTTAAGCCATCAAAACCCAGGCCAGACCCCAGCCTCCACTCAGAAACTCCACTTAGGCAAGGATGACACACAGCTGGGTTTCAGCCCAATGAAGAAACCTCATGGGCTGTTCAGCAGTGTTAGTTTGACCCCAAACTTAAAATGCTAATTCACCAGAATTCACTGTTCAGGTTCTGACACACTGGCCTATTATGTACAAGCTTCTAAATCCAAAATTTGAACATCCTCCTTCAATTTTGCTTTTTTGAGAATCAGGCCCTCCTGGCTTCACAGCTTGGTTGCTGTTGCTGTGGCACATCAAATCTCCAGAGGTGACAGCAGATATGCGGTGAAGTGCTTGCTCTAATGTTTCCTAATGCACATTCAGGCAGATTGTTAATGGGAATACTCTCAGCCAAGACAGGTTGCAAAATCCAGAGGACCACAAAGGCACTGAGATTCCCAGGCAGGTGGCCTGTTCTTATAAGTATAATGCAAATTATCCCTTAGGTTTGCTACTATAAAAATAAAGCAGCAGTGCTGAAGCCAATAGAATTGTATCCGTTCACACCAGATCAAAATTCCTCTCTAGGAAACCATATAACAGTGGTATATGGTGAGTCAACTGAAGACACCAACATGGGTTTCCAAAGAATCCATGGTAACCTATGATGTAATCGTGCAGCGCATCATGAAAAAGCACAGTTCAGGGGGCAGCTGCCATTGCAGATTTAACGCTCGTCCTGGGATGTGTTTCTTTTGTGTATTCAATTTACATTTCATTTAAATATTGTGACCTCTTCACTCCCCTTTCTCCATTTCCTTTTTTCAAGCTTGCCTTACCAGTTGTTAGTAAGTTTTCATTTTTGTTTTGGGCATGGTGGAAGCCAGAGACACTTACCTGCTATCGTTCCCACTAATAATGCACTACATTACCAGTGACATGGGCTAAGGGAGTTTTGTATCATCGGGGTAAATCAGAGTAATTTCAGAGGAAAGCACGGAGTCAAGCTCAGATTGCATAAATTACTCCAAAGTCACAGGGGGAACCAGGTCACATAGCAGACAGCAATCTAAAACCTAGATTTGAACAGGTGTCAGTTGACCCTCCTGCCATGAAGAGCGATCAGAAAAAGCACCCAGGGAGGATGCACGGGAACAAATCCTGCAGAAGCTGCGAGCGCGAGAGCCCCAGTTCTCTCAGAAGTCCCACGACTGCAAAAGCACACAGCAACCTGCAGAGCTGCTCGCTCTCACCTTCCCAGCCCTCGGCGGAGCGCAGCCAGAGCAGCACTTGGGAGGCATCCAGGAAGAGGTTTTGTCCCTAAACAGTGGGGCTAAGGAGGTTCCAAGGAGGAGAAGTTGATTTTGGCAGCCTTGAGGAAAATCCCAAGGCAGTTTTTGAGGTGAAACAAGGGGAAAGCTAGGAGACAGGCAAATTTGGAAATGCAGCAGCTGCATTATCCATTGAAATGGAAGTCACATACAGATTAAATATGAAGACATAACTTCTGAGCTATGAGTACCATAGGGAAAAGGAGCCAGGAAATCCAGTACAAAGGGAGCTTCAAAGCTGCATGTTTTTAGCTAAACAAACTAAATGTTTACAGAAGACACTGACATGAAGTTGGCTTTTATAAGGAAGAATTTTCCCTTCCTCCTCCCAGCAAGGCAGCAAGCCAAGCTGGAAGCCGATGATCAAAGGTCAGTCACCGCTCCTGAATCTCACTAGTTATCAGGATCTCTGCTGGAAACAAATGCTTTCGCACTACAGTTGAGCACATTTATAAGGGCTGCTGAAAGCTACATTTCAATTAATGCAGAGGTAATACACTTTGGGTTCTGGGCAACATCAGTATGTGAGATATTTCGAGTGGCAGTGAGTCAATACTCTATTACTAGCAGCTTGGCAGGCAAAGCACCCGCTGGGAGTAGGGATGCAGCGATGCTTTCTCCTCCCGGGAGGGGGCCAGGGGCAAGCGTCCACTTCTGCTGCGTGCCCTGTGCTAGGTTTTCTGGGTTCCAGGATCATCAGTTCAGCACCACTATTGGAGCCCTACATTTGCTGTAACAATAAGTTTCAAAACCTGTTTTGGAAGAAAAAAAAGCTTCTGCAGATGAAAAGGCTGCAAAGGTGAATTTTCAAAGCCGGCTTTTGTCCGTGCTACTGAAGTGTCCCTCCTGTCAGTCTTCGAGGCCTGCCTACCTGCATTCCCCAGAAAGTTAGCATCTCATCACATTCTGTCACTTCCAAGGGATCATGCCACTGGGATCAGAGATAATTATTTATACTTGAAGAAGGAAACACACAGCATTTCGCATTTCCCACACAAAAGACACTTTGGTTTCTCTCAGTTTGGGACTTGGCTATAAACTGCATTCCACTTTTCGACCTTGAGATGTTGGGAAGTAGCTTCTGGACTAGACAATTAGGAAGACACTGAAACAATATTTGAGTATCGATGTGGGGTTGTGAGCAGAGTGTCCTTAGCCCACTGATGGCAGACAGCACCCCTACTACATGGAATTTTCTGCCTGCCTCAGAATTGATCCTGGTATGAACAAGGACTTTCTTCACTGCCCATAAATGTTACTCATGGAAAAATCTAGAAAATGTACTTAAAGATCAGTCTGAAAGACATCATACTGGTTAACAGAAAGGCAGGGAATTGGTTTTTTTTGCCCACGAGGCTGTGCCTGGCAACTCCATCCTGCTATGTCACATGTATACACCACAGGGCTTGGTAGGAAAATTAGAATGTAATAAGGGAAACGGCAAAAATCATACATCTAATACGGGTGGGCTAAAATGAAGCTGAAGAGGAAATATAAGATGATATTATCCACAAACACTGATTAAGTTGTGGGCGTTAATGAGAAACAAAACTTTTCTTCATTGAGCTAAACAGTTGTTGGGACTGAACATTACCCAAACATAATATGCATCAAACAGAGAAATGAAGCTCTGTTTTTTTAAGGAATGAAATTCGCTTGGGAGATGGTTGGCACAAAGTCTGAGCAGAAATTAAGACCCACTTCAATCCATAAAGTAGGACTTAAAGACATAGACTTCTCTTTTCACCAGGGCTCATTTCATCCTTCAACAGGCAGAGAAAGGAATGTAAGAGGAGACAGGAAACCAATGCAGCAGCTTCAGCAAAAAAAATATCTAACTCGCAAGTTGGAAAATAGCAGCTCAGCATGCTTCGTGGGTTTTCTTCTCCCTTTTACATTATTGTAGCATTTATTCCTCCACAGTGTATTTAAGTTCCTTGTACGTTCATCACTTCAGAAAGGAATTTGAGTGGAGTGAGAGTGCATAGCCAAGTATATGATTTGGATTACCTACGGCTTTCTCCAAAAATGTAGATTTATTTCTACATCAGCTGATTTTGGAGATGTGCCAACGAAGTAGGTAACACACAACAAAAGCAGTAGTTCCATTCTTTTCTTCCTAATAATTACCTCTTCAATTTAAGTTGTGAGCAGGTTTTTTTTCAAGTCTTTGTCATATTGTTGAAACACGTTCAAACACAGAACTGCTTGTTGTGCAGCAAATAATCTTTATGTCATGCAGTGTCTAAAACCCTACAGCGACAGAGTTCTCTGCATAGGACACTTCCACACTTGCATAGAGATTCCTGACTTCTCTGTGGCTCTGGGAGGACGTGGAGCTCATTGCACACAGAGTCCACATCAGCAAAAACCATCAATAATACTTTGCATGTTACCAATAAAACCCAACAGCTTTCTGTGTACCTTCCTTGCCAAAGCACTGCCGCTGTGGAAAAACTGAAGTGAAGAGGACAAAGTTTACTTTCCTGCTCTGTATCAGAGCAAGGAAAAATTGCCTTTCACTTGCTGCTTTTCTCCTAGGTCCACCTATTCTAGCTGACCTTTGAGCAGGGCACAGATCACAGTGCAGAAAGCAGCACTGTAGTTCAGCTTCCTTGAACCATCTGGTTTCTGTGTGAAGTTTAACATCATTACCAGCCCCTCTCACTGTCACACTCAAAAAAGGACCCTTGAAATCCACAGGCTGTAACTCGATCAGTGCTGCAACTCCCACAGAGCACTTAGTACTGAAAGAAGGATGACTGCATTTCTTTGGAATGTTGTCACATTTTATTCTGCGGATCAAAAAATTAAGCCATCATACATACCAAACTCACCCACTTCAGTTATTTTGCATATAAGTCTTGATTTCACTAGTTGTTCTGTGTGCTATATTAGCTTCTTGCACAAAGATGAAACCCCAGTCAGGGTCAGGTCCTGCTGAAAACTCTGACTCATTCTCATATTTCTCTTTCCTCTGGGGCTTTTCTTCCTAACCTTCATATTCTTTCTCTGTAAGAAAGATTAAGAAAAAAAAAAATCTTTTCCCCCCATTTACTGATGCTAGTGAGAGTAATGACTTTTGTTCGCGGTCTTAATATAGCATTATCACTGTTCTCCTCCAGGTTTTCCATGAAACAGCCTACTTCATCTCATCAGTAATCACCAAAGTCAGTTGATACGTTTCTGTGGATTCCAATGGGCATTGAAATAAGCCCTTACAAAAAACAGCTTGTGCAGTTTTACTAAAATCTGTACTTTATACTAGGTGATCTTTTTAAGGCAAGATTTTAATACTTGTGTTTATTACATAAGTTACAGAACAAGTTGTAGGCCCACAGCTGCCAGAGTGAAAATGGAAACATTCATTGAAATCATGCCTGCAGCTCACATGAGCACTCCGTATCTTCTAGTCTTCTACAGCCAGGATGGGAAAGTACTTGTCAAGTTCAACAAATTAGTGACCAGCACCAAAAAAATCTTTAAGCATATTCAATTAATCTGGTGGGCAATCAATCAGAAGGCAAAGGAGAAGACAGTCCTCTTACCAGTCTATCCTCTGTGGCATTTGCTGTCGTAGAGTCTAACCCTTGCTCACCTCTAACAGATGCACCAGCAGTCTTCTTCCGAGTCATACCATGGCTCACCTTTGTTGTTCTTCACCAGATAATCTGTTCTAAGGACAACTGCAGCATTTCAGCTACAACATGCAAGAAATACTAGGCTCACATGATGAAGTTTGTATCCGGTGAAAGCTCATTGAAAAAGCAGTTTAATTATCTCTTTCTTTTTTTAACACCTGTTGAATTTCATCCTGTAATCTCAGGCAACGCCTCTCGCTCACAGTGTGCCTATGAGATGAGAACACTAACATTCAGTGTCTAGAACAGCCTTTCTTGCAAGTGTTCTTACGTTGCTGCTCTGCCTTCTCCCAGTTTTGAAAATCTAGTTACGATTTGCAATGCACAAAACACCTCAGCAGAGGATCAGCATTTCAAGGTGGCTCCCTTTTTTTAAATGTTGTTTCCTCACCACATCATACAGTACTTTTGTTTCCACTTGGCTTATCATAACTTTGGATATGCTACATGGTGAGACTGCTCACATGGCAGTGAGTGCAGAGCAAGGTGACTACATCTACTGAACTTAGGAAAACATAGCCTACTACTACTACTAACTACACCGAATAGAGACAAGTTTTCCTCAAGCAGGGGATTATTCACTTTATCCATAGGATCATTCATATCAGATTCTCTCATCATGGGGTCAACCAGCAGAGGTGACTTCATGTTGATCTACAGCTTCCAGAACCAAAGTCCAAGCAAGAGAAAAACTCAGCTAGTCTTCAGCTTCAATCTCAAATTTCAGTTTTCCTTCCCCCATCCCTTTTCCTACTTTCTGGAAAGAAAACCAGCATCAGCTTCTTTGGGTGCAGCATTATATGACCCCCACCCATGGAAGACCCCAGGAGCCATCGCTTCTAAAGCATCAGGCTTGTCACCCCGCGACTTCACACCGTTCCCAGTGTCTCTTCCCAGAACTTGTACTTACAAGCCCAAACTAAGTCTTTCAGGACCTTTCACAAGGACCTTGCTTCATTAACAGAGTCCTCACTATCAGACCTTCAGTCCTAATCCCTATGGATGTCCTGTATTCCTAGTAAGCCTGTTTCCCTTCTTATGTGACTTCGTCTGCTCCCTTCATCTAGGGTAAATAAAACGGAATTAAGGTTGAGCCCCTGTTCCCCTGAAGGGTCCAGCTCACCATATGACAGGATGCTGAATGTAGATCTGCACATGGACCATACCGCCCCATCAGCATCGAAGTGCTCATTTCACCCAAGCTTCTGTGACATTGGCTGCAGCTCGGCAAAGCAGATACTCATGTTTAAACATGAGAACAGGCCCCAGAAAATGAAGTAGTGACACTGGCTGCTCACCTGTCTAAATGCTTAACTGCATCAGAGCCGATGTGGCCTAACTTTGGCTCTGGAGGCTGGGTTTTTCACTTGCTGCTTTAAAGGAACATAGCAATTCTCTTTTTTCAGAGATACTGAACTCCAACAGGCTTAGCTAATGTCAGGGGAAATCATGAGTCCTTTGGAAATCTCTGAAATGTAGGCACATCGTGTGTAAAGCAAGACTGTACAAACAGTGCAGCCAAATAAGTAAATTTTAGCAATAAAACAGTCATTTACGGAGAAAACAGCATACAGAGAAGAGGAATTAACTGGGAAGTACTCTTTTGTAAAATTATTTGCCGAATTTCCATGTAAGCTATCAGCAAATCTTGGAAATTACCTTGGAGATTTCCAGTCACTGAAGCACTGTTGCCAGCTCTCTATTGCCATACCACACAGCTAACAAAGACCCACTAAGCAATCCTCCCCTGCTTCCCTGCTGCCTTTAGGCAACTTTTCTGCTATTTTCTACGTGGTGATGTTTTTAAACAACACGAAAATTCTACCTGGCGTGGCACACTGTCCCTCTCCACTTCTGAAGCACTGTAGGATTTCACCATTGCCACCTGCACAGAGCGAAGAGGCTGCAGACTGGCTCCAGAAAAAATATACATACAAGTCCACTACTTCGAGACATAAAGCCAGCGCCACCAGCTCTGCACTGCCACTGCAGCACATAGTTTTCAGTGCAGAGAGAGTCATGACAGCTTGAAGAGAGATCCTAGAAAGCTGCATTTCTGCCAGTTCTCCAAAGACTCACTGGAGCAGGATCATAAAGTTAGGTCACTATTTATTTACACATGAACTCCACTCAGTAGGAGTGGGCCAGGTACAAGCACTAAAACAAGAACAATCCTGGCCTTTAATCCAAACCCTGAGACTTGACACAAGCTTGAAAATGTAATAGTAAATATGATTTTTAAAAGGTTCCGTTTCCTTCGAATACATGGATGCACTTATCTCCAGGGTTGCAGCTGCCAGCCAAAATCTATCCATCTCCAGAGATTAACAGTTAGTGAGATTATGAGATCATATCCTCTGAAATTAATTCCCTGGTATTCAGTTTGTCCAGCTTCAGTTCATGAATTCTGCACAAAACGTTTCCAGGAACACAGTGCATCTCAGCTAAAGATGAGTTGTTAATAAACAAGATTATTTTGTGAACACTGAAATTACAGAAGGTCAATAAACAAACCCTATTTTAATAACATCTTTTGAGTATTTCCCCAAGAGAACCAGAGCAGCAAGTGAATTTGTGTTTGTATGAAAACTTCAGCTCCACATACTCTGCTGCTGTTAATCAGGGCTCTAAATTGCTCTGGGGCAAGCCTGTTTGCATCAGCTGAGGATGAGGCCTCCCCTGGATTTGATTCACCATTGGGTATCAAAGATAACTATGCTAAAATGAGCAACAGTTATACTGATACCAAACAGAAAGAAGGTGGAAGAGAACATCGCCCTCTCCAAGAAGTTCAAAGCGCATCTTAGGCAGACAGGTTTTGTGTTTTTAAAAGTAGGTCCTAATTAAGTGATCTGCCAGTAAATGGGTGAATGGTCTTTTTTTTTTTTTGGCTAAGCAATAAGCAGGAGAGCTTAACAGTCTGTTAAAATATTTTATCCTCTGTATGGTCATTTTTAGCCTATCTATCTATCTATGGCCTGCCTTTTGAGGTATCACCATATTAAAAATGTTCTTCCTTGAAGGTATTTCCACACTGCAGCAGATGCCACTGACTTGGCACTATTTGAAGGGTCTATTAAAAGTAAAGCAATTAATTACTTGGGTTGTCATCACAGCACTGCTTTTGAGATATTTAAAATGGTTTATTATTGATAGCCTAATCCTGGAGAGTGCTGAGCACCTTCACACTCAACCATGGACACTGAGATAAGGGGCAGTGCAGGCTCCCCAGTCACTGGGCATCTTCAGGTCTCCTCCTGATGCTAGTGCTCTGCGTGGCACCTAGCTTGAAATGCAATGCCACCACTTCTAGGAGACCTGACCCAGCAGCAGGCACTGTGGCCAGCCCTGGGTGTTTGGAGTACTGAATCCTGTATCAGTTGATGATTTGTGAAAGCAATATTCACCGCAGCCCATGGAGGACCTGCACCAGAGCTGAGGAGCACGACAAGCAGGGAGCAGCAGAGAGGAACTGCTAAGTACTGGCCGTAAGTCCGCTCCCGGTGCCTCATTCAAGGCACTGATCGTACGTAACCTGTGGTGATAACAAGGCCGGGGGAGGAAGAGAGGAGTCAGGAGTGAAGGAGTAAAGTTGAGCCTGGGAAAGGGGGAAGGAAAGCTGTTTTCTCAAAGTGTTTTAGTGTCTGTCTTTTTGCTTTTCAATACCCAAATCGGTAATTAAATATACATAAATAGGCAGTATATTAAGTTGATTTTCCTCCAGTCTAGTCTGCTTTTCCCATGATGGCAACTGGTAAGTGATCTCTCCGTCTTCATGTCAACACATGAGCTTTCTCATTCCTGTACTTCCCATACTCTCTCCCTTTCCTGTTGAGGGCGGGGAACAAGCAAGCAGCTGCTGGGAGTTTGGCTGCTAGCTATGGCCATCCCACCACACTTGGACACCAGACATCTCATAGGGACAAATGTTGAATCATGTGCAGTGAACCGGGAGCTACAGCTCTCATGGAAACCTCAATGAAAGGCAGTGGGTCCTGGTGCCCACGGAGTACTGAACTCACAGAGCTAGAACACCACCGTTGCTAAACCATGTGGCTGCATCTTATTTCTTCATGAGGAAGTGTGTCTCGGGTTCTGCTAGATTTCTGCCAACACAGTCAACTTCCATCTTGGGACAGAAAACACAATATAGCAAAGCATCCTTCAAAAACTGCTGAGCTCTGCTCTGTGGCTGTAATGACAGCAGCTATTGCCAATAAAATGAAAAGGAACAAATTCTGAGAAGCATACAGAGGATAAGAGAAGTAAGAATAATCTGCTGCCTAGGTCTCTAAAGCACAAATCTTTGCTTAATTTTGTTGCTGATATTGCTGCTGTTTGTTTCATTTTAGACATATCACCAACAAACGAAAAGGAGGCATCAGACATAGGGTTAGGTTATAGAAGATAATTTACACACAGCTTCCTCTAAAAAATGGATTCAAAGTATCTCAGATATAAAGCAGTTCATGCAAACTAAGATCTCCCTAAACACTGTAAACAGAGTAAGAATAAATATGAATTTGAAATATGAAAAGAGGGGGACATCTCCAGGCACCTTTCTCAGCATCCTCAGTAACATGGAAGACAGTCATGGGCACATTAATGACAGTCATGTACAGTATTAAACTGGAAGTTTTCTCAAGTGCTACCAAGAGCCAAGAAATAGTACAAGGACATTAATACAAGCATGGTTAAAGTAGAAAGAAAATACAACAGAAGTGGATTTAGGACCTCATCTGAAGCCTGCTGAATTCAGGGTAGAAAGCCCTTGACTCAGTGATGCTTTAGATGTTTCTTGAGTGAGAAGAATTAAAACTAGCATTTTCTATGGGGGAAACAAAGCTGCAGATACTCCACTAAGACCAGAGACAAATCTGAAAAGCAACAATAATGAAAGTGAACTAGAAGTGAAAGCAGGGAGCTGGCTAGGCATGACCATGTCATGCAGTTTGGCAGCTATGCAAGCTAATACATACATGATGCAGTGCCATGCCAAGGGACCCAGGCTAGCTCTGAATCTTCAGTTGTGTTACCAAAACCTCTATGACCATGTTGGCTTGGCACCCCCTTTGATCTCAGAGGAGTAGGATGTTTTACCTCGGCAGCAGGCAGGGTCAGAGCAGCATGCGAGTGTGGCCAGCAGAACCACGTGCTGGCAAAACCCAGGATGACTGGTTTTCAGCAACAATGCAGGTCTCAGAAGTTTTCCCAGTTGTTGAAAGAAGGGTCGTGTGGGGAAAAAAAAAAACCCCAGCACTCAGGAATCATCTGTACAGACCCTCATGGCTGGCTGCACTCACTTGGAAAGCTGAAGGGTTCCTTGTATCTGCTGGAAGATCTGCCAGACACTGTCTGCTGGCCACAGCAGCGTCCCCAGTGAGGTAAACTCTCCTTTGGAATAGGAAAAGGTTGTACTCGATCCCAAAGCAGAGACTGCGGATAAACAGGCTAAACTTACCTTTGTTTGAACTCTGAAATTACATGAGATGTTCACCATTTGAGTGTCATTCTGTTCTGCACCGATTTCTTTTTATTCCCCTCTCTCTGCGAGTTGAAAGAAATGGATTAACTGGAATTCAGTTGACCTTCTGTTATTTAAACCAAGTCTTACTTGTTATGCTCATACAAGGTGGCAGAGAACTAAGCAGACATCTAACCTAGACAGGCAGGCTTTTATGTTATGTAAAGCATAAGCAGATTTCAAAGTAAAGCTACTATTAACCTCTGCCTAATTTCTTCTAAAAGGATTTTTTAAGAATTTGAAAGCGGGGCACAGTGAAAGCTGTATTTCAGAGTAAGGCCTGTTAAGCAAAGGCCAGGGAGGCAATACATGACTCAAGCATACTGCAGTGCTTCACCTGTCTTTCCATTTAGGTTGAATCTCTTACCATCAGGTGGCCTTTCTTGCTCTATATACTGCAGACCTTGAAACAACGAACCCTTGATCCCTGGTGCATCTATGTATTTATGTAATAGTAATAATCATAACTATTCTGAGATAGCAGAGGCTGTTACACTAGGGAAGATTAGCTCATGGTGTAGGTCTTGAGAATTTACTACTTAGTTTAGGAAAGAGCTGTTGAATATAAAATAGCAATTGTAGGGCTACTTTCTTCTTTTTTAATCATGTGCTATAGGTTTCTTATTAAGCATATTCAAGTGACCTGTGTAACAAATTACTGCCTCAATGCTTTTCCTTACGGGCACTGCCACAATCGTGGCGTCACAAATCCAGCTAGAAACATTACAGTCTGATCTCTGTAGGCACATTTCTGCACCCTGCCAGGAGCAGACCAGAAAAGGAACTGGGACACACAGTTCACTTCTTAGCAGTTTAGTCCCCAGACAATGACACAGCCAGATACAGAGCCCAAATTCCTCTCAGTTTGTGCCCAGTAGGAGAAACTGGGTAAACGCTCCTGCTTTTCCCTTCCCATTGCATCACCTACCACTTGGAAGAGGGCAGACTATGGATCTCAGGCACTGGAAACCAGAAGACCGATCAGGTAATGCAGTACTTCTCTCCTTTTATAACGATAGGATTATATCCTTTAAGTTACTGTATTCAAGAATATATAATGAAGCTAACACTATCATATTATCTGGTCCTCAACAGTTGGGTGGTCTACTGTTGTCAAGTTCTTTTTCTTGTGTTTGGATCTAACCCTGCCTTTTTTGAACCCTTTTTGAATCTTTCTTCAAATTTCTGTATCAGTGACAGTGGATCAAAAATGAAAACTTCCATAATGTGGGGAAGTCCAACGACAGTGGAGTCCCAAGACCCTACACTAGGATTTTTAACATTTCTAACCGCCCTCTGGTTCAGATTCAGCTACAGGTAGGCACATTAGAGCAGCCATCCATTAAAGTCTGACCAAGGTTAAAACAGACAGGCTGTGCAGCCTCAAGTTGAATATTTATTTCTCTGTTTTCTCTTAACTCCTGCAATCCAACTCCTCCACCCAACTATACAGGGTGCTAACCTCACATCTGCATAAGATACTGACCAACCTCAGGCAGAGCTGACTTCAAAATAGACTTTCCATCCTCTCTGGAAGACACCAAAATGTTTAAATTTGTCTTATAATTAAAAACAAAAAAGACAAAATAAAATACTGAAATTACCTTTCAAAATGCTTTGTACCGACTTACATTGTATACAACTTCTAAAATTATAATTGGAATGAGATACTTTGAGCTTGTCAAATTAAAAAAAGGTTCAAAAGCTTTCCTTGAAATTTTAAACAGAATGTGAAGTGCTTCCATTTTACTTAATCAGCAGTTTCCAACACCAAACCTGCTTGCTTGAAAACTTTAAACTGTTTGCTTTAGTAATTTTGCTGGTCCTCTGAACAGCTGATTATTTTGACCATTTTCTGTTAATAAGCAGCACATAATTAAAGATAAGCAAGGTACCACTGCAGTGTGGCTTGACAGAAGAGGAGTTACCTCACTGGTACCACACAGCATATGCAGGGCTCTGAATTAGATAAGAACAGTGCGGTTTGGCTTTTCACCCCAGAGTTTCAGTGATTCTGTCTCCCCTAAAAAAAAACATAAGCAGACCCAGTGCAAGTATTCACACCAAAAATCTACATTGACAAAACAGCAAGGGCAAATTTAAATGCAAAACTTCTATGTAATCAACTATGCTTTCTGTCTTTGTCATCCTGGTACATTTTACATGACGAACTATTCAGTCTTCTGATGCCCACAGAAGAAAACAGCCTTTTAACACCCATCTGCCCAAGAGGCTGGGCTGAGAACAGAGGTTCGTTTCAAGCTGCATTCTTCACATTTCATGCTGAAACTGTGATACTATACCACACAGGCCTGCTTAAGGATTTCTTAAAACTGCAGGGGTCTGGTTTGTGCCCTTCACTGTTCCTTCAGGTATAAGTAGTTAAATTTGGACTTAAATATATTTTCAATACACATTTATCTGTCCACATGGTTATATTTCAGGGGAACAATCATTAGCTAACATCTTACGTTATAATCACCTCACTGATCAAAAGCAGTGTGGTCAGCAGGGCGAGGGAGGGATTCTGCCCTTCTACTCTGCTCTGGTGAGACCCCACCTAGAGTCCTGCATCCAGCTCTGGAACCCTCAGCACAGCAGGGACATGGACATGTTGGAGCAGGGCCAGAAGAAGGCCACAAAAACGATCAGAGGGATGGAACACCTTTCCTGTGAGGGAAGGCAGAGAGAGTTGGGGTTGTTCAGCCCACAGAAGAAAAGGCTCCACGGAGACCTTGTTGAAGCCTGCCAGTACCTGAACAGTGCCTATAGGAAAGCCAGGGCATGTAGTGATAAGACAAGGGGTAATGGCTTTAAACTGAAAGAAGGTAGGTTTAGATTAGATATAAGAAAAATTATTTACTGTGAAGGTGGTGAGGCACTGGAACAGGTTGCCCAGAGAAGCTGTGAATGCCCCCTCCCTGGCAGCGTTCAAGGCCAGGCTGGATGGGGCTTCCACCTGGTCTAGTGGAAGATGTCCTTGCCCATGGCAGGGAGGTTGGTACTAGGCAATCTATAAGGTTCCTTTTCAACCCAAACCATTCTAGGATTCTATGATTTTTCACATCATCAATTCCGAGTGCTTCTTCTTTTAACATAGTTTTGTAAAAGCAATCTTTATAGGTATGCGTAGTGAAATCAGTTTCAAGATGGAATTTTGCAGCAATATCTAGCTTTGAAAGCATAGATAGCCTGGAGAGGTGTCTTCTCCACCAGGTACCTAGTGGACATTTTCTATATCACAGCATTCTGGGCACGACTCGGAGAAGCAGGCAGACATTCAAGTACTCCCTGACCCCCTGCAGCATAACAGCATAGTACAAAGGGGTCATCTGAACACAGAGCTGCAATAATGCAATGCTAGAGTTGTGACAATGCTACAACACGACAAGCTGCAGACATTACCAAAGCAAAAGACTGTAGTAACTCATTTCCCTGGCTCCCCTCCTGCTGCTTATCCTACAAGGCAGTTGTCTGCCCAGAATGGGACTTCACTTGGTGTGGACTTAATCTGGGTAATAGGGGGAAAGAGCAGCACCAGAACAAGCTATAGGGGATCTCTGGAAGTTGCAGCTCCCCTCTATTATTTCTTGCATTTTCCATCCTTGAATAGCTCTGAACAACCATGCAGTGAGCAGCCTTTATCCTTGACAGATGGGACTAGTCTGGCCTCAGAAGCAAACCACTTTGTGAATCGCTTTGATCCTGATTTCAACCTATCCTTTACAAGCACAGAAGCTAGCAAAGGAAGAAAAAAAGACAAAAAAGCAGCCAGATTATCTAGCAATGTCTCAGTTTAACAAATATGAGTGACTGCAAAAGCTAGGAACTTCTACAGCAAGACACATTCCTAGTACCCCTATCCACAGTCTGCGTAATTTGCAGTATGTTTTATCTATCTTTCAGTAAGTCCATCTGTACATACGGTGTAGTTACCAGAGAAAAGCTAAAAATACACCCTAGGTGTAGCAATCCGTAAGGCAGATCCTCACCAGTAAACTAGGAAATGAGTAAATCCCCCACTCTCCTGAACAATTCTTCACAATGACAACTCCCTCCTTCCCACACACGTACTCTCACATGCCTGGAGAAGCCGGGGGTGGGGGAAAGCTGAGCTTTGCAATGTTGTCTGGAAGCTCGTCAGACCTGGGCTACTTCCAGTTAAAGGAGGGAGCAAGTTCAAAGCCTCTGCTGATCTCTGCTGTGAACTGGGACTACGCTCACAGACAACTGCACTCACTGCCGAGACATGAGCCCACTGAGCCAAGAGAAGATGTACAAGCATGTCCTCCTTCAGGAAATAAAAACAGGATGGGAGGGAACCCCCAAATCTACTGGGGTGGCTTATGTACTGGAACACAAACTGACAGGAGGCAATGGCAACCAGACCCAAGTGAACTGCAGCGGTTCCCGAGCAGAGGCAGAAGATGCTTAGTGAGAGCGAAGGCTAAAGAGAGGAGATGTGCCGAGCGGAGGTAATCCTGGCACCGCTGACATCATCGTGCTGTATGGATCTGAAAGGTTCCCAGCTGAAGCTGCTTTACAGCACTGGCTTTTTCTTCCCTGAATGCATGCACTTATAAAGTCTCTGATTTTTAGACCCTAGATACTATACTGGGAAATTAAGAGACAGCCTTCCAGGAGAAGGTTAAGGTATTTCAGCAAATAGCAGGAAAACATGCTTGAGGACGAGCTGTATAATTTGTCACATCATTTCCCTTCTACCAACTGTTACAGGATTCTGAACCGAGATAAAAATTGCTCAGTTTCTGCCATCAGCTTGGGCCTGGATTCTTTGCAGCATACGTCAAATCTAGTCAGTTCATGGACGAGAAATGGATCTACAAACATAGACCTTGCATTAAGTGTGACAAGTACAGTGACAACAGTTGTGGCATCTCCCCTCTCTAAGCTTTATCTGGACCTTGAATATCATTATAGCAGAGAAGAGGAGGGAGGAGAAAACACGTACTTGCATGCTTGTGATACAAAAGGACTCTACGCAGAGGCAGGTTCCTACTGCCCTCTGCTGCAACATGTTTATAAAACTTGCAAGAAGGAAGTACCAAGCAAGATCGCCTGATGCACACACCAGGCATTACATTCAGACAATATTAAAACTGCAAGAAGGGGAACAAAACAGCTAGAAACAACAGGCTTTGATTTCTTCCTGCTTCTTTTAATTCTTGGAGACACACTTCTACACACACAGAAAATCGACCATACACTGACAACTTCTTGTTATATTTTTGCTTATGAGGCTATGTATTTTGGATTATGTGCCCATGGTTTGCAGTTCCAATGGACAGACCGTCACAGCCCCCACTGTACCATCTTTTGGTTTTTTCCTACTTTAGAACTTACCAGATGTTGACCCAGGCTGTACCAAATCACTTGTAAGACTCTCTAACAAAACGCCCCAGTGAAGCTGCCTGGAGCCTCTTTTGCACTGCGCAGTCACTGCAGCACCAAAACCATACCAAACATTCTTCGCAGCATAGCAGTTAGTATGATGTTTTGTCTGGACAACCTAAGTAGTTTATACACATTTAAAAAGGAAAAAAAATTGTCTAATTCATCATCTTAAATTAAGACAGCGATCTCAATTAGGTTTTAAATAAGGAAGGATGCTGGTTGCTGCATAATACCAGTGTCTATTTGCAAGTTGACCCCTATGTAGGGAATTCCTTTCAGCTCTTTTTCCAGTAGTTCTTCATGTTCCTTTAAAGCTTTGTAACTCATGGAGAATTTTACAGACCTACAAGCTTCTATAGCAAAACTGTAATACCATTTTCTTCCATTCATTTTCTTCTGTGTTCTCTCCCTTTACTACTCAAACACTAACAAGACTAAATTTACCGAAGCTGGCTAAGATATATTGTGTTTTTTCTCTTGCCTCTACCGTTCACGCAAACAAAATCACTTCCTATCGAAAAGAAGATATATTTAGGGGCAGTAAACAAGATGTAGATATTCAGCTTGATTTTTTTTCCGTCTTGAAATAAAACGGACATCACGATGATGGCAGCACTACCATAACATTGCAATTTTAGCTTGGCAATACGCATGTGTGAAAGACTGCATACGTAAATCACACATATAGAGGCTACATGTAAATATAAACAGAGGCTGAGATTCTCAGTGCCATTTGGATATAGGAGTACTTCCCATTCGAAGGAAGAGGGATTGGGTGCTCAAATCACTCTAGTGGATTTCAAAGTCTCTTCTGTGAAGTTTTGGATGCCAGCATTTACTCTTGCTTGTAATTTCTTTCTTAAAGTCTTTTCAATGCCTCTACAAGCAGCTATATTTAAAGGGGAGTAGAACTCTATGGCCAAGGCTGCAACACATGGACACTGCACAGGCAAGGTACTGACCCACAGATAAATCCACACCTGCACATATCCGCATCCCTATACAAGGCTAACAAGGTTCCTTGTCTTTCTACTACTCTCCCTGAACTTCGGAGCAAGTTTCCTGTATGAGCTGCTATACCTTCAAAGACAGGAAGGCACAACTTCAGCTCTCAAACAGCCCAAGGCATCCACTTTTCTTCCTAAAGGTTGCATTCAACTTTCATGCAAAGGACAAACAGTAACTAATGAGGCACTTGAGTTACTGGAAAATCCTGCAAACAAACTGCAGAACAGAGCCTACAGGCAACTGCACAAATGTTACTGAGCTCAATAACATATAGAATGTATTGAAAAGGGCTGGGGACACTCCCCTATAGGACACAAGCGTCATAAGCTTTGGAGAACGTCCAACTCCTGTTTGATGTTGATTCTTACAAGATGGAAAAGCCTACCATCCCTGTGTCACAGTAGATATAGGACCTTAAAACCACTGGCAAAACTTCGGGGATGAAACAGCAGGTCAAAATCCACACTCCGCTTCCACATGCGACCATCTCATTTTGCTGAGGTCAAAGAACACTGGAAAAGCACGAGTTATTTATGTTTGTTTTTTTTTTTAAATAAGAGATGTGTGGAATGTGTGACAAAACACTTCTTTGCTAAGCCCTACGGGACTAGGAAGCTTCTCAAGGAAAGCTCGGACAGGTACAGGCTCAAGCTACTGACGGGAGAAAGCATGCACGCATGGGACAAAGGCGTGAAACAGTTAAGGGAAGAGTAGGGCTGGCATTAATGTACTTTGTTGCCATGTCAGAGTCCCTGTTTGTGATCCCGATCTGGATAAGTGTGTGAACACTTCCATAAAGTTCAGTACGCAAATAGTCTTAAAGATTGAAAGGGAACAACTTCTGTGCTTATTTTAAGTACACACTTAGGTGCTCCACTGAATCAGTGTTTAAAAGGATTAAGGACTGCTAAGCCATATAAAAGCTTCCTTCTACCTTACATACCTGAAGAACATGAGTCCATAAATTGATCTGAAAGGCTAAGTTGTACTAGTTCCACACCACTTCTCAATCGTGCAGAACTACCGAAAGACAATGCAAAACCAACTGAACCCTACCATGAGTAAGTCCTATTTGCTTTACAAGCAGTACCCAAATCACAGGGCAGCAGTACCACATGCAATGATGGAATGTTTCTGGTTTCACTTTCACCTCCATTAATCCTCACATTTGCACAAAGCCTCCTCTTTTGCAACATCTACTTTACCCACTAGAAAAGAACACATATACAGCAAAACGTTTCAAATCTTAAATTATTAGTCTGAAGTGCTGATAGCTACTACTGTCTGCAGACTTTGCAAAAGCAAAGTCCATACGTAGAAAAGTCAGTAATTGTTGGTGAAGTAGTAATGTTAAGTCCCCAAATCACGATGGATGAAAGGCAGATGAAGCAGGTCTTCTCTCAACTGGCAGCATCATAAGGAGGGAGGAAGCAGTATCACCTTATTGCCTCTTCAGCATGAGAAAGGGTCTCCCTGGAGCAGCTCAGCAGCTTGAAGGTTTGTCAGGTTTATCTTAGGGCTTTTTCCTCTTCCTCAGAGAATAGTCGCACAAGACAGCAGCCAGCTGCACACTTGAGTGAGCATTCAATTTCTTAAGGCTGTGCTGGGGCTAGGCCCACATGGGCATAATCTTCCTCTTCCTCATACACCTTACACAGGTTCCAGCAACTAATACAGTCCCAGGGGATGTAAGCACCTTATCTCAGATGCTTCCAAGCCACTTTGCTGAGGGGTAAGGAGGCAGAGACTGCTCTTCCCATGTCAGCAGATGGTTACAGAATGCCACATGAGCAATCTCCAAGTGCAGTTCCTACTTCCACTAGGTCAGCATTATTGCATGTCACCTTCCCAAAGCCACTTTCACTTCAAAGGAGACCCTTTCCTCTCAGGAAGCAGCTGGCTGCTTTCTTGTAAGGCTGTTCTCTCTCCTCCTTAGTAACAGTTTTGAGTTACACCTAAGTGAAACTTCAGGTTGCTGAGGTTTCCAGGTCACCTTTCTTCCCATAAATACAGGCTTAGGCTTTGGAGCAACTTTCCTAGAGTTCACCTAGTACAGCCATCGCATGCAGAACAGGATGACTACAATGAGAGGAGCTGTTAGCAAGGACTTGATGGAAGCTGCAACTTACAGGCAATTTGCAACTAAACAGGTTGCATGGGTCACATTACAGAATCACAGAATGGTAGGGGTTGGAAGGGACCTCTGTGGGTCATCTAGTCCAACCCTCCTGCCAAAGCAGGGTCACCTACAGCAGGCTGCACAGGACCCCGTCCAGGCAGGTCTTGAATATCTCCAGAGAAGGAGACTCCACAACCTCCCTGGGCAGCCTGTTCCAGTGCTC
>Ga0065711_1032581_pt1 | contig 27067 bp, 8 predicted proteins | sample Hoacrofraction12_FD_59098 | JGI IMG/M metagenome (GOLD analysis project Ga0065711, IMG submission 59098) | Hoatzin crop microbial communities from Cojedes, Venezuela - Epithelial fraction 12 v2 (version 2) | ecosystem: Host-associated > Birds > Digestive system > Esophagus > Crop | place... | reverse complement strand
CCCCGCAGCGAGCAGGGACACCGCTAACTAGATCAGGTTGCTCAGAGCCCTGTCCAACCTGGTCTTGAATGTTTCCAGGGATGGGGCCTCCACTACCTCTCTGGGCAACCTGTTCCAGTGTTTCACCACCATCATTGTAAAGAATTGCTTCCTTATATCTAGCCTAAACCTACCCTGTTTTAGTTTAAAACCATTACCCCTCATCCTGTCACTGCTGTCTCTACTAAAAAGATTGTCCCCATCTTTCCTATAGGCTCCCTGTAAGAACTGAAATGCTGCAATCAGGTCTCCCCGCAGCCTTCTCTTCTCCAGGCTGAACAAACCCAACTCTCTCAGCCTGTCCTCACAGGAGAGGTGCTCCAGCCCTCGGATCATTTTTGTAGCCCTCCTTTGGAACCGCTCCAACAGTTCCATGTCCTTCTTGTGCTGAGGGCTCCAGAGCTGAGTGCAGTACTCCAGGTGAGGTCTCACCAGAGCAGAGAAGAGGGGCAGATTCACCTCTCTCGACCTGCTGGCCACGTTTCTCTTGATGCAGCCCAGGACACGGTTGGCCCTCTGGGCTGCCAGCGCACACTGCCGGCTCATGTCCAGCCTTTCGTCTATCAGTACCCTCAAGTCCCTTTCAGCAGGGCTGCTCTCGATCCTTTCATCCCCCAGCCTGTATTGATAGCGGGGATTACCCCAACCCAGGTGTAGGACCTTGCACTTGGCCTTGCTGAACCTCATGAGGTTCACACAGGCCCACCTCTCCAGCTTGTCCAGGTCCCTCTGGATGGCATCCTGTCCTTCTGGTGTCTCGACCGTACCACTCAGCTTGGTGTCATCTGCAAACTTGCTGAGGTTACACTCAATGTCGCTGTCCATGTCATTGATAAATATATTGAACAGCACAGTACGGACCCCTGAGGGACTCCACTCGTCACTGGTCTCCATCTGGACATTGAGCCATTGACCACTACCCTTTGGCTGCGACCATCCAACCAATTCCTTATCCACCGAACGGTCCACCCGTCAAATCCATGGCTCTCCAATTTAGAGAGAAGGATGTTGTGGGGACCGTGTCAAATTTGTACAGAAAAATCTGTGATGTTGCCTGCTGTTCCACAACTTGTCTAAAGCACAAAGCCAGCATAAATTTAGTGTTGAATGTTCTGATATATTCAGAAGATATTTAGGTATGTATTAAGGGTGACTCAAATCAAATTTGTATTGCCAGGTAATCAGAGGCTGCAATGATCTGATCTTAGCAAATACAGAGTGTGATGCTATTTACCAGGTTTCTGGGAGATTCTTCTGTAAGGTAAAAGACTCCTGTGTTTTTTATTAAACTTTCAGATTTATAACAGAGGTTCAAATCCCAGAAGGTCTTTGTAGGAAATAAATTAAGCTGTAGGTACAACATCCTCTCACATTTTTGGCAAAGGCTTTGGAAAGAAGCAGGCACAAGAGAGAAGAATGAAGAGTCGAGTTAACACTGCTTGGCTTCAACCCCATGCTCAAAGAAAGTAACAAAAACTGCCTTTTCTGCTCTAAACCACTAAGCTTTTCTTCTACTGGTAAGGGACTTGCTAGGTAATTGGTCATGTCCTGTCCAAAAGATGTGGTTTGGGTCCTTTTTCTGACTAAATCTAAAAATGCAATGAGCTGGAGGTCCAGAAAAGCTTGAAATGGTAGTTGAGATTTGAAGTATGTTGGGAAAGCATGAAGGAAACTGGAATAGAATTGTCTCCATTACTTCTGGTTTACAAACTCCAAAGTCTTTGCTCAAGGGCTGTAGCCTTTAGCCCGTGCTAGGGGAAGGTTTTGGGGTCAGAAGTTAAAAAAGCTTTCAAATAGTTTTTGACTAGTATAAGCAGTTTGCAGCTGCAGTCATCAGAACCCTACACTGGCTTCCTCCAAAAGGAAAATTACTTTTGAAAAAATCTTGGGTTTATATTGAAATACTTTTTATGAGTTTATTTAGCTGTTCTTGGGTGAGGTGGGTTTTCTTCAGACCTCGATTGTAGCTAATACATAAAGGTATTTAAATAATAAATGCCAGAAGAGCCATCCTGACAATGAAGACTGATTTATGTTCAGCCTGGAAATTTTTCCTGACTCACTATGTCAGACTCAAAGTTTGGGTGTGTGATGTAAAAGACATCCACAAACTATGTGAAACCAGCCTGTGTATCAGCGGTCCCAGAGTGAGAAAGAGCTGATGGCATCAAATGCAGGTAGTCACTGTGTGAATCCTGCTAAATCATTCCCATTCTTTCTTCGTCACCCACCGTCTGCTGATTTGGGCTCCTGGGATATAGGAGACCAAGATTTAAGTCTTTAAGCTGAATCAGAGAGGACAAAGACTTGAATGTGCCTTGAACATCCCAGGTGAAAGCTTTAGGCACAGGCTTCCTCATTGTGCTTGGGGCAGTCTTCTTCCTCCAGAAGAAAAAAAACAGAATCTGTTTTGTCTTCTGAAAACCAAAACGTATTTGATGATTTCTAGTCATCCCCTAGACAATGAGAAAAGACTAGTACAAGGCTCACTCAGGGTGATAAAAAGACTGCTTGTCTTGTGTAAGCTTTGTATCTAATTCTTAGTGGTCTGCTATGGCCTACAGGGAACTTTAATTATAAAATGGTGTCCCATATGAAAATGTAGCAAGAAGACCAAGACAATTCCCATGTACACCTTGTGTCGTTCTACCTCTTTATTCCACTAATTGGTGAGAGAATACCCACGCCTAGATACTCTCCCTCTGTATCCCTGCTTCTCTGCCAAAGAAATTGAACAAGGAAACTATAGATCTTTGTTATACCCGTATGGACTCTATGCAATTGTAGGCAATATATGTGTTTCTGTGAGCTTGTGGGAAAACCTGGAAGAAACAAAGGCTCTTATCTGCATATATATATAAAAGAATAATATATATCTAAGAATAATATATATATAAAGAATAACACATATATGTATGCACACACAAAGCAGAACTAGCGGTCTTGGTAAGGCATCAGAGGCCAGCTGCTCTCCTTTACATAGGAAAACTTTTTACAGGGTTGTGCTCGGATAGTTGACTATACTCAAGAACTTCACGCCTGCTGTTTATCGTGCAGTTATGTCAAAGAATTGATCATCCTCTGCAGAGCTCCTGAAATTATGCACAGGAGGATGATTGTACTGGGTCAGAGCAAAAGGGCCATCAAGCCCTGTATCCTCTGTCCCAGTGGGGGGTGCTTTGGAAGAGCAGAAGGGGAAAGCAGTTGGGAACGGGAATTTAAGGAGTAAGGTTGGTCCTTCCCTTTGCAACATTCCCAGAAGGCTGGGGTTTGGCAAATTTCTTAGTAGAAGCACTGGGTTTGACAGTCCTTCATGGACCTGTCCTCTGAGAGTTTGTTTAATCTGATTTAACATTTAAATATTTTTCACCTTTGCAACATCTTGTGGGCAGTCCCACAGTTGTGTTAAAAAAGCACTTTTCTCCTTTGAACTCTCTGCCTGGTGTGTACAGGTCTCATCTCTTCATAGGGATATTGGTGAGCTTATAGCCCTTTCCAGAAGAACAAGGCTTTGAACTCATACCCACTCTCAGTCATGCCGTATGTGTCACTGTAATGCATTATTTCTGCTCTCACAGAAGAGAACTGAAGAAAGGCTAGGACTCTTTTACGAAAGAAGGCATGTCTGCCTTTTCTCCCTGCAGTCACAACTGTGGGCTCTGATCCTGCCTCTGAAAACATGGACACTATCAGGAGTGGCTGTGTTGGCTGCAGGAAAACTACGAAAGAGAAAATGGTTGGTAGATTAAAGCATAAATCTCATCAAGTATCTCTATCCCTTGGTATATGTATCATGTCAGCATGCACCTCATATGTGAAGCAGAGTTCAGAGCACATCTCCTGTGCACCCTTCGGATGCAACCCAGTGTCTGAGCAGCTCACAGGGTGACAGCTTGAATTGAAAGAGAAGTGTCACACAAAGCTTGCAATATCTGATTTTTTTTTTGTTTATTGTGTTTTTTTTAAATTTCTTTTTGGCTCGGCTGTGCGGATAGTGTGATCGTTTATGCTTGCATTGGCTTTCATTACTGCAAATGCATGGCTGGGGATGCCATAGTCTCAAATGAATTTGGAGGAATATACTCCAGTCTATGTTCAAAAATCATTGCTAGGGACAGATTCATTTTATATGTGCCTATTTATTAGTAATATTTATATAGACACTCTGCAGACCTGTATGACAGAGAACTTCCTGCAGTAGAGGAAAGCTCTCATCTAAACAGGCAGGACAAACAGCGCAGGGAGAAGAGTATTAGCATTCCTCTTTTGCAGGTAGAAACAAGTATCTTGTCCAGGTCACAGGATTCAAGTAACTAACACCCAAAACTGCTGCAGGATTAATCAGAAGGCCAACCTGTCCTTGTCTTACGACAGTATCGTGTGTAAAATTGTCCCTGCTCTTGTCGCAGGTGCTGTGGAGCTGGGTTATCTGTCCTTGCTTTCTTTCAGCAGGGAAAGCAGCAAGCCTGTTTTCTTGTGCTGATAAAATCCCCCAAAGAGTCAAACTTCAAACTAAGTTTATTAAAATACGAATTATCTGTAAAAAGACTGCAAATGCCCATGAATTGATTTCTGATTTTCTATGGACTTATTTTAGGACTTCTCTGTGAGATAATCAGAGTGCATTGAGAGATGCTAGGGATTGATTAATCAGTATAACCCCTACTGGGTCCAAAGCTCAGCTTTCAATCACACATCAAGCTTATGCAGTAGGCAGTATATTTTTTTTAGGTAAAATGCCTAAGGGGGAAAAATGGAGAGATAAAAATAGTAAATTAGAAATAGAAAATAATTGCTATTTGTTTTTTTCTTAAACAAAGAGCTTCCTCATTGGAATAACAAGGAGACGTATCGTCTCTAACAAGGGATTTTAAGCAGATGCAATCCCTCTTGCAAGGTGAGAACTCCATATGACATCCCCACAAACCACTGTCTGCTTGACACAGACTGCACTTTGGCAAGAGGACTTGCACCTGATTGCTGGGTTGCAGCTCAGCACTCACATGTGCGGGGTGTGAATCACCAAAAAAACACTCGATGCACTCTTCCAGTTGTACAAACACTGCAGGACTGCAAGATGTGCTAAGGAGGGAGCTTAATAAGGTAATGATAAGTGATACTGTAGCTCCAGTGAAAAGATAAAATACTGCGTTTATATATTCCTTGCAAAATTCTGCTTTCCTACTTGCCCAAAGTTATCAGAATAACATCAGGGTTTATTTTTATTTACTTCTGGGTTTTTTTACTATCATGATAAGAACTCAGAAAGTAAAATTTGGATTCTGATTTTACACTTCAATTGTAAATCTACATGGTGGAGTGAACAGACTACCCATATAAGTAGAATTTGTCTCACCTTACTTTTGATATCAATTTTGCAAACACGTGCAGCTGAACTAGTCACACTTGATTCCTTCTACAAATAGTGAAGAAAAAAATAGTAATTCCTAGAGCAAGATTCATTAAAAAAAAAAAAATTTACACATCTGTTACAGACATAGAGAAATTATTACCTGGAAGTGACTCGTTCTCTTTATTAACTCCAAGGGGATCCTAGGTTGACTCGTTCAAGAGTAGGAGGATAAATTTGTTTGGATTAACCACCCTGCAGAGTTCTTCACTCATGTTGTTGCATGACTGTGATTTCTTAATGATTCAGCCATGCAAGCAGGTACATTTGCATCTCCCCCATGTTGCAGGCAGAAGAGACAGGCAGAAGTAAGGTGACCTGAACAAGATCACTCAGGAAGTCAGTGGCAGAGATTGCACAAACCCCAGCTCCTGTTTGCCCTTGAGAAGCCTGTTCGCTGGAGTTCTGTGCCAATATTCACGAAAGCCAAATATTTTTCTCGTTTTCTGGTAGATAAGTGCTAGGTAGGTCATTAAGTGGCTTATCCAAGTCCAAATTGGAAACTAAGTTCTGGATTATTGGTAGTAAGATCGCTAATTTAGTGACTAAGTGATAAGTTGTTCTGTTTGCCATTGGAAAACCTATCTTGTATATGACTTTCTGTGGCAAAACAGAATGACTTACTAAGTCATTCTTATAATGAAGATAAAGTTTTTGTATCATTTAACAAAACGAGAGGAAAGGCTCACCGGTCTGCTGGAGGAGAGCTTTGCTACCATGCTCAGGAATCCAGCTGGACGAATATTTGGCAAAAAAGACATTGTGGGAAGAAAAGGGAAAAACAAACGAAGGAGTTGGGGAGATGGCAACTGAAGATATAAATGGCTCTTCTTAGCCATACCTTTAATGATTAGTTGGACCAAAGATTAGAAGTAATTGAACTAGCTCTCAGTCAACAAAAGATGCAAATAGATTGTAAAGCAGAGTAGGATTACATTAATTTACACTAAACCAAGAGTAATTCGTTAGTGTTTGTGCAGTGCTTAGAAAGAAGAAAATGCTATATAAATGTTAATTATTACCATTTGTTTCGAATAGATGCAACAAACGCAATCTTTTATATGTGTTATGAGGTAAAAGACAAAAAGCAAAATTCAGTAACGGGCTCCAAGACAGAGCAGAGTGGGTTCTGGCAAACACAGAGTCTTATTCAGTGGCTATCTCTGAACTGTGAGCTTTTTGGTTGAAGTAATAAGATGACTTTCTATCTCTGGAAAGCCCATCTTCTGGAAAATGAAAGAAAAAAAAACCTCTCAAAACAATGAGGCTAGATGCTTATCATGAAGCCACTATCCCTGCAGTGTACTGTGTGCATTTCTGACCTTGCTTAAGGTCAAAAGAAAAGAGAATCTAAGAGATCAAGGCCGTGGGTTTAAGTAGTGAGTAAACCGTTGTCAATTTGGACCATGCAATCATTCCTGAGATGGAAAGACAGTGATGTCTACTGCTGAGAAGCAAGAGTCTGGGAAGCAACACTAGTTTCTCTTATGCCTAGCTGTACCACTAATTTACTGTGTGATCCTGGACAAGGCATTTAACGTTTTGGGCCCATTTTATGAAAAAAAGATATAACCATTCTTAGCTGTTTCACAGCCAAGTAAAGGGTCTTGTTTGATGCTTTTAAGCATGTCATTTGAATAAATAAGCTATGAGATAAGTATCACTATTAAGAAGATGACCGAGAGAGCCTAGGAGTCTAACGAGAAACTTATTAGGTGAGATCATACAGTTTCAGGAAGGATTCTGGGCCATGGCATGCTAATGATTTGCAAAGATTTTTAGGCTCGTTGGAATCATAGACATAAAAGTATCCTAAAGTAAAATGCTTATCTATGTCTTCACAGTAACTTCTTGACTCTATTTCCTTCCTACCTTGGCAAACTCTTGCAGAGAAGAATGATAAATAGCAGAGGTCCAACCACTCTGTATGTTTTAAAAATCACAAAGTATGATTCAATTAAAAAATTAATTTATATGGAAGAAATATTTTGCCAGGATATGAGCTCACAAAACCCTATACTTAGTGCTCACAATTTTCAAAGTGGCATACAAATGTTAAATTATTAGCTAACAATTATATCTGTAAAGAAGGAAGCAGTACAGATGGAGACAGAGGAGACAGCAATATCCTCAGTCATAAGCTCCTGAAGCCAAATGCTTCATTGCACGTATCATTGCCCAAGTGAAGCTGGATCAATGCTTACATCTGTTGGATGCAGAAATGTGCAGGAAATCCAATTGCCAAGAATCCTTTAAACATAAGTTTGTTTTTACCAAAGTTCAGGCTCCTGGGTTTGAAAATGTCAACCTCAGTGGAGGAATGGTTCCATGTTTCAACGCTTGTGATGACAAACCCGGCTTGAGATGTTACCTCCTGCTAGGGCTCAGCCACCCTGCTGCTTGCTGCCTCCCTGGGGATACTGATGCAGCTGTTTGTAAAACCACACCACAAGCAGATCAGGGAAATGGTCTGGAAATAAAAAGAAAATGAGCCCTTCTTTACCAAACCCTTACCTTTTTATTTTTTTAACCTATCCAAACTTTAATTGGGCTAGATTAAAAGCAATTTGGTTTTACAGGGTGGTTTCACGAGCAGTTCCACTGGTTCAGGGAGGAGGGCAATACACTGGGACGGGAAGGAGGACAGACTGGGAAACTCTTTTCCACCGTCTAAACTGCAAGGTGGAACCATATCCATTTTAGGTCATGGCATGCGATATCTCGCCTGATCTAAAAAATCTGTATTTCTATCCAGTTTTCAAGCAATGGAACAGAAGGCTTTTAATGACCCTTCTAATACATCTTTTCCAGCTCTAGCCCCTACCACCCATGATCAGATGTACATTTTGTAACTCTTGAGAGATAATATCACTCCATGCCTGCCAAGAGATCTGTTGCTGCTTTGTGGAAGCTGCCTCGCTGATACCCCTCTGCTTCATGTCCACACCTCATCCGTTTCTCCTTGCATACAGACCAACATTTCTGTGTCTGTAATTGGAATTTATGTTAATGCTTTATTCTCTCTGCCACGCCTTTACCACTGTGTTTTCAAGAATATTTGAAAACTGTTGAAAGCAAAACAGTCAAATGCAGTCAGTATTTTCTTCCTCTTTTTCTTCCCTTTTATTTCAGTAGCAGTTATTGGTATCCCATATTGGAAAAATGAATGCTAAAAAAGAAAAAAACAATCTACTGCCTTGGGGCTTTTTTTTTTGTCAATCAAGCTGCATGCAAACTGTATTTTAAGGAAATCAAAACACTTTTTTCTACCTTTATTTCTGACTGCTGAGGAGTGAATTTGTGTCATCTCCTGACTGGCGTTGGCTTTTACACCAGCAATGGCTTCTGCACATCTTGTCCAAAGCCCATTAAATTACATGGAAGTATTTTCCATTCATTTCACTTGGGGAGTAAAATGGGGCATTTTAAGCTCAGCTCCCTGTAGAAAACCTTTTAACATTCACATTTATGGTACGGGCTCCACTGCATCATATTTCAGCATACCAAAGTGTCAGTGCTGAGGATGAAAAGAAATAAAATTAAGAAATTGGAGTCTTTTGGATATCTCCTTCCCGGAGTGAGCCAAAAATGAACCTATGAAGAAACATGTAAGGAAGCACATTGGCAATTTTTTCAGATGTAGCCTGTGACCTTGGAAGCCTCCAATTTTCAGTGATCCTGCCAACGACCTTCAAGGGGGCCTGGGTTTGATGAAGCAGGTATTTCTCCAAAATTAGGCTCCTTGCTGGCAATATAAGCATAATGCCTACTATAATTAAAGCATTTTTGAAATTTTCATTCTGTAATTATATGTAGGTAGGGTCCGGGGCAACCTCGCATTCAAGCTGTCACTAAACACGTTCAGTGCCACGTTGGGTCATTAGGCTTATAAATAGGTTGAACCTAAACACCGGGGCCTCTGCTTGTAAGCTGAGTTCTTGGGTAGGTAAAGAGATATTTATATTTTCATTTAGCTTGAGTGATACCAGCACCTGCCACTGGCTTTAAACAGAGTAGTTAACCCATAACTCCCTCTGTCAACTCCTGTTGACGGAAAGCAAAGCAGATAAATTAATGGCTCCCCTGAGAGGAATGAATGGAGAAGACTCGTGTAAACAAATACCTCACAAAATACAACTGTATTAATGGGAAGGGAAATGAAAGGGAAAACACCTCTCCCCATCCTTGAAAGGCACAGCAGGCTGAAGGCAAACAACCACAATGATGCTAAAGGTGGGGAACACGCACAGAAGCTTTGCAGCCCACACGATGGCAATTAGTGCATCCCGAAAGCAGATGAAAATATTTCAGTCCTGCCGATGCCAATGGCTGGGATGTCTTTGCAGCTTTTTTGAAGTATGTGGATGTGTAACTACAGCCCTTGCCCCTCTGTGCAAGCACGCACTCAAAGTCCTGCTTCTGGCAGATGCACCCCACAAACTGATTAAAAGCTAAAGAAGAGGGAATATGTGATTCTTTGAAAAATCTGTTTTGCTCTTAGGGAAATGCAGAGGCTGACCCATGCTCCTTGGCTTCTTCCCTCATCTGAGGGGGTTCAGTATCTTCAGCCTCTTGGTCCCAGATGTACAGGGGACATGGTGCTGTGACATAAACTAAAGAGTGCTCAGTTATTTCCTCTGTCAAGGGACAATGTCGAGACAGTTAGATAGTCTGGTGATGGCAATCTTATAAAACGCCAAATCAATAGGTTGTTGATTTGGCCCTAGTCTGGGGATGACTCTAATTAACAGATTGTTTTCCTCCATCTCTATGACCTCCCTCTCTCAAATGTGTTTTCCCCATTTTCCCTGTGATGGGAAACTGAATTTTGCTTGCTTTTTCAGTGACTGCATTTGAGTGGCACTGGGCACCACAAGGTTTGTGCAACTCGCAGTCTTCTGAGGCAGAGAAATGTCTGCATGGAACAAAAATTTAAGCAAAGACTATGTCACCCTGGCTCGTCATTTTTACCCATGTGTATCTCCTTACTTGAGATAATACAAGCATCTGTGTGTCATACATCTGCTATAGAATTGTGAAAGAAATGAAAATAAATTAATTGCATTTTTGCAGACCGGGCATCCAGTCTGGTTCACTGCTGCATGGTGAGACTGGGTTTAGGGCAGTCCGGATCTGCTGCTGACCAAAGCTACGGGCTGAGGGAGGATTTATGAAAGACAATAGTGCTGTGTATAGGTAAAGTCAGGTCCCACATCCCTGTCACCCTGCTGTCCTGGTCAGGATTGCTCCCATCTGCTCCTCATCCCCAGAAGCTGCAACATCTGGATGGAGAGGGTGTGAAGATTTTAGCTAGACTGGAGGATTTTAAGCATCTTTCTGCCTCCCTCTCACATCAGCTCACCCAGGAATGTGAAGGAGAAGCCTGTAGCTGATCTTTTTCAGCTGAGCTGAGCTTGCGTTAGGCTGCAAATTATAATTCAGGGAAGGAGGTGTGTAACAGGGGACGAGTATGGCATCAAAGCAAGGAGCTGTAAATGGAAATCTTATTCACATGTGTTTTACCTCCTACCCTGGCATTGTTTAGTGTCTGTGCATTGGTTTGGACTGAAGCCAATGAGTCAAACAACATTCTCCGTGTAATTATATGCTTAATGGAAACAAGCAGAGGTCTCCATGGCGTAGATTTGGAGAGGATTGTCTCCTAAGTAGTTGCCTCTGAGGAGGAGGGGAGGGGGAACATGCAGAAGCCACGGGGGTGAAATGATTTTGGAAAGGCACAATTCGTGGTGGCAGTCCATGGTCTAGGGGCTCTGCTCTTCTCCCCAGCCCATTTTGACAGCAGCAGTCAGTGGCTGCTCTGGGACCTCCTCAGCCAGTAAATAAAGTGCCAGAAGTTGCACCAAGTGGTCATCTTGTCCTGCTGAGAGCCTGTCAGCTGCAGCTCTGAAAGCCCGTGGTGGCATCAATGGCAAAAGCAGAAACCAGGGGTGTGACAGAGATGATCTGGCCAGACTTGCAGAAACATGGAGTATTTCCCTCCAGGCCCAGGTTTCCACATCACCCTTTCCTCTAGAGGTTAATGGTCCTATAAGAGCAGCAGAAAAAATAGATGTGCCTACCCTGGAGTCTCATTAGTGTAAAGCCTAGCATTATAATTCAATTTATTAACCCTGCATAAGCTGTGTTGGCACAAGGATGGCAGAAGTGAGCCTCCTTCCAGCTTCCCTTCTATCATCTCTGCTGCAGCAATGGCGGGAAAGCAGGCAGAGACCTCGGCTTGGTAATATTTTAAGCCCCTGATTTTATGCTGTTGTGCAAAAATGTTCTCAATGGGAGGGCTCTGCATAAATGTGCCGGGAAGGGGCGTTAGGATCACAGGCAGACACCGTCAAGATCCTGGCCTAAGGCGAACATGCCTCTGGCTTCCTTACTTCACGCTTTTCAGCTCAAATTAGCTGATCTGTGTCAGAGTGGGCAGCTGTTTCATGGGGGAAGGAGGAGAGAAGGTGTAAACCACTTATCTGACTCCAGGGTTTTGGAAACAAGGTAAATGCGATGGGGAAAGGCGCAGAGGCAACGGCTGGGATCCCGGTCTTTGGCTCAGGGTCAGGCCATCGCTTTCTTCTATAGGACTGCAGAGGAAGAAACACTCCAGGAGAGTGCTTAAGTAGTATATTAATTATTTCAATATTAGTAGCTAGCCTTTCTATGTCCCGTCTTCAGCCGACAGCTCCCAACTCTTTACTGGCCTACCCTTGCATTTTATAAACTGGGAAGAGAAGTCTAGCAGCTTTCCAGTTGGCCCAGGGTTTTGTAAAGGCTAAGGCTGAAATTAAAGCATTTCACTATGACATAAGAAAAGGCCTTAGTAATTTATAAGTTTGGAAGCAAATATATTTAAACTTTTTTTAAAACCAACCAAATAAACAGACAAACAGGGAAACAGCAACAAAAGCTGTAAATGGCTTTGATGGTTACGTTTATTACTAAACAGGAATACTGATAATATATTGGTTCTCAACCAGATTTTTCACTAATCTAGTCTGGGAACAGCTCAGCTGAAATCGGAGACACAAAGGAGATATCTACTAGTAAATTAAATATTTTTTTACAGTAAATAATAGTCTGGGACTGTTCCCTGGTACTGAGGCCAACTGGCATGTAGAAGCCTTGATCTATATAATAGACTCTCCTAGTCTCCAAAACAGGGTGGCTACAGCCTTCTGCCTTTTGAGACTGGTCCCTAGCCTATTCTGATGCCTGAACCATGTTCCAAATTTTTTGGCCCGGGTCAAAACATTGCCAGGAACCCCTATTAATTGTTGCCTCGCTGTTATTTAACAATATAAACAATAGATCCCTGGTGTTGCTTAGTTTACTAGCATAAACAGAGTGAAAACTGCAGCTGGCCAAATTGTAAGGAAATAGGGACCTCCATATTTACAGTAGCCATTGTATTCTTTTGTAAAAGAAAATGTGCTCCTTGTTTTGATTGTAAGTTAATTATGCAAGCCATGAAATCAGTGTGGTAACCTGCTCTTTAAGCCACGCTATCATTGCCTTATGTACATTGCAGAGACCTTGGAAGAGCTAGGTGGTGGTAGTCTCACAGCTGGCAGGCTTGAAAACAGCAATAATTGGGACCTTGGCTTTGTTTTTTAAGGAAATCCCTGCTCCTTCCCTTTCCTTTCAAGATTGTTAAGCAGTGTAATTTTTCTCAGCATTCAATTTATTTTTTTTTCTTCCTTTTTTTTTTTTTAAGGGTAGAAAGAGCAAATGAAATGGAACTGATCTTTCATTAGCAGTCCGTTGATGGAACAGATATCATTTAGAGACGGTTGTCTAGGAGTGAAGGCAATACCAGCCAGAGAGGAAATGTTGCCAGGTTGCCCTCCCCACTCTAATCTCTGATTTCAAGCTATTACATGAAGCCCTGCAAATCGACAAACAATGCGAACAATAATGAAGGGGTGTTTAAGAAAGAAACATGCCATTTGGGGGGATTGCCAGATGTGAATGCTATCTCTCCCAGCTCTTGGCAAAGAGTGAATTGGAATCACATTGTCATCAAATCAAATATTCCTAAAGCACCCCTAGGGATTGTTTTGCAATGTTGTTAATATTTTAAAAGCATCCCTTGATCCCATGCCTACATGGAGCTATGATTTTGTTACGTACTGAAACAGATGTCTTCTCTCTCTCTCTCTCCCTTCTCCCCTCTCTAGCTTCAGCCTCAAGTTTTCACCTTAATAAGGTGTATTATGAACAACTGATTTTGAAGCCCATGTGCACGTGGAATCCACCAGGAGACAGAGCACTTTAATCCTGCCATATCTGCATAAGTGGCCTTTTCGCCAACATTTGCAAGGCATGGGTAGAAGAAACTTCTCAGAAGAAAAACAAAACAAAAACCAAACAAAAACTTTCACTCAGAGCTGCAGGACAGAAGCGCAGAGCCATGATTGTTCAGAGCAGTTTGGTGGCCTGATTCTGAAAGCCTGTCTCCAAGCCAAATTCCCAACATTATCTTATGTACATTACCCATAACTGTCCTTTTTGAATGGAAGCTGAATAAGCCAGTAGTGGAGGGACATACCAATGAATGCACGAATGCCTGGGTTCTCTGTACATTTTTCTATGAAAAAACACTTAACAGAGACCTAACAGGATCAAGGCTATCTACCTCAACAGTATTTATGCTGCTGTTTATCTTCAGGATGCTTGACATAGAGGTGGGCTCTCCCAGAAGGCCAGGGCTGTGACTTTGCTTGACATCCATAAAGTGCCATCCATCAAGTAAATTAATCATGAATCACAAGATGATAGAAAGTGTGGGCAAGGGAGGTCAAATGCTCTGGCCCTGGCCAAAGAGCAGGCAGCTAAGCAGTGCTATTCCTAGCAACGCCCCGTGCTCCTGCCTGTCTGTCAACATAAAAAGGACTAGCTTGTTTTCTAGCTAAGCCCCTTTCTACTTCTGAGGTTCTGTTTGTTTTTATCAATTTTGTGTTTCTCAGATACGGATATCACACTAAGGTAAACAGAAAAGTAGAATAATTAAAGAATTCTGCACTCATCAGTAACAGAAATTTCCTTGTCCACAGTATAAATAAAAATGTCTGCTCAGTAAAGAACTTGATGAAGATACCACAGATGGTGTGCTGGAAAGCAGAGCTCCAGTTACAGCTGGGGAAGCAGAGGCATAGATGGAGAAAATGAAGGGACAAACCCATGTGGTGAATGACTTCATGCTTCAGCTGGCAGTAGAACCAGGAACTGAATGGAGATCTTCTGATTCCTGGTCTAAGTCTTGCAGTTAAGTTAGTCTCAACATTGAGGTGTTTATGCTTTTCTGCCTCTGGAGGGGAAGCATTATTCACATGCTCCTTTTAAATTTGACTATTAAGATATTTTCTTTCTCTGTCTTTTAAATAAAACAGAGCTGGATACTTGGACTTTTTTTAATCTGTATTGCTTTTAAGGCCTCATTTAATATGTAGACTCCAGACAGCAAGTGTCAAATATATGTTTTTCCTGTCTAGAAAGACACCAGTTTGACAGCATAGGACCAGGCAACTTCCTAAATTGGAAGCAGCCTGATTAACAGAGTGAAATAACTGCTTCGGTTTCAGACTGGATTAGCTCTAAGGACCATCTGAAGACAAACCTTGTCTCTGGGAGGCACCTGCACACAGTCATTTGGTTGTGGGGATCCTCCAGGTGTGGTCATGTTCCCTAGTTTTCTTGGGGAGAAGATCAGACGTTGTGGTCCCAGGAAAATGTCTGAAGGTCCTGCCTGTAGGGCCCAAACCTCAGCAGGAAACATTTCATATCATCAAAGGAGAGCAGTTTATGCAGAGTCTGAAAGAGCCTGCTCCTTTGGCAGGCACAGAAAGATAGTAAGACACACACTAACCGAGTGAAGAGAAGGAGAAATCTTCAATGACTGTGGACTATTTATAGTGACCATGGAGTTTACCTTCCCGAATCAGGAGAGTCACCCTCCAGAACAATGAAAGGAGCAAAGAGGACTTCAAGGTACGTAGGAGCTTAAAAAAACTGGGTGTGCTCCAGGATCTGAAATGCAAATTTCAGAAAAATTCATTGTTGGAGCTGTAAGAGGGAATAAATGTTGCTGAAACCAAGGAAGAGACTGGCGTGGTGGAAGAAATACACAACAGAATTGCGAGATGTGTATCAGGAGCATTTGTTTCTTTAAGGCTCAAGCAGCTTGAGGCTGGCAAGCCCTGATAACCACTTATGAGCTGGCTGATAAATGGGTCAGATGCATTTTGTCACGCTTGGCTGGGGATGCTGGCCATGAAACAGGGGGATTTGTGTGGAGTAGAAGGTCCATGTAGCCCATGCTGTTTGTGTCACTGCTTTGCGAGTCATTGATGGAGATAAGAAATAGGACATTGAAGAAGAGCCTGGAAAAGACTGTGCAGTGAAGATAATCCATCTATGCCTGCTGCAATGTGGTGTTCTTCAAACTTCCCTTACATTATGACCTGAGTCACTGAAACGCATGTCAAAGATTGATAGCGGGGTACTAATGTAATGTTCATATCTTAATTATAACAGAGATATTACAGATGTTTTCTTATTGCCTTGGAACAACAACAGCAGCGACAAAACTTATTTTTTATCTGTTAGATTAAGGTGGGGAGGAGGGTGCACATATTCCAGAACTTGTTTTGTGAATAAACAGGTGAAGGAGACTTTCCGAGCTTGTCATGGCATATTATAAGCTCAAAAGTCAGGGGAAGTTGGCTTAATCCATCCAGAAATGTTTGTTGCCTTGTCCCAGATCAGTAGAAGGTGACCTAATCCAGTTCAATGGAGTCCCAGTGATCCCAGTGCAGGGCATGTAAATCCAGGCCCTATTACTAATAAAATTAGAATGGTTTCATTATCTCTCTGTAGTCCAATACCTGCAAAAGGCTGCCTGAAATTCTGCTTTTACCTTTCATACCTGTAAAAGAGGAGGTAATCTTAAAAGCAGACCAGAACCAAGGACTGCTCATTCCTGAATATGTGCTTCCATAGTGCAGAACACAGGTCGTGGTTATTCTTTTTCTCCATTAACTATTTTTCCCTGTCTTTCTCTCTCCCAAAGACAATCACACCTCCGCACTTCCTGCACTACGTTTTGTTGCTGGGTATCACTTCTGTTATGAGAAATGTGAGGTTTAGTCCCTTCAGGTTGAAGGGGAGAGTACACCAAGGTCTCTTTGTTTTCAGCAGATGTCCCAGCTGCTCTGCTGCTCCACAGCATTTTAAAAATAAACTGTGGTGGGGTTTATTCCCTGTATTACAGTCCTACATCACAGTCAAGCTACAGGACATGAGGAGTTGTAACAGTGGTGGTGTTGCTTCCTACGTTTGATTCAAGATGTTCCTGAGAGGGCAGATGGGGAACACAGAGTGTCCTATTCAATTCATAGACCTGGTGGCATCACTAACTCTTTACAGTTTCATTAATACCTCCTACAGCAGGAAAATGTGTGTCTCTCTCTACATGACTCTGCTACAAGCAGGCTCAGAGTGTGTTATATATCCCTAGGTGACTGCCAAAAATATATCAATATACTGAAGAGGGTGGTTGTGGAGGAACGCATAAAGGGAATGGGTAAGAAGAACTGATCTATTAAACATCTGCAATAAATGCGTGCAGATTGACAAGCAGTAGAGACAAAGGAGTTATAAAAATCCACAGGAATCCAAAGGATTCAAGCATCAAGGCAAAAAAAGGAATGGATATGAATGTTACTATTTAATTCAGAAGAAGTTTTGATTAAAAAGGAATTTTCTGATTAATATAATGAAATATTTTCCTAATGATCAGATCCCTTAAGGCCATAGTATTAAAAAAAAAAAAAATTCTAACATCTAAAAGTGCTGTGGGAGTACAGCGCTGTATATACATGAGCAACCTTATGTTGGATTGGGATTCTCTTCCACTTCTTAGGTTTACTGTAGTGGAAAATTCACAGTGGAGGCAGATGAATCTCTATCAAAGATTGCAAAACTTGTCTCTGTTTCTCAGTTCTCCAAACCAGGCAGATGTGGGCCAAGATCCTCACCACTTCACCACCACTCAGTATTGTAAGGGAAAAAGAAAGCAAGCTCTCTCCATTTAAAGGAGATCCATACCCCTATCACAATGCTGTGGTGTCCTCTGTACAACCAGAATGCAATTCTTTAGCTGAAAGAAAGCCTGAATTCTTAGTCTTGGCATTCGAAGGATTGATCTTCTGTAAGGAAAACCTCTGGAGCTGCAGAACTTCTGTGCAAGCCTCCTCCCCCCTTTAACATCTGCTTGTTATTTGTATGGAGTGTGGGCTAGATTCCTTACACAATGGCAATTCCCAGCAGTTTGTAATGGGCCCTAAATAATCCTTAACTTATCACAACAGCTGTTGGAAGGTGGCCCAGGAGGGCAGTGGAGATGATAGCTTGACTGAAGTCAGGAGAATGCTTCTCATAGCAGCTTTGACAGAGAGAAGAATCAGAGCCACCAAGTAACACCACTAAGCTTCAAAATATCCCAGTGTTCTTGCTTTTGTGAGGCATATTCTTTGGAGATCTGGAAACTGTCCGTTTGTTCCAGCTTTGTAGTACCCTCAGGGAGGAAGCCAATACTTTGCTGACTATGAAGATGTGCAGCTATAACTGCAGTAATTCACTAGCAACAGTGAGTTGGGGCAAACAGACCTACCACTGCAGAGAGGACACCAGAATGGAGAGACTTTTAATTGGCAGGTGTGCGTTGCTCAGCATTAGTGAAGACAATGAAATTTTACATTCCTGAGCATTAATGCAGACTTTATCTGATCTATAGTATGTCTGTGCCTTAAATTTCCTCTAGAGCACAGCTAGGTGTTAATCCCCTTTTCATGTTATACCTGTCTCTGGCAATGAATACACTTGTCAATTAAAGCACGTTCTTTGAAGTTCTTTCAAACTTTCCAGAGTAAAGAACCGTGAAGCCTCACTCTGACCCAGGATTAGTTAAGAAGGGCCAAATTTTATCTCATTTATGGAAGTGTAAATGTGTTGTAACTCTATTCTCAGCCTAGCAAGAGAAGACATTTACTCCTGGTACTCTTGGTTGTTAATATGTATTTTTTATAATCTTTGACTAGGAAAAGAGAAGGCAGTTTTATCCTTCTGCTGGTACTCTGTGGACTCCATCTTCGCATGGATTTTGGTGTTGCACAGCTACGAATACTTTCTTTTAAATAAACCCACCTCTGAGACAAGTTATCCAGATGACCACAACCTAATCTGCTGAAATATTTACAAGAAAATTAAAATTTTTCATTTTTACCCTCTATTTTTTGAAGTGTTTCATCTCTAGGCATCTCTGGACTGCATCTGCACTGAAAAGCTTTCCACTGATTGGTGTGAGTGAGATGGATACAGCTGAAAATCACGTCTCATACTCTGATTCATGCCTTCATAAGATATGCCACACCAAAATGGAGTGCAATCAATTGTTCATATCCGGTAACTTGTTGCTTTATGATGAGGTCATATTTTAAATGACCATGACTTTATCTTGTGTCTTCTGGATAAGAACGCAGAATCCAGTATTCCAGTATTCAAACTGGTTCTGTAACAACATTAAAGCTCTCACGGTAGACTGGAGACTGTCATAGACAAGCCCAGTTCAGCATCCAATCTATTGGCCTCTGCCACATGAATTGAAGACACAATTCCTCAGATGCAAACTAGCCACCGAAACGATTCATGATCATTTCCAGTTAAGTAGTGATGGCAACCGATCCTCCACTCTTGCCTGTAGATGGAGTTTGCATGTGGAAAGCAAGCTGTGCATGCAAAATCTAAATGTGGCATGGAAATTTTGCATGAGCAGATTTGTTGAAACCATTAAAGACACCACTTGAGAAGATCACTCACATGCTACTGAGAAGACCTGGAGAGCATTTGAAGAAAAGAAGGATGTAAGAGATATTGCCCTCTAAACTAGTAAAAAGAGATGACAACAAAGGCCAATCTGATGATCCAGCTAGTCTCATTACATATTTGAGATGTCTCCAAGTCATTGGGAAAGGCTGGAAAGGAGCTGTCCCAGAGCAGAGACAGCAGGGAGGAAAGCAAAGCCATGCAGCTGGTGACAACAAATGCAAATGGAAAGCCATTGCCTACCATTCCTAGCTGATAGATTTTTACACCACTTTACAAAAGTAAATGAGCACAGGAGAGTGAAAGTTGTAAAAAACGGTCGATAGTATTTTACAATAGAAGTTCAATAATACAGCACTGCTCTTTCAACAATATAGAAGGAAAAACACTGAAAAAAGAAATCACCAGCTGAGTGTTTGGACATATTCCTTGACAATTTCATTAATCCACCCTCGTTTATTTTCGGCTTGATAGTGTGATCCACAGCAGCTGATTAAACTGTAGAGAGTGGTAATTTGTTCAGCTAATGTGAAATAAATGAAAGATAAGCAGACATGTTACATGAGTCTTGCAAAATTTGATACAATAATCCCAAACTCTGTGTGCCTTCTTCAAAACATTAGCGAAGTATCATCACACTTCCATATTGAACTACCACCAAGTATTATTGCCGAGACATGGAAGTGAACAGAAGGATTAGAGGATCGGTGGTTACTTAAGGAATATACATGAAAAACAAAGTACATCAAGTAGCCTCATTCATATTTTAATTACTCCTGTTTTTAAACGATTATATTTTGCTGCTTTAGGAAGGTTGTGAATGTAAATAATTTCATTTGGTATTCATGTTGCTGTCATCATTGCATTTTACTGCAATGAAACAGTGAGTCAAAAAATCCAAACGTGTATCAGAAAAAATAAAACCAATAAAGTTTTTTGCTGTCTAGTTCTCTGAGTGACACTCCTGAATATTTTAGTGCTATTTACTGGTAGGGTCACGTGGCATTCATTCCACCAGTGGAAATGGAAACAGGATCTAGTCCCCTGTTATAGGACGTTTGTGTATATATTTTTTTAAGTGGAAGCTGGTGGAAGAAAAATCAGTCCACTGGGTTACTTCAGATTTATTTCCAATGGGTTTCAGCACTTTAAAGTGCTTCTAAAATTATATTAACTGAAACTCGAGTAGAACCCTGTTGAGTACACTCATGGTGCTGCAGCTACAATTGCGAGGCTTAGAGAACTGTGTTTCACAGACATACATAGCCTTGATGTCTCTAGTGCCCACATAATGTTCTCCCTCCTTCTCTCCCCACATGGTTTCTTCTCTTCCCTGTTTTTTTTATTGTATTTTATTGTATTACGAAGGAGAGGGGAGGGAAAACACAGCAGTTGACTCGCAGAGCTGCAACGTGGTGAGACAAATCTCAGAGGTGGCCAAGGCTCAAAGGCACTACTGTGCTTGCTGGGAAGCCTCTGTCTTTTAGCCTTCTGATCTCTATTATTTCTTGATGAGCACTCATGAGTATAGCCTTTGGGAAAAGAAAAGAAGAAGGAAGTGGAAATGAAGGTCTGATCTTTGTGTCGTCCATTGGGCTGGCTCACTGTAAGGTATTTTAAATAGCAGTTCTTGTAGTAGTAGAAATGCAATAACTTCTTTGTGGTATTTCATTACATAAAGAAGCCCCAACACCAGTCTTCAGTAAAGTAACAGCCCCTCTTCTGAAACTCAAGATCTGCTTCTTGGTCCTTCTTAAGGCCTTTCTCTATTCTTTCCCTACAGCAGGTGTCTGTCATCAGTTCTTCCTGAAGAAGGTCCTATTCAAATCTTTCCTTGACCCTACACTTACTCTGTGCTTTCTGTGCTTTTATATATTCTTTCATTACGTGACTTGGCTTGTCAGCCAGAGCTTTGAGGAAGGGTTTCAAAGACACTGGGTCCCAAGTAGGTGACCTATTACTCTCTACCACTACCCTGATGCTTGACCTTGGGCAAGTCAATAGCAAACAAGTACAGGTAAAAAGCTGTATTTGCCAATATTTAATAGTGCATGTTATACAAATGTCACTATAACTGCTACTCACTTGTGGGGCAATAGTCTGTTTAAACTATGTCAAAGTAACAATAATGCTGTGGACAAGAACTTTCCCAAGTTTGAAGAACAGCACAAGAAGAAAGGGAAAAAGGAAAAAAAAAATAGGAAAACAATTGAGAGAGGTTTGGGTCAGAAGTCAGTCTCAAAAGTTATAACAGCATTTAAACTGTTCCATTTTAAGGAAGGGTGATCTCCAAAAGTTTGAGAAGCAGTGTCGGGCCAGAAATTTTTATTTGGAAATATGATAGCTGAGAGACTTCAAACCTCAAACTACCATGCAGAGTACTAAAACATAGCCAACAAAGTGGAGAGCTAGAACGTAATGTGCTCACAAAATATGTGCTTTTTTTAGTGTAACAAACTCCCGAGATGTGAGACTGCAAAGTAACTTTTTAGCAGCTGGATCTCTACTGAGGATTCTCTAGAATTGGCCATGTGACATAGAGCTTTGTGAGATGCTGAGGCTCTTTCCAATTCCCATCCATCTCAGGAACAGTTTCCCTGGACGCAGAACAAGATCTGAACTCTGGCCTTAGTGGAATGCAGATTCCCAAAGCAAAAAGCAGGGGAAGCAGTGAAATATAAAGGAGCTGGAAAACAAATTCACCTACAAATTCACCTACAAACTCCAAACACAGATCTGATCACTCACAGAATCAGGCAGAGCTCCTTTGGAGAAAAAGGACAGCATCCTGGCAAAACAAACTCTGCAGGGTTTGCAAAGCTTTTGTTCTGTTACATACAACTTAATTGTTGGGTTCTTCTCCAACTTACATTTCTGAGTCATTTGTTTTTAATTAAGCCTCTAATTGCCACATTTTCTTGGATCTTACTATTGTGCCCCTGAAAGCACCATCTATGTTCAGAGTTTACTTCCTACTGTTCTTATCCTGAAGAAAAAGCCGTGTTGTGGACGTATCCAACTCCACCTCTTTCTGCCTTGATTAGGGGAACTGACTGTAGAGTGTGAACTGAGCACAACCCATTTTATCTCCTTTTGTCATTACATGTCACCCTTTCTAAAGATATCTCTTGGCCATACCCCAACCTCCCAGGGTCCGATATACCTTCAGTGCGGACACTTACAGCAATCTTGAATCACAGAAAGCCATGGAAAAGCAGGGATTTCATTTGACAAAAGAGCCAGGTGCATTGGAGCTAATTCCCTACTAGTACTAGTACATATTTTATGATTTCTGCCAGGGATAGGCAGTTTTCATTCCCCTTGGGAGCTAAGTGGAAGTTTTACCATCAAATGCTGGAAAAACAGTTCACTGAACCCACCAAAGATGTGCACTTTGGGAGAAATCTTGCCTCTTTTCCTACTACCCTGCAGCAGCTGAGAGCTGCACATCCTCCCCTGGAGAATGACTGTCCATTGCAACCATCCTGCGGAACCTTATCACAGCATCCCAGCCCTTAACACTGCAGACTGTTCTGATCCAAACACAGCCTTGGGTTGCTGTCTAACAGGATAAAAAGCAGCTCTAAAAGGCAAAAGCAAACACAAAAAAAACATGCTGGAAAAAAACAGAACTTGTGATCTGGTCTTTGCTGTGTACAGATGTAGGCTGCTTTGGATTTACACACTGGCAAAACCAGCAGCAACGCATAGGTCAGGGGAAAAAATGTGCCGTAAGGGAACACAGAAATAGGTGCATTGTTTTCCTCTGGCAGCACTTCGCAGCGACATCACTGTAGAGTACATCATCCTGTGGAGTAGAGAGCAGTACAGATCTGGGTCCCTGGAGCCCAGGACTGGGAAAGGACCGTTGTGTGGTCTGTAGATAGATGGATGAAACACAGTGTGGAAGAATACAAAATACAGTAAAACAGGCGAAAAAATGTAGCTGTGCTTAGACAAAGGACTTGAAGTTGCTTCCTTCTCACCTCCTCTCTCATGACTGCATGGAAAATAAAAACAGTCATGGCTATAAATAGAGCCGCCAAGGAAGGAGGACAAATCCTGCATCATTCATGAATGGGAGTCTCAGACGTTCTGCCAGAGCATAACTTAAACATTTGCTTACATCAAAGTGAAGCATGATCAAAAACTGCGGGCTTCCCTCAAGGCTTTCCTTCAAAAGAGAAATAGTGAAAGAAATGCACTCTACCTCTGTTACTAGATGCATTGTATAAATGAAAATTAGTGTAAACAGTCTGGAGATAACTAAATATTAAAAGCGCACAATTTATATAGCTTGAAGGAAAACAGTAATTGGTTAAACTCATGAGAGAGCTGAAACTCCACACTCTATTGTTTTATTCTTTAGCAAAAGCAGAAAGAACTGGGTAAAAAGAGCTACAGCACCATTCACAGGTCATCATTATCACCCTGGGCAGCAGAAAGGACTGCTTTCATGTCTAGGTCCCTACAATCACAGGCAATTATATCAAATGCTAAGACCCACCTAAATTAAGGCACTCAGGTGATGTATGTGTCTTTCCCCCAGTGATCAGCGTAGCCCACATCAGATGCAGCAACCCCACCCCAAAGATGCCTGATTTGGCAGGAAGGTTCCTAACGCAAACACCGAGTTATTCAGTAACAACGCGAAGCCCTTGCCCACACAACATCCACTCGCAAATGTCAAGCAGAAGCCATTAATCACTCCTCCAGATAGTCTAACAATGCTAAGACCTTCAGTACCTACAACCACAAGAGGTAAAATCTACACTGGGCCACAGATAAAAAAGAGGGCAGACAAAGGGCATGGCCAATGTTGTAAATCCCCTATAAGGTCGGGAAATATCTTGTGAAAATGCCTCAAAGGACCACCTCCCATCTTTTTCAGAAAAGCTTTGTCATCCCTGCCAATATCACCTCGGGAAAATTCTTTCCCAGCCCTGAATCTGGGAGATTCTCAGTGTCCCTGGCACATCAGCCTGCTCTGCCAAAGATGAAATCTCCAGTCAATCAGTTAATCCAGTTAATGAGCAATGCAGTGCAAACTTAAAGATAGGCTGTTCCAGAGAGCCCAGAGGACTTGCTTTTCTCCCTGGGGTGCTACTGTCTACAACTTTGCACAGCCTTCATGTCTGAATCCAAACCTTTTTCCATTTATATTATGTATTCTTCAAGACCAGATATGTATCTTTCAGTTTGTGCAGTGCTGAGCACGACCAGGCTCTGGTGCAACTGTAATGCGTATCTGCTAAGGTTTTAGTAAAAATTCCTACCGACTTCAGCAGGGAGCTCTGCAGCAACGTTGCTCCTTAAGGCCTCCTATTTCCCACTAAAATCTGAAAGAGGATGAAAGGATCATAGAATCATAGAAGGGCTGCGGTTGGAAGGCACCTTTAAAGGCCATTTAGCCCAACCCCCCTGCAGTGAGCAGGGACATCTTCAGCTGGATCAGGTTGCTCAGAGCCCTGTCCAACCTGGCCTGGAATGTTCCCAGGGATGGGGCATCAACCGCCTCTCTGGGCAACCTGTGCCAGGATGTTGGGGAACACCTCAGATCTGACAGCAGGTCACCAAATACTAACGTAAGAATATTTCTGAAGTGTAATTCCCGTCATGGATGTGTCAGAGAATGACTTAAAATTTCTGACTGTGCCTCATCTCCAGAGTATTTGGGTGAGATTCAGATTCCTCTATTTACACATCAAGAAATTGTGTGTTTACATTTGAGTTATGCTCGGAGTCGACACTTTTTTTTCAGAGTGGAACAGGAACTTTCAGCAGATGAATAATTTCCTTATAAAATAGGCAGCTAAAGTCAGTCTTTGACAAGTTTTAAATGTTTATAATTACAAGAGCTTAACTTTTGAGTATGATGGGTGAAGATACTGGCAGATCTCTTTTTCCTGAATCAGCTCTCCATCTTTCTCATACAAACTCAGTTGCATGCAGCTCCTTGGATGTTTTTTTTGTTCTCCAGATGAGGATTAAAGTCTCACTAAATTTGTCTGGTTTTTCTAAGCTTTAAAGAACCATAAGCATTCTTCTGTTAAAAAGAATTTTTCCAATGTTTGGTAAAAATTCCTGTCTCTAACTATTTATTTTTCGTTTGTAAACCTGCTCACCCCCAAACAATGGTAGGTCAACAACATGTGAGCAGCTTATATGAAAAATCTTTAAGGATCTTTTTAAATAAAAGTCAGCATAGTAAGTACAGGATAATGACACTTACGGCTGTAGGCCTAGCCAACAATATCTTCTAGCTTCTTCAAAGGGACAGGATTCAGCCTTACTGTCAATCATTCTTGCTGATGATCAGTCTATTGTTGTTTGCAGTGTGCTATCAGGCCACTGGGCAATCAGACACACCCGCAGATTTGCAAATCCCTGATGGACTTTGCCACTGTTCCCCGTTTAACTGGCTCGGTCTAACAGGTTGTAACCACCAGAATTTGCTGTGATGGTAGAGATGGAAAAAAATGCAGTTTATAAGCTAGTATATTATGCAAGTTTTCTCCCTCCATTAGCCAGAAAATAACAAGTAGTATAATGTTTGCTGCATCATGTATGAGGCTCAGAGAAATGAATTAGATTGTCTGTCCAGTAAGGAGTAAAACTTATTACTTCCAATGCTTTTCTCTACTGGATTCCCCCCCATTTTAATCTGTATATTTTATACCTACCTATACATAGATAAACATTATTTTTAATATTAAAACAACTAGCCAGTAACCTCCAGCTAATCCTACTCAACAATTTAAAACTAAAAGATAATGTTAATTCCTTCCATGTGTTAAATTGAAATATTTCTGATTTATATGCTGGTGTTAAAGCAACTCGCTCAAAGTTTCTAAGCTCCAGCATTGTTGCTACCTGGGAAAACATAATATGGCAGTCTAGTTCCCCAATTTAAGAATATTGAGGGTATTTTTGCCTTTTTGAGATCTGTTACTGATGTCTCATCATGAACCTATAGCTCCATATAAACACATGTAAATGCCAGCGAAGAAAAGGTGTCTGCCCAATGGAAAAGGAGATCTAAATTTAGAGTAAGTCAGTACTGGAAATGAATGTTGGAAATAGGAAAAAGACACAAACTGTGCAGGGAAAGACAAATGAAAGGAATAAATTTTGAAGGAAAAGGAAGCTGAAAAGTTGCACAGAGCTTTGAAGGTGAAGACAACAGGGCTGAACTTAATCATGAGAAGGACTTCTCTATCTACTGATGAGAAGCAATTAAAGAAAACCAGCTAGTATTTATGTGAAGCGCATTCTGCAAAGGCAGAAGAGATCAGAAGAAAAAAGAAGAGTGACAGAGAAATTCAGACTCAATCTAGTCAAGGGTCCAACGATTATCCACATAAAATCCATTTATCACTGATAGCTGAAGTGGCAGTTGAAAGTGATTAAGGTGATACTAGCTTCTTCCCTTCCCTGTCTCCCACCCTGCTGAGAGTTACACATAGCTCTGGTCCAGCCAGTGCAATTCATACTGTAATCAGTGAGATTTGGCACAATGTATAACTTTCTATCTCCTGCTCATTTGAGCAGTTCTCTATAGTAAGTGGGAACAGCATCTTTGCACCCCTGGGATTAAATAGATGAAACAATGCAGGTCACAGGATGGTGCTAACCATAACTGATGAACATGTAAGGAAGATACACCAGAAGTTACTATTCAGCATTAAGAAAGTCTTTCTTTCATCCAAAAAAAAAAAAAAAAAAAAA
>Ga0065711_1004250_pt1 | contig 27067 bp, 15 predicted proteins | sample Hoacrofraction12_FD_59098 | JGI IMG/M metagenome (GOLD analysis project Ga0065711, IMG submission 59098) | Hoatzin crop microbial communities from Cojedes, Venezuela - Epithelial fraction 12 v2 (version 2) | ecosystem: Host-associated > Birds > Digestive system > Esophagus > Crop | place... | reverse complement strand
ATTGCCTGGCTCGTGTATTAAGGCAAGAAATAGTTTGTGATCTTTTGGCTGAATTGGTATGCTTATTTCCACTCCCGCAGGACTTCTGTTACATTTGGCATACCACTGAAATTTGGCTTGGGGAGAGAATTGGGGCTGGGTAGCAAATAATGCTTCCTCCAGGAGCCATGCCTTACTTCAGAAATTCAAAACGATAGTAGCAAATGAGGCAGGGAGTTACCTGACATTGCTCCCTGTAACGGTTTTGAGTCAGATTTGCAGAGATGATGGTTGCAAAAGTATAGCTTTCTATGCCTTTAATGCAACTTGATATGAAAATGATGCATACTTCCAAAAACTAGACTTGGGGTCATAACCTGGACAGGAGAGTGGGTTTTTTTGAGTGTTCATTTCCCCATACTTCAGTTTTACAGGTATAAAATAGGAATAATTGCCCGACCTAATTGCCTGGGAGTGTTGTGAAGATGTATTCATTCATATTTATGAAGCACTTGGGTATTATCATGAGAATGCCATGGACATTCCTTTGAGGAAATTAGTAATCCTGTGTTGTAGGCTAGGCCATTTAGATAAGGCCTTTCTTAGGGAATTCCAGCAGAAGTATTGAAGTAATTACCCATTTCAGAACATACTGTATCCCGTGCTCCCAGTGTGGCCCGAGTCTGTGCATCGTAATGCACACGTGCAAGACAGTCAAGCTAAGATGAGATGGCAGTCTTGACTCTGGAATTTCCTAGTTTGAGTGACTAAATCCTAAGATAAGTGTTTGTCTAGGATTGAATATTATTTGACATGACTTTTGCTCTTATTTTTTTTTTTCTTATACGCTTTTTTACTGTCTCAGGTTTTCGAAAGTACTCAGGTTAAATTCATCCTGTGGCAATTTAGGATTGCGGCAGTGTTTGTTTCATAAATTATACCACACCTCAAAACATATATTACAGAGTTAACATCAACATTCAAATTGGGTGCTGATTTAAAGACATTTTTATATATGCAATCCCAAAATAGAATGCTATTTTAATATAAAAAGTTTGTATCAAACAGCGGGAGTTAAAATTTGGTAACTTTGAGTCTGTGGTTCTCGCTGTCTGTTTGTTAGACTCTAGCAATCATTAGAGCTTTGTAGTTATAAAATGCTAATAGCTCATGGGCAAATCATCTACCTCACATGATCTTACTATTTTACACTGTTTGTAACCTTTAAAGCAGTATTTCTGTGTGTGTGTGTGTCTGCCTGATTTGGAGACTGAAGTGAAATAGGAAATGGGTACAGCTGCAAACAACTTCCATCGGTTTCCGATAGCGCCGGAGAATTACTTGGTGAGGAAATGAAGGGCCAGTGACCGCGCAGTACTATTGGCTTCATTTTAACAAAGGAAGTCTTTGTTGTGTAACTACTTGCGGGTTTTAATCCCAATTGACCTAATATTTTCGAACTTGAATAAAACCAGTATTATTACGCTGCACTAATGTGATTTAAAGTTAAATAAAGACCCAAACACTGAAAATTGTTCTTGTTACTTCTGTAGCTGGCAAACAATGCCAGGCTCAATTATTGTTCATTCATGTCACACAGCTCAAAGTGTATGTAGCAGCCTCTGTGCGCCCAACTGTTTGCTTGTCACATGCAGAAAAAAATAAAGCATTTGATTACACTATCTCTAGAAGAGATTTTTTTTTCTTTACCTCTACTGAAAACGAGACCAAAATTAACCCAAATGTTTGTCGAACTCCTGCAACCAGAGAGGGTTACGCAAATAGACAAAAGTTTGTGTAGGCGTACATTTGGAAAGAGAGTTCAATTCTGCAAAAAAAGGTACTTTTATTGTCCTTTTTTTAACATTGTTTAAAGCACTTGAAGTGCTGTTAGACTCGTGGTTTTCAATCTGGTCTTTTTCGGAACTGGGAAAACAAGTTCATATCTGTGAAATTTCTAATAACATCTTCACATCCACTCACTCTACAATATTTAGGGATTTAGTACTTGAAAAGATAGAAAATTTGCTGTATAGGAAGCAGCTACTTTAAAAATTATTTGCAAGCATTTATGTAGAGATCACTTCTTTTAAATTTTAGGTGGTGGTGTTGGGGCTTTTTATTTATTAATTCTCTTGCATCTTTTTGGAACAAGAGAAAAGGTAGGAGCTGGGAAAATAAAAGGGAAGCACAGCAGTCCTTCCCTTCTACTCTTTCTATCCCTGGAACATAAATCTTTAGGTCGTTCTCAGCGTGTTCTATGTTGTATAGCAGGAGTTTGAAAGTGAGGTTTTCTTTCAATTTTCCTATATTCTGATGCACAAGTGGTGATGGAGACAGACTCCCTCTATATCGTATGTTCCTTTGAGCTGGAATATGTAACATGTGGAATTATAATTCTAGCCAGGGAAGAGACTGTGATCAGATACTGTTATTGAACCACTTGCGTGGTATCGCCTTCACACGGCATAATGACTTTCAAAGATATCAGTCTTTCCTTGATAGGCTCTCCGAGTTGTGTAACTTCATAATGGAGTCTGTGTATATAACAACACTCTAACATTAGTATTGATTAATTTCCTATTAACAGAAGATTACTCAGGCAGAATTAGGGCCCTGAGTGGTATCTAGTTTGGCTCAATTTTTGAGTGATGAAAATAAAAGATCTATCCCAGCAAAAATATAATTCTACATGAAGTAATACAATTTGTCTATCTGGAAAATTCACAGTGGAGTCACAGTCAAAGTCTAACTAGGAGTCAGCTATAAAATTCTTCTTCAGTTTTTCTGACAGCTGAAACAAGACCTTTGGCAGCAGCTTATGTGATCATATCTGTCACGAGTGTTGCATGGAGGTCTTCACGTATGGTGCAGTTAGAGAAGCAGTTTCCTTTAAATCGGTAGAGAGGACTGTGGTGCATTCCAGACTTGTTCTAATAGTGTTCTGTCTTGCAAATGTAGGAAATAACATGCAATTAATACAACAACAAAAAAAGGCAGCAGTATTGTATGAATCTCCAAACTCTCACTTAGAAACAAATATTTTGGGGTTTAGAGTTAGGGGGCCTCAAAAGAAAGCCTGTAATGGCTTATATACTAAAATTCTTAGTGATGTTTGAACAACTTTCTCTGTATTTCTGTAAATGCATATGTAATCCATAAACTATTCTTAACATCAAAAGAGAAAAGTTAATGACAATTGTATCTAGCAGAGTTGTTATAGTGTTGCCTCAACTTTGCTTTCATATGGAAGATTGAAATGAGTAGCCGCAGAAAATTCCCAGAAGGTTATATATAGGCTTAAGGCTGCCCAGAACCCTGAAATATCTCCAAGTGCTAATCTATACCTCATTTATCCATACGGTGTTAGATCATATGATGTTGTTTCTGGCATTCTACTCTTAGTTCCTGCCTCAGTTCCTTCAAGATAAAAACTCTTACGCCCAGTGTCAGTGCTGTGATAAATGTTGGAAAAGCCTCTGCAAAATCACAGTTTTAATTAATCTTTTTCACATCTTTCAAAATATTTCTGTATTTTAATAATCATAGAATGGTAAGGATTGGAAGGGACCTTAAAGATCATCTAGTTCCAACGCCCCTGCCATGAGCAAGGGACATCTTCCACTAGACGAGGTTGCTCAGAGCTCCATCCAACCTGGCCTTGAACACTGCCAGGGAGGGGGCAGCCGCAGCTTCTCTGGGCAACCTGTTTTGGCTTTTTAAGGAGACATATACTTGAACTTGTCTACATTTTCAAATTTAGAAGACTGTATTTTCAAATTGCATGGCTGGTTCTGAAGTTGACAAAGCAAGACCAGCCATATCTTGCAACTGACGAGTTTTCTTAAGGAAATCCTCATGGTTTGAGTTAATAAAAAACAAATGGTGGAATGAATAAACCATATAGACACAGACACACACACACAAAAGAAATATATTCACAAACATTTGGAAGGTGAATTTCCCTCTTCCATAATTTATATCTTTAAAATTTGGAGGGACTGGATTTTGTCTGTAACAGTCAGTTAGCTAGTTTCATATCCATTCTCTACAAATTAATTAGTTAAACATGGTTTTTCCACATTTTTATATTTTACAATGTAGTGTTAGTTAAATAGAACATTCTGACTTTCTCAGATGAGTTGTTCTTTCATGAATTAATAATTTTATCTAGATTAGACAGAATATTTTTAATATCAAGCTGTATTTGTGTGGCTAAGATAACGCAGCAACTAAGATTTCCTCAGCACAGAAGAGACATGGACATGTTAGAGCAGGTCCAGAGGAGGCCGCAACAATGATCCGAGGGCTGGAACCCCTCTGCTGTGAGGAAAGGCTGAGAGAGTTGGGGCTGTTCAGCCTGGAGAAGAGAAGGCTCCAGGGAGACCTTATTGCAGCTTTCCAGTACCTGAAGCGGCCTACAAGAAAGCTGGAGAGGGACTTTTCACAACGGCATGTAGTGATAGGACAAGGGGTAATGGCTTTAAACTGAAAGAGGGTAGATTTGGATTAGATAGAAGAAAAAAATTCTTTGAGGGTGGTGAGGCCCTGGCCCAGGTTGCCCAGAGAAGCTGTGGCTGCCCCCTCCCAGGCAGTGTTCAAGGTCGGGCTGGATGGGGCTTTGAGCAGCCTGGTCTAGTGGAAGGTGTCCCTGCCCATGGCAGGGGGGGTTGGACTAAATGACCTTTAAGGTCCCTTCCAACCCAAACCATTCTGTGGTTCTGTGAACAGAGATCAAAACCCTCCCTTTAGCGTTTTGTTTCCAAGGTTTTTATAATAAGAGACCCCAGATTTAAAACTTAGTACTTCTGTTCAGTTTTGTGACATCCTGTAGGGTTATTTGAAAACTGTTGTCCCAAAAAGATACTTCCTTATTATAATATGCTAAGCACTTAGAAACTTTAACTGGACATTTTAATTTCTTATTTCACTTGGAATGTATCACTGTGATTTATCAAAAAGTTTTAAACAGCTGTTCTCATACTTTGCAAAAAAAACAAAAATTCTACTAGTATCAAAGTTTCTACTCTTCCCCCATAATACGTTTTCCCGTTCACAGAATTTTATTAAATGCTAGAAAGAGTTCAGTAATTTCTCATGTTACTCAGTCTTTCTCAACCAATGCTGTCATTACTTATGTGCTGTAATTGCAATGAAAACTCTGTTTTGTGACTAAAAACCAGTGTTTATAAAAACAATTGAATTGCATAAGAGCAATTGTGACATCAAGGCAATAGCCAACATGGAAACCCGCTCTGATATTTCTCTTTGAAATCAAGTATTCTTAACTTGCTGTAATAACTTTTTAAATCTCTGTTTTAAAGTTTAAGTTGTTTGTGTAGCGAGGTATAATTGCAGTGCATGCCGACTTTGGCTTTATCGTTGTTGCTGTTCGACTGTAACTATAAATCTGCTTGTTGATGAATACTTTCAGCTAACTCAATGCAAAAAGTTCAATTAAATTCTGTTTAGCTACCTTGCATTTCAGAGACAATATTTACCAACTGTAAATAGCTTTACCAGCTGAGTAAGTTCCAAAGATTATTGATGTTCTTTCTTTGTGAATTTGTCGGTCTTCCTTAATCCACGTGTGTTGCAACAGTTTTATGGGAGATTAATTGTGAAATTGTAAAACTTCTGTGACAGAGGAAGTGACCTCAAAACTAACCTCTGTCCTTTAATATTTGGTCTTAAATACTTCTATCAACTGATCACAATTTTTTTAAAACACATTAACAACTCAGAGCTGGCTACAGTAAGCTGAAAAATACATTTCGTTCGTTGGGGGGGAGGGCGAGTTTGGAAAGGAGTGTGTGGTTTTTTTCCTTGTTCATGCACTAAAGATGCAGTAAGATTATCTCGGGTTTGAAAAGATATTTCAAGGTGATGAGGGATTTTATGGCAATAATTCTGTACTGAAGTACTGAAGATAGTATGTCTCAAAATGAGATAATAAAGGCGAATGATGAAGATCAGGTTGCTTAAAGAGTTAAATACTTGAAGGCATTTGAGATTTGAATTGGTGTGGCTTTAGTATACCAGAAGGTGCTGAAGGTAAGAGTATTTTTGCAAGGTAAGTGAAAAATAACAAAAATTTATAGTGTTCTGTTGATAGTAAGATCAAAGTTTATTCTACAGGAAATTTATCATCACTTACTAGTTTTGTTTCAGTAATTATACGTGGGCTTTATTGTTTTATTGTCCATTCAAAATTATTTTAACTACTTTTTCATTATTTATGAAGTAACATTTTTTTGACTTTTATTTTACACTGTTTATGACTTATACTCTGGTTTTTATCTTCTTATGCATGAGAGAAACAAACTACCAAAAGAATGTGATTGACAATGAAAATGGACACATCTGAAGTGTTTGAAGTACTCAGAATGCAGAATCTTAGGCTTAGGTTTGTTTTTCTAGTATGGCTATTTGGGTGTGTGTGATTATTTATGTATTTATTTTCATTACTCTCTAAATAGTTATACTATTAAAAGAAATACTGCAGAAGCAGTTATACCACTATCTTAGTAAATCCAGACTGAAAATAATGTACTTTGCGACGGATCAGAGTATACAAAACTATATGGTTTACTTTGTCGGAAAGAATGGAGCAGTTTTCTATAATTACATGATCATCAAATGCGGATTTTATACGTCATTTGAAATCTACTTCAAGCTCTACAAAGTTTATTGGATTCGATGACTTAGTTGTTTATGTAAAGTGGTTTTTCCTCCTTATACTGTACGTTAATAAACTTTGGTGGGTTGGTTGTGTTTGCTGCCTGCTTGCAATCACTAAAATGATTAATGAGTACTCTGATCAGCAAATTCCAGGTGTTTGTATCTGGATACTGTTAAAACAGTTCAGGGAAGTGACTCTTAACTTCAGATGTGCACCTTGCACTTATAATTTGTAGTAGTAGAATGTAGTAGTTAAATTGCCTAGTTACTGATTAATGTGGTGACTGGTGGTATGAAGTAGGATTAAGTAACTTCCTTTTTGACCCTATATACAAAATTTACAGTGTCTCTAAGCAGCAAGTAACAAACTCATAAACACTGATATTACTGTACTTCAATAAATGCCTAATGTGCTGACACAAGCACACCCCTATGGATTAGACTAGTTATCCCTTATTTGATCCTGACTTGGGCAGGACTGAGATCTCAATTATTACTTCAGTTTTCATGGGGTACCATTCAAAGGGCAAAACATTCAGCTGGGATAAATGTGCCAAAAATTATTTTTGTGGATGAAATCCAGAGTATGTGCATCAGCATCGGAAACAGGAATAAGGAAGTGCCTAAATAAATAAAACAAAGAAAAAAGGTGATCTGAGAAGCAAGTAGAGTGTATAGTTCTATAAAGCATTTTAGCTCTTTCAGTCTGGAGTTACCTAGGTGCCTGTATACTGTGGGAATGTCCTTCTGGCTTTTGCCTGAACTGCTGCAAATGGAAAGTGAAGGGGGAAAGGCGCCAAATCTGTGAAAGACTCCACTAGTTGAGCACAGGTATGCTATACTTAACAGAAAGAGAAGACCGATTTCATCACAGTGTACTGTAGTAGGTCTCTCTTAATTTTTCTAAAATTGTCTATTTATAGGGTAGTGTAACTCATTTTTGTAAAATGCCCTGGTCAGAAGGTTCATACCTGAAGTGGAAAACTACTCCTTTAGCCCCAAAAGTGGATTTAAACTGCCTGGGGAAGTCTGCTAAGCCACCAGGTTGCAAGCTGTGCTAGGCAGAAGTGATCTTTGTTCTGCCTAAACAACTGTATAGCAAAAATGGTAAAATTCAAGAGGCCAGAGAGAAGAAACAAGCAACAACATAACTCTGTAATTAATAGATAGAGAGCTCAGATAAGAGAGTAGAAAGAGGAACCTGGGTTCTCGATTTATTTTGAAAAGTGGTATCGTTTTTACAGTCTCTATTAAAAGAACAGAAATGATTGCTTTTAAATGTTTTACTTGAGCAGAAGAGGGATTTGCAGCTATTTAATGTGCTTGTAAATGATATTGCTAGTTTCATTTGGGACTATATGTTTACAGTCATATTTTGAGCACCTGAAAATTGCCGGTGACAATTCTGTTGCTGGTCTTATTGAAAGCTGTTAAGCTGCTTAGGGTAAGGAAGAGTTCAGGAGTGAAAAGCAAGTCAAATTGCTAAGGAACTGTCTTTAGAACTGTGTAAACCAAAGCTGTTCAGTTCCTTTATGATAGGCTTTCTGCAGTATGATAGATGGTTAGGACTATGATTTTGTTTGTTTTTTTAACTGGGCAGCTGCCTTCACGGTAATATATTACAATGGCACACTGTCTAGCTTATAATCATCATCTGTACATGACTAGTAAGACACAGAGTTTATATTTTGTCAGCTGCAAAGCTGAAATCTGTTCTTAAATCCCTTTGCTATTACTTTTTGTTGACCTGTTTTTATTAAGCAGTTTGTTTACTTTGGTTCTGAAGCCTTGGGTTGGCTTACATAGAAGAGGAGGTTTGGCTCCAATCTTGCCAAAAAGCAGACCTGAACATCTTTAGAAAGGAAATGTGGGCCTTCTCTGATGGTCACTGATTGTGGCATAAGTTAGGTGTAAATCCTAGTTAGCTTGAAATTACTTGAAAGAAGATTGAGAAGAATAGTTGTCTTTCTGCAGCAGTGATGAAACAACCATGGATTATTGTGCTCATCAGTCATTTTGTCCATATTTCGGAAAGTGTTGAGATAGTGGAAGCAATTTAAAACAATGTCATGAGAGATTATCCTGACACTGAGACTTGATGCTCACTGTGTTACCAGAGATGTCTAAGACACAACTTGATCACAGTACTTTCATGAAGAGGAAGCTGCTGATTCCGATGGACTTCTTAGTCTGTCAGACAAAAGAAAGATATATTCCTCTGTCTAGAAGGGGAAAGCTGTCTTGACTTGCATATAACCCACTATTTCTTAAATGAGAATGATTAGTAGGAAATCCTGCCTTGAGGTGCAACAGCATCTTTATCCCTTGAAGAGACATAATTGGTCTTTGACTTACAGAATGTATGCTGTAATTTGCCCTGTGCTTTAGGGTTGTGTTATGCAGTAGTCAAACTAGATTATCATTACAGCCACATGTGAATTTAAAATCCATACTCACTTCAACTCTTACACTCATTTATATGTTGAGACCTTGTAAAGAAAATCCCAAGATAATTGTTTTCAACATTCATTAGTAATTAGTCGTTTTTGAGGTTGAATTCTTGGAACAAGAGCTTAAATAATAATGTTGTAAGTAAACTGATATAAAGCTTTAAACTGGTTGAGTTATACTAACGCAGTCCAGAGAAACCATTTCTGCTGACTGGTTGTGGTTTGCATTCAACACAGAAGGCAAAAATCTTATCAACAAAATGTGACCTCCCGTATCATATTTAATTCCAGTGTCTTTTATCTGTTGAAATTGGTGATAAAAAATGGTGTAGCTGCTTTTCATACTTCCTTAAACCTTCAATGACAATGCATTCAAAGATCAGAGAAACTATTTCTTTTCATACGCTGCGATTCAAAGTGTTACACTACATTTACATCAAGCCTGTCAGTTCAGTCTCATTGGAGGCAGCTAGTAGACTTGGCACCTGCTTTAGTCCTTTGGATGGTGGTGGGTTAGCCCTGGCTAACAGCCAAACTCCCACCCGGCTCCAGAACCTTCATCACCTCAGCCTGAAGGTGTAGTTGGCAGGTCTGTGTGTATTTGTGAAGACAAATGCATGCATTTGTTGGGATGCCGGTAGTAGGGAATGCATGACGTATACGCAGCAAGACGAAAATTTTGAGCCTTCCTCCTCCCCTTGCAAAGACCACTTTTTCTGATCTACTTCTTTCATCACTGAGAGCATAAAGATAGCTAACCACATGACATTTAATATTAACATTCTTAACACGGTGCCCGCCTAGTGTTCTGTGTTTCTTTAAAGAGATTGCCATTTCAGCATTGAATGGAAGTTGTTGCTGTGCTGTTTCTCAGGTACAGAGGTAATGTGATGTAACTGTGCACTGAGGTGAAAAGCTTATATGGGATAAAATAAATCCCTGCTAACGTCAGCTCCCTTGTGCTATCTTCTGTTCCCAATGTGGCAGTTTTGTTTACATTAGTGTAATTGAATGCTGTAGTTGCATTTTTGTCTGTTTGTTTTAACACTGTTTAAAATAGAAATCTGAAGTAAATTTTATTGGAATACAGTTGTAACTATTTTGATTTTTCAGTAGATCTCAGATAAACAGCAGATATCCCCAGAATGTAAACTCAAAGGAGGAATGAAGGGAAATTTCAATTGTAGCTGTTAGCTGGTATGGGTTTGTTGTTTTGGTTTTGTTATGGAAGTTTACACTTAGTTTCAGTTCATTATAGTACCTTTCCAGCTAGTGAGGCAGAACAGCTATGGTTTATCCAAAGAGTCTCTACATTATTAAGCTGCTATTATGAAAATGTTTCTTATGAGGTGAGTTTTGAAACATTACTGAATAAAAAAATTGCAGTAATTCGCTAGAGAAGCCATTTGCTCATCATTATCTTAGAAATGTTTCTTAGAAACTTGTGTTTTCCCAAGGATCCTTGACCTGCCTTGCCATAGTGTGCATTGATTTCCAGGTGGAATAATGACGTGAATTACTGGACCTCATTGTTCCTGTTGCTTGGGCAGGGGGGGAGCATCTGTGATAAGAGGAGGCAGAAGGAAAACAGGAAAACGACTGCAAAACGATGCTCTGTGGGTCAGTTTTGTTTCAGAAATGAATGCTTTGTCGCAGTGATCTGTTTCTCACACGCAGTCATTTTTCTCATTCAGCAGTGAAGAGACTCTCCCCACGTCACAATGAGGATTTCAAAACTGATTATGTTACAGACTTCCTCAGAGATTAAATGAATTCACCTTTTACTTGTCACTTCTGTGGGGATGCGGTGTATGCAAAGGTGTGGTTATTCATTTATTTGTGTAGAGAGAGGGACACAGCAAGGAGCTCTCCAAACTCTTACAGGGAAGAGAGGGAGCTCAGTCTAAAAAGTTTGAGAACTTTTGTTTTCAGTAGAAAGAGAAGAGTGGTGGCTCTTGTTGCAGGCAGCTGACTTAGATTAGGCCCAAAGATTCTCCCCAGCCATCTTAATGGGCAGTCACAAAAGCCACACTGCATAGGAGCACTTGACCTTATTATCATGGCCTTAATTGAGAAAAGCTCTTCAGCAGCTGGTAAAATCTGTTGGTGCAGCATTAAGCATTTTATAATAAAGAAAAACTTGGAAAAAATGGAAAAATGTCGTGATTGCCACAGTCAAACCTTCGTTAGAGCTTAAGACTGTAAAATACTTCATTGAAGCTAAATTTTCGCTTAGGAAAGCAGCTAGCAGTAAAGAGTTAAATGAAAAGAATGTCATGCATGTGTATGTGATTCTAAATCCAGAAGTGTTACATTTCCTTTGTTGGCAGGAGTTTCTGCTGAATATACAGGATATATATGGTGAAGACTAAACCCTTCTGTTATTGGTCTGAAGTGTTTTAAAAGAAGTATGGCATACTTCATTGAAAAGATTGGGGGTTTTAACAGATCAAAGTGTATATATTTTGTTCTTACTGGATATTTTTCTCATTACCCATTAAAGTTGTATTGACCAGCTTCGTTAACAGAAATTATATCTGGAATGAGACTTTCTTTAGCAAACTGTAGTATGTAGGGTAGTGGTAAGTGGTAGAATTCTGTCTGGAGTGCTTACAGCAAAAATGTTTGGTTTTTTTTTTTTTCCCCAGAGTATTAGTTGGCATTTATTAGTGGTGGCTCCAGTCTTAATGGCTCTTGATGGGGGGGAAAAGTGGACAGGAAACTTTTGAAAGGTGCCATCTTTCTGCTCTCATGTGTTAGCAATTCTCTACTTGCTACTGCTGTGAGAGACGGAATCTAATATTGTCAGAGGGTGTAGACCGAATATTGAATATTCAGAGAAATACAAGCATAATGAGATATTTCTGCTGGAATTACTTTATTCTTCCTGTGCTTTTTGAGATCCTCCCCATCCTCAACCCAGCTATTCAACAGCCAACTCCTTTAGCGGCTATGCTGAATTTTACCCTTTTGCCTTGCAACTGTGGTGAGTATCAGGGGATTAATGCTTCATGGGAGGGCTTGTGCTGGCTTTCTCCAGAGGTACTTGACAGAAAGAGGTGTTTAGGAGAGCTTGTGTTTCTTGAAGTCACCTACAACTCCTGTTGCTCGAGGGAAGCAGATGAGGCATCTGCTCTGCCATTTGTTCACTTCCAATTAACAGCTCTGTGCTGTTCCCCAAAGAGCCTGCAAAAAGAAAAGGCATGGCTTGACCAGCCTCAGCCAGGAAATTAGGAGAAAGCTTTGTTTAGAATATGTGACAACAAATATTTTCAGTTGTCCATGTTCACAGCTCTGTAATCTCTATGGAAGATATTATCTGAAGGAGGTTAATACAGAGTTGTCACATCCATTTTTTAATCATCTCCCCCCACCCCCCCCCAGAGTACTAATGCAACATATTTTCCTTGGTTTATTTTAATTTTCATTCCCACTTTCTTTGTAATTAAGGGCAATTACCTCATAATGCCAAAAGATGTATCCTAACAGTAGCATACGTATCATCGATGTGTTGTAACAGCATAAAAAGATAAAGTAGGAGAAGGTGGTAGATCTTTGTCTAGATGTTGTGATTTAGTCTGACTGGATACCAGGTGCCCACCAAAGCCGCTCGATCACTCCCCTCCTCAACTGGACAGGGGAGAGAAAATACGACAAAAGGCTCGTGGGTCAAGGTAAGGGCAGGGAGAGATCACTCACCAATCAATGACCGTGACAGGCAAAACAGACTCAACTTGGGGAAATTAGTTTCACCAATCAAATCAGAGCAGGATAATGAGAAATGAAACCAAATCTTAAAAACACCTTCCCCTCTCTTCTTCCCATGCTTAACTTTACTCCAGATTTTTCTGTCCCTCCTCCCCCCGAGCGGCGCAGGGGGATGGGGAATGTGGGTTGTGGTCAGTTCATCACACGTTGTCTCTGCCACTCCTTCCTCCTCAGGGGAGGACTCCTCACACTCTGCCCCTGCTCCAGCATGAGGTCCCGCCCACGGCAGACAGTTCTTCACCAAGTTCGCCGGTAGAGTCCTTCCCACGAGGTGTGGTCCTTCAGGAACAGTCTGCTCCAGCATGGGTCCCTTCCATGGGGTCCCAAGCCCTGCCCGCAAACCTGCTCCTGTGGGGGCTTCTCTCTCCACGGGGCCACAGGTCCTGGCAGGAGCCTGCTCCAGCGCGGGCTCCCCATGGGGTCACAGCCTCCTTCGGGCATCCCCCTGCTCTGAGATAATGTCCTCCCTGGGCTGCAGGTGGGGATCTGCTCCACTGTGGGCCTCCATGGGCTGCAGGGGCACAACCTGCCTCACCATGGTCTGCTCCATGGGCTGCAGGCGAATCTCGGCTCCGGAGCACCTCCTCCCCTCCTTCTGCATTGGCCTTGGTGTCTGCAGAGTTCTCACTCCTCTCTCCAGCTGCAAAATGCCCATACAAAGTGGTTTGGTGGGGTTGTTTTCCTCCTCCTTAAATATGTTATCCCAGAGGCACTACCACCGTCGCTGATGGGCTCAGCCTTGGCCAGCAGCGGGTCCATCTTGGAGCCGGTGGCACTGGGACCACTGGATATAGGGGAAGCTTGCAGCAGCTTCTCACAGAAGCCACCCCTTTAGCCCCCCGCTAGCAAAACCTTGCCACGCAAACCCACAACACTGGAATACTAGGTATATAATGGATTTGATTCGATGGCAAACCAAATTGCTGGAAAAACAAGGGCAGATTTGACCATAATTGAAACAGCCATTATTTGCATTACCTATTTTTGAAGAACAGTTATTTGAACATTTGACAGCCATAATATTGCCTTACATAGGTTTTGTTCATATTTTTTAATACAGGATGTCTGTTTTCTTGGTATACGTAGACTACGACTGTATTTTGACAGGGGCATTGAGTAGCTATGCACTGTATACAGTTCTGTTTCTATTGACCTCTTGTAAGTGAAATTGAAATCTTTATTGCTCTTCTTACTTACACGCTCTATTTTTTATCAGCTGTGAGACAAAATGAAAGGCTTTACTCATTGTAGCAGATCAACCTTGAAAAGTTTATAAATGGATTTTAATTTTGCTTCTAAGGAATCTTGTTAATTAAAAGCTTATGCTGTAGTTAGAAAAAGAACATGGAGTGTGTGGCCCCTGTTTTGATCTCTACTTTGTCCTTAATTGGGTAATTGCTTCCCTGTTTCTCAGTTTGACAATTAAGGTTCAAGGTGGCAGTGCCTTCCTGTCACCATAAAAAGTCTGATAGATGGATAGAAGGTCTCGTGACCTTGTAGCATGTTCTGTATCTGGCATATGCTGGATTCCTGCTACAAAGAATATGGGATGCTTTGGCCAGTAGTGGCTTGAGTTGGGCGAATCCAAATCTTGGTGGTTGCTCCATGAAAAGCCAGGTTGAGTCTAGCAGGATTTACTAGCACAGGCTGAGTGCTGTGTGAACACAGCGATGGTGTTTGGAGGGCCTACTTGTACCTGCAAACGGGTTAATGGCTTTCATGCAGCAAAGAAACTGAGTTATCTCTTGTGTCTGCATTCACGGCACAGTTCGTCCACACCATGGCAAGCCATTCAGCTAGAACTGAGAGTTGACTTAGCTTACTTTTCACGAAACTCAGTAGTTGAAATATCGAACTTACTGTTAGGGAGATTTAATTCAAATAAGACCCTTCTGCATTTAGGTTTCAGTCTTTTTGTCACCTCTTACTCTGTGACGTTTTCATTTAAAGCAGAACTCATCATGCCTTCCCGATCTTGCATCAAAGGTGTGTCAGGCTGTTGCAACAAAATCTTAACATCATTCATCAAAAACTTGTCCTCATTCTCTGCCATTGCCAGCAGCAACTGTTTGACTTCTTGTCATTGCCAGATTGAGCCAACACAAAAATTGCTCTAGTTTCCTCTCGTCAGGTCATCCTTTTTCTGTTGTTACCACTAAAAATACAAACAGATGTTTCTCCCGAAGAGATTAGTAATTATTCAAATACTGTATGTAAGCAAGCACCCTTTGAATAAGGCATATGAACACCCTCTGAAATCAAGACTTTTTGTGCGAGGTTTATGTATATTACTCCTGTCAGAAGCATGACATTGACAGATGTTTGGAAAATTGAACTGCGTATCTTAAGGGCTATAACAGTTTAGCTTTCAGATTGCAAAGAATATTTTCACATTTTCGTAAGGACTGGAAACCGCTTACCCCTTCCCTTAATGAAAGCAGAAGTTCTGCAAAAATAGAAGAGACCACCTAAGAAGAAATTGAGATCGGGTAGATCAGTAACAACTAGTGTAACCTAACCTTCATTCACATTATTTTCTTGAAGGATATGATGAATTATTCTTTTATGTTTACAGGTCTTATTACAACCACATCTAGAAAACTAGATCGAGAGCAGCAGGGAGAGCACATACTAGAGGTAAATAATTTCTTTCCTTCTCTGAAAAACAGTGACTGTAAGCTCATTGCTCTTTTACGGAGAGTTAAGTTTACCATACGTGATTACTACATGAAGAATTTAGAGAACTGGATTTCAGAAGTAATTTTCTTCTATGTACATTATATTGCAATGCACAAAACTCCCTGTCTTATAAAAACAATGTGTTGGGACTTTTTTCTTAAAAAAAGAGTAAAGATATGGATAGAAATTTTATGACTGTAAAGCAAGATCTTCTTTCACACAGTACAAAGGCATGATTGTTAAAAGGAGAAGTGCTATTTTTTTTTTCCTGTATGATTATTGGCATAGCTAAGTCAGCCTGCCTTTTGCTGGATATAGACCTCTGAAAAAGAAATCCAGAATCTTTTTTTAACATTGAGAATACAAACAGGTTGAAAGTTAGTAGACCTTTTTTCTGCATAACATGTTTATGATTTTAGATAACTTGCAAAATATGTATCATAGATTCGGAGTCCAAGAGCACAAAATTCATGATGTAATTCTTTCATTTAGCTACATTTAATCATCTGGAATTTATTTAATAGCTATTGTCATTCTCTGTCAAACAACATGAAAGAAAAACATGTAGACAGCTGGGAGTCTTCTAGTTTCACAGTGTTGTTATGCAGTATGCCAGGACTGTACTTCACCTGCAAGGAAGACTTAATATTCACAGTGATACTTACATACTAAGTTTTGTCTGGAACCTGTATTGTGCCTGTCCTCCTGGATGACAGAAAAAGGATTGCCATGTGAGTTGGCAAAACTAGCATTACAGCTAGAGAAGCAAGTCTGGATTTACTCAAAACTTGTGAAATCTGTAGAGGGGTTTTCTAATAGGAATGCAAGGACTGCATAGAGTTGGAGGTGGATGGTATTCCTGGATAGAACAAACTATGCTTGCGCAGAACTTCAGTGTAAGTACAGTCTTCCTGGCCCTGCTCTGACTTTTTGGTGCATTACAAGCTGGGTTAATACAGCTGTTGGGCCAAATTTTTATCATTATTTTCATTTCTGCATCAGCTTCGGAAAGAACTCTTCGCACAAAAGTAACAATAGGGTGGAATTTCCTCTGCAGTGTGTTTCTGGTAGTAGTAATAGCAAAATTAGTTAATTGGTAAATCTGGCTCAGTACTAGATACATTATTCCTGTAAATTGTAAAGTCGCTATATTATTCTCTTTTAAAATTACCTCCGTAAATCTGCTTGTACCAGTTTCCCGATGTACTTCATGTCAGTTATTTCTTGACCGCTGCTTTGTATACTGGTTGTAATATTGGTATCTCATTACTTTTACTCCTATGCATATTGTGATGGTTTTTGTATTAGATTTGTACAGTAAATAAAATGAGCTGTGGCTCATTCTCTGACCCTGAAGCCACCTGGCACAGTATGGCTTTGGTTGCTTATACCTTAACCCTGGGACAGGGTGACCGTCTCCAAGTTGCCTGTTGAGAACGGTGCCTGAACTGCGAATTCTCGGGCTGCAGCTAGGCAATGTGTGGGAGCGTGCTACTCGTTCTGGGCCACAACTTGTCACAGACATCACACTACCAGTGTAATGTTATGGACAGTTGTCTGCTAGCAGTCATCCCTGCTAATTTTACCTAAGTTATTACAAGATAACATGTACACAACTCTAGGGTTTGTTTGAGGTTTTTTTACGGTTATGGTATCACCCATTGGTACAGAAATCCTCCTGGTATCAGCATTCTCTTCAAAGACAGATTAAGCTGATTGCTCTTTAGTTTGTAATATTGGTTATTGCCTGCTGGTATAGTTTATAATTCTTCATTCTTCTTTCATTTTGAATCCCAGCTGATTGTTAAAGTTTGAGATAAAAGTCTGCAAAGTATTCAATGGAAGAACTCTTAACTACAGAACGAGAATGACAGACAGCACAGCCCACAGTAGCAGTTTTCCCATTTGTTAGTTTTATGTTGACACCTTTGAAAATCGGTTGGAAAGAAACCCAGAAATGCACAGAATGGTGGGCAATATTATGAGCCAAGTGCTGAGCATCTGGCTAATTAATTGAGCATTGAAATGTTGACCAGATGGGTTGGTGGGTTTATTCCTTGTTTGCTGTTAAATTTGATCCTTGATTGCACTCCTGCTTACATAATAGTAATTAATATGCCCCATTCTTTTATTCCCAACTTGTAACTATTGTCTGAGTGTAAATTTGCACTTTTCTAAATGCAATTATTTTACATTAGCTTCATGTTATTCTCTCACATCTTAGTATTCTGTTTATTATGTCAGTAATGCCTTCAAAATGGATGTTGCACTCCAATCCAACTGGATTTTCCTCAGATTTGCCATTTTTTCTATTTGGCTAAGGGCAGTGATAATTTCATGTTAACAGACAGAGAAGTTATTCCATACCTCCTGGAATTTCCTCTTTTTGGATGTGTTTTGGTTTGGGTTTTTTTTTTTTGCGAACTGAAAGATATGCAGTGGTGTTCCATTACAAGGAACAAATATTTGTATATGTGGAAATCCTACCATCTGTTAGAGATGAGCATGAATATTTGCATTTCATGTTGCGTTTCATGTATTTTGTTGTGGTTAATCACTTTGCTCATGCTTTTTCATTTCCTTCACGCTTGCAAGTTATACCATGTTTCATTTTTATTTCTGTATTCTTTTTCCTAGAATAGATGAGAAAGGGGAAAAAAAAAAGAGAATATCTCCTCATGTAGATTTGAGTCTTGTCCTCATTTATGTCAGTGTAAATTTCTTTGTTTCATCGGTGCCTCAATTCCAGTCTTCCATTAGTATCTTTTCCATTATTTAATATCGATGTTATCCTTGTATCCTTGTGTTTTTCCATAGGCAGATTTCCCAGGGCATCCTAAGAACTTGTGAAAGGAATTTACCACCGCATTCCTGAAGAAAAACACTTGTTCTCCCCAAATTGGGGTGGGCTTGTTGGAACGGGCATATCCTATACCAGTGGATAAGAGAGGGTTTTGTGTAGGCTAGGGGGGGTAGCACTGATCTTCCCTGTAATGTTTTCCCAGTGCTACTGTAGTGACTGACTTCTACACAGAGCTTCCTCCCAGCAAAGGCTTGCATCTTCCTCACAAACACAAAACCAAAACAAAACTGCAATTATGTAACACATTTCCCATAGCACTTGTTGTTAGAAACGTTAGGTGTTTGATTTGGTTTTGGGTTTTAGTTGTGGTTTTGTTGGGTTTTCTGGAGGATTTTTTTGTTGCATTCCTCCAGAGCTTTGACAAATATCTGCTAGAATTAGATGAGCATTTCTCAGATTGAATAATCTAGTAGCAGCAGGGCCAGCATACCTGACCCTCAGACACCCCTGTGTGATTCTATGCAATATTAAGGAACGTAAAGTCAAGGAAGAAGATTCTAAAGAAGAAAAAAAGAAAATGAGGAAGGGGAGACTATAGAAATGCTGAGGAGGAGTGGTGCACTGGGTTGTAAAATTGTTCTTTAAATTGTTCTTTAAATGAGAGACATGACGATTAAAATTTTACAGCTAAAACCAAAACCAGCTCAACAGCAAAGAGAAAGTAAGGAGAAGAACATGAAAGATCGACAAAGAAAGAAAAATGTCTTTACCCATCATTATTACTTGGGTCTTTAATGCCTTTTTTTTAAAAAGAAAAAACATTGCCCTCAAACTGAGATTTAGCCAAACTGCTAAAGGTCAGGTAATACTGTTATCAGTGAAGAATTTATATGTGTTTTAAGTGCTTTAGGTAATAACAGCTAAACTCTCCCTTGAAAATGCCTGGTGTGTGTGTGAGCCCATTAGCTTTTATGTGGATGGCAGGCTGCAGCCAGAAAATGATGGGCCGGATTCTGTAACTCGTCTACTAACTGAGCTCTTGCAAGAAGCAGGAACATAAACTCCCTGTCTTTTTCTTCTGTGAAGTAGATGCTAAAGCAATTTACATATGCTCATGTTTAACCCCTTATTAACCAATAAGAGATGAAATAGGTAAGAGGTAAAGTAATAAGATAAGATTCCTATAAATGAACTAAGTTTTTACATCAGATTGATCCTTTCCAGTAGATAAGGATTTTTTTCCTTTGTCTTCTGACTTCAAATTAACACAACTCTTAATTTTATTGTATTTTTGTTCACTACCCATGCCAATAACATCAGGTCAGTCCTAGAATTAATATTGTAGAAGACTTCATACTAATTTCCTGGCTTTTTAGTAGAAATTTTGACTATTGCTGGAAGAGCAGACTTGGCTTAATTTCCTGTTTCGTTTAGTCCATGGAAATAGATTGTTGCATGTCTTCCTTAAAAGGCAATTTGTTAAGCTTCTTTCAAACAAGTTAGTGATTTTATATATTAAAATATAGAGGGTTTTTACTGCCTAGGGCTGTCAAATTCTGAAAATCTGTATTCTTATGACTTGCATCTTTTCAGGTGTAAAATCAAATTATTAAATTGAGAAGTTGCAAGGAAACACTAGGCTGAAAGTATATTAAGTTATTATTACAGTGAATAATATATATTATGTACTGTATAGCAGAGGTACTCATGTGCTGTTCCTATACTTAAATTAATATTTCAGTTACAGTGCTGAAAAAAAGTGAAATAGGTTTACTATATATCTGTTGACTCTTACATGTCGTACATCAAGCATCAAAATGTGAACATGGTAGCTGCATAAATTTGTAGTGCCTTTTCTAAATAGCAACCAAATAGCTTTGCCCAGTGGTCTTGAAGTAACTGAAATTAGAGAATTACTTCACAGATGTAGTAGGCAGTTGTATGAAAATCTGATTTAAAGCGAGCATTGTTGGAAAGATTGTGGTTGAATTGAGCACTAACCATATCCTTTTCAATAAACACAGGTAACAGTAACAGACAACGGTATTCCTGCAAAATCAACAATTACATGGGTGATTGTGAAGGTTTTAGATGAGAATGACAATAAGCCTCAGTTCTTGCAGAAGTTCTACAAAATCCAGCTTCCAGAGCGTGGTAAACCAGAACGAGAGAGAACTGCCCGGAGAGAGCCGATCTATCGAGTTATTGCCGCAGATAAAGATGAAGGCCCCAATGCGGAGATCTCTTACAGCATTGAAGATGGTGATGAACACGGCAAATTTTTTATTGAACCAAAAACTGGAGTGGTTTCATCGAAGAAATTTTCTGCAGCAAGGGACTATGATATCCTTTCAGTGAGTCAAAATCTTGTATATCATAAATACGTGTTCTTTTATCTGTATTCTCATCACTTCTTATTCAGTAGGTGGCGGATGAGTGACTGCAGTATCTGAGGGAAGAAATGTTCAACAAATCAAGAAGTATTGTTTTGTTGGTTTGTTTTGGTTTTTTTAAAGGATTATTTCAGATGTTAGTATTGAGAAAGTGAATCGAGAAGCTACTGTTGTTTTCCAGAATTTGATAGATAAAGAACACAATGAAGGAACACAAGCAATCAGTTTGACTCTCCTTCGGGAAGAAAGCAAAATAAAAGTGAATTTATGGTAACAGTTTGTGCTGCTCTCATGTGCTGCATGCTTTTTCTCCATTTGCTGCCCAGATAATAAAGGGCAAGTGGCACTTTGAGGGACACTTAACCTTTTTGGATATATCTCACACAAGCAAACATGCTTGGAGCTTATTACGACTTTTCCATTTATGTGACATAATGATTTATGTGATCCTGTAGCCTTAAAAATGTGTCTGTTTCACAGATTAAAGCTGTAGATAATGGTCGTCCACAAAAATCATCAACTACCCGGCTTCACATAGAATGGATTCCAAAGCCCGTCCCACCCACAGAGCCCATTTATTTTGAGGAAGCATTTTTTTCTTTTACGGTGATGGAAAGTGACCCTGTTGCTCACATGATTGGCGTAATAGCTGTTGAACCTCTTGGAACACCACTTTGGTTTGACATAACGGGTAAGGATGCCTTTAGGGCTTTTATAATTAGAAACAAATGCATGGAGTCTGAGATACTGGAGGGCTCATTACAGATTGGTTTCTTAATAGCTCTTCTAAATAATGCAAGGTTTTGGCATTCTTTAGCTATAGATGCGTGGTTTTTTCCCTTATTTCGTTGTAAATCAAAATGACATTAAAATTTTTATCAGTGCCACTGTATATCAGAGATTAAAATTGCATTGCAAATTATCTGCTGTGTTGCAGTTTTGGAAATGACTTATGAAAACTGTGTCGGTGAAATTAAAACTATATCAAATCAATCTCATAGACCATAGGATAGGGAAAGAAATAAAATGCAAGTTTTCTGCAAATCGGAATAGTACACCTACAGAGAGATTATACTGTTCACATTTCTTGTCCTCTGGGCTGCTTCTCAGTTTGCTCTCCCTTGATTCAGTGCTAAAAGAAAAGCTTGCAATGTTCCTAACCCCAGCAAACTTCTTCCTGTATGTATTCTTACTGCTATAGGGTACCTTAGCCTCTGTCATTGAAAGAGGAATTCTAATCAGTAATATGACAATATGTTGATGCTGCAGTGACAAAATGAAGAGTATTTTTCAACTTTGGACATACTCACTAGACTTGTGAGCACCAGGAATACACAGAGTGTTCACTGTATAGCTGGTACTAAGAACAAGTTCTGTCATGTATTGCGTGCTTCAGAGCCAAGGTGAATAGCACAGTCTTGTTACAGGAGAGGTGTCTTGTATGGAACTGTTTGGCATCTTAAGATAGCCCTATCAGATTGGGATTTTTCTACCACACATAAGAGAGAGAATGATCTTGTTCACCTGGGTTACTACTGAAAATTTTAGCCATAATTATGGTGTTAAGTTGTTGGGGAGAGCATTTTTTGATTTATTTCTTTAGAATTTAATTATTTTTAAGGTCTTTTTTGCTGGTGGGTATTTCCTAAAGGATGCTGAGAACAGCAACAGTTAAAAATTAAGTTTGTGACACTGATACGTATAGCAGGCACATATAAATGCCGAATATTGATGCTGTTCTTAGGAAACTTTCAAGCACATGAGAACAGACACAGCTCTTCCCTAACTGCATGCTTCACGCCTGAACAACCTGTGATGATATTGATAATCATTGCTAATGTGTCAAATATTTACATGGATTTTTTTTTTTTAATGTTTCTTTCTAATGTATTCTGAAGAAAAGAGTGAGTACCTGTCCAAATAGATCACAGTTGAATAAAAAGTGTTTGCATTTAGGCAAGCCAAGGGATTAGAGATCTGTACAACTGTGTAGAGGGAATAAAGAGTTCAAGATGCCCCTATGCATCCTCATGCAAAGCTGTCTGCATTAGTGGTATTTTGGAACTGAGGCTGCTCTTTTACTCTTCTCCTAAACATACACACACATAGACATGGGAGTAGAAAGTGTAAAATGTAAAAATAACTTACGTGAGCAGGAGAGAGGAAAAGGTTCCATGTGCTCCAGTTCAAACAGGGTCATCCAGTCAATGACGAACAGAAACATCTGTAGACCAAAAGAGCCCATTGAAGGAGAAGTTTAGAAAGGGATATTGTCAGAAAAAGGTGAGTGGTTCATGGAGATGAAAGAGAGTAGATAGAATAGGGCTTGGAGGTCTCCAGAGTTTCTGCAGAGTACAGCAATGGCTTTTTAATTAGCAAAATTTGTTAATTCAATTGGGGATGTACTTTTCTATTGTTCTTTATAGTTTGCTTTAACTGCTGTGCACTCTGAGCAGAGTGTGCGTCTGAATGGAATTCTGATGACAGTAGTATTTTCATTTGCTCCTGCTAAGCATGCAGCACAGTTGGGACATTTACATAATTTTTATTGTATGCTTAATGCAGAAAGTAGATAATCTTTTCCTGCTATTTCTAGAAAGTTATATACAGAAAACTCCAAGGGGAAAGAGCAGAACTGGTCCATACATTATAAAATAAATAAGTTTGACTGTTCTCTTAGTAAAAGTGTTTTGGAAAGTTTGATATGTGATCGTGTTGTGAAGTTACCAGCTACTCTTCAGATGGTCACTTTACTGCCCTCTTTTACTGTTTCTAATAGCATGAATTAATTTGATTGACAGCTTTCCTTTGTGTTCTGTGCTTGCTTTCCATGCTTTCTTTCTTTTTGGCTGAGCCAGGAGACAAGCTTGCTAGTGAAGTATTTTACATCTTTCAGATGGCTTGTGACCTGAACTGTACAGCAGAAGGTATCTGCTGAGATCACATAATTTATTACCAGATTATGAGATCTGAAATGAAAGCGTACATTTATAAAATATTTATTTTATTAACCCTTCGGAAATCAAAGTGCTCACAGTTGCATTTGTGACAGGTTCGTTTTTGTTTTGTTTTGTCATCATTACATTTATACAAGCATCAATTCAGAGCATGCAGTTTTGGCTTTGACCAAAACTGTTGCTGTTACACTTTCAGCATACCAGATACAGAAGTTTGGGTTGAGTTCTGCTTCAGCGGATTACCAGATATCACCACTACAAAAGTCAGGCAAAGCTTTTGTGATTTCCTCAGTAAGGAAGAAAAAAAGCTGCTTAGAGAGCTTGTCCTTGTATCAGTGAAACTGAATGAACAGGTTCACACCCGTTCACCCTGCTCTTCACTTAAAATGGAGATGACTTCGTTGAAACATGTGAGCCATCTGAGAAAATGGGCTCGCATGCCGGCTATAAAAGAAAAGTTAGAGACTCACTTTCTGAAGCCGACATCTTAGACAAAGCCCGTTAAAAAACTTTCATGTACACCTGTTTTAAAAAAAAAAAAAGCTGCTGCCTTTCGTGCTGTCTAGTTTATATCCATTAATGTGATTCAGAAACTGCTGCTGGGCCTGTGAGAGGAGTTGGCTTTTAATGAAACTAGAAAGGTTACATTATATTTGTCATTATCAAATATCTTAAGTCCAGTGAAGCAGAATCCAGCCCATCTTTCCTAAAACTGATATGTCTGTCATGCAGTGAAACCTTCTAAAGGTGAAATCCTTTTTACATGTGAATGGGGGCCCATTTCTGTGTTTATTGTTTTTTCTTGGATTAAGTATAAATTTGCAAGCCTTGGAACTTCATCCTCTCACTTCTAGCCTTGGCTTTCCATAAAGGGTATGCAGTGATTTATAATACATAGCATGTAAAAACTCTTTAAAAAAAACGAAAGGCACTCAGATGATATCTGAATGCCATCCTTGTACAATATTCTTAGAAAAACACATGCGCATTATTAGAAGAACTTTGCTTGCCGTATCTAGCACTGGCTAGACCAAAATAAAAATTGATTCCTCTATTTTAGGCAGTTTATTGAGAGCCCTAAAGCAATTGTAATTAAATGGCAGTATTTATCATTGCTAACAATATTTGGACTTAATGGACATTGTATTCTCATGACAGTCTGCTTGGGGTGGCATGATGATGATCAATTAAATGCTTAAACAACTAAATGTAGCTATTGATCTACACAGTTATTTATTTAACTATATTTCAATGGGTAATTTGAAAGTTTTATAAGGGAAGTTAACATAATTTGCTTCAGAAAAGGAGCTTGGCCATGGTATTTAAACATTTAGCTCTCATCTGAGTCCTCCTTATTTCAGTAGGAGTTAGTGAGTTCTTTAGACACTCAGGATTCAGATGAGAATCCTTTGGAGTTACTGTAGCTTTTTCAACCTTATCTGTAGTGATACATGAGTATAGTAATTTATACTCTGATCCAAAAGACACAAATTTGACTGTATGTCTGATCTGCGATTTTCATTTATTTTGTTACAAAGTGTGTTTTTCACTAATTAGCCTGACTGCACAATATACTGTCACAGTTCACCTGGTAATTCTCAGTTTCCTGTTATTTGGAATCTTTAAATTCTTGTTTAAAAAAAAAAAAAAATTGAGAATTGTGCTGAGAATCTACTTGCTAACTTTCCAAAAGCCAGACAAATCAGCTTTGTCCAAAAATGTTTTAAATATCTGTAAGTAGCAGCATATCACATAACCAGAAAAAAAAAGGGTTTAGAATACGTGTGTATATATGTGTATATAGTTTCACCTTCATTAAACATCTGAAGACAGAACATGATCATACATGAAAACAATGCAAGAGTCGTGTGTTTTATGAACTCCTCCTTCTCCCAATTTCCTGAACAAGGTGGCAACTATGACAGTCGATTTGATGTGGACAAGGGCACTGGAACTATCATTGTCGCTAGACCTCTGGATGCAGAACAGAAATCAAATTACAACTTGACGGTAGAGGCAACAGATGGAACCAGATCTATCAGCACTCAGGTAATGGACTTCTTAGTGAAGCAGTTATAGAAGAAGGGATTTGTAGCTGGGGGATGGGGAAGGTGTTGCATTTTCTCCTTACTATTTTTTTCATCCTGGACAATGAATATGGTTTATATAAACTAGAGACTGTCTAAAAGTGGATTCCGATACTCACAGAGCCATGTTGTTTGGCAGTGCAGGTGGAAGGTTGTGTGTTACTATGCTATAGTCTGGATCGGCAGCTTTTAAGTTATATCGTGTTCCTGCATTAGCTGAGTTAATGAAAACAGAAACTAAGCCCTTCCACGCATGATTTACTCACAAGAAAAGGATTATTACTTCTTATCTGAATTACCCCCCTTATCCATCTTCCCCAAAATCACCAAATAATGTGATTACTTCACTTGAAATTTGGAGGACAACTGTTGTGAAGTTGGTTGGTTTCTCTCCTCCCACCCACCCAAGATCTATGGATGACAAATTGTACAATGTCCAATTACAATTCTGTGGAACTGAGCTGCTCCTTCTGGATGGTCTACATATAGAAACAAGGTTTAGATGATAACATCTTTATGTATCTTCCTGAATACTCTCTCTAGTAAGGCTCCATGGTGCTGGCAATTCTTTGCAATTGAACTAAGTTCATTGTAAGGGAGAAGACTTTTGTGACACTGCTGGAAAGAACTCATAGTAAAGTAGGTTATGATGTATATCCCTCCTAGTTTTCCCATCTAGTTTTTTTCCCCAGTCCGGAACCTGAATATATTTGGAAGTGAGGTTTAGCTGAGGTTGGTGTGAGCAGAGCCATGAGCATAGAGGAATTCCACTTTTCTTCCAAATAGAAAGGAAAGGATTTATTTACTGATCTAAGACTCTTGGATTGGGACAGTGATGTGTCTGTGTTACCTACCCCTACCATTTACCTACCCCCCAATAAGTGGGTTGCTGCTGTCTTTTCTGTACGGGGAAATCCATGTTATGAATGCAATTTCTTGTTGTTCTACTTCTGTGCGGTATGCGTGGTTTTCTGTTATCTTTTCTAATGTCCTCCTTTCAGCGACAGGTAAAGACCTTTCTTATCAATGTTCAGGATTTAAAATGGAATCTCAATAGAGCTGACTGCATGTCTGGAGGCTTGATAGGTCAAATAGGCTAAATTCGATAGTAGAAGACTGCAAGGTTAGCAGTTTCCTTTGAGAGCTAACTTTCCCTTTGATGATGACAATTGTGAGTAATATTCTAGACCATGACTCTCCAAACAGGACAACATGTCCCCCAGTGAGAACTTGCTGCTATCATAGCTGTGGTAGCATTGCTTCTGGTGCT
>Ga0065711_1032580_pt1 | contig 27068 bp, 23 predicted proteins | sample Hoacrofraction12_FD_59098 | JGI IMG/M metagenome (GOLD analysis project Ga0065711, IMG submission 59098) | Hoatzin crop microbial communities from Cojedes, Venezuela - Epithelial fraction 12 v2 (version 2) | ecosystem: Host-associated > Birds > Digestive system > Esophagus > Crop | place... | reverse complement strand
TTTGGGGGGGGGGGGGTGTGTGCGAAACCCCATACAAACCACATGGCTGTGGTCAGTATGAAATGAAGTTGGAGGCTGCATCCTACCCTGAGGGTACATGTTCCCCAGCCCAGCTGAGGGAACATGTTCCCAGCTTCAGCTGAGAAGACACTCACCAGCAATGTGCCAGGAGCTCGTTGGGAAGAACCACAGAGCAGGACTGTTCAACAGATATTTCCACTCAGTACACTCAGAGCATTTTTCAAAGCTTAATTAGTACAGACTCACATCACTCTAACAGTGACAAATAGAGACTGAGAGGTTAAGAGAAGATACTTTTAACAGCTACAGAGCCTCAGTTTTCCCAGACTACTACTTCCTTCATTTATTGGTGAAGACCTAGCTTTCTGTATTTTTTTATGATTATGCATTTTTTTGTAGGGCTGAGAGCGAGCAATGGGATCCCCTGTGTGACCTGACTTACTGAGTCAAGGCCTAGCCCCCCAATATAGGCATTTTTGTTTGGATGCAGAATAAACAAACTGATCAGCATGGTGTTATAAACAAGCACGTACGTCTCACCACGTCAGAGGGGAGCTTCTGCCAGTGGAACATCTTCATCCTCAATGTTGGTGTCTTCTTAGGGTGGAACTGCCCCCCACATCCATACGTAAGATGACTGCACTTGGAATTACTGCACGGCTGGGGAGGTGGAAGCAATGGGGCATTTATGCCAGGCATGGGGAGGGGTGGAGGAGGCACCTTGCACCCAGGGGGTAGGGGTGGAGGGGCTGGCAGCAGCGGTAGCAGAGCCGGCACATCAGACTGTCCTTGGGCAGATGAGGAAACACGTTGCTGGGAAGGTGATGTGTTCCCTGGAGATTGCTGCAGCTTCCTGGAAAAGCCAGTTGTTGGAGAAAGGCTCAGGTCTGCACTCGGGTTCTCCTCTTCGAAGTCCATATCAACTTGAATGCATTTGTTCAGCTTTTGAACAGATCTTCTGGACACTGTTTTGTGGTGATTTGGGCACTGCATACTTGATGGCAGGTTCTCCATGGCTTGCCCTGGTCCTATTTTCCTGCTCTACAAAAACAATGAGGAAGTGCACAGGTTAGTAAAGTTCCCCACAACTGCTGGCCACTGCTAACTCCCACAGTGAAACAAGTAACAGTGTCCTTCCCATTGAGGCAAGCGGCAGAAACATTTGTACACGAAATTTCATGGTGGTTTCAGCTGTGTCAGTCAGGAGCAAAGCAGTACTGCTGGCCATAAGGCTCCTTTTGACTTCTCTTGATCCTTCTACCTTCTTGTTGCAACATACAAAAAAAAAAAGGAAGAGCAAACACGATCATCATTGTAAATCTCTACCTAGCTGCTCTTTTCCTTTTGTTGCTCAGCCATTCTATGGGATTTTTCCTTTGAAGGGGTAAATGGATGCCTCCTATGGAAGTTGCCACAGGTGCTCTATGCAGGGGACTTCTTGGACAGCAGGGACCCAGTCACTTGTTCCTGAGGAACCATTACCACAACTTACCTTGAGTGCAGAAGGGTGGGGATTTTGAGAGAAGCTCTCAAATAGCCTAATGAATTCAACAAGCTACAGCTGAGGAGGGCTCAGGCTGAGCTGCTTAGGGACCTGTGACTACAGAGGGAAATGACTGGTAAGCATTAAAATGAAGAATATAGTCTTACTTTGCCCTTTAACCAAATTTTCACCTAGGACAAATCTTTACATTTCCCCTGAAACTGTACAGTTTCTCTTGGAGCCTCTTGCAAAAGATTATGCAGAAGTCCTCATCTTGTACCTATGCCTGATTTTATATATGGAAGCAGACTTACCAAAGTCATCAGAGGGCCTTACTGGCCCAGGATTTGGTATTTTTTGCTTGATGGAGCGAACCTTTCTTTTGCAAACACTTGCATCTCTTGTGGACGAACGGTGTTCTGGGACGCTTAATCTCAGCAGCTGTAGTTGCTTTGTGATTTCTCTCCTTAGCTAACTTCTGTAGCAATGGTCATCAACAATGGTAGAAACACCACTAAACGGGGAACGACGAAAAAAGTAGCAATGCTCCAGAAATAACACAGTAGGTGCAGCCTTTTTAGGGACTGTATGTAGACAGCGACAAAGACCCCTGTCCTCCCAGCCCTCACACGCTCCTTTAACAAAACATCCGTCAGTAGAACCAGCGGCTTTAATGGAGTTAGATGGAGGAATACTTTCATTTTTATGTTTAGTGCAGGATCAGAGACTTACTTGGTATACACACTGCGTTTACGTTCCCAAAGGACTAGAGTAATACTTATGAATGACCATTTGCCTCCTGACACAGCAATTTTAAGTAGTGAGTTACACAGACAAAACTCTTTAAGGGAGCTGCACCTCTAGTCCATAGTACACCTCTAAAGCGTCTCCCATAATGTGAAACAGTTTGTCTTTGCAACCTAGCAGTTCATACTGATGGTAGCGTCCAGCTTTTACAACAGCCTGAGCAGAACTGTGAACCAAGGGATCCGAAGCAAAAGAAAGCAATAAAACTTTTGATTTGTGTTTTTAATCTGAATTTAGTAAGAAATTATTTACTCTAAAGACATTAAGTGTTAAATCAACTAGAAAATAACACTCAATTTACATACAAAATAGAAACAGTTAAAATAGCTAAGCCAAAGGCCTGTAATAGAAAATGACTATTAACTGCATTTGCTGTTTACTTGAATTAATTTGTGGTTGGTTTCCAAAAATATTTTTTTGCACAAATAAGCACTAACACTTTCCCAAAGGTAAAGCAGGCTTACACTTAAGTTATGTAAATAACTTAATGTATCCCCTTTAGGACTTCACAATCTTTGTGCTAAACTTGTACAGATGTCTGTAATTACCCTAGGAGGACAAGTGAGGGATTCTGTGAAGGAACCTAATGAGAAATGAGCCACTTTCTGCTAGAAATATTAGGAGTAAAATGAGCTGATTAAAAAAAAAAATCTTATTAGAAATAATCATGTTAAAATTCTGCTGCTTGTTTATTTTAATTAAGCTATTGGAGGAATCAGTAAAAGACTATTAATTGGGAAGCTTTTTTTTTTTTAAATCAGAGTGCTTGTTTAAATTGCTACAGGGTTTCTGTAAAGGAAAGTCTTGTTTTTAAAAATCCTAATAAACAAGGCATACTACACAAGAAACAGCTAATATGCTTTGAATAATAAATAGGCTTATAATAATGTACCTCCAGAGATTATACTTTTGAGATTGTGTAGAGAAATCCATGCTCTTAGGAAGATTAAATCTTTGGTACAACTTCAAGGCAGCTGTAACTTGCATTGCTGATACTGTTCAAATGAGCTAGTGTGTATATTAAAAAAAAAAAAAAAAATCTCTGTGTGAAATTTCTCCTTAGAAAGTGCAAAAATCTACCTCTGGTAAATATATACATACACATCTCAGTGAAACCAAATGAGGAAAAAAACACTTTACTATAGAAAGCTCCAAAAGCTCAGTATTTGGCTAGCACTATTTAGGCAGGGCAGGGAACAGAGATTGAGTCCAAACAACAGATCGATTCTGATGAGCCAGTTGAAATCAATTAACTTGCAATTAACTGTGAAGCTGTTTTCAGTGCTCTGCTACTCTACCTTTTGCTTTATTGGAGAAGTTGCTCATGCTTGAGGACTGCCACAATACAGGCTTTTGTTTTCATCTGCTTACTGACATGCTAAAAATAGGCACACTTTTCATTAGCCTAGAAAGATAAGTTGTATTTTGATGGCATAGGGTCTAGATTTTAGAGTTAGATCCAAGAACCATCTTACCTCTGTGTCTTGGGCCATGTAAGCACCCTCATTTTTTCATTTCTAGTGTTGCCGATGAGCTGATATGGGGCTATGTTATTTTGTAAAACTTGATTTTTCTTGTAGATTGAAGTTCATTTATTGGTCCTTATTATGCTAGAAACAAAGATTTCAGTGAATGCCTCAGAAAACCTAATTATTTCCCCTTGTGTGATATTTCCAAAGGTTGGGGGTTTTGGGGATGGGGAGGGATGAGGGTTGGAGTTGATTAAAAACTATGTCCCTAGACACTTTTAAGGTAACCATCAAAAGCGTAGCACAAGAGTCAATATCTGCAATGTAAGATGTCTTTGAGGGTAAGATGTGCTGCTTACCAGATGGCTGGAAGTGAGCTCCAGGATGTATAACCTGACCGGGGAGAGGGTTAGTCGGTTGGTTATATAGATAGATGGTCCCTAAGGGATACGAAGCTGTTGTTCCTTGCCTCCTGATGGACTACACTTGCTGTGGTTTGGATTCAGGGACCTGCCTTGCTAAGAGGCTCCCAGTGTGATGTTCTTTGACACTGACTTTTCAACAGGTGTAATTTATTCTCAATGTTTATGATTCTTACAAGGATAAAAACAAGAAGTAGAAGAAATTAGAGATCTTAATCCTTTCTTGCACAAGCAATCTTTTGGTAGAAGGGTCACTCTCTTCCTTTCAGGTATGTTCCAAGCAGTTTCCAAGGGTTTTCCTCAATCTGGGTTCAGAGAGGTCTTAGGGGAAGAGTAGTTCTTTGAAAGTTACCCTCTTCCTTTTGTTGTGTCTCTAATATGGCCGCAAATGTGTGTTATGGTGTCAGAAAAGAGAAAAAGAGAAGAATGATTTTTTTTCATTGCTTATTACTAACAGTATTTCTTTTGTGGCATTTTTCATCAACAGTTGCCGAAGTGTTTCAAAGGATACCATTGCCCCCATTTTACAGATGTGGAAACTGAGGCACAGAGAAATAGCTTGCCCGCAGCCACTCGGAAAGTCAGCACAGAAAATGAGTGATCCCAGTGGCCTGAGTCCCTGGCATTTCATTTCAGTGCTCCGGCAGTCAAAAACCTGTTTAATCTTTGCAATCTAGCAAGGTACCCACCTCTCCTGTATTAAGATCCAGCTACTGCTGTGCCTCCATTTTCTCACATCAAAAAGCTGGAAGCAGTTGGAAACAAAGCAAGTGCTCACTTTTCACCCTGTTACTGCCTCTGCTGCTGGCTGGTCCGTGGCTGTGAAGTCTGTATGCTTAATGCCTGTGGGCTCAATCCTAGTGATCGGGTTAATGGAAAATTATTCTAAGAGAACTGGTTCCTCTTCTTGGCAGCTGGCGGGAAGGCAGGAGCCTTGGGATCTGCTGCAGACAGAGCCTGGATCAGCAGCACCAGCCGTGAGTGGCAGACATTGGGGGAGACTGCTGCTAAGGCTCCTTCGCTGTTCTCTGTGCCCTGCAGCAGAGCAGCAAGGCAGCTCTACCCAGGAACCACGCGAAGGGCTGTGTAAGAGTATGGGGATGGGCTGTGCAAGGCTGGGAGGAGGTGGGCTGTAGGACTAACTGAGGGCTTTGTAGGGAGTAGGGATGAACTCTTCAAAACGGAAAGGAATTTCAGCAGTTACTTTAATTGGGGCTTGTATAGCTGAAGGCATTAGTGACAGGATATAATAGCTTTAATCTTGGGATGTTTGCTAGGTTTGAGATCGGTCATGGTTTGGAAGAGATTACCGTGTTGGCTGTCATTTGATCTACATGCAGTTATGCTGTGGTCTGCACTGAGAGCTCTGCAGGAAGCTGTATGTGTCACACAACATGCCTTGTGGGGGTCAGGGTCACTCCTCTGTCCTCTAGACCTCTGCAAGTGAAGCAGAGCAACTGAAAGTACCTGGAGAGATAAAAACCCTTCTGTCTTCCTGTTCTGACTGGGGTCTTTCCAATTAAGCAGGTATTTTAGAAAAGCAAACCATTTCTGCCCATGCTGTCTGTGATTCAGGATGGGTTTGTGGACTGCTTGTATGGTGAAACAGTCACTGTTCCTAGGGCGTATTCTTCACAGTATGTTAAACTATAGACCTGAAAGGGTTTCTGACCTCCTGCTACTCATGTCTTTTCTGAACTATCCTGCTTCTCTTGTATCTGGTTCTTGCTGAACAGAGAATCATAGAAATGTTGGTTGGGAGGGACCCTGGAAGTGGTCTTGTCCAAGCTCCCATTCAGAAGACTATCACCACCTCCATGGGTTAGATCAGCTGTGGTTTTGTCTTAATTGAGCTGTGAAAACCTTGAAGCATGGAGATTACAAAACATGAACAAAAAACCACAGCAAAGTGTATAGAAAAAGTCTCTTGGCCTCAAAGGATCACCCCTGGAAGCTGTGTGCTGTTGGGGGTTTCATTTAGATTACAAAATCGAGCTGTGGGTTTTGAAGCATCACAGCAGCAGACAATACAGATCTGTTACCCTTTTTGCCTGTGCTGGCTCTTCTTCTTTGGGCAAACCTTATCTCTTTGTGGTAGCTCTTTCTCCATCTATTCTGACTGATGGATTTGGTCATTTATTGTCACCAGTTCATGACTAAACTCACTGCAGATTATGTTGTTTGAAGCTGCATAAGCACTAAACAAACACATCAGGTTCTGCATGCCCAGAGCAGGGCAAACCAACCGCAACCGTAATGTAGGTGTCATCAGCAAAGACTGCTCATCCTAGAAAAAACATTCTTTGACAGTCTGGGAGTGTATCTAAACTGATTTGATAGAAGCTGACTGTCACAGAGTGATTCTTGTCTTCTGACTTTGAGTAATGTGAGCTGAGTCTGCCCAAAGTCTCTGTTAGGGAAGAGCAGAGCGCCTGCTAATTCCTACCAACACCTGGCTCTGTATGAATTGTCACACACAGTTCTTGCAAGAGTTGTTCATGCCGCAGCAAAGAGAGTGTTAGAGAGTCCCTAATGTGAATTAAGTGCAAGCACAGTGCGGATGAAGGACTGAGTTACACTTACAGCGCTGAATATGCCGATTAACTCGCAGTGATCAAATTCTCTACTGGTATTTAAGGGCTGGTACCTGCTCTATGCTAAGGAGTAGGAAACCTTTTTCTTTACTATGGACCTGCATTGCCATTGAAAATCCTGCAAACAATGTGGTTATTCTGCAAGATTGTCACTGTGTAGTAATTGCAAACACCCAGCGAGGTCCCTTCACTATCACTGCCCCATTTTTAACCCTCTGTAGTCAAGCTTCTAGACCCAGCAAAGCTGTTTTTCATATGCTGCCTACACCTTGATTGTGATGTGACCAAACAAAACATCGTTCGTGATGGAGTTAGTTAGTTTATGACTGTATTTGCTTTCAGATGCATTAGGTGAAAGTAATCCCATGACTAACACGTTCACCTGTATTTCACGGCTGTGACTGTTACCATGTATATAGATAGAGCAAGCTAGGATTGGTACAGTGATGACTTTTAGTACTTGTAAGCTTGTATGTTGTACTCAGTTGACCACCCTGTACAGCAAACCAGAAATATGAAGCTGTAGATCCAGGCTTTATGCTTAGACAGAATGAAAACTGGTTAATTTTGCTGAAATGTGCTCATGCATTTTTCTTTTATTTCAATTTATCCTCTCTCTTTCTAACCAGAACAGAAGGTATTTCTCAGCCCCCTCTGCTCTACTGAATGCAGGAGAGGACCAGATGGTACACTCAAACCAAAAGGTGTTGGCATTACTTTGGACACAGAGATTTCAGCCATGCTCTAAGTATAGTGCAATGCTGTGGTGGGGCTCATGTAGTAGATACAGCTTCATTTATACATCTCTGTTTCTTTGAGAGATAATTATTACTAAGCACATAGAGCAATGATATGCTTAGGTGCTTCATAAACTATGTGGAAAATATACGACTTTGATGGACAAATTCTCATGAATCTTAGGCCCTCCCCCATCCCCACAAGAGAAAGGAAACTTGTCAAGTATTTATTTTATTCTAAACTTTGAAATATTTTCAGTATTGAAATTAAAAACAAAAACAAAAAAACCCAAGACAAACCCTGAAAATCCATCCCATTAAACATATCTGAATTCTGATGTGAAATACTTGGAAAAGACTTCTGCTGATTTCTTCCATAGCTTCATTTTATCATATAGCCAATGCTTAACTAAGGAATATGGAGTTATTTGGCAGCTAGAAACTTCTGGTGTTCAGAGCCTGGTTTAGATACTGGATTCCATGTGCAGCTGCTGTAATAAACAACAAGAATTATTTTTTGAGGTCCAAAGTCACTGTTGGCTTAAATGACCACAGACCTGTTGAAGTAACATTTTTACCAGCAATTAATTTGGTCTTGCAACCACTGAAAAGTCTTCAGGATCATGAGCTTTATTTCAACGTCACAAATGGAGCAAAACCGCACATCCCAGTTGAAAATCTTTCTTTGCATGCTCTGATTCTGTCCCCCTGTTCTTGTTAAATAATCACTGTAATGGAAGCAGAGCTGCTCTGGAGTAATAAATTATAAATGCTGTGCTTCAGGCTGCTTATTGGGATGTGATTGTATAGATAATTTAATAGAGTTTTCACAGATGACTATGGAACAAAGAACAGGCAGTGGCTCAGAATAACCCATTTTCCCGTAAACTCTTGAGGGCAGTGGAAACATAACGCCAAACACCCTCTCTTTGAAGGCCAGGGTAAGAATGCAGAGCAGTAAGAACTGTGGCTGTGTGAAAAGAGCTGCTGTCTCTAGGTGGAAATGGGGGTAGCTGACAGACCCAGACAGAGAAGTGGACACCTGCCGCAGCACCTGAAGAGAGCAGCCTGCGGGCCATCAGCAGGCACTGCTCCCTGGGGAACACCCAGAAAGCCTGGCTGTTCCAGGGAAAGTCCAGAATCTCAGAATGATGCTGCTCCTGCCGATAAAACAGCAGGCTGGGGAGAAGGAGGCTGGCTGCTCACTGCGAGCCTGGGCTGCAGGCTCTTGCTGGAGACAACGAGGTTGCAAGGCCACCGGGAAAACATGTTTGATACTCAAATTTTTGTAGCGTGGGCTCTCATCTGAGAGCAGAGAAGCTGAATTAAAAAGGACTGGTGCTTGGGTGATGTGCTCTGAGACTGGAAAAGAAGAAAGAAAAAAAGGGGAAACCTGTAAATGTGATAGAGACAGCCCTGCATGCGAAACCTGGGGCAGGTTACGTGGTTCTGCGGGGAGCGGTGGGGCTCTGCCTGCTTCTGCCAGCTGCGAATGGGATTTCAGCCGCAAATGGCTGTGCCGCTCTGTGGGGTCTCCTGAACTGAAGCTGCCCATGTGTCTGCTCTCAGCTGATCTTTGCTTTTGTTAATGGATTCTCAATATGCTCACAGCAATGCTTTGGTTGAAATAAACCAGTGATTTAATTCTCGGTTTAACTTCTAACTTAGTCCAGCAAAGTTTTCAGTGTTACAAGGACCTTACAAGTCCTATTAAGCAAAGCAAAATAAGCTTCAGCCTGCACGTTAGTCTAGCCGCAGTGAGTGACCATATAAAGGCATAGTTCTTAAATGTACTCAGGTCTTCTACTTGATTCATGTTTCAGCGCAGTACCACACCACAGTTTCAACAAACATAGATCATTTTAAATGGACAGCTATGTACAAAACTATGATACAATGTTACTACAAAACTTGAGAAATAAAGATCTGATTTTTTAAAACACAATACTGCACATTCCCAGTTTTAAAGCAAAAGTAACACGAACCTACGCCTTCTGCACCTTGAACAGCAAGACTTTGGAGTGCAAGCAGCTGACTATGGCATCCAGACCCAGAGATTTAATAAAGGATGAGCTGAAAATGTGTCCAACAGAGCACACTGGAAAACCTCTTTCTGGCACTTTAATAACAGGAACTTGGGCCCTGATTCTCCAGAAGTTGATGGACACATCTGTGCATGTGAGAAGACTACTGCAAAACTACTGATGAGCTTCAAATTACTTGCACATAAGCGCCATGTAGGAACCAGACACTGTTTGTATGGCCATATGTTTACTAAGATACATACTTTTTGCTTTTTTTTTTCCTGTAACTGATTTCCTTTCCTTTAAATGATTGAGAGTAAAAATACATTTGTCTGATCTGGGTCTTGGACTTGGTCCGATAAAAATCATCAGCGGGCAATGAGAAGAGGGAGTAACATGCTTCCGCCTCTGATGGTACAGCCGCTGCTTAATTTATACCCTTAATTTAGTTGAGGCACTGCTATTTTTAAAATTTCTCTGAGGGCTAAATGGTGCAGTCCTTTCTTGGGCCACGCTTAGCTGTCGTTTCAAAAGGAGTTTGGCCTAAGAGCAGGTTAGAAGACCAGAACCGGCTCCGGTCCCCACGGGCCCCTGGCATAAGGCACAGGCCGAGGGTGCCAAAGTCTCCGGAGAGGCTCCTTGGGTCTTGGGGAAGGGAGCGAAAGGCTGCGCGAGCAGAAGCGATGTGTCCCGGCGGGGCTGAGGTGACCACGGCGGCGTTGCGGCGATGCAGAACCTGGCTTCCGAGGAGCTGGCAGCACTCCGGGGACGCGCGAGCAGCTCGCTGGGTCTCCATTATTTCTTCTGCCTTGCTGTGGCACCTGCAGGAGGAGGGGGAAATGCAAACTATTTGCAGCTACAAAACAAAAGCGGTGTGGTTTTGCACCTGTGTGTATCTAATGGTTGGGGTGCTACTAGGGAAAACAGTTTCAGATAACCTAAAAACAGATAGAGCTAAATCTTTATGTACTTCATTAAAAACTCATGTTGCCAGAACTGATCCTGATGTTCAAGAGTTTGGGCAGCTTTGCTTTTAAGCTGGATGTTAGTTCAGTCCAACAACGTGAGTCTTGTGTTTGCCAAGCAGAATACTGGAATATGCTTCTAGGTATTAAACTGCTGAACTTACTAAATCTACAGGATTTACCAGGACTCTCAGGGGTGGGGCAGCACGCTGTCATTTTTAAGAGTCTGTCCCACTCCATAACCAAAGCAAATACCATTTCTAATGACAGATATGAAGGCAAACACCATAGAGGAAGACAAGCGTTAGCTCGGTTACATTCTCATGGTCCATTAGAAAAGTGCCCACAGACAACACGGAGTCTGCAGAAGTGGAGGTGAAGCAACTGCTTCTCTAGAATTAAAGGAAAACAATTAAAAAAAAAAAAGGGAAACCTTGAGTGTCAAGCCCTGCTGCCAGGGGGAGGCTGATGACGTGCACCCCCCCTTCCCCTTCCTTCCCTCCTCTCCAGGCTGCAGTCTTCAAGCACTGACCTATGCTCCAGGTTTGGTTTGTTCTTTTATTTTCTAGGGAATAAATCAAGTAGATTTGTGAGCAGGGAAATTGCCAAAGCCTGCTTGCTTATGGACTTGTGCTTTCAAGGCTTTTGTTTCCCCTAACTTTTCCAAGTGGCGTAAAGATGGGAGGAGAGGAAAAAGAGAGAGGCAAACAGACGTGAACGTTTGTCTGCGGTGATTCTGTAGGGTCTAAGACAAGGGAACTCAGACAAGCACCTCCCCTGAGTCCAGGCGTTTGTACAGTCCCTCCGCTGTCTGACTGTCAGCTTTTGTTAAATGGTCCTTCTCCAAGCCCCTTTCAGATTGGGCTGGAAATGAGTTCAGACGTCACCAGGGCGCACACGAACACAGCGTGACCATCAGTGCCTCGATTCCACAGGAAAACCAGCTAAACCATTTCTGTGGGATACCAATCTTTGGGTGCAAAAGCTGACTTTTAAAGAATATTGACATGAATACAGAAACGGTTGCATAACAAGTTACCGTCAAGGTGAGGCAAGAGCTGAGCAGCTGATCACAGCAGCCCTTTTACTGCTCTGAAATATTATTTCAGAGTCACAGGCTGTTCCTGGAAGACCAGATCCTGCCCTCACTGTGCTGCTGTTACAGAAGCTCATGTGCACTTGGGCCAAAAAATAAAAGGTGATCTCTCTGAACAAAGAAAAGAATAATCAGGTGGAACATCCTGGGAAAAAATATTTAACTTCTTTCACGGGGCTCTCCCACCTGTTTGATGGGGAGCACTCGAGGCTTGCTGAGGCTGTCGCATCAAGAGGGACAGCCTTGAGCTGCCTTCAGGTGAGGAAGCATGGTGGCTGGAAACTAAGAGAAGCAAATGGGGTTTTGTTTCCGCTAACCTTGCCAAGTGACATAAAGATGGGAGCAGAGGAAAAAGAGAACGGTGGGTTTCAAGGTGCAGCTCATCTCTGCCCTCCCAGCACTGAAGCACAGCCGGGTGCTGCCGGGGTGATGCGGCTGTGCCAGGCACCGAGACTCCTGCCCGACTTCAGAAAGGTACCGTTCTTCCATGTGTTCCTCTGTGTTGCTTTCCTACATCTTCTAATAAGAATTCAAAGCAGTCTGTGTCTCTAATTTTTTCAAATACAACTTTTTTTTAAGCCTGCCTGCTGGAATACCTGTGCTTAAAACACACATAATCTGAGTTACACTTAAATCCTGGTTTCAGCTGCCTTCCCTCTGCAGCACGACCACTGGTCCTGTCATTCTTACCTGTGCCCTGCTGCTACTTTTTCTGCTCTTGCTGTAAATCTTCCTTATGATTTTTAAACCAACAGAGCTACTTCCCTTTTCCACTTGTAGTCCTGCGGTGCAGCATGGAAAGGGCCAAGAGGGGCACAGGAGTAGCCAGGACTGTAATTACCCAATTTATCTCTCACTCTCTCTTGCTAGCAGTGACACTTCAGGTGCTGGAACAAAAGCAACCTCACGGAGCAATCCCTCAGAGATTCCTCTGTTCCACCACGCCAGGGGCCTGGGCTGCTGGGCTGCACAGGAGCTGAGCTCCCAGCCGGGCTCCCAGCCCCAGGCAAGGGGGATGCTGGAGGATAAATACATTCCTTTCGGGAAACGAGACAGAGAGAGATTTGACATTATTGATTCAGTTCATGAGAGATGCTCATCAGCATGGAAAGGACAATGCGTAACTATGCAATTTCAGTACAGTGGGTGTTTTGGTTGGTTCTTTTTCATGCTTTTCTTTCCACTTGCTGTAAAAACAGGCAAAGTTTTGCAAATCAAAGTCTCATCCTGAAACTCCTTAAGCTTTCTTTTGAGGGCCAAATGTACATTGCCAGCATCAGTGAAAGATGCAGGGAACCTGGTACACAATTTCACCAGAAACTGGGTTTACCTGCATTATGTTTTGGGAGGACAAAAGCCAAATTATATCCCCCCGCCCCCATCCCAGAAAGCTGCATGAATGCGCAGAAGATGTACACACGGTCTGTCTGCTCCAACAGACTACGCTGTGTCAGCTCTGGGATTGAATTTGGCTTTGACTTGGAGCTGGTATTTTGCTCCAACTAGTACTTCTCCCCGGTGCAATGTTTTATTCCCTTGTCCAGACACCTAACGGTGCTATAAGAAGTGGCTACCCACCAGTAAACCAAATATTGTTCTTTGCAGGAGGTAGGTACTGAAATTGCATTTTTACAGTTTTTGAGAAAATAATGGGATCAAAGCAAAGACTCTGTTTATCAGATGAAGCTGGATTCACTTGGTTAGAACAGTGACTTTTAATTATCCGCAGGGAAAGGCAGTTTGGCTGCTGACACAAATGACAGACATGTGGGTTGTGATCCTGCGTCGAGGGGAGATCAGCACTGACTCCACTCAATGCAAGATCAACGCCCTGGAGAGTAAAAATCAGAGTAACAAATTTATTTTACATGTATTTGTGATTAGACACAAAGACGAAAAGCTTAGCTGATATGCTGAATACTGATTAGGTCTGTATAGTCCCAGTGCTGTGGTTAGTTCACATAAAAACACCTTTGCGAGTTTACATACCTCATTGTACCACACAACCTTTTTTTGTTTTATTATCTCCAGTATCAGCCTCAACCTCTGCTTTTAAACAAAAGAGAGACACTAAATATATCGGATCATGGCAAGGCAAATGTAACAACAGGGAACTTTTTACGATGTAAACATTGTGTAGGAGGAGAGAGGTTCCTAAGATGCCACCCCTGGATGCCCAGGGGGGATCATTTGGGGGGGTGGTGGTGTGGTGTAAATTCCTTAAGCCAGAAATACTAATTTCAGATGTTGGGAAAGCATCGCCACGGCTGGGAGAGTGGGGTGCTCCCGTTGCTGCAGCTCCTCCTGCGGCTTCCCAGGAAGCAAGTTTGGGAACCTCTGCTCTGGGAAACCACTTCTGGTTTGCAGCTTGCTTTTTCCCTAGGGGAAGGTGGCATGTTTAAAAACATAAATAACTGTGGCCCCAGGGCATGCCAGTATCATAAGGGTAAGGGCCTCTGTGGCAGATGCTCACCCTGTGCCGTCTTTCTCAGCAGTGGGTATTCAAACCCTCCTTTCCTTTCTCCTCCACCTTCCTTGGAGGGGAAAACATTAAACATTTATAAAAAGAGACTTCCACCACTTTCCTGTCATTTCATTTCATTTGCTTGACCCCAGAATCTTGCAGGGAACAGGCTTTGGACAGTATATTGCACCTTTCCAAAGGCTGACAGACCTATGTGTCTTCCCTGTGAGTCACCTCTAATTTGGGATTTAAGTATCCACCCAAGGGTGGCTTCAGCTCGGTAGATCCTGAGGGACTTGCACACACTTCTCAGGTCTGGCACCAGCTGTGGATGCTCACCATGAGGCGGAGACCTGGGTGGCTCCATGCCTCCGGCCGCTGAGCTCTCTCCTGGCACACCCCAGTGCGAGGGACCGATTTGGCCGGACAAATACGACCCTTCGCAGAAGCATCAGCAAGATGCTCTTTTTTATTTGCTGACTTTCTTCCCTCACTCTGCAGGGACGGCTGGAGGGCCTGATGTTCGGGAGCCCCCGAAGTACCCCTGGGGCAGGCTGTCAAGTCACTGCAGGCAAAGTGCTCTTGCAGCTCGGCTTAGGAGAGGAGAAACCAAACAACCCTACGGCAGCACTGATGTTGCTGGTTTTATGTGTTTATAAGCAGTGGAGAGGGGGTGATTGCTGATTAAGTACCCAGTATTAACTGCTCTTAATCACTGCTCTGGAGCGTAATGGAGCTCTTGTTTGCACATAACCGTGCCTTGTAGCTGTCTTTAGCACACTTGACAGATGTGCTTATTGCCATCTTTACTGCCTAAGTGTAATGGGCTTTTTAATTATTGATTCATCATTACCCCTTTATAAACTACTTAAAAATGTCAAGACAATGAACAATGCTTGTTGTTTTTTTTTTCAGCCTCCTTCAGGTTTAAAAAAATAACAGCGTGGCTCTACGGGCAGGGGGCATCGGACCTCAAAGTGGAGGGCAACAGACATATACAAACATATAAGGAAGCCTCCCCAGTTTAACTCAGTTCCCGAGGGCTACATATGAAATAGGCTACCTGAGTAGCTTTTGCTGTGCCTCTTCTTCTTCCTCCGTTTCCCAGATGGTCTCTGCTTTTCCCTGTCCGTGTGGGCTTGCCCCGGCGGGAGCGCTGCCGAACAAGAGGAGTCGGTGGCTGGCTCCTCCGAGAACGACTTCTCTTGAGAGGTGTCCAACAGCGAGTCTGTACCAGGGTCTTCATTTTCCTTTGCCATCTCTTTTGACTCCGCCCGATGAGCCTCATCACAGGGAGCGGCCTGAGCACTGCTGGGGTCGACTCTGGTCTCGCTCGGCCGGGTTTCTGGTTCCTGTGCCAGGCTGTAGCTCTCCGAGCCATCAGCTGGGCATTCCTTGTCCTGGCCTTCTGAGATGGATCCATTGAGTTGGTCTCTCAGAGCAGTGCCCGAACTGAGGCTTGCAAATCTTATCCCTGTGCCTATGTTAGCAGCAGAGAAAGCAATGGAGCCGCTTGTTGTGCTCGGCTGGAGGCTTGTCCAGATATCTGCCTGCTCCACCCCGGCGCCCGGCATGGGGTCACTGGCCCCATCAGCTTCCACCAAGCTTACCAAGGGGCTTTCCGTCTGGGACTCTGGTGGCAAATTTCCTCCAGCATTGGTTTTAAATAACACCTGGTTTGAAGCTGGGGCATTTGTAACATCTCCACCCATCTCCATCAGGGCAGTGGTTGAAGAAGAGGTGCTTTCTGAGGGATGACCATTGTTGTTTTGCTTGGTCTTATCATCAATCTGCTTTCCTGCTGCTTGTGGATCCTTCATGCTCTTTCCTTTAAACAAAAAACATGAAATCAGCAACAGCTGCAGAGTTGCACCTGTCATCAACCAAGGTGTTTCTGACACTGGGAGATGTTACAGGCCAGCAGTTGCCTGTGGAAGGTGCACAGACCCTCAAGCAGCTATGCAGGCAGCACCATCTCACCCTCCCTATACCTCCCCTCCTTACACCCCATGTGGTCACTCCAGCTGGACTCCCAAGGCTCCAGCTCCACAAAGCCCCTGCTCTGTTTTCAGCAGTTGTTTCTGTGTCTTTGATGCCAACTGCCTGATTTCCATGGAAGCCCCTGGACTCACAGGGGTGCCTGGAAGCCGACCGCAGGAAGAGGGAACCACCCTGTGAGGTTCTGAACCAGCTGGGACTGCTGGCTTGGCTGCACGAGGACTTCAGAACTGCTCCTCAGCCAGCCTAATCCTGCCTTTGCAACACAGGTTTAGGAGAGCCACAGTGCACAAGCCAGGCTCTATGGTAGGCCAATGTCCTTGGACTTATCTAACGTGCGCTGACACCAAGGTCAACAGACCAAAGAAAAGCTAAACCCATGAGCACCTCCTAAAAAGCACCTAAAGGACTTGGGTCCTTCTGCAAATAGGGTTTTCTAATCATTTTTAAGGGCTTCTTTAGAGTTCCAAATGTAGACTAAGACAGGGCACAGCAGTCTCCAAGGCAGTGACAAGCTGTGCTACTGAGACTTGATAGCACAGAGAGGGGAGGACACCAGTGCTCCATCAGCACGGTACGATGGCTGACCCACGGGCTGTGCCTCTCAGGGGCTTTATCAGCATGGGTGCAAGGCCATGCTGCTCCAAACTGCTCCTAATTTTGGGGCAGATCTGGATGGCAAAAGCTCAGGCTTTTCTGTTCCTCTTCACGCTACTGGCTGCAAAGGCTCCTGAAATAAAATGCCCCAAATGCAAACACGAAGGCTTCTTGCTTCTGTGCTTGGCTCAGGCTCAGAGGCAGATGGGCATGAATAGCTGCAGTTACAGCTGGGTCTGTGTCCTTACCAGACTGGGTCTCCTCCGGGCTCTCTGCAGGCAAGGTTTTAGGAATTGCATCCAACTCATGTCTGTTCTTTGTCTTTCTCAGCGTGAACCCTTTCCTTATGTCAGCCAGCAGTGCATCGATGACGCACACCTCCTCCTGCTTCACCACCCCCTTCTTAACTGGGATAGAGAGAGAGACGGGTGTTAAATCTGCCCACGAGGTGGGGCAGAAGGACACTTTGCAGTGATGCTGTTGCTTGGGGCTCGTACCGCTGCCCTGGTACAAGCAACCACCGGGCAAAAGCAAGGCACCAATGTCAGGGCTGGGAGCAGCCCGTGCTCTGTGGCCCCACAGCAGGATGTCCTGCATGAAGTCAAAGGGTTTACCTCAAAGTCTGGGCTCTACAGGCTGGCACCATTGGCACCAGCTCTGCCTGGACTTGTGCCTGGTTGTACCATGACCTTGAAACACCTCCTGCTTGCTATCCGTGTAGGTGGGGGCCGTTTTGGGGGGAGGGGGCAGGGATGGAGGGAAAATAATCCTGATTCTTCTTTTCTCTCAGCTTCTTCCAATTGTACTTTTCAGTTGTGCCTTTCGTTTTCATCCCGAGAAAGGCAGATTTAAATTATCTGCAAGATTTTTGGGATGTCAGACAAAAGACAAACTATTCAAGTGTAGATGGGGATTTTGTGGGGAGGGAGAAGTCAAACGTTTCTTGTTAGATTTGGGATTCAAAAGTTATGTTTAGAAACTGAAAAAGTTAACTGGAATGTTTCAATTTGATTTTTTTTTTCTCTGCTGTTCAGTCAGCAAACCTAAAATTAACTTCTCTGCCCAGAGTCAAATGTGAAAAGTCAATTCATAGCTATGGCTATAAGACACCTAACAGCCTTTAGTCAGCCGGCACCTGGAAACCCACAGAATAAATTACCGTCACTGGTCCATTAAAGGACCAGCAAAGAGCTCCTGTCAGCTCCATCTCTCTTTTTTGAAGCCCTTTCAGATACTCACTGACTTTTCCATTTTCGCCCTTCTGCCTCTTCGCCTCTTCCTCTTCCAGCTGTTTCCTCCTCTTCTCTGCTTTGGCAGCTTGCTCCTTTCTGTCCTTGTTTTCCTGTGGTGAGGTAACAGGGGCATGAGAAGGTTGGCTAAATGTCTGCTAGAAAAGCCGATGAAGATGATCTGCAGATGGTTGCGAAGCAGGAAGATCAATTCTGGCCTTATCCTGTGCAAGAACTAAAATGGGCATGGGGAGTCAGGTCTGTCATGCCAAGAGGGTGACAGGGAGACCACTGGCTTAGCCAGAACTCTGCCAATCCCAGCAGGAGGTGGCCGTGGTGATCTGCCCAACACAGCCACCTACCAGCGTGCAGACCTGCCTGCTCTCTAGCTGAGGCAAAAGTGGAAGGCAGTGAAGCCACAATTTCCTCCAAACTGGTGGCTTTTTCACTGTACATCCCCGTCCTGAGCCTGTCGGAGCAAAGCGTTAAGTTTTATACGCCCCTTCCTCTAAAACTTACACAATTCATTCCAAAGCATCTTTGTGACCCAGCAGCTAAAGCTGCACGAAAATCATAAATCACCAGGGTGTGGGCCAGGCCAGGAGCACCACTACTGCATGAGTGGAACAGGGATCAGCCATCGCTTCCCAGTTGACCTCATGCCATGTGCTGAAAGGAGGAGGCCATAACCAGCACCTTCCCCCACCAGATTTGGGTGCCCATCCCACCCCTCTCTGTCAGAGCAGGGGCATACACCAGTGCTAGGGATGCTCAGCATCATGTAATGCAGACACCAACCTTCAGGGCCCGGATGAAGAGATCTCTGAAGGTCTTCATGGTGCTAAATATGTCCTCTAAGGACAACTTGCTTGGATCTTCACAGAGATAATTTGCAAGCTCTTCTCTCTTCCTTTCAATGGTTTCAAATTCTTCTTCCAGCTTTCTGGAGGCATCAATGCTATCCTGAAACGCATTTGATATACACAATAAAACACCATCCAGACGACGATGAGTGAAGTGCACTTAAATAAAAAAGGATATCAACATAAGAGCTTGGAGCAGGACCCTGGGCCCTGACTTTTAACTGCAGCAGAGCTTATAAGGTGGGAAGAAACTAAGATTTGCAGATGATCTTTGCTCCTGGTGACTCTGCTGTGCCAGTTTACAGGGGTGGCTTGAGCAAGACATGGAAAGCTCAGTGCAAAGCTTAATCCCAAGAGAAAGGCTTTACTCTGGTGATCCACACAGAGGGTGAACATCTACATCTCACAAGTGAGTAGTCACACAACAGAGTGGAGAGAGCAGTTGGGGCAGGGGCCTCAAGAAAAGGCCTCACCAAGATATCTAGGTTTGGGATGGAAGTGGCAATTAATCACTCATGGGTTGTGTGGCATCACAGCCTATTTCCAGATCTGAGAGCGTGTCTTGTGGCAATATTTTTCATGGGCAGTGTCCCTGCCCATGGCAGGGGGTTGGAACTAGATGATATTTAAGGTCCTTTCCAACCCAAACCATTCTATGATTCTATGATTTTACACCCTCTCATGAGCCTCCTCAGCTGTGTATGTACTGAGCACTGTCTCTGTGTGTGTAATGGGGGAGATATGAGGGAGCTCTGTTACTGACCTGGATAGGTTTCTCATACTGTTGTTTCACACCATCGTTTGATGATAAGACTTTTTGCTGAAGCTCCAGCAACTTCTTTAAATTGGTGCTGGACTCCATCCGTATAATGTCAAGATTAATTCTGAAATCACACAGAACCCCCCCATTAGGTGACACTCCAGCATCCTGTGCTGACCAAAGAGAGGACAAGTCTGAGTCTGAGCTGGTGGTTTCGCTGTCCCTCTGCCTCCCACCACTTCACTGAACTAAAACCTGAGCTCTGAATTCTCTATACAGTCCGAGCTCATGAAAAACAGCCTTCCTCCACAGTGCTTATGACAAAGCGGCCAGGTCTACCTACAGCTTTGTGTACTGAATAGATAAATGCCCCCCGAAAAGTCCACCCATTCAAAGGGCTGTTCTCCACCCTCAGAGCTCAGCATTAGCTCACTTTCCCTTGCTAAAGGCTCTTCAGAAATGCCTCTGAGTAGCTGGCCTTCAGAAGCTCCTGCTACCACACAGGCAGTGTAGATTTTGGAAGGGCCTGGGAGGCGGCATTAACTGAATGCTCTGCAAATTTCAGCCCTAAGTGTTGCCAGCTGTAGTAGAACTATTCTCTGTTAAAGGGGTTTCAACATTCATCAACCCAATCTTTCGGTTAAAACGGAATATGATGCCATCTTGTTTATGTGCTATACCAGCTGCATGTCTCCTAATTTCTGGTACATTGTTGATGTGTATGGGATTTATTTTTGTTTTTAATTTGAAGGAAGTGACACACAATTTTACCCTGCTGCTTTTGAAACATATTCAAGATCCTTTGGCAGTTCCAGTAGGTCCATGTGGCTGTTTTCTACTTCCTAAAGTGGAAGAGAGAAAGAAGTGTTATTTTCTGTGTAGCGGGAGCTGAGAGGAAGCTGCAAGGAAGAGACATGGGCAGAAGTGCCTGGGAAGGACTACTATGCCATGTCCTGCTGCTGCTGCCTTTCTGCAATTTGCTTTGCCTCGCAGAGCCGAGCCTCATTCAAAACAGGATGGCACGTTCTGGGAGGACAGGCATTGCTCCCAGGCTATAAAAACCTACAAGAGGCTGAACGTTGAGAAATACTCATAGTTCAAAGTAAAGCTGACCTGCCGCTGAGCTCTCCTTCTACCCTCTTGCAAGACACCTATTCCTGGCCATGGGAGGAGGCAGGACTGTGGTTTGATGCAGTCTGACACTTCCCACAGTCCCAGAAGAGTATCAAAATGGCATGAATCTTATTTGCATAATTTACTTTCAGGGCTGTGGTTGCTGAAGCTACTGCCAGCTAAAGTGGGGTTTGAACATGCATGACTGGAATGGAGGGACCTTGATGAATGAAGGTGGCAGATCTGAGCATGGAGAAAAAAACCCCAGCATTGCAGGGAATAAGAAAGCCATGGGGGCTTGGAGAGGAGCATGAAAAGCTCGAGCATAGTCTGGTGGAAAAGGGAGAGGCCATGGATACGCAGAAGGGCTGACTGGGTACAGACCAGCCAGGATAGCTCTGGTGGCCTCTGTGGTTTGCAGCTGATGATGTGCAGATTGCACAAATACGAAAAAAGAAGTTCCAGCCATTGTGGGGGAAGATGCTGGAGGAAAGCAGAAAAAGTATTCAAATAAAGAGCTCCCTGAGTAATGCCCACAAGCAGCGTCCCCTAGCCTAAGTGACTTCAACGCTCCCAACTTGTGACACTCTGTGCTGGCCAGGGAGGACACAAATATGAGTGTGTGGCATTAACTAAAAGTGGAGCGGGAAAGATGGTTCATCCATGATAAAATCCTCCCCCTTCCCTACCACCCAGGACTTGGTAGTGGTACCTCCAGTATATGGTGGAGCAGCGTAATGCGGGTTTGGTTTGCTTTGGTTTCTGTTAGTTTGAGTAAAGTGCTGATTTTAAACCCATCAGCATCGCCTGTGTGACTTCCCTACAAGACAGAAAGAAAGTAGACGTAACTCCTATGTCCATCCAAATTACAATCCTAAAGGAGATCATCCATGTACTGTAATGGGGGAAGGACAAGGCAAAAGAAGTCCTTACGTAGTTCAGGAAGTTTCCAACTTTGAGAATCAGCTGACAAAACAGCGGCAGACGATGACTGTTCAGAAGATCTGAAAAACATAAAGGACTTTTAAACAAAAGCCTCTGATACACCAGAACATTTCCTAAACTGCACAGAAGGTGGGGTTCTGAATTCCACCAAACCAAATCTGATATTTCAGGTTTTCAGCCCAATGGCACGATCTACAGAGACACTGATTCTACAATAGATTCATGACCTGGGCTGGATACAAGCTTTTGTTGACTTATGCTTCTTTCTTTCTTTACATCTCGTCTCTCATTCCTAGTGGAAAATAACCTAGAGTTGGACTCTTCTCACTAATAGCGGTCAACTTGCCGCATTCCTTGGAATTACCCAGATTTACCCTGGTGTGGGCGAGGGTAACTGGGCTGCAATTTTAATCTTGCAGACTCCGTTCAGCTGTGCAGTGAAGCCAGTTCTGACCGCCCTGCGACTATCTGCCAGCCTCTAAAACCAGACACGCTCGCCCTGTTCTTGGTCTCGCATGGTGGAGGTGATTATCCGGCCATGAAGGGTGCAGTCCCTGTCCTTGCTCTTACGACGGGGTGCTGCAGTGGTGCGCTTTCTGAAGCACTCAGCTTTGAGGCAGGAACAGCTCCAAAAGGACAACTGGGCTGCTGGTAAGACACTTTTTTGGGGAAGCTTCAATTTATCCCAGCAGGCATCTGTAATGCCAGCTGGGGAAATCCCCGGCAGGAGTTGGGGGAACTGGCTCCATAGGACAGGCAGCACTTGGCAGCGTCACAAGAGCATCCTGCTCTCAGTGGAGTGAGACCTGAGGTTTCTGCCACAGGAAGGCGAAAGCTATTGCATAATGTCTCCATGAATTCACAAAATTGGAGCATGAGCAAACTATAGCCCAAAATAACAAACTTTTTCTTCTGTTCCATTTGTAGGCAGGGAAAAACTAAAGCATCACTACTTTCTGGGGGAAGTTTGGGGTGTGCTTTTCTGGCAGCAGAGAAAATTGCTGTGTGAAGGCCTTAAGGAGACAAATAGTGCTGGATGAATTAGCTGTAATGAGGCCAGCTCTGCGGTCGAAATTCAGCTTCTTTGAAAGGGCTAATGAGCTTCCAATGCTTCACTGTTGAAAGTGTTTCAGAGAAATACATCTGCTACAGAAAGAGAGGGCTGAGGGTGAGGAAAAATGATCTCCAGTCCTATTCAGGACTTTCACCATCCATAGAGCAACCTAAAGCTGCATCCTGTATTCTGCAGCAAACCGGTGAACAGACCACAGGGGAGTTTTCTGGGGGTCTGGGCTGTATCATTGCAGAGCTCCACGGGAACTTTGAGGGGTTTAAAGCTTCATGTCATAAACAAGATTCAGAAATAAGGTCAGGTCATTTACCTTCGCAGGCCCTCCGGATGGCTTCAGCTTTTGGCTGAATCATGTCCAGCACAACAGCGGTCTCTTCGCAGATCAGCATACATTCAATGCACAGCTGGTAGCTAGGGACAGAGATTGATTCAAAGCTTAAAGGCACTGCGACCTTGGCCAGCACAGCCGCCCTCTTCCCACATCGCTGGTAAGTCTGGCAACCCCACAACACGGCTGTCAACCACAGCCACATCAAACCAGTGCCTGTGGCTTGTGGAGGGAGGGGAGGAGCTGCTGCTTGCCTCGGGGACCACTGCGGATGTAGTTTCTGCCAATGCACTGTGATCAGCAAAGAGAAGACTGAGCACTGTGTGAGATATGGGTTACCCCTTCTTGTCATTGCATTTGGCACTGCCTTTCAGTAGGTTATGGGGCTTCCTTGGGCAGGTCTGACCCTGGGTCTGGGCCAGCTTCTGCTGCTTCAGAGGGAAAGGAGGTGCTGGAGCAGCAACAGCCCTTCATCTAGGAGTAATGGCGAAAGGGATGCCTGTAAGATGGAAGGGGGAATCTACCAGCTATATCCGTCTATATCTGTCTGCGTGGGTTCTATAAAAAAACTTTAACTTCCCAGAGGTAAACCCAGAAAAAAGATTGGGCTGGAGTTCCTGACCAACACCCTTACCTGGGAATCTGAAGGAGGAGAAGATAAAACTGATCTGCGTTTGCAAGCTTTGATTTCTCTTCTTTGAAGGCCTTCAGGTTTTCTATCTAATGAGAAATAAAGAATCAAGACTGCATGACTGCACCATGTGTTCAGCTCTGTGAACTAAGGGTACCATTTTGCCTCCTGACCTCATGTTTTTCAGGCAGCAGCTTCAGCAACTGCTTCAGAACCTCAACGTCGAACTTGGTGCGGTCCCCATTCTGGAGCATGGCAGCCACCTCTTCATTGGAGCTGCAGGGAGAAGGAGCAGAGTCAGCTGTCACCCAAAGACCCCTCTTCCACAGTCACATGCTATCGAGACACAGATCTGTGCAAGTGCTCTGTGCTTTCCCTAGTGAGAGCCACAGTAATCCAAAAGGAAAGATATGTCCCCGTGATTAACTCAGAATTGGGACCTGGATCCCTGCCATGCCCCAGATTTTGTTTCTGGCCCTGGTCAAATGACTCAAGGCCAGAGATCAACCCTGTAACTCAGATGACTCTCTCTGGGCATTTGATTAACTTCAAAAAAAAAACCCCCACAATTCTTAACATCTCCATTGGCCCTGTTTTGAGGAGGGGTTCGACCTCCAGAGGTGTCTCATAGCCTAAGTCACCCTAAGAGTTTGTGCCACAACTTTATCTGTAACATGGGCATGTAACACCTTTTCCAACATACAGGGATGTTGTAGGTAAAAATGCAATTAAACGCCTAAACCCAGTATGTTAAAGACAGTATAGGGCAAATTGGGAAATGTTCAGATGTTTCAGTAACACAGACCACCAAAGCACATTGGCTAAAATAGATTTCATGAGGACCTTCCAGATGCTATGCAAAACCTGCTCAAAGTTTTGTCAACTGTCACGAAAATTGGCCGTATCTTACCATTTAAATTGCTTCAAAAATATGTTCAAATTGAGACTTTTCTTGGAGTCCAAAAATGTGATCTTCATTAAAGAAAAAGAAGATATCTCGTATTAGATGAGCTGTCTCCAGTGATCTTTATGAGAAAGAATGAGAGGGACCTCCTCACCTCCTTCGGTTCTGCCTTCACCGGTGTGGCTGTTTTCTCCTTGGGGGTTGGTTGTGGAAAGCAAAACAGCTGCTCTATGCTTGTGTAGTTGGGCTCTATAGTTTCCTCACTGCTGCTGCTCACTGAAGCCCACATGGAGTGACTTTCTGAAAAAAGAGAAGGTGTTCAGACTGGCTACAGGGACAGCTGAAAGCTCCTGGCTTTTGGGGCAATGTGAGTTGCTAGAAGGGAGACTTCTCAGAAGATGCATGAAATAAGAAGAGATATGTTAGTCCTGAACAAATGCTAATTGTTTAAGAGGGGCAATTCCCACAGGCAGGATTCAAAGGGCTTGAAGGGTAACTGAAGCTCTACCCCAAGATGTGCTGATAAGGGGATGCAGCACTGGGCACACAGAGGCCATACGGCCCCATCCCTCCCTCTGCAACTGCATTCTCCTCCATGGTAGGCAAACCAGGTCAGCGTGAGCAGGGTCTCAGTCATTTCTTTCCCTGTCCCATGGTTGATGTTATTTTTGCTTCCTTGCATGCTAGCTGAAGGATTGGCCACAACCTGGACATTTTCTGACTGTGACCTTCCTACATTTTTCATTTTATAATGAAGCCTCCTTGCATAATGTTGGCTATAGGACTGCTTGAACTAATTCCCACTGCACTTTCTTAAACATATTTTTTTCAAAAAAACCCCATCATCCAAACATGCCTGTAGAAGTCTCTACTGAAACAATCTCAACAATTAACTAACTATTCCTGTGACTGAAAACATGACTTATTTAGACTTCAACTATGGCAACTTCCATGCAGTGGATGCCTTGCTTGTTTAGGACAAAGCTGACATTGCCTGTCCCGGCTTCTTCTCACATTTCATGCTTCTCTTTGAATCCACTAGGACAGGGAAATGTAACCCAAAAATCAACAGACAAGTCAATGATTCTCATGGCTTTCCAATTCTTTCAATGTCCTTCTAGAACTGTGATGTGATCCTTACCTGCACTCTAATTCATTACTTTAATATACCCAGATGCAAGTATAGAGAAATTGGAGAATGAAAGTTTGGGGAACCCAGATCAGGGCCTGTTGAGAACTCAAGCCTAAGGCATGTCATGGTGGATTAGGGAAATATTTCCATCCTTTCCCCCTTCTTTTAATTTCAAAGTATTTTAGTTATAAACAAGCTATTCCAAACTACTGATTTGGTTGGAATGGTTATTATATTGTATTAGTAGTTTCATGCCACTTTTATTTATTTAAGCTCTGCAGGTCAGATGTAATGGAAATCAGGGAAGTTCTGTATCTAAATGGAGTAAACCACATTTGATAAATTCAGAGACAGTGTTTTTTCCTCTGGGTTACCCTTAAAGCAGCAGTGACTTTACTCCAGAAGCACCCACCTCTCACCACGTTGGAGGGCAGCTTCTGCCAGTTCAGCTTCTTCATTCTCAACGTTGGCGTCTTCACTGTCTTGCGGGGAGGCCTGCCCAAGCCAAGAGGGCAGCTGACCTGGGAGACCACCACAGCTTCTATATGATCTCCCGCCATGCCAGGCAGGAGGGGTGGAGGTGGAGGGATGTCCCCCATGCCAGGCAATGGAGGTGGAGGGGGTGGGATGCCCCCCATGCCAGGCAATGGAGGTGGAGGGGGAGGGATGCCCCCCATGCCAGGCAATGGAGGTGGAGGGGGAGGGATTCCTCCCATTCCAGGCAATGGAGGTGGGGGTGGAGGGCTGCCCCCCAATCCAGGCAATGGAGGTGGAGGGGGTGGGATGCCCCCCATGGTGGGCAACGGAGGGGGAGGAGGTGGGATTACAGGGAGGGGAGGGGCTGGAGGTGCATTCAACACAGGGGATGTGGGGGTCACGGCTGCAGTGCCAGAGGGCGGGGGTGAAGGTGGTGGGGGTGGAGGTGCTGGGTCAGGAGCAGCGTTGGGTGGAGGGTTAGATGTCTCCGGTGAAGCACAGCAGGCTGTGAGCTGGGAGGACAAGATCTTCTTTTCGTTGGCAGGTGGCCCTGAGGGAGGTGCTGATGCCTTGGAGGGGTTTGATGAACACGCTGTGCTCTGAGCTGCACGTGTGCATGGCTCTAGCTCAGCCTGGACACCTCCATTTGCACTGCCAGACAGCCGGTTTTCAGCTCGCTTTTGCTTGTTTGGATGTTTCTTGATAGACAGCAGCCTCTCAATGACTTCTTCAACTGTGTTCCCTTGGACTAGAGAAATGAGTCGGGGTTAGAGAAGGGGGTGTGGCCCATAGGTTGATTCGTGCTATTCACAGAATCACAGAATCACAGAATGGTAGGGGTTGGAAGGGACCTCTGTGGGTCATCTAGTCCAACCCTCCTGCCGAAGCAGGGTCACCTACAGCAGGCTGCACAGGACCTTGTCCAAGTGGGTCTTGA